>Ga0209802_1000203_pt1 | contig 45945 bp, 53 predicted proteins | sample GraSoiAngelo_129_FD_185886 | JGI IMG/M metagenome (GOLD analysis project Ga0209802, IMG submission 185886) | Grasslands soil microbial communities from the Angelo Coastal Reserve, California, USA - 14_0927_12_40cm (SPAdes) (version 2) | ecosystem: Environmental > Terrestrial > Soil > Grasslands ...
GATCAAACACTGGAAGCTCCCCCAGGAATGCATCGACTGGTGGGAGGACCAACGGCCACGACGCTAGGCGAGACCCCACAAAAGGAGCCATCATGCCGAAGCCCAAGTACCACATCCTCGTGTGCAAGAATACTCGTCCCCCCGGCCATCCCAAGGGCTCCTGCGGAGAGAAGGGAGCCATGGGCGTCCTGAACCAGTTCAACTTCGGGGTGATGGAGCGTAACCTGCTCGGCCGAGTCATCGTGACCCCGACGGATTGCCTGGGTCCCTGCCAGATGGGACCCACCGTGGTCGTCTACCCGGACGGTGTCTGGTACAAGAGTGTCACCGACGCCGACGTCGCCGTCATCCTCGACGAGCACATCGGCAAGGGCAAACCGGTGGATCGGCTCAAGCTGCCGGATGAGGTCTGGGGGTAGCCGGCCCGATGCCGGGAGCGCGCCGCGAGACAGCGTCTCACCAGCAGCACAAGGAGGCTGCGCCACGGTCTGTCTCCTGCATGGTGATCACCTGCAGCGATACCCGGACGCCCGAGACCGACACCAGCGGCGCGCTGATCATGAACGCCTTGAAGGAACGCGGCCACTCGATCGCGTCCTACCACCTCGTCAAGGACGAGCCGTCGGTCATCAGGAAGCTGATCAAGCAGGGCGCGAAGGGCCGCCACGTCCAGGCAATTATCGTGAATGGAGGAACGGGAATCTCGCGGCGGGATTCCACCTTCGAGGCGATCGACGGCCTCTTGGAAAAACGGTTGAACGGATTCGGTGAGATCTTCCGCTACCTCAGCTACCAGGACATCGGGTCCGCGGCGATCATGAGCCGCGCCACGGCCGGCCTCTACAAGGGCACGATCGTGATCTCGATCCCCGGCTCGGAAAAAGCCGCCCTCCTAGCGATGGACAAGCTCATCCTGAACGAGCTTGGGCACATGGTCCACGAGATGTCGAAATAGACGAACGATACGCGCGGAAACCCGCCTTTGGAGCGGTAGGGGCACGGCGCGCCGTGCCCCTACGTTTAATCCTGCGTAATCCGTGGTTCTGAAACTCTTTTAAAATAGACCAGCAGATCCCGCACCGACAGCAACCCCACGATCTTCCCGGCATCGGTCACGGCCAGGTGGCGCACGCCGAGATCCGCCATCATGTCATGGGCGTCTTGAGGCGTCCGATGGATGTCGATCGAGGAGACCGGCGCCGACATGATCGCCTCCACCTTCTCCTTGCTGAGGTCGGACCCCTTGGCCACGGCCTTGCGGACGAGATCGGTCTCCGTCACGATCCCCACGATCTGCCCGCCACGTTCCACCAGCAACGACCCCACCTTCTCGGCCTGCATCCGGCGGGCCGTCTCTTGCACGGTCACATAGTGAGGAACCGTCTTGAGGTTCTTGGTCATCGCTTCGCGGAGCGTCTGCATTGGTTCCTCCTCTGAGTAGGGGATTTGATTCTATTCTAGCACGATATGAGGGTTACGGGGTGAGGACGATCTTCCCGAAGAGCTTGCGCTCGAGCATCCGTTCGTGAGCCGCGCGGACGTCCTGGAGAGGCAGCACCGAATCGATCACCGCCCGGATCCGCCCCTCGCCCAGCCACTTGGCCACGGCCAGCAGCTCATGCCGCGTGCCCATGAACGAGCCCATGACGGTGGTCTGCCGCATATAAAGGTAGCGCAGGTCGATCCGTACCTCGGGTCCTGACGTGGCGCCGCAGGTGACGAGCCGGCCGGCCTTGGCCAGCGAGCGGAGGCTCTGCTCCCAGGTGGCGGGCCCGATGTGCTCGATGACCACGTCCACGCCTCGCCCGCCCGTCGCGCGCTTGACGCCGTCCGCGATCACGTCCCGCGTGTGGTTCAGCACGACGTCCGCGCCCAGCCCCTCGGCCTTCTCGACCTTGTCGTCCGAGCCCACCGTCGTGATCACCCGCGCGCCGGCGGCCTTCGCCATCTGCACCGCCATGCTGCCGACGCCGCTGCTGGCCCCCAGCACCAGCACATCCTCCGCCGGCTGCAGCCGGGCAAGACCGAACAGCATGTGCCAGGCGGTGACCGCCGTCAGGGGGAACGCCGCGGCCTGCTCGAACGAGAGCGCGCTGGGGATTGGAATCACGTTGAGGGCTGGCACCTTCACGAACTCCGCCAGCCCACCGTCCACCTGAGCGCCGAGGATGCGGTACGAGATGCAGAGGTTGTCCTGCCCGCCCAGGCAGAACTCGCACCGCCAGCACGAGAGCCCCGGCGCGACGAACACGCGGTCGCCCGGTTTTAGGTCCGTCCCCTCGTCCCCGACCCGCTCCACCACGCCGGCGACGTCGCAACCGCCGATATGGGGCAGCGGGACCTGATAGGCTGGGATCCCCTGGCGGACCCAGATATCGAGATGGTTCAGCGCGCAGGCCTTGACCCTGACCAGGACCTCGCCCGGGTTCGGCTTGGGCTCCGGAGCGTCTTCATACCGGAGCACCTCCGGCCCGCCGTGCTGATGAAAGCGCGCCGCCTTCATCCGTTCAGAACGTCACGGACCCTTCGATCACCATGACGGCACGCCCGCCCACGGTGACGTACTGGATCTCATCGTCATCTGAGTGGACATGCACGGTCAGGCGGGACGGGCGGTCGATCTCGTAGCCCTGCTCGCAGATGATCTCGGTCGTCGGACCGACATCCACCACCCCGTGCTTGACGAGGTACGCGCCGAGCGCGCCGCTCGCAGATCCCGTGGCCGGATCCTCGAGCACTCCGACCGGCGAGGCGAACATCCGGGTGTGCACCGTGGACCGTTCCTCCACCGTGACCGTCGTGAACAGCATCAGCCCCTGGGCTTTGTGCTGCTCGCAGACGCTGTTGAGCAGCGCGATGTTGGGGCTGGCCTTGGACACTGCCGTCAGGGTACGGACCGGCACGATCATCACCGGAAACCCCGTGGAGACGACTTCCACCGGCAGGCCCGTGCCGGTGATCTGGGTCTTGGGCACCGAGATGGCCTTGGCGACTTCGAAGAGGTCCCGCAACGGCTCGACCATCCCGATGAACTCCGGCTTGGGCTGGTTCATCATGATCTGCCGGACATGCCCGTCCCGCACCGTCATCTCAAGAGGGAACACGCCGACGCTGGTCTCCTGATGGATGCGGGTGACCGGCTCCTGCAGCCGCAGGACGCCGAGATGTGCCAGCACGTAGAAGGCACCGATGACCGGATGGCCTGCGAACGGAATCTCCCGCACGGGGGTGAAGAACCGGAGACGGTATTCGGCGGAGGGATCGGTCGGCGGGAGCACGAAGACGGTTTCGGAGAGGTTCATCTCCCGGGCGATCTTCTGCATCTCCCAGCCATCCAGGTCGCCCGCGTCCGGAACCACGGCCACCGGATTGCCCCCGAACACGGTGTCGGTGAATACATCCGCCTGGTAGAACTTGACGGTGCGCCGCTCGGACATCCGCCACCCCCGAGGCGGCTTACTCTATGGGATACCCCCGTGATTGTCAACGCGACCAGAGGGTATGCTAGAATGCGCCGCATCATCAGAATGAAGCCACCGCTGCCGAGAGACGTGACGTTCAACCAGATCAATCGGATCTTGGAGGTCACGGACGAGTTCGAGCTGGACCGCGAGTGGATCGAGATTCCCTTGAGCGCCGCGAGCCCCGGCAAGATCCACAAACTCCCCAACGGCAAGATCGAGATCGTCGTGGACGCCGATCTGCCGTTCGATGAGTGGCTCGCCGCAGCCAGGGAGCAGCTTCGACAGGTCGCCAGGCTCTAATTATGGATGACGGACCGATCGAGCTGGGGGCACCGCAGATCCCGTCGGACGGCTCAGCCGTCGCGCCGCCGGGTGATCCGCTTCTGCCGACGGACGCAGCGCCCGCACCGGCGAAAGACGACTCCGCTTCGGAGAGCGCCCAGGTCATCGCGAAGGCGGTCCGGTACGTCAAGGCAAAACGCGGGGGGGACCTGGCCGCGGTCATCCTGGCCGGCTCCGCTGCACGGGACGCCATGACGAGCCATAGCGATGTGGACCTGCTGGTCCTGGTCCTGGGCGCGGACAACAGTCACGAGCTGGTCCGGGTACTCTCCCGCATCGTCGAGATCCGCTATCTCGGTGCATCCGAGGCCGAGGAGCAGCTCAATACGTCCCCGCGCCTGCCCATCATCCTGCGCAAGGCCCGCGTCCTCTACGAACTGGAAGCGGCCGGATCGCAATTACTACAGAAGGCCCATGCCCGCTTCCGGCAGGGGCCACCCTCTTTGACCATTCACGAGAAGATCCGGCTCCGCGCGACCGTCCTCCACTGGCTGGGCAAGGCGGAAGACCAACAGGCCGACCCGGCGATCGCCAGGCACCTTCTCTCGCTCTTTCTCGATGAAGCCATGAGCGCCTTCTACCAGCTCCGCGGGTTCTGGCCGGCCTCACCCGTCGAGCAAATCCGCTTTATCAGCCAGCGCGACCATGTCATGGGGGAATTCCTGCAACAGGCCTTCACGGCCACCGACCTCGCCGACCAGCTGGCGACGGCCCGGCGCATCGCCGACCACCTGTTCAAGGACATCCCCGCCCCCGCGCGAATCGACTGATCCACTGCCGCCCAGCTTGTCACCCTGAACCCTTCGCTTGTCATCCTGAGCAGAGCGAAGGATCTCAGTTGCTCGCTCAGGGTAAACTCCGTGATGGTCTAGATTCTTCGCTTCGCTCAGAATGACAGCTATAAGTCTTTGAACACCTGCTCGTAAAGCAGCCGCGCGAGCAGGTCGTAGCCGGCCGTCGTGAGGTGCAGCCCGTCGTTCGAGTACGGGGCAGCCAGCCGGTGCGTGTCCGGCTCGGCCGTCGCGGTGAAGAGATCGACGCAGGGCAGGTTCCTGTGGGCGCAAGCATCGGCGATCAGCGTGTTCAAGTCGTGCCGCCGCGCAATGTGGTCGTCGAATCCGCGGATGGATGGAACCGTCACAGCCGCCACCCGGATGCCGGCCTTGACGGCCCGCTCGTACATCGCAGTGAGGTTACGTATGATCTCAGCCGGCTGGAGGTTCCAGCCCAGATCGTTGCTCCCTCCGAGGAGGACCACCCAGGCGGGCCGGTGGCGCACCACGTCGCGGTCGAAGCGTTCGACCATCTCTGCCGTCAGCTCTCCGCAGACCCCGCTTATTTGGACTCGCGCGCGATCCCCCAGCCGTTCCGCCAGGAAGCGGCCGTAGGGCGTCTCCTGGTAGTCGGGACATTCGGCAGTCGGAGACTGGAACCCTGCGGTTAGGCTGTCGCCGAAGCAAATGATGAGGGGAAGCGGACCGTCAGGCACGCGCCCGGAGCTACCTGCTCTTGGCGTCGCTGCCCGCGGTTGAAGCAGGCCCGATCTGGGCGGTCACGACACCGGCGAAATTGACCTGGATGTTCATTCTATAGTCGGTGTCCTCGTCCAGGGTCCCGACCAGCCGCTCTACGGGTTCCGACGCGTACTTGAACCTGATGATGACATCGGTGACATCGCGAAGACGTGGCGTGGTGATGCTCTTGGAGCTGCCCCTCGTGAGGGCCCCCAGAGAGTGCGGCGCCGACCAGACGATCAACGTCACATCCGAAAGGTCGTGATCCGAGTTGTTCTGCACGGTGATCATCGTCGTGAATGTTTTCCAGAACTGGAGCTGCGGGGGAACTTTGTCGCGAACCGCCCAGACGAAGAGGACGAACACCGCCAAAATCAGGTACTCTTTCCTCATCGACACTCCCTTTCGCCCTGATCCGAAGCAGCGCTACAGGCTTCACAGTATACAGAGTTACGGGACAGGGTCAACCCTAAGATGAATGCAAGGCTCATGGCTCCCGGTACCGGCGCACACCCAGAAGGGAACGAGCGTGCTCAGTACTTGTCATAGGTCTTGATGCGCCCGTCACCGCAATCGATTTCCATGACCACGTCGTCGCGCACGTTTACGACCGCGCGAATGGGTTTTTCGGCGAGCAGTGGGCTGGTAAAGGTGAGTGTCACGCGCGTCTTGGCCTGGTTAGCCTTAATGGTAGCGGGCGCTCCCAGGATCTGAATGATCTCCGCCCGCGGGCCGCCCGGCTCCAGACTGCCACAGGCACGGAGATTGGCCTCGCCCTGCTGGTGCGTTCGCCAGGCCCATGCGCCCGCCAGCGCGACCACGCACGCGAGTCCCAGGACCAGCGCCCCCCGACGGCGTGTCATCAATGACTCCGTGCCCTCGCCGTTCGGTGCAACAGCACGGCAACCGCCGCCAGCACGAGCAGCCCCGGCCATCCCCCCAACGGCGGTGTCTCGAAGAGTTGGAAGGGATCCGCCCCCAGCGTCGGCCAGAGCCCGGTCAGGGCGATCGGCACCGCCAGCAGGATGCCCATGAGCGCCTCGCCTGTCACGAGACCTGCGGCGAACAGGAGACCTCGCGAACTCCCTGCCTCCGTGGGCTCGCCTGCACTCCGTCTCGCCAACGCGCCGACCAAGCCGCCGGCCAGAATCGCCGCGGAAAGCCTCAGCGGGAGGTACATGCCCAAGGCGACCGCGAGCACCGGCATCCGGAAGTCAGAGCTGCGCGCCGCCAGCCGCCGGTCCACCAGAATCACGGCGATGCCGATGGCTGCGCCCAAGCCGACCAACTCCCACGGAAGCGTGCCCCCGAACACGCCGCGCGCCAGGCCGGCCATGAGCATGGCCTGCGGCGCGCTCAAGGGATGGGGATGCTCCGCTGTCACCTGGCCGATGCCGTACTTGGCCTGCAGCAGGACCAGCACCGGCACGATCACCACCGCGGCAGTCGCCACCCCGACCACTTGCATGATTTGCTGCTTCCACGGCGTAGACCCCACGACGTAACCCGTCTTGAGGTCTTGCAGGTTATCCCCGCCCATCGCCGCCGCGCAACACACGACCGCGCCGATCAGGAGCGCTGCCGCCGGCCCGGCCGGATGGGTGCCCCCCATCACGGGCACCAGCACCAAGGCCGTCAGCCCGATCGTCGCGATCGTCACCCCTGACACGGGGTTGCTCGAGCTGCCCACGAGTCCCGCCATGTAGGCGGCCACGGCGGAAAAGAGAAACGCCGCGCCGGCCATGAGCACCGTCATCACCAGAGCGACGACGCCGTCCCGCACGACCGTGTGATAGATGAGCGCCATCGGCACCAGCACCAGCGCGAAGGGCACCAATACCCAGAGCAGGGGCGCATCGTGGTCCGTTCGAGGAATGACGGTCCCGTGCCGACGCCCGCCGGTCGAGGCTTCGTGATAGGCAGCGACCGACCGCCGCACACCTTCCAGCAAAGGCCCGCGAAGCTGGACGAGGGTCCAGAGCCCGCCGACGAGCATCGCGCCGATGCCGACATGGCGGATGTGGGTGCTGCCGATGGACTTGGCCGCCTCAATTGCGGGTAGGTTTTCGGGCGAGCCCAGCCAGGCACTGTATAATGGGAGGAGAACCAACCAGCTAAGCGCCCCCCCTAGGAACACCACGCTGGCCGTGTTCGGTCCGATGATGAAGCCCACCGCCAGCAAGGCCGGCGAGAGGTTGATGCCGCCGTAGACCACGGCTCGGCCCGCGCGCGCGGCGCCCTCCAGGGCCTCCGCCCAGAGCCGCAGGCCGCTCTCTCCCAGCTTGACGAGCCCGCCGATGACCGCCGCCAAGAGCAGCGTACGAAAGCCGGCCACCGCCGTCCCTCCGCCCGATCCGACCTTGAGGACTTCGGCCGTCGCGATCCCTTCGGGATAACGCAGTCGCTCGGTCACGATCAGGACGCGCCGCAAGGGGATCGTGAACAGCACGCCCAGCAGACCCCCCACCGAGGCGATGGCTGCGGTCTGGCCGTAGTCGAAGCTCTTCCAATAGCCGATGAGCAGGAGGGCCGGGATGGTAAAGATCACACCGGCGGCGAGGGCCTCGCCAGAGGACGCGGCGGTCTGCACGATGTTGTTCTCGAGGATGTTCGACTCCCGGAAGAGGCGGAGCACCGCCATCGAGATTACCGCCGCCGGAATGGACGCCGACACCGTCATCCCGGCGAACAGGCCGAGGTACGCATTAGCCCCGGCCAGCACGGCGGCAAGCACGACCGAGAGGATGACGGCTTTGACGGTGATTTCCGGAAGCGTCACCTCGGCCGGAATGACCGGCCGCGGCTCCAATGGCGAGGCCATTCACCCCTTCTCGATGGGATAGCCGGCCTCGCGCCAGGCGCGGATGCCTCCGTCCATCGAAGCGACGTCGGTGTAGCCCATCTTCCGTAGATTGTCGGCGGCCAGTGCGGACCGGAACCCTCCGCCGCAATACAGGACGATCTCGGCGCGCTTGTCCGGGATCACGGTCTCAATGTCCCGCTCGAGGATACCGCGCCCCAGATGCACGGCCCCCTTGGCATGATCGGTGACCCATTCGTTGTCCTCGCGGACGTCGATGAAATGGAACCGCTCGCCGCGGTCCAGCTTGGCCTTCACCTCCGCGATCGTGCATTCCTTGATGCGTTGCTTCGCCTCTTCGACCAGTTTCAGAAACCCCGGGTTGTGCTTCATCGTTCCCTCACGTCTTCAAGACCGCAAATCCATTTGAACGTTGAGCTTACCCGAACATTCAGCGGAAGGCAAAATGGACTTGTCAATCACTGGACGGTTCGGGTAGACTGACGCGGTTTTTTGAGGAGGACCGCATGGCGACCAATAAGATCACACTGACCCGGTACGGGATCGCCGAGGTGCTGAAGTGGTGCATCGAGCGCAACCACAAGAATATTCCCGGAACGGACAGTGCCGCGTTTCAACGGATGCAGGAGGAAATGAAGAAAAAGCCAGAGACGTCGGATTACTTCACCCTCCACCAGTTCTGGAAAGAGCCGGTGACCATCGAGTTCGCGGACGAAGAGCTCCACACCGTGGACCGCTGCCTGTACGACAACCCCAACGCCGAGAACAATCAGAACCCCCCGATCCGCTACCGCTTCTGGGTCGCCACGGAGAACGCCAAATGACTCTCCCTGCCGCCGTCATACTCGCCCTGTGCCTGGCTGTGACTCGAGCGGCCGCTGCCGCCGATGCACCGGGCCCAAAAGTGCCCCCCGCGCTTGCCAAAGGGGAAGCGCTGTTCAACACCAACTGCTCTGTCTGTCATGGCATCGGGGCACGCGGCACCACGCAAGGACCGCCTTTTCTCGACAAGGTCTACGAGCCCAATCACCACGCAGACACGGCCTTTTACCTCGCCGCAGAAATGGGAGTGCGCGCCCATCACTGGAAGTTCGGCGACATGCCGAAGATTCCGGGCGTGACCCGGGACGATCTCACCCAGATCATCGCGTACATCCGGTGGCATCAAAAACAGGCCGGCATCTTCTAGCAGCGCGCCGCGTCCGCGCCCGTGACAGGGTGCCCCCTCCGTCCGCCTTCACTCCCAAAGAGCGGACGGTGATCCGTGAGCACCGGACCCCGCAGCAAGTCCAACGCTTCCTCGATTCCCTCCCCTATAACTGGGAAAAACCCAAGGCGACGCTCCGCTCGTTCCGCGGGGTGATCACCACCGGGACCGCCCATTGCCTGGAAGCAGCCATCACGTCCGCCGCGATCCTGGAGCAGCACGGCTATCCCCCGCTCATGCTGAGCCTCGAATCGGCGGACAAGCTCGACCACGTCCTGTATCTCTTCAAACAGAATGGGCGCTGGGGGACCATCGCCCGCTCGCGCGAGGCCGGTCTGCACGGGCGCAAGCCGGTCTTCCGCTCGGTCCGGGATCTAGTCCTGACCTACGTGGAGCCCTACGTGGACTTCACCGGCCGACTCACCGGATACGGCGTGGGCACCTTGTCCGACCTCGGCGACTACGACTGGCGCTTTTCACAGAAGAACGTCTGGAAGGTCGAAGAGTATCTCCTCAAGATGCCGCACAAAAAGTATCACATGTCGAAGCGGCGCTACGTGCAGGTGCTCCGGCGCTACAAGGCCTTCCGTGCTGCCGACTCAGATGCGCCCGTCAACTATTACGACAGCCGCCCCACCTGGATGGGCAACCCCAACTCCCCCTCGCCGCCGATCCCGAAAAAGCTGTTCCGAGAGATCAGAGGAAAAATCTCTTTTCTGAAATCCTGAGACAAGTATCACGAATCTTAGTTGGCCTTGGCATGACTATTGCTTTCCTCACACGAACAAACTGTACGAGGAGGCAATCCGCCATGAAAGGTAAAATGCTTCTGCTCATCGTCGGAGCGTGCGTCCAGGTTTTCGTGCTCTCGGAAGTCTGGGCGCAGAACGCGCTTCTATCAGAATGGTTAATGGACAACGCAAAGCGGGCCGTGAGAGAACACCGTTTCGATGAGGCGGAGGAGCACTATATAGCTGCTCTCAAGGAAGCACCCGGATCGAACCCGCGCCTCGCAGACGGCATTGTCTCTCTGGCGCAACTCTATGTCGCTCAGGGGAAGCCCAAAGCGGCGGAGCGCCTCCTCAAGCGCGCCCTTGCTATACAAGAAAGGAACCTAGGACCGGGGCATCCGGCCGTGGCTGACAGCCTGAACAACCTGGGCATCCTCTATCATGGTCAGAAGAAGTACGAGGCGGCAGAGCGTCTCCACGCGCAGGCGCTCGCCATCCAGGAGAAGGCTCTCGGATCGGAACATCCGGATGTGGCCTTCACCCTGAACAACCTGGGAGTCCAGCATACAGCCCAAGGGAAGTACGAGGTTGCAGAGCGTCTCTACGCACGGGCGCTCGCCATCCAGGAGAAGGCTCTCGGGCTGGAACACCCGGACGTGGCCGACACCCTGAACAACTTGGCAGTCCTCTACGAGAACCAAAAGCGGTATGCAGAGGCAGAAGATCTCCACATGCGGGCGCTGGCGATCCGGAAGAAATACTTCGGACCGGAACACCCGGACGTGGCGGAAAGCCTGACCAACCTCGCACACCTCTACCAGGTTCTGGGATGGTACGGAGAGGCGGAGCCTCTGTATACGCGGGCGCTGGCGATCCAGGAGAAGAGCCTGGGACCAGAGCACCCCAGAGTGGCCGCCACTCTGGACAACTATGGGGCGTTGCTGCGGGCGATGAAGCACCCGGACGAAGCTGAACAGTTTACGGCGCGGGCAAAGGCCATCCGAAGCAAGCAAGGGTCCTAGCGAAGCTCGGCGCCGGCGGCTTCGTCCACCAGCCACAGCAGACGCTCCGGTCCGGGCTGAATACATTTGGCTGGATACTGCTCGGGAGGCGCCGTCCCTTCCAACACTTCCCGCAGGGCAGGCGCTTTGTCACGGCCTGCCACCATGAAGAGTACCTGGTGCCCCGCGTTCAACACCGGTAGGGTCACCGTCAGGCGACGAGGCGGCGGCTTGGGTGCATCCAGCACGGGCGCCACCCACCGCGCTTGCTCCTTGAGCACCGGAGACCCCGGGAACAGCGAGGCCGTGTGCCCATCCGACCCCATGCCCAGCAGTACCAAATCAAAACGCGGGAACGCCCCGAAGCACGCGCGCAGCTCGCCCTCGTACTCTGCTGCGGCGGCATCCAAGTCGTCCGCTTCCGCCTTCATCCGGTGCACGGACGATTCCGCAATTCCTAAGGGGCGAAACAACACCTCATTGGCCATGCGGTAGTTGCTCTGCGGATGATCAGGCGGCACGGCCCGTTCATCCCCGAAGAAGAAGGCGACCCGATCCCAGTCCACGCGTGACCGGTACGCGGCGGAGGCGAGGAGCGCATACATGGCCTTCGGCGTCCTCCCGCCGGCCAGCAAGACGTGAAACGGACGGCGCGCGCTTGCCGTCTGCGCCGCCAGCTTCACGAACAACTCGGCGGCCGCATGGGCGAGTGCGGCCGTGTCCTTCACCACCACAACTCTGCACGCGGTCATCGGCATATCCCGTCTCAGACCAGCAGCAGCCCGCTGGTCCGTGCCTGTTGCCACAGCGTCGACCTGACCAGCGCATCGAACCCGCGCGGCCCGCCCAGCGGATACGTCTCGCGGACTTCTCTGAGCGAGGGATAGCCTTCGCCTCGCCTCTCCCGTGTGGGCGTCGCGGACCGGATGAGGTCCAGCAGCCAGTCGGCCTTCTCCGAAGAGAGTCGCACCTCGACGTCTTCGGTCTGGTGAGGAAGGATCACACGGCGCCGGTCATGCCCGTACGATTCGCTCACCGGCGCGCCCCCGATCCAGACGAACCGACGTTCTGCCGTCGCATCATCTTGAACGGGCGTCTCTTCCAGCACCCGTGCGACCCAATTGCGCGGCACCTTCGGTCGCGGCACCGGACGGCCGAACCAGTGCCGGACATCGGCCGCCACTCCGGCCCCGCGCATGTAAGAGGAGAGGGCCGCTCTTAATCCGAGGCCGAGCCACTCCGGCGCTTGCCCCGCCGGATCGTCGTGAGCGAGGTCGTTCTCGGCAAAGCCGCCGAACGACGGGCCCGTGATGCGGACGCCATGGGCTGCCGGATCCAGCCCGATGGGGCTGTGCGCGGTCGCCACGAACCGGTGCCAGAACGCCGATTGGATCAGGCCATGCGCGAACAGTTGCCGCACGCGCTCGAGGGTCTCCACGGTCTCGACAAGGGTTTCGCCCGGAAACCCGTACATGAGATAGGCGTGCACCATGATGTGGGCGGCCTGGAACGACGCCGCCACGCGCGCGGCCTGGGCGACGGTGATCCCCTTCTTCATGGCGTCAAGCAGGCGATCGGAGGCCGCTTCGAGTCCTGCCGTGACGGCGACGCACCCGGAGGCGGCGAGCAGGCGGCAGAGGTCCCGCGTAAAGGCCGTCTCGAATCGGATGTTCCCCCACCACGTGATCGCCACGCCCCGCTCCAACAGACATAACGCCAGACCCTTGAGCCCCGCCGGCGGCGCCGCCTCGTCCACGAAGTGGAACCCCCGCCGCCCGGTCTCGGCGATCAGCGCCTCGATGCGGTCGGTCAAGATCTCGCTCGGCGCGGCCTCGTAACGGCCGATGTAGTCCAGGCCGACGTCACAGAAGGTGCACTGCTTCCAGTAGCACCCGTGCGCGACCGTGAGTTTGTTCCAGTGCCCGTCTGACCACAGCCGGTGCATGGGATTCAGCGTGTCCAGGACGGAGAGGTACCGGTTGAGGGTCAGCCCGGTGTAGGTCGGCGTGCCGAGCTCGGCCATGCCGAACTCGGGATCGCGGGCCCCGTCGCGCCACACGACTCGGCCATTCGATCGCAGAAAGGTCCGTCGCAGCTCCGCTTCATCGCGTTTCCCGGAAAGGTGCTCCAGGAGGCAGAGCAGCGGCCGCTCGCCGTCATCCAGCGTCACGTAGTCTACGTAGTCGAACAGGCGAGGCTCTTGAACACGCCGGAGCTCCGTGTTCACGTACCCGCCACCGAGCACGATCCGCACAGCCGGCCGCCGCGCCTTCACGACCTGGGCGATTCGGAGCGCGCCATAGAGGTTGCCCGGGAACGGGACCGTCAGCCCGACGAGGGTCGGATCGACCGCCTCCACGTGCCGCCACACGGCGTCCAGCAGCAGCTCGTCCGTCAGGCTGGGCGCCTCCGCGAGGGCCCGCGCCACCGAGTCAAAGGAGGAGGCCGACAGGCCCACATGTTCCGCATACCGACTCAGCGCGAACTGCGGTGTGACGGTTTCATGCACCAGATCGGCCAGGTCCTCCAGGTAGAGCGTGGCGAGATACCGGGCCCGGTCCGCCGTGCCGAGTGTTCCAAAAGCGCCACTCGGCTCGCCCGCATGGGCAAACCGGGGGCCTTGCGGAAGGAAGCATCCCTGACAGATCCGAGGCGCCAACGCCGGATCCTGCCCCTGCAAAAACCCGATCACGGCGTCGATCGAGTCGAGATAAGCCCGCTCCAGCGCCAGTATCTGCGCGGCTTCGCCCGGTAGGTCTCCTGGCTGATCACGGACCCGGTCGAACACGCGCCTCAGGCCGCCACGGGAAAACAGCGCCAGGACCATCTCGATCCCGACATCGGCCTGCGCCGCGTCATAGCCATGCCGCTTGAGAAAGCCGGTCAAGTACGCGGTGGAGGGATAGGGCGTGTTGAGCTGGGTCAGCGGCGGGATCAGCAGGAGGAGGCGTGGGGCTTTCATGATGCAACTCGCTCTTCATGAAGTCCGACGGCCGTCAAGAGCTCATCGCGTTCCTTGGGCGTGAGGAGCCGCCACTTCGCGACCGGCAGATCACCCAGGCGGATGTGCATGATGCGGAGACGGCGAAGTGCCTCGACTCGGTATCCGAGCGCCGAGCACATGCGACGAATCTGCCGGTTGCGCCCTTCCGTCAGCGTGATCCGGAAGGTGGTCGCATCCACTTTCTTCGTCCGGCACGGCCTGGTTGTTTCTCTCAGCACCAAGACCCCCTTCTCCAGTTGTTTCAGAAAGGACGGCGGGTACGGGCGATCCACGGTGACCACGTATTCCCGCTCGTGGCCGAACTCCGCCCGCAGGATGCGGTTGACGATGTCGCCGTCGTTGGTGAGCAGGATCAAGCCCGAAGAGTCCTTGTCCAGGCGGCCGATGGGGAAGATGCGCTCGGGATAGCCGACGGCGTGCACGATGTTCCCGGCCACGTGTGGTTCCGTGGTGCAGGTCACGCCGACCGGCTTGTGGTACGCCAGGTACACCGGCTGAGGCCGGTGGGACACCACGCGGCCGTCCACGGTCACCACGTCCGCATTCGTCACCTGATCGCCCAAGACCGCCACACGCCCGTTGATCCGGACGCGGCCCTCTCCGATCATCCGATCCGCAGCGCGACGGGAGCAGAACCCCTGTTCGGTGAAGAACTTGTTGATGCGGACCGTGCTCATGCCTGCACCGCAAAAGAGCGCATAGACTCAGCAGTGTAAGCCGAACGGGAGGAGATTTCAAACCGGGACTGTCGCGGATGATCAGGTAAACAGCAACTCGCTGAACTCGGACATGAAGCCGTAATACAGAGGGGCGAAGTGCTTCAGGCTGTCGGGGCTCGTCTCCTTCAACCTCTTGAAAAAGAATACTTGCTGCCGCGGGTCCATCTGCTCGAGCAGCTTGCCGAGGTTGGCGATCGAGTAGCTGCCGGCCGGGACACTCAGGACATAGTGGACGAGGCGCTCGACGAACTGCTCGGCGACATACGGACTGGTGATCAAGCCTTCGGGAATTTTGCCCGTCGCCAGCATCTCCCGAAACGGCACGGCCTGGGCTGCGAACGGGACTGTCGCCGGCTGGATGTCCGACACCGCCACCTCACATCAATGGGAGAGCGAGCCTGCGGCCCACTCTACAAAAGGGTCCGAGCAGAGTCAAGGCGTGTGGGGGTGGCAATCCCTCCGACGCTTGTGTAGAATGCCGGCGTTTTGTCCTATTTCAGTTGAGGTATTGAATCTCCGGGCGCAGGGGGCATCTGTTGCTCGGGGTACCCGTTGCTCTTCAATTGCAACGGGTCCATGAAGCGCCCGGTCGAGCAAGCTCTGTATGGAGGGCTGCATGGCAGTCCGCATACCGACTCAGTGGTTGTTGACGCTCGTCCTCATCGGCACCGGCCTGGTGGGTCTGCGGACGTCGCACGCCGCCGCGGCGCCAGCCTACGCCGACAATGTCGTGATCATCATGGTGGACGGGTTGAGGCCCGACGCGCTCAAGCAGGCCAAGGTGCCCACCCTCGACGGGCTCATCAAGCGCGGGGCCTCCACGATGAAGGCGCAGACCGTCGAGCCCAGCCTCACGCTGCCGGCCTTCGCGTCGATGATGAGCGGCCTGCCCGTCGCCCAGCACGGGGTGGACTGGAACGAGTACGATCCCCCGCGCGGCTTTATCAAGTCCCCGACCCTGTTCGAGATCGCCTCGTTCAACGGGAGCAAGTGGGGCGCGGCGTTTCTCAATAAAGAGAAGCTGCTGCACGTGATCAAACAAGATCGCCGGCTGCTGCTGAACGTGTGCAGCGTTAACGAGCCGGCCTGCACCGCCAAGAAAATCGCCGAAGACGTCATCGCCTCGTACAAGACGTCCACCGAAGGCAAGCCGGCCCTGTTCGTCGTCCAACTCGCCGACATCGATACGGCCGGCCACGACCAGGGCTGGATGAGCAAGCCCTATCTGAAGGCGGTGGAGGACGTCGATCGGGGGATCGGGAGCCTCACCAAGGGATTCAAGGAACTAGGGCTCTTCGACCGGACGACATTCATCGTGACCTCCGACCACGGGGGCCACGCCAAGACCCATGGCACTTCGATGGCCGAAGACATGACCATCCCCTGGATCGCGGCGGGGCCGGGGATCAAGGCAGGGTATGAGATCAAGCAGCCGGTCTCGCTGATCGACACCGCCGCCACGGTCATGCGCGCGTTCGGCATCACCGATTACTACGTGGAATGGAAGAGCCGTTCGATCGATGAGATCTTCGTGGACAGGGCGGAGGCACGACGCCCCCAGGAGCCGAGAGGTCTAGTTGATGATGTACCTGATCGGGTCGACCGCCGCGCCGTTGAGCTCGATTTCGTAATGGAGGTGGGGACCGGTCGAGAGCCCCGTGTTCCCGACTTCGCCGATGACGTCTCCCCGCTTCACGGTCTGGCCATTCCGCACTCTCAGCTTGGACAGATGCGCGTACAGGGTCTTGAAGCCATAGCCGTGAGACACCACAACCACGTTGCCCAGACTCTTCTCAGGCCCGACTGCGATGACGGTGCCGGCCGCCGGCGCCTTGACCGGCGTGCTCATCGGCGCGGAAATATCCAGCCCGCCGTGCATCATGTCCTCTCCCGTGAATGGGGACACGCGGCGCCCGAATCCTGAGGAGACCCAGCCCCGGACCGGCCAGATCGAAGGCGTGGACGCCCACTGCGCGCGCCGCTCGCCGACGATCCCGGTCAGTTCGTGCAGATATCGCTCCTGGAGGACCGCTTCTTCCTTGAGCCACGCCAGCTTCTGCTGCAATTGCGCGACCACGTCCGACAGCGAGCCGCCCTCGCCTCCCATGCCGCCCACCGACGGGGAAACCACGCGGGTCTCCTCCTTGCCGCCCAACCCGAGAGGCGACGGCGGGACCTTGGGCGGGTCCAGGCCCAGCATGACGCGCAGCCGAACATTCACTTCCCGCATGGTGGACAGTTGCTTGCGCAGATCCTCCATCGCCGAGGAGAGGGTGGTAGCTTGCTGGCGGTGCTGGATCGCCTCGGACCGCAAGGTCTCGAGCTCCCAGATCTCCCCGCTCCGGGTGACATACTGGACGAGGAAGAAAGCTTCCAGGACAACCGCGACCACGGTCGTGAACAGCAGCACGCGGACGGTGCGCCGCTTGACGCTGAACCGGCGCGGGCGCGAGGTCGCGCTCGGAAAGATGACAATATGGAATTCCTGATGCGCCTTCTTACTCATCCTTACTCATCTAGGAGAGCCCGCCAATCCTACGAGGTAACTAAGGGCAAACGATTACCACAACGCCCGCCCCGCTGTCAATACGAGAGGCCCCCCTGTCATGCAAAGCGTGTGCTTGTCATGCGAAATCGCACATCGTGCCGGCCTAGGTGGATTCGGCCACCCACCGGAGGTAATCGGAAGACCCGACAAGGACTGGGAGGGCGATGATTTCCGGCACGCTATAGCTATGGAGCTGCCTGACGGCCGTTGCCAGTTCCTGAAACCGGGCGCGCCGGGATTTCACCATCAGGAGGACTTCGTCTTCCTGGGAGAATTTGCCCTGCCAGATGAAGAACGACCGTACCTGGGGCACGATGTTCACACACGCGGCGAGCCGGTCCTCGACCAGGCGCCGGGCGATGCGTTCCGCTTCCTCGCGCGAGGCCACCGTGATCAGGACCACGAGCGCGTCCCCGCTCTCCACCACTGTCATCTGCTCTCCACCCATCGTCTTACCTCGCCATCAGGCTCGATGCCAGCTCGGCCTTCCACGCTCGCTCATGCTGCGGATTCTCTCGGTTGACAGCCGGAAGAGCGCCGGCTTACTATCCCACTACACAGGAGGGTCGCGCCATGGGCTTCACCATCACGGTCCAGGAGTTGAAAGAAAAACTTGAGCGGGGAGAAAAAATTGTCCTGATCGATGTTCGGGAACTTTGGGAATACAACATCTGCAAGATCCCGAACGCTCAGCTCATCCCGCTCGGCACGCTGGGCACCGAATACAAGAAGCTCGACCCGAACGCCGAGATCGTCCTGCACTGCCACATGGGAATGCGCAGCATGGACGCGACCCAATTCCTCCTGCAGCAAGGGTTCAAGAACGTGAAGAACCTCACCGGCGGCATCAACGCCTGGTCCCTGCAAATCGACCCATCCGTCCCCAGATATTAGACGGCCTTCACGCCGACCGGACTGTCTTCCGGTAGTAGTCCGCGGTCCTCGCGAGGCCATCCTTCAGCGAGACTTTCGGCTCCCAGTCCAACTCGCGGTGGAGCCGGGACGAATCCAGCGCGATCCGCACCTGCTCGCCACGCTTCGCCGGCCCGTGGGCCTCGCGGACGGAAGGATTGATCAGGCCAGCCAGCATCGCGAACAGCTCGTTGATCGTGGTCTCCTTCCCTGTCCCTACGTTGTAGATCCCGTGGGCGGCCTTGTTCATGGCGGCCATGTTGGCCTCGACCACATCGTCCACGTACACGAAGTCGCGCGTCTGCCGGCCGTTGCCGTTGATGATCGGCTGCTCGCCCAGCAGCATCTTCTGCGCGAAGATGCCCACGACCCCCGCCTCGCCGTACGGGTCCTGGCGAGGCCCGTAGACGTTGGCGTACCGCAGGCTCACGTACTCCAGGCCGTCGGCGTCGCGGAAGTACCGCAGGTATTCGTCCCCCACCACCTTGCTGATGCCGTAGGGAGAGGCCGGTCGCGTCGGGTGGGACTCCGACACCGGCAACGACTCCGGCTCCCCGTAGACCGCCCCACCGGAGGAGGCGAAGATCACCTTGCGCACGCCGTACTTGATCGCCTGCCGCAGAACGTTGAGCATTCCCAAGACATTGACGTCCGCGTCGAACGTCGGGTCCAGCACGGACCGGCGCACGTCGATCTGCGCCGCGTGGAGGGACACGATCGCGGGCCGCTCCCGGCGGAAGACCCGCTCCAGCCACCAGCCTCGAATGTCGGACCGGTAGAACCGGGCGGCGCGGTTGACATGCCGCCGCTTGCCCGTGGACAGGTTGTCGACGACCACGACCTCATAGCCTTCCTGGACGAGCCGGTCCACGATGTGCGACCCGATGAAGCCCGCCCCGCCCGTGACCAGGACCTTCATGATGGGCGCAACCAGATCAAGTACTCGACGTTTCCCTTCTGGCCGGCGATCGGGGAGAGCACCTCGCCCTTCCATTTCCACCGCTGCGCTTCCGTGGCCGCGCGGACCTTCCGGACCGCCTCCCGCCGCTGACTCTCATCACGGACGATGCCGCCCTTTCCGACCTTCCCCTTGCCGACTTCGAACTGCGGCTTGAGCAAGGCCACCACCTGGCCCTCGTCCTTGAGACACCGGCGCACGGCCGGCAGGATGAGCGCAAGCGAGATGAAGGACACGTCAATGGTGGCCAGGTCAACAGGCTCAGGCACCCGCGAGCGGTCCAGGTATCGCGCGTTGCACCGTTCGATCACGACGACACGGGGGTCTTGCCTGAGGCGCCAGGCCAGTTGGCCGTAGCCCACGTCCACCGCGTACACGCGCGCGGCACCGCGCTGCAAGAGGCAGTCCGTGAACCCTCCTGTCGAGGCGCCGACATCCAGGGCGACCAAGCCCTGCGGATTGAGGCCGAACGCGTCCAGGGCCGCCGCCAGCTTGAGGCCTCCCCGCCCCACGTACGGGTGCTCCGGCTCGGTGATCTCAATCGCGGTGCCAGCGGGAATGGGGTGGGACGCCCGGCTCGCGACACAGCCGGCCACGGTGACGACGCCGGCCAAGATGAGACTCTGGGCCCGCTCCCGGCTCTCCACGAGCCCGCGGCGGACCATAACCAGATCCAACCGCTCGACGGAGTCTTTTCCCGGGTCAGTCTTCGACGTCGCCGTTGTCCTGGCCAGCTTCAGAGTGCTCCTCGATGTCAAACGTGCGGGTGCGTTTCTTGCCGTCTTTGTCCTTGATGAGGATCTCCACCTTGCGCTCGGCCTCCTCGAGCATTTTGAGGCAGACCTTGGAGAGCTTCATACCCTCCTCGAAGATCCGCATGGAGTCTTCAAGCGGCAACTCGCCGCGCTCCAGTTCGGCGACGATCGCTTCCAATCGGGCCAGCGCTTCTTCGAATTTGACCGTGGCCACTCTCTCGCTCCGTCACCTGCGCATTATACGCTGCCGGACTCTCGAATCAACTCGTTGGCGGTCTTCTGGACCTCGCACAGCAGCTCCCCGGCGGCCAGCCGCACATGCACGACGTCGCCGGGCGCGACGGCGGAGGCGGCCCGCAAGACAGTCAGCTCCGGCCACCGCCGCGTGATGCTGTACCCCCGTCCCAAGATCGCGAGGGGGCTCAGGGCAAGGAGCGTCCCGATGGAATCTTCTAAGGAGCGCCGCCCCAATTCCAGCGCCACCTTCATCCGCTGCTGGAGCCGCGTCCGCAGGTGAGGCAACAGGGTCACGCCTTGCTGGATCCGCTGGAGGGGGCTCCGTAGCAGCACCTCCTGCCGGAGGGCTTCGACCCCGGAACGCAGGTCTTTCAGGCGGGTCCCCTGCGCCAAGCGCAGGCGCATCTCCAGATCGTCGCGACGTTGCATGGCGCGGGCCACGAGCGCAGTCGGATCGAGGAGGCCGCGGCGCTCGGCTTCCACACGCGCGCCCAGGTCCCGCAGCACGGCCCGGACGGCATGCACGGCGCGATCCCCATACCCGACGAGCCGCTTGAGGAGGTCCTGTTGGTCTCGCACCACCAGTTCGGCAGCCGCCGACGGCGTCGGGGCCCGCACGTCGGCGACAAAGTCGGCGATCGTGAAATCGATCTCGTGCCCCACAGCCGACACGACGGGAATGCGCGACGCCGCAATGGCTCGCGCGACCAGCTCCTCATTGAACGCCCAGAGATCCTCGAGTGATCCGCCGCCGCGCCCCACGACGAGGACGTCGAAGCCACCCAGCTCGTTGAGCTCCTCGATGGCGCGGGCAATCTCGCCCGCCGCGCTCTCGCCCTGCACGGCGACGGGATTGAGCACGATGGTGATCCCGGGGTCACGCTTGTGGGCGACCTGCACGATGTCCCGGATCGCCGCGCCCGTGGCCGAGGTGACCACTCCGATCCGGCGCGGGAAGAACGGCAGCGGTCGCTTGCGCGCCTGGTCGAACAGACCCTCCGCGGCCAGCCGCGCTTTGAGTTGCTCGAAGGCAAGCTGGAGCGCTCCAACCCCCTTCGGCTCGGCATACTCCACGATCACCTGATAGTCGCCCTTGGGCTCGTAGACCGTCACCCGACCCCGGCAGACGAGCTGCATCCCGTCCTGCAAGGCGAACCGCAGGGAGCGTCCGACGGACCGGAAGAGGACCGCACGCATCTGGCTCGCGGCGTCCTTCAGGGTGAAGTAGGCGTGGCCGGAGGTCGGGATGCGCAGGTTGGAGACCTCGCCCTCTACCCAGATGTTGGAGAAGGCGGACTCGATGTGTACCCGCAGGAGGGCCGTGAGGGCCGAGACGGTGTAGAGCGTTCGCGGAGGAGGCCCGCCGGTCATGCGATCAATCCATAATCCGCAAGCGTTCGATCGACAGGGCCTTGCCGACCCCCGTATCTACGTCGAGCAGCACCGCCGAAAAGACGCACGGTCCCGGGGCCACCTCGAAGCGGCGCGGCATCTGGGAAAGGAACTTCTCGATGGCGATCTCCTTCTTGATCCCGATCACGGACTCGGTCGGCCCGACCATGCCGACGTCGGTGAGGTAGGCCGTGCCCTTGGGCAGGATCCGCTCGTCGGCCGTCTGGACGTGTGTGTGGGTTCCGAACACCCCGGTGACTTCGCCATCCAAGTACCAGCCCATGGCCATCTTCTCAGAGGTCGCCTCGGCGTGCATGTCCACGATCACGGTCCGCGCCTCCTGCTTGACCGCCTCGACCTCGTGCCGGACGACCCGGAACGGGCAGTCCACCGTGGGCATGCACACTCGCCCCATCACCTGCACCACCCCGACTTTCTCACCCTCGGCGGTCGTCACCACGACGCGGCCGAGGCCCGGCACCCCCTTGGGATAGTTGGCGGGCCGCAGGAGCCGGGGCTCGTTCTTGATGTAGTCGATGACCTCCTTCTTGTCCCAGATGTGGTTGCCGCTCGTGAGCACGTGCACACCCGCCGCGAACAGCTCCCGAGCCACGTCCGGCGTGACGCCGAACCCACCAGCGGCGTTTTCCGCGTTGGCGATGACGCAGGCCACCCCGCGTTCGCGGACGAGCCGCGGCACCTGCCGGGCCACGGTCTTGCGCCCCGGCTCGCCGATGATGTCGCCGATGAAGAGAATTTTCATCTACTTCGCGATGTCTGTAAACCGGCTCTCGCGGATGATCGTGACCTTGATCTGGCCGGGATACGTCAGCTCCTGCTCGATCTTGCGGGCCAGGTCGCGGGACAGGACGGAGCATTCTGCGTCCGTGATCGCGTCCTGCTTCACGATCACCCGGATCTCCCGGCCGGCCTGGATGGCGTAGGCCTTGTCCACGCCCTTGTAGTCCACGGCCAGCTTTTCCAGCTTCTCGAGGCGCTTGATGTAGGCCTCGACGGTCTCCCGCCGGGCTCCCGGCCGCGCCGCCGACAGCGATTCCGCCGCCGCCACGAGCACCGTTTCGGGACAGATCGGCTCGACCTGTTCGTGGTGCGCGGCGATGGCGTTGACCACCCGGGGCTCTTCCCCGTACTTCTTGGCGAAGTCCGCGCCGATGATGGCGTGCGGGCCTTCCTCCTCCTGGCTCAGCGCCTTGCCCATGTCGTGCATCAGGGCGCCGCGCCGCGAGAGCTTGACATCCAACTCCAGTTCCGACGCCATGATCCCGCAGATGTAGGCCGCCTCCCTCGCGTGGTAGAGGTTGTTCTGCCCGTAGCTCGTCCGGAACTTGAGCTTGCCCAGGAGCTTCACGATCTCCGGATGAAGGTTGGTGATCCCCAGCTCGAAGAGCACCTTCTCAGCCTCCTCGAGCATCATCTTGTCCAGGTCCTTCTTGACCCTCTCGACCACCTCTTCGATGCGGGTCGGGTGGATCCGTCCGTCCGCCATCAGCCGCTCCAGCGACACCTTCGCGATCTCCCGACGCAGCGGATCGAAGCCGGAGATCAGGACCGCCTCGGGCGTTTCGTCCACGACCAGATCGATGCCCGTCGCGGCTTCCAGCGCCCGGATGTTCCGGCCCTCCCGGCCGATGATCCGTCCCTTCATGCCGTCGCTCGGAAGCGGCACCACCGAGATCGTCGCCTCCGCCACGTAGTCCCGCGTGATGCGCTGGATGGATCGGGTAATGATCTCCTTGGCTTCCCGATCGGCCATCTCTTTGGTCTCGTCCTGGATCCGCTTGATCATCTTGGCAGCCTCGAACTTGGCCTCGCTCTCCACCTGCTGCAAGAGCGCCGCCTTGGCCTCGTCGGCCGTCATGCCCGAGGCGTATTCGAGCGCCTTGGTGCGCTCCTGGGCCAGGCGGGCCACCTCTGTCTCTTTTTCCTCCACGGCCTTCTCCAGGGCCGCCACCGTCTTCTCTCGTTTCTGGAGCTCGGACTCGCGACGGTCGGAATTGGACATCCGGCGGTCCAGGGACTCCTCTTTCTGGATTAACCGCTTCTCCAGCGCAAGGATCTCGTTGCGCTGACCCTGCATTTCCTTGTCGAGCTCGGCCTTCGCCTGGACGATCATGTCCTTGGCTTCCAGCTGAGCCTCGCGAGCTTGTGTGGAGGCCTCTTTCTCGGCCGTCCGAACGATCTGGGCCGCGCGATCCTCCGCCTCATGGAAGCGCGAAGCGACCACCTTGCCGTGAATGAGCCAGAGCATTCCGGCGCCGAGGGCCGCTCCGGCGGCCACCGCAATGATCACAATGGCCAGTTCTGGAATGGTGTCCACCTCCCTTCACGCCAGAACGACGACGGCTCCCCGCCCCGCAGGACGGAGCCATCGCGTACGGGGCACCCGTTGCTCTTCAATTGCAACGGGTCACCAGCAACGGGTCAACATAGCGTTGGGGCGGAAATGGAAGCGTGTCGGTGAAAGGCGGACGGAGAAGACGTTTACAGGAGCGAGCCCCTTGGCCGGAAGGACGCAAACGGGAGGGAGGAAGAGTCGTCAGGACGAGGCTTCAGCCCTTGTCTGTCCATGAACCACTGTGTCGGATGTCCCTCGTTCCGAGACCGAAAACCCTGTTCCCCACGGGCTTTTCAGAGCCATAAAGTATTCCTGCTACTTCAGGCTCGACCCCTGTCCACATCCTGTTGTGTCGACCGAACCGGTCAGGTCTAACGAAAACTGCTCGTCCTCTTGAATCGTCTTGTTCCGTCTTGCCCCAAACCCTACCACTCGTAAGGCATTCCACCGACGGGATCATTCCGTTCCCGTCCAGACGCCAGTGTAGCAAACCGCCTACACGCTTGCAAGAAAAAAAGCCCTACCTGGCGCCGCCGAGTGTCTCTTCGATCGAACTGATGAGGCTGTCAGCCAACTGCTCCACCTTCTCGTGCTGGAACTTGCGCGCCTGATGGAGCTGGTGCGCCAGGTTCAGGGCCGCCAGGATGGCTACCTTGGCGGGCGTGGCCACTTTCATACCACCGGCCAGGGTCCGCATCTGCTCGTCGACTTCCCTGGCCAGCTCGTTGACATACGCCTGGTCGGCTTCCCCCCGGATCGCGTACCGCTGGCCGTAGATCTCGACCTCAAATCTCTGGCTCACCGTCGTCCTCCGTTCATGAGCGTCAGCTCTTGCCTCCTTGCCGGTCGTCCTCGCGATGTTCGATGAGCTCCAGCTCGCCCAGAACCTTCCGCAATCGGCCCCGGAGCCATTCCCGCTCCTTCTCCCGCTGGCGGGAGTCGGCCGCGTGGCGTGCCAGCTTGGCGTCCGCCTCGCGGAGGCGGGATTCCAGCTGCACCGCCCGCCGCTTCAGCCCGGTGGAGTGCTTGATGAGCTCTTTGACCTTCGCCTCAAGGGCGGCCATCTTATCCACGTCCGTCAGCACCCCTTCTCAAAAAACGACGCGCTGCACTCGAGCCCGCTGACCCGCTTGTATTCCCGGTAGCTCCGCAAAACCCGCTTCACGTACAGCCGGGTCTCCGTATAGGGGATCGACTCGATGAATTCATCTGGATCGCCACCGCCGAGCTGCTGCGCCCATTTGGCCACGACATCGGGGCCGGCATTGTATGCCGCGATCGTATAGATGGGATTGCGATTGAATCTCTCCGCCAGCTGTCCCAGGTACCGGCTTCCGAGCTTGATGTTGTAAACGGGGTCGAACAAACGTTCTGGGTTGAACGCCTCGCCGCCCAGCCGGCTGGCGATCCTCTCCCCGGTCTGGAGCGTCACCTGCATCAGGCCCAGCGCCCCGGCCTGCGACACCGCTGCCGGGTTGTACGTGCTCTCTTCCCGGATGATCGCGGCCACGAGATGCGGGTCCACGCCGTGATCCGCCACCGTCTGGATCACCGGCAAGAGTCCCTGCGGGTAGGCCAACTCCCAGAACGCCGGAGGCACACCGGTGATGCCGCGGTCGATCACATCCGGGAAGAACAGTTGCACCAATTTTAGGGCGCGATGGTACTCCCCAACCTCTTTGAAGCGGCTAGCCAGCCACAGAACGGCCCCCCGGTCTCCGCCGATCCGTCCGGGCAGCATGCCCAGCTCTTCCCCGGCCTCGCGCAACAGACCCACCAGGCGAAGTTCCACGGCGCGCTGGTAGTGCACATCGGCCGTGACCGCCCGGTCCTGCGGATCCAACCCAGAGAACGACACCCCGCCTCCCTCACCACCGACGGCGCGGCTCATCTCGCCCAGGCCCTTACGCGTTCGCGCCGTGTGACAGTAATAGGTCAACGGGGCCTCTGCGCACAGCGCCTCGAAGAGCGTGGCCGCCTTCTGCGGCTCGCCGGCCTTCTCCAGACTCCGTCCCTTCCAATAGAGCGCCGCCAAGCGGACAGGGCCGTCCGACTGGAGCCGCACGGCCTCATCAAAAGAGCGCATCGCTTCTTCATAGCGCCCGCTCTTGTAGAGCAGCCACCCGGCGCGCCAATAGCCTTCAGCAGCCAGGCCCTCCGGCTTCTCCTTTCGCCCGACTTGCTGATAGGTCTGGATCGCCTGATCCGCACGACCACGATCCGCATGCTGGGCGGCCAGCATCATCAAGAACTTCGCTTTCGCCTCGCCTGAGAAACGTCCGGCTTCGGCCTCGCGCGCCAGGGCTAGGAAAGGCTCGTCCAGCCCCAGCCGCAGGAAGATCCGGGCCAGCAAGACGATGGCCTCCTGAGCAGACCCGTTCGTCCCGCTTTTCACCAATTGCTCTAAGCTCGCGCGGGCGTCGTCATAGCGTTTGAGCCGCATGTGCGCGATCCCGAGGTTCAGCCTGGCCTGTTCCCGGTGCAGCCCACCGGGCCCCCCCTTCAGGACCTCTTCGCAGGCCTTCACCGCCTTGGGGTACTGGCCGGCGTCGAACAGCGTCTTGGCGCGCACCCAGCGCTCTTCTGCCGTCAATTCGGGAATCGCGACGCCTTCGCTCCGCAAGCGCTCCAGTCGCGCCGCAGCGTCGTCGGCTTGCGGGGAAGCCGCATACTGGGTCCAGATGCGCCAATAGGTTGCGACCACGCTGGGAGTGTCTCCCGCTTTCTGCAGGCACTCGCCGTGGCGCAAGAGCACGGCAGGCGCCAAGGCGTGGCTGCTGTACTCCGACAGAAACTGAGCTTGCCGCTCCCGCTCCCGTCGGCAATCGTCGGCCAGGAACCAAGCCTCGGCCGCCCGCGCCAAGGCCTGGGGCCTGAGGAGACTGTCCGCGTAGCGCTCGACGAGTAAGTCAAAAGCTGTCGCGGCTCCGTTGTAGTCGCCGCTCTTCATCCCCGCCTCTCCGAGGTAGAAGTGCGCGTAATCGCCGACCGCGGGCAGATGCAATGGCGCAGCCACAAGGTAGCGAATCGCCTGCCGATCGCCTTGCTCCTGGTACCACTTCCCCAGCAACAGCTCGGCGCGACCGGCCCACGGCGTCCCCGGAAATTGATCGATCAGCCCCTGCAAGAGGCCAGTCGCCGTCTCCTGGTCCTGCTGAGTCAACGCATGGACGGCCTGGGCTAGGCAGAAGGCTGGCTCCGCACACGAGGCCCCACCCGGTAGGTCGGCGGAAACGGCTGAGCCGAGAACGAGCACCACGCCGACGGCAGCGAGCAGGGCGCTGAGCCGAAAGACACGAGACAGAAATGTAAAGGAAGACATGAGAGTTGTCACGGAATGTGCAAACATGGCAGGGATTATAGCATAGGGCATGAAGACTTCCGAGGAGGGTGTGGGTGGCTTGCCGCTCATCCGGAGGCTGTGTTAGGCTCGCTTCGCAATGTCCCCGGTAGACCTCATCGCCTTGAGCGCGGACGAACTGGCCACGCTCGTCCGCACCTGGGGCTGGCCCCGCTACCGCGCCCGACAGATCCTCCGCTGGCTCTACCGGGCCCGCCTCACGGACATCGCGGCCATGACGGACCTCTCCCACGCCGACCGGACGCGGCTGGCTGCGGAGGCATGCATCGGGGCGCTCGCACCATCAACAGTCCTGACGTCGGAGGATGGCACGCGGAAATTCATCTTTTCTCTGGAGGACGGAAAGCGCATCGAAAGCGTGCTCATCCCAGACACCTCCTCCCGGTCGACTGATCGCCTGACCCTGTGTCTCTCCACCCAGGTCGGCTGTACGCTGGACTGTACGTTTTGTTTGACCGGGCAGATGGGGTTGCAGCGCAATCTCCTGGCCCATGAGATCGTGGGGCAGGTGTTGGCAGCACAAAGACTGTTGCCTGAAGACCGACCGATTACCAATCTGGTCCTGATGGGGATGGGCGAGCCGCTGGCCAACGCCACGGCGGTGGAGGAAGCGATCCTCCGTCTCACCAATCAGAGTTGGGGAGTCGGCTTCTCGCCACGCCGGATCACGCTGTCAACGGCCGGGCTGAGCTCACGGCTCAAGCAGGTCGCCCGCATGGGCGTCAATCTGGCGGTATCGCTCAACGCGACGACCAACGAGCAGCGGGACCGGCTCATGCCGGCGGTCAACAAGGCGTACCCGTTGGAGCGCCTGCTGGCGGCCTGCCGGGCCTTTCCCGTGAAACCACGCCGCCGCTTGACGTTCGAGTACGTGCTGCTGGCCGGCGAGAACGACACGGAGCAGGACGCCGCCCGGCTCGTCAAGCTGATGCGAGGCATCCGCTGCAAGGTCAACCTGATCCCGTTCAACGAATTTCCGGGCAATCCGCACCAACGGCCCTCCGATGAACGAGTCCTGCGCTTCCAGGGGATCCTGACCCGGCATGGGCTGGACGCCTTCATCCGCAAAAGCAAAGGACAGGACATCCTGGGCGCCTGTGGCCAGCTTGGAACGCTGCCTGAGGCGTCAGTCCTCGTGCGCCCGTCCGGTCCGCCCAGTCCGCACTCCATCCCGATCCATTCGCACTCGTAGAGAAAGGGAACAGCCTGTGACCGCTATCCAGCGAATCCTGTGCCGTGTGAGCGTGGCCTCTCTTCTGACCCTCATCCCTGCCGGTCAGCAGGCGATGGCCGGCCGTCTCACGGTCCACGAATTCACCCTGACCAACGGGCTCAAGGTGTTGCTCGTGGAAGAGCCCAAGGCCCCTGTCGTCACGGTCCAGATCTGGTACAAGGTCGGCTCCCGTAACGAAGTCATGGGACGGGCCGGCCTCTCCCACATGCTGGAGCATATGATGTTCAAGGGCACCCCCAAGTACGGGAAGGGCGTATTCTCCAAGATCATCGAAAAGAACGGGGGCAACGACAACGCATTTACCAGCCAGGACTACACGGCCTATTTCGAGAACTTGGCCGCAGACAAGCTGGAGCTCGCTCTCGAAATGGAGGCGGACCGGATGAAAGGGCTCCTGCTGGACGAGAAGGAATTCAAGTTGGAGCGCGAAGTCGTCAAGGAAGAGCGCCGCCTGCGAGTCGAGGACGTCCCGATGGCGTATCTCGTCGAGCAGATGAACGCCCAGGCCTTCATGGTCCACCCCTACCACTGGCCCATCATCGGATGGTTCAGCGACCTGGACGCGATGACCCGCGAGGACCTCAAGGCCTACTACGAGACCTATTATGTCCCGAACAACGCGACACTCGTGATCGTGGGCGACGTCAAGCCCGAGACCGCCTTGCCCCTGATCAAGACGTATTTCGAAGGCATTCCCCAAGGCTCCCCGCCCCCGCCGCCGTCGATCGTCGAGCCAGAGCAAAAAGGCGAACGGCGGATCGTGGTGAAGCGCGACGCGCAACTCCCCTTCCTCTATTTCGGGTACAAGGTGCCCAACTTCAAGAGCTCCGATGTGCACGCCCTGGCCGTCTTGGAGAACATCCTCTCGACCGGCAAGAGCGCGCGTCTCTACGATGCGCTCGTGTACCGGAAAAAACTGGCCTTGCAGGTGGGCGCCGGCTACAACGAATTGGCGGCGGACCCCGAGCTCTTCACCTTCTACGCGACTGTCAAGCCCGCCGTGAGAATCGCCGCCGTGGAAAGGGCCGTGCTGGCTGAGATTGATCGGCTCAAGAAAGAGCCGCCGACGGACCACGAACTCCAGAAGGCCAAGAACCAGGTGGAGGCCCGCTACCTCTTCGAGCAGGACTCCGTCTTCCGACAGGCCATGCTGCTCGGCACGGCTGAGACCGTCGGGGCAGGCTGGCAGTACGTCGCCGACTATGTGGACAAGCTCCGAGGCATCACCAAAGAGGACGTCCATCGTGTCGCCAAGAAATACCTGAACGAGGACACCCGCACAGTCGGCATCCTCATTCCCTTGCCGTCGAGATCCGACCGTGCCGACGCGATGGGAGGTGCCCGATGATCCGCGCCGCACTTCTCATCGCCGCGCTCGTCTGTGATGGCGTCCTCTCTGGTGCGTCGCACGCCGCTGAAATCAAACCGACCCGCGTGGTCACGGAGAACGGTATGACCGTGCTCATCGTCGACCAGCCCTTCCTGCCCATCGTCACGGTGAACGTGTTGGTGAAAGCAGGAGCCGTCTATGATCCGGACGCCAAGGCCGGCCTGTCGAACATGGTCGCGGAGATGCTCGACGAAGGCACCAAGACCAGGAGCGCGACCCAGATCGCAGAGCAAATCGAGTTCCTCGGAGGCGAGCTGGCCGCCGAGGGAGGAGAAGACTCCGCGACGGCGAGACTGCGGATCTTGCGCAAAGATGCGGACATCGGCTTCACCCTGTTGGCGGATATTCTCATGCATCCCAAGTTCGACCCGAAGGAGGTCGCGCGCGTCCGCGACGAGCTGGTGGGCTCCCTCCAGTCGGAGAAAGACGAACCGAGCATCATCGCCACCAAGGCCTTTAACGAGCTCGTGTTCAAGGGCCATCCCTACCGGCGGCCGGCCAACGGGGACGAAAAGACCGTGACGAAGCTCTCCCGGCAAGACCTGGTCGAGTTCCACGACAAGTTCTACCGCCCGAACCGCGCGATCATGGCCATCGTCGGCGATCTGCGGGAGGCCGAGGCCCTCGCTCTGGTGAAGAAGCATTTCGGCGGATGGACGCCCCAAGAGCTCCCGCTCCCGGCCTTCCCCGCCCCGGAGCCGTTGCCGAAGCCGACGCTCAAGCTGATCGACAAGGACCTCACGCAGGCGACCCTCGTCCTGGGGCACGTGGGCATTGACCGGCGGAACCCGGATTTCTACGCCGTGGCGGTGATGAACTACATCCTCGGCGGCGGCGGGTTCTCCTCGCGACTCGTGCGCCGGATCCGCGACGAGCAGGGCCTGGCCTACGACGTGGGCAGCGTCTTTGAAGCGAATGTCATGCCGGGTTCTTTCGCTGTGCACGTACAGACCCGGAACGCGGCGGCGAACCAGGTCCTCGCCAGCGTGTTCCAGGAACTCAAGCGCATCCGGACCGAACCGGTCGGCGACCAAGAGCTGGCCGACGCCAAAGCGTACCTGATCGGGAGCTTCCCGCTGCGCCTGGACACCACTGCGAAACTGGCCTCGCTGTTGAACCTCGTGGAGCTGCACGGCCTCGGCCTGAGCTATTTCGATGAGTACCCCAAGGCGATCGCGGCCGTGACGAAAGAGGACGTGTTACGGGTGGCCCAGAAGTATCTCAACCCCGACCACTATGCCCTGGTCGTCGTCGCCAAATTGGCCGAAGCCAAGATTGATGCCAATGTCGTCTCCACCACGAAATGACGTCGGGACGGAGGCCCTCGCGCTCGACCGTCTCAGGACGATCTTGGGCGACATGGGCTCCGTGCTCGTCGCCTTCTCCGGCGGCGTCGACAGCACGCTCGTCCTGAAAGTGGGGCACGACGTGCTGGGAGCGCGAGCCGTTGCCGTCACGGCGGTGTCCCCCACATTCCCCGCCGTAGAATTGGCCCTGTCGCAAACACTCTGCGCGGAAATCGGCGCCCGCCAGATCATCCACGAGACTGATCAGCTCCGTGACTCTGAGTTCGTCATGAACACCGCCAGCCGGTGTTACCGGTGCAAGACGGACCTCTACTCGGCGCTGGTGCCCATGGCCACGCGCCTGCGACTCGCCGTCGTCGTGAACGGGGCGCACTGCGATGATCTCGGCGACGATCGTCCCGGCCTCCAAGCCGCGCGCGAGTACGGTGTGCGAAGTCCTTTGGTGGAGGCCGGCATGGGCAAGGCGGCGGTCCGGGCGGCGGCGCGATGGCTGGGGCTGTCGAACTGGGACAAGCCTGCGGCCGCCTGTCTCTCCTCGCGCATCGCCCGCGGCGAGGCGATCACGGTGGAGCGGCTCCGACTGGTCGAAGCAGCCGAAGCGCTTCTGTTCCATGAGGGGTTTCGTCAGGTGCGGGTGCGGGACCACGGTGGGAACGCGCGGGTCGAGGTGGGGCAGGATGAACTCGCGCGGCTCTTCGAGCCGGCGATGCGAGATCAGATCACGATCAAACTCGCCGCACTGGGCTTCGCCACCGTGACCCTCGATCCCAACGGCTACCGCCCCGGCAGCACGAATCAAGCTTCCGTTCTGTACCTATAGCTCGCAGGCTTTGTCACGGGCGGCGTGGCACAGTTTTACCGCCATGCGATTGGCTTCCGTTGGCATACAGCCTGGGGCATCCTCCGATAAGGCGGCGATTGCCGCCTCGCATGCTTTCAAAAGTTCCGGAGCAGCGGTAATCAAGCGCCCATTGGCCTGGTCGGTTTTTTCATCAATTCCGCAACAATCAGCCACCTCGTAGCTGTTATGTACCCCAACAATATGAGGAGGCGATTGCTCGCCCTTCTCGTTGAGATAGACCAGCATATGCCAAGGTCCCGGAGTATGAACGGATATCATGGGACTTCGCCTTTCGCTAAGACACAAATCGCGTCCGCTCAGGCTGCACGCGACAGAGATTCCAAGCCGCCCCGATCTTTGATAGTCCGAAGATCACCCATTTGGAAGGGTCAAAGTTGTACCATCGGGGTCCGTTCCGGAAGTCACGCTGGTGAGCGTGATGGTAATTGTGGTATCCCTCGCCGAAGGTCAGGAGTGACACCACCCAACTGTCCCGGCTTGAGTCCGCCCGTGTATGGGGTTGCCTGCCCCAGAGGTGGCAGATGGAATTGATACAGAAGGTGGAATTAAGCACGAAGAAGGTGCGCCCCACGCCCGCCAGCAGAAAGCAGCCAAGGCCGCCCACCCAGCCGTTATAGAGATAGCCCACTACGAAGGGTAAGAACAGCCCAGAGAGCACGAGAGGCGCATAGTACCGGTGCTGCCAGAGCACCAGCGGGTCCTGCCGCAGGCGCGACGTGTATCGCTGGTCATCGGCGTACGGGTCCTTGAAAAAGATCCATCCGACATGGCTGTACCAGAACCCTCGCTGCGCGTTGTACGGGTCTTCCTCCTGGTCACACCACGCATGGTGGCGGATATGGGCCGCGGCCCACGTGAGCGCCGAGTTCTCCAGCGCCCATCCACCAGCGACCAACAAGCAGCCTTTGACCCAATTCGGACAGTCAAAACTCCGGTGAGCAAGGAGACGATGATACCCAACCGTGATCCCCAGGCCGGTCATGACGTACAGGAGACCGAACATGGCCCAATCCACCCACGTGTAGTCGAAGAAATAGGCATAGGTGGGGAGCCCGATCAGGGCGCCCACTGTGACGAGACCGAAGAGGAAGATCGTTCCATAACAATACTGCCGAGTCAGCGTCTGGGCTGAGGCTGTGGGCATAGTCGTCGCAACGATCTCCTAGTTAGGGGAAACGGAGGATCAGGAACACGAAGGAATTCTGCCGTAGCAAGACACGTAAGAACTGACGCCACACGGTAACACAAATCCTGGCAGAATCCAATACCATTGTTTGGCAGCTTGTGCCTCCAATTGTTCAGGATTAGAATTGTCATCATCCTAGGATAGTTCGGTGTTATTCGACCGAGAACGACATCGATGGCCTCGGCTCGTTCGCCGAACCGCGAAAGGAGGAGTGCTATGCCGGTGTATGTGAGCCTGGTGAAGTTCACGCGGGAAGGGATCATGACGATGAAGGACCAGGGCATCGCGCGGTCCGACACCGTCAAGAAGAATATCGAGGGATTGGGGGGACGGCTGATCGCCGCCTATTATTGCCTTGGCCAGTACGACGTGGTGGCCATCCTGGAGTTTCCGGACAACAAGACCGCCATGAAGGCCGCAGTCAGGAACGCCTCGATCGGCCACATCGAGATCACCACCATGCCGGCGATCTCGCGGGATGAATGGGCCACGCTCCTCCGCGATGTGTGGAAGACCGGAAAGCAACAACGGTAGGAGAGACTAGCTCTTCTCGAAGTCCTTGGCGACCGCGGTGAGGGCTTCCTCAGCCAGCCGTTGGTGGTCGGCGTCCGTCAGGCTCCGTTCGAGCACCTTCTCGGCGACGCGCAGGCCCAGCTCGCTGGCGTACCGGCGCACGTCCTCGATCGCCTGGCGGCGCTCCTGGTCGATCTCGCGGGCGGCGCCGGCCTTGATCCGTTCGGCCTCGGCCGACATCTGGCGCTCGTTCTCCTCCATCAGGCGCTGCGCCCGGACCTTGGCTTGGGCGACCACCTCCTCCGCCTCCTTTTGCGCGGCCTTCATTTTGGCCTCATACTCAGCCATCCGCCGCTCGGCTTCCGCGCGCGACCGCTCCGCCGCTTCAATGTTCTCGCGGATCTTCTGTCCCCGTTCATCGAGGGCCTTCAGAATTTCGGGGAACGCGTATTTGTAGAGAAAGAACAGCAGCACGCCGAAGGAGACCCACTCCCAGAAGAGCAACGAGGAGAAAAACTGTGTGTCAAACTGTGGCATGGCGATGTCCTCTTCCGCTGGTTCGACCAGCGCCGTCCGACGGCTTATTTGCCACGAAGCCCCATGATGATGAAGGCGATCACGATCCCATAGAGCGCGATCGCTTCCACGAGCGCGAACCCGATCCACATGTACTTGGCGACCCGTGCCTCGGCCTCCGGTTGTCGCGCCACCGCCTCGATCATCTTGCCGAAAATGTAACCGATTCCCACGCCGGCGCCGGCAAAGCCGGCGGCAGCTAAGCCCATTCCCAACAGCGCAGCCGATGCAGCATCCATGACAGCCTGCTCCTTTCTCTTCGCAATCAACGCGCTTCGTGCGCGCCTTCGGCATGCCCGTGCAGCGTCATGGCATCCCCGAGATACACACACGTCAAGATCGTAAAGATGTAGGCCTGGATTCCGGCAATGGCGACTTCCAGGCCGTTGATGGCAATCGTGAACACAAACGGGAGCCACCGAAGCCAGATCACGCTCACCAGAACGGCGATGAGAAAATATACGCCCACGAGGCCCAGCATCCCCGCCTTGGCAAACACTCGATGCCGGCTCGCCATCATCAGGGCCACGAGGACAAGCAGGGCGATCTTGACGGCGGGCGCAACAGGAATCAACGGGATAGAGACCACCATCCCAAATAGCACGGCCAGGATGGTATGCCCCGCCGTCATGTTGGCAAACAGCCGGACTGCCAGCGAGAGCGGCCGTGCCAACTGACTGACGAGTTCGATCGGGACCATCAAGGGGAGGAGCCAGAACGGCGTGCCTGGGGGGATCAGAATCTGTAGGAACTTCAGGCCATGGAGGGCAAACCCGACCACAATGCTCAAGCCGTAGACGAACAGGGCGAAGGCGCCCGTCACGACGATCTGGCTGGTCACCGTGTAGGTGCCAGGGATGAGCCCCAGCAGATTGCAGAAAAGGATGAACACAAAGAGCGTCGCCACGAAGGGAAAGAACCGCAAGCCCTTCTCGCCCATCGTGTCTAGAATCATGCTCCTGATGAACTCCACCAGAACCTCGGCCACGCTCTGTAGCCGGGTCGGGACCAGCCGTCGTTGGCGGCCCGCCATGTAAAGGAACCCAGCTGCCAGGGCAATCACGACCCACATCATGATCACCGCCTTGTTCAGCGAGATATCGAGGCCGAACAACGACAGGGGGACGTAGGGATGCAGCTCAAAGGGGTGAAGCGGATTGCTTTCCATCGTTCAGAGTCGCGACGCAGTCCGATACACGTTTAAAAGCCCCGCCGACATGCCCAGGAACACGCCGATGAGGATGCCCACCGGGCTGGAATTGAAGTACGAGTCGGCCACGTATCCCAAGCCGCCGCCCACGATCAGGGCGGCCACAAGCTCGACGCCGATCCGCATGGCGATCGAGAGGCCTTTCCGGAACGCATCGGGCTCGTCGGCCATCGTGCACACTCGGCGAAAAACCGCGCGCCATCTAAACAGAATCGCTGAGGTAAGTCAAGGTTGCCGGATGCCTTGCTGGGACCGTCACGGGCGAGTTAAGATGCCGGAAAGGAGGGCTCCCCACGGTGTTTCGAACCTCACGCGAATCCTTCCTTAAGGCTTCCCCGCCCATCCCGCTGGCGACTGTCCTGCCCCTCCCGGCCTGTTCGACGTTCGAGCTTTACGAGCGCCTGGCGGGGGACATGGGCTGCCCCGTGCTGCTGGAGAGTGGCCAGAAACCCGGTGGTGGTGTCCCCGGACAGCGGTACTCGATCATCGGCGCCGATCCCGCGTTCCTGTTTCGCTGCACCGGGCCTCGCGTGGACTGGTGCGCACGAGGCGAGACATGGATCGTCCGTGCCGGCGATCCCCTGGCGGCGTTCCGGGATCTCCTCACTCGCATGGCCGTCCCCCGCCCTTCTGGGTTCCCTCCATTCTATGGGGGCGCCGTCGGGTATTTCAGCTATGACGTGGCCCGCTGGTTTGAGCGTCTCCCCCATCCTCCACCTGACAACCTGGGTCTCCCCGATCTGGAGCTCGCCTTCCTCGACCTCGTGGCGGTCGCGGACCATGACCAGAAAGCGTTGTGGCTCATCTTCTGCCCCTTCGGGGAGCGCTTCATCAAGGAGTCGCGTGAGGAACTCTATGAAGAAGGACAGGCTCGGCTGCTGGCACTCGAGACCCGGCTGAGCGGGGTGCGGCCGGTCCTGCCCGACACGAGACCTCAGGTTCCGCCGCACGTGACGCCCGGCATGTCAGAGGCTGACTATACGGATCGGGTGCGCCGGTGCCTCGACTATATCGCAGCCGGGGATATCTATCAGGCCAATCTGTCCCATCGATTCGCCGTCGATTTGGCCGGGCGCTCGCCGCGCTCGATCTACCGCCGCCTGCGCGAGATCAATCCCGCGCCCTTCGCCGCCTTGCTCGAACTGCCGGACATCACGCTGATCAGTTGCTCGCCGGAACGGCTCGTGCGGATCACCGGGACCGAGGTGGAGACCCGGCCGATCGCCGGCACCCGTCCGCGCGGCGCCTCCACGGATGAGGACCGCCTGCTGGTCGAGGATCTCCTGATGAGCCCGAAAGAGCGCGCCGAGCACATCATGCTCGTGGACCTGGAACGCAACGATCTGGGACGCGTGTGTACGTACGGCAGCGTCCGTGTGGACGAGTTCATGGTGGTCGAGCGCTATTCGCACGTGAGCCACATCGTGACCAATATTCGCGGCCGGCTCGCCCCCGGCAAGGACGCGCTGGACGTACTCCGCGCCGTCTTCCCGGGGGGAACCGTGACGGGTGTGCCGAAGGTCCGCTGCATGGAGATCATCGACGAGCTGGAGCCGGTCCGCCGCGGGCCTTACACCGGCTCCATCGGGTATCTCAGCCCGAGCGGCGACCTGGACCTGAATATCATCATCCGGACCTTGGTCATTGCGGGCGAGCGCGCCTACCTCCAGGTGGGTGCCGGCATCGTCGCGGACTCCGACCCTGCGCGTGAATACCAGGAGACCCTCTACAAGGCCGAAGCGCTCCTGAAGGCGTTGAGAGAATCCTGAGCGATGTGGATTTATCTGAATGACCGGTTCGTGCCGAAAGAGGAGGCGGTTGTCTCCGTCTTCGATCGCGGCTTCCTGTACGGCGACGGCGTGTTCGAGACCCTGCGCGCCTATCGAGGCCGCATCTTCCAGCTCACCGAGCACCTCGCGCGCCTGGAACGGTCGGCGTCCGAGCTCGGCATAGCCCTGCCGGTCACGCGCGAGCGGCTGGCCGACCTGGTACGGGAATCGCTCACTCGGAATCAATTACAGGAAGCCTATCTCCGGATCACGGTCTCGCGTGGGCCCGGCGAGATCGGGCTCGACCCGGCCCTCTGTAAGAGTCCCACGCTGGTCGTCATCGCCAAGCCCTTTGAACCGTATCCTGAATCGTTCTACACGGATGGAGTGTCGGTGATCATCGCCCAGACCCGTCGCACCCCACCTGAGGCTTTGCCCCCGCACATCAAGTCGCTCAACTTCCTGAATAACGTCCTTGCAAAGATGGAGGCCAAAGCGGCCGGCTCACACGAGGCCCTGCTGCTGAATCACCAGGGTGAGGTGACTGAAGGAACGACCAGCAATGTGTTCGTGGTCCAAGGAAAGGGCCTTTGCACGCCGGCTGTGGAGTGCGGTCTCCTCGCCGGCATCACGCGCGGCATCGTTCTGCAATTGGCACGCGAGGCGGGAATTCCGGCGGCTGAAACACGGCTGACCGTGAGCGACCTCACCGGCGCCGAGGAATGTTTTCTGACGAACACGACGCAGGAAGTACTGCCGGTGACGCAGGTGGACGGACGAAGGATCGGCGACGGCCGCCCGGGCGAGATCACCCGCCGGCTGCATGCCTCATTTCGGGCCGGTCTTGACCGGTTCCTTGACGACCTTTGACTGCTCGGCGATGCGTTCGACCTTGACCTTGGACACGCGCCGATCTCCGAGGTCCACCACGGTGAACTTGTAGTCCCCGTGGTAGAAGACCTCGCCGCCGCGCGGGAGCGCCTGGATCTGGTAGGTGACGAACCCGCCGAGCGTCTCGTACTCCGGCGACGGGGGGATCTGCAGCCCGTACTCCGACACGAGGTCCTTGACCGGCATCGAGGCGTCAACCAGGATCGCGCCGTCCTTGAGGCGTTCCACCGGCTTCTCTTCGGTGTCGTACTCGTCCTGGATCTCGCCGACGATCTCCTCGATCAGATCCTCCAGCGTGACCAGCCCCTCGACGCTGCCGTATTCGTTGACCACGATCGCCATGTGAATGCGGCGGCGCTGCATCTCCTTCAGCAGCACGCTGACCTTCATGGCTTCGGGAACGTAATAGACGGGATGCAGCAACTCTTTGAGGTTCAACGGCTTGCCCGCCGCGACCTGACTCAGGAGGTCTTTCAGGTAGAGGATGCCCAGCAGTTCGTTGAGACCTTTCCGGTACACCGGATAGCGGGAGAATTTGTTCTCGTCGATGTACTTCAACAGATCCGGCGTCGGCATGTCGACCGCGATGGCGCACATCTTCGGGCGCGGGACCATCACCTCTTTCACCGACATGTCAGTGAACTCAAACACACTGTGGATCAGTTCCTGCTCGGTCTTGTCGAAGACGCCCTTCTCCTGCCCTTCTTGCATGAGCAAGAGGATCTCTTCCGCTGAGATGAAGACCTTTTCGCCCTGAGCCGCTTTGCCCAACAGTCGGAGAATGCCCCGGCTGGTCAAGGCCAGGGGGCGAATGCACCAGGCTGCCACCCGCGCAAACCATGCCAGGGGACGCGCCGCCAACAGCGCCAGGCGTTCAGGGTTCTTGAGCGCCAGGATCTTGGGGACGAGCTCGCCGAGCACGAGCGAGAAGTACGAGATGATGAGCACCACGATGCCAACCGCAATCGGCTCGGCCCAGGCTTGCACGAACGCCAGAGGGATCGCCTCGAAGACGGGCTTCAGGTGGTCGATCGCGACCACACCGCCCATGGCGGCCGCCGAGGCGCCGGCCACCGTGATGCCGATCTGGGTGGTCGCCAGGAACCGCTCCGAGTCCTCCTGAAAGGCCTGGACGAGACGGGCCTGGACGTTCTTCTCCTCGACCAGTTGCTTGATTCGACTGCGCCGCGTGTTGACGATGGCCAACTCAGCGCAGGCAAAGAAGCCGTTCAGGAGAATGAGGACGCCGATGGCGATAAGCTCTAGCCACATATGCTATTCAGCATGCCGTTAACAGCTCCCGGCTTGGAAAGGGTTATTGTAGCCGAAGCGTTCCTCCGATGCACACGGGTTCTCTCAAAAAGCCATAAGACCATCAAAACGCGCGAAAATCTCCCGGTTTCACGGATGAGAATGTTCATGACAAGTTCGACGGGCCGTTGACAGGCCGGAGGTGGTTGACTATCGTGAGTCTCATGGTGCCGAACCTTTGCACATATGGGCCGGCCGTCGGCCTTGCTGGCCTGCTGGTCCTGGCCATCTCTTCGCAAGACGTCATGGGGGAGCCTATCTATCAGTATAAAGATAAGAAGGGAGTCATGCACTTTTCCAACGTCCCGAACGATCCTCGATATAGAACAGTGCTAGCGGACGCCCGCGTACAGACCAGTGGTTCCCCTGCTGTTCCCAGCGAACCAGTCACGGCGCGTTCTTCGCAACTCAGCGAGATCAGCGCGTCGCGTTCCGGCGACGCGATCTACCAGTACGTGGACCGCAAGGGCGTCATCCACTTCACCAACGTCCCGACGAGCCCCCGCTACAAACAGATGCGGGGCCGGCGGACGTTCGCCCACTTCACGCCGACGCGGCTGTCGCCAACCCTGCACCGGACGATCACACAGACCTCGCGGGCATACCGCCTGCACCCGGCGCTCGTGCGAGCCGTGATTCAGGCCGAATCGGCATACGATCCCTACGCCCGTTCGGCCAAGGGCGCCATGGGGTTGATGCAGTTGATGCCAGGCACGGCATGGTCCTTGAAGGTTGCGAACCCCTATGACCCCAAGCAGAACATCGCCGGTGGTGTCCGGCACCTTCGCTACCTGTTGGACCGCTTCGGAGGAAACCTGGAGCTGGCCCTGGCGGCCTACCACGCGGGGGAAACTCGCGTGTCGCGCGAGAGCCGTGTCCCACGGATCAGCGAAACCCGGCAATACGTTCGCAAGGTCATCCGCTTTTACCGGAGCTCCAAACGTGATGGAAGAAGGATCGACCGGCTCTACACCGCCAAAGTCCAACCGCGCGTGACTCGGCGCTTCGCCAACTATCTCAGCCCGAACTAGGCTTCCGCGCCCTAAGCTTTCACGCCAGCCCGTCTGACCAGTGCGCGACCGGGCGCTTCCGCTTGCAGTTGGATGTGGCGATCCCACCCGCTGGCAAACTCCTCCGGATGGTCGGAGCGGAAATGCGCCCCCAGGCCGTGCTCGCGTTGCAGCGCCGCCGTCGCGACCAGATGGCCCACGGTGACCATGTTGCGGACCTCCAACTCGCGACGCGTCCGGCAGCGGTCTTTGAGCCGCTCTTCCCATTTCTCCAGTTGGGTAAGGGCGGAGAGCAGCCCCTGCTTGCTTCGGATGATGCCCACCTTCTCCCACATCAAGCGCCGCAACGAGTTGAGCAGTTTCTCCATGTCCAGACGATCCCCGCGATCGTCCTCCGCCTCGTCGGCCGCGACGTCCTGCGCGACCGACGGCCCGCGCTCGGGGCGCAGGTGACTGGCGTACAGGGCGGCCGCTTCGACCGCGCGGGCGCCGAAGACCAACCCTTCCAGCAACGAATTGCTGGCGAGGCGGTTCGCGCCGTGCACCCCCGTGCAGGCCACTTCGCCGGCGGCGAACAGTCCTGGCACGCTCGTGGCCCCTCGCGTGTCCGTCCCCACCCCGCCCATCATGAAATGCGCGCTGGGACAGACCGGGATCATCTCCTCCGTGATGTCCACGTCGTAACGCAGGCAGGTCGCGTAAATCGTGGGGAACCGTTCCCGGATGAAGCCAGGAGCCAAGTGGGTCACGTCCAGGTAGACATGGCGGGAGGACATCGCCATCATTTCGTTCCAGACCGCGCGGGACACGACGTCGCGCGGAGCCATCTCGGCCATCTCATGGTACCGCTTCATGAAGGCCTCACCCTTGATGTTGCGGAGAATGCCCCCCTCCCCGCGCATGGCCTCCGTGAGCAAAAACTGGGGCGTCGCCGGCAGGTACAGGGTTGTCGGATGGAACTGGACAAACTCCATGTCTTCCACGATCGCCCCGGCTCGATAAGCCATCGCGATCCCATCGCCGGTGGCGACGGGTGGATTGGTGGTCCGGGCATAAATCTGGCCAGCGCCGCCCGTGGCAAGGACCACGGCCTTCGCCTTGACCTGTTGCACCGCTCCGGAGGATTCGTCCAGCACGAGCGCGCCCACACAGCGCCGTTGCGCATCCAGCAGCAGGTCGATGGTGAAGTGGTGATCCCGCCAAGCGATCTGCGGCAAGGAGCGCGCCTTGTCCAGGAGCACGCGCACCATTTCGGTGCCGGTCGCATCGCCGCCGGCCCGCAGGATCCGATGCCGGCTGTGCGCAGCCTCGCGGGCCAGGGCGTAGCCATCCCCCGCGCGATCGAAGCGGGCGCCCCAGCGGATCAGTTCCTGAACCCGGACCGGGCCTTCCTCGACGAGCACCTGCACGGCTTCCAGCCGGCACAGCCCTTTCCCCGCGCGCAAGGTGTCCTCGCGGTGCAGCGCGATATCGTCCTCCTCGGAGGCAACCGCCACACCGCCCTGCGCATAGATGGAACTGCTTTCGGCCGGACTCCCCTTCGTCAGCACGAGGACGCGGCCGGCCCGGCTCAAACCGATGGCCGCCCGCAATCCCGCCACGCCGCTCCCGATGACGAGAAAATCGGCGGCCGGCAGAGTCGGCATGGCGGAGCGGCGTCTTGGCATCCTAGCGTCCCCTCGGTCGTTCGCTCTGAATCCGGCGGCCAGCCATACCAAAAGGCGGATCCCCGTCCACGCCGCTCACGGTGAGAGTCTGATGGCCGACCAACCGGAGGATGGCATGGCCCCGCTCCCTGAGCGGCTGCTCATCACCCGCGCGCTGCCACTGCCCGAGCCAATGGAAATAGACGGCCACGTCGGCCCCGTCCACCATGACCCGGTCGATGGTGAAGTCGAGGGTGATCCGATCATAGACGGCGAAGTCGCGTTGGATCTCCTCCTCCAGAGTGCGGAGGCTGTCGAGCGGCATGAACAGGCTGTGCAAGACGCTCACGTCCTTGCCCGTATACGCCTGCCGGATCCGCTCCACCGTGGTGTCGATCTTCCGGACGCGGGCCGCATCGTCGGGGTTGATGTTGCTGGCTTTGGAGCAGGCCACCGCCACCAGTCCCATCAGAGCAAGGACGGTCCAGCAGGCGAGCGGATGCGCGCGGCGGCCGATGCACACGATCATGCCGGCATTATACACTCTTGCGATCCGGTACATTCTTGACAAGCCGGCACTAATCGCATAGGCTCAGCCCGCTCTCTCGGCAGCATCCGGAATTCCCTACTTGCTATCGCCGACCGGATTAGGTAGATTGCTGGAAGCTGAAAGGAGCGCGTCATGTCGAGTGTCGTCAAGAAGCGCCGCAAGAAGATGCGGAAGCACAAGCACCGGAAGCTCCGCCGGCGCATGAAATTCGCTCGCCGCCGGTCCTAAGCGGCGCGTCCGTCGCAAGGAGGCACGGTCATGCCAACTGAGGGCAAGAAGGTCCGCATCAAAGTCCGGACAATCCATTCGACTTATATCGGCGATATCCTGCTGCCGGCCATGCGTAACCGGGTGTCCGATTTCTTCAACGACGACAAGTACATGTTCCTGAATCTCACGGACGTCAAGGTCGACAACGCCAGGGACCAACTGGAATTCATCTGCCTCAATAAGCAACTCATCGAGTCAATCGCCCTCGCCTGACGGCGAGGGGGCGTTCGTCCGGCCGCGCGAACCCCCATGTCCCGCCTAGCCTCGTTCGGTCGGTTCTTTCCCTATCTCCGGCCCTACCGCCTTCGCATGGCCGCGGCCGCGCTGCTCGTCATGGGCGCGGCCGGCATTAACCTCAGCATGCTCTGGGTTATCCGGCGGCTCGTGGACACGGTCCTCGTTCAGCGGGACCCCGCCGCGCTGAACACCGCCATCGCCGAACTGGGCGCGCTGTTCCTCGTCCAGGGGCTCCTCATCATGGGCCACAGTTACCTCACGGCCTCGGCCGGCCAGCGCATCATAGCCGATTTCCGGATGCACCTCTTCAGCCATCTGCAGAGCCTCTCCTTGGGATTTTTCGCGCGACGGCGGACCGGGGAGTTGATGTCGCGGCTCATGAACGACGTGGGTGCGCTGCAAACCACCTTGACAGAGATCCCGATCGACCTCGCGAAGCAGGTGGTGACGCTGGTCGGCGGACTCACCATCCTGTTCGTCATGAACTGGCGTTTGTGCCTGCTGATTCTGCTCCTGCTCCCAGCCATCGTACTGGTCGCCCGCTTCTTCGGCCGGCGACTCAAGGCGCTTTCCACCGCCATCCAGGACGAGACCGCGCGCGCCTCGACAATTCTGGAGGAAGTGCTCTCCGGCATCCGGATCGTCAAGTCCTTCGTGCGGGAAGACTACGAGGGGGCCCGGTTTGGCTCGCAGGTCCGCCGCACCCTGGACATCGTCCTCAGACGGGCGCGGATCATGGCGATCTTCGTGCCGACGATCACCTTCGCCACCTTCGCCGCCGCGGCAGCGGTCCTCTGGTACGGCGGGTCCCAAGTCATCCGAGGGACGATGAGCCCGGGGGACATGATTGCGTTCGTGCTCTATGCCGGCCTGCTAATCGGACCCTTCGGGACCTTCGCGCGTCTCTTCTCTCACATCAAGGAAGCCCAAGGCGCCCTGGAGCGCGTGTTCGAGATCCTCGACACGCGCCCCGACGTAGCCGACGCACCCAACGCCCGGCCGTTGCCGCCCGTGCGGGGCTACGTCGCCATGGAGGGCGTCAGCTTCTCCTACGACGGGCACACGACCGTGCTGTCAGACCTTACTTTCAAGGTCCAGCCTGGGGAAGTGGTCGCGGTCGTCGGGCCGTCAGGCTCCGGGAAGACCACACTGATCAATCTCGTCCACCGGTTCTACGACCCGGTGACGGGCGTCGTCACCATCGACGGCCATGACCTCAAGTCCGTTACCATGCAGAGCCTCTACCTGCAGATCGCGCTGGTGCCGCAGGAGATGCACCTCTTCGGCGGCACCATACGGGACAACATCCGTTACGGCCGGGTCTCAGCCAGTGACGAGGAGATCGGGGCCGCCGCCCGCGCGGCCAACGCGCACAAGTTCATCATCGCCTTTCCGGACGGTTACGACACCCTGGTCGGCGAAAAAGGTGTCAATCTTTCGGGCGGGCAACGCCAGCGGATCGCCATCGCGCGGGCAGTGCTGAAAGACCCGCGGATCCTCATCCTGGATGAGGCCACCTCGTCGCTGGACAATGAGTCGGAGTTACTGGTGCAGGACGCGCTGGACCGTCTGATGGCCGGACGGACGACGTTCGTGATCGCGCACCGGCTCAGCGCGATCCAGAAGGCCGACCGGATTCTGGTGCTGGACAAAGGCCGGCTCGTCGAGGAGGGCACGCACGCTGCCCTTCTCGACAAGAAAGGCCTGTACTACCATCTGTACACTCTGGGCCTGGTCGAGAGCGAACCGAGTGTCACCCTGAGCAGCGCGAAGGGTCTAGATTCTTCGCTCCGCTCAGAATGACCCCACGGGGTCACTTGAACTTGGAGAAGTCCACCTCCCAGGACATCCCATCACCCACGGGGGGGAACAGCGTTATCTTCGTAACGGCATTCGGGTCAAAGGACGAATACGGGAACGATGCCACGATCTTTCCACGATAGGCCAGTCCCTTCTCGTTCTTCTTGGCCCTGTCCGGCTTAGCCATTTCTCCCTTGATCATCTTCCCGCCTTGTTCCAAGGTCGCGCTGGAGCCTTCGGCGAAATCGGCGGTGTCGCCGCAAAAATCGAACGCGATTCGCAATACTTTCGAGTCCAGGATTTTCTGAATCTGCTCGTCGATCTTCGCCTTGTCCTGCTCCGCTTGCTCCGGGTTCCGAGCGATCGCACCGCCCAAGCGATTGAGCGTGACCGTCTTGGTCCTGATCTCTCCGCCGCCCCCGCAAAGGTCCTCTTTGAGGTTGGCCCCAAACCTCGTGGGGATCGTCTTCAGATCTTCGTCAGTCATCTTCTTACCGCCTTCAATCGCCTGCTTCACGGCAGCGGGATCGAGATCCACCACGATCGCGCCTGACGGAGACGCAGTGAAGCTCCACACCGCAGCAACGGCAAGCGCCCCGCTCATCCTCCATGGCCGACCCATCATTGGCATGCCCCTTTCTCAGCTTGTTCGAATCAGTACAACAGAACGCCTCGTTCATTCTAAGAAATCACCTCCGCCTTTGTAAACCCGCTTGCCAGAGAGTGGAGACCCCTGTTACAGTGTGAAACGTTCAATGCCCAGCCACTGATGCAAGGAGAATTGACGTGGAAAACGACCTGATTGCCAGACTGTCAGCGGTTCTCAAAGATAAGAACTACAGGGACATCCCTCTGGATTTC
>Ga0209802_1000204_pt1 | contig 45214 bp, 47 predicted proteins | sample GraSoiAngelo_129_FD_185886 | JGI IMG/M metagenome (GOLD analysis project Ga0209802, IMG submission 185886) | Grasslands soil microbial communities from the Angelo Coastal Reserve, California, USA - 14_0927_12_40cm (SPAdes) (version 2) | ecosystem: Environmental > Terrestrial > Soil > Grasslands ...
CGTCCAAGTACCACGAGCTGGAGACCAAGGCGTCAACGGACCGGACCTCGCTGGAGAAGGACATCGCCTCGCTCCGGTCCCAGGTCGCCAACCAGCGCGACGAGGTCGCGCGTCGCGAGGCGCAGATCGCGTCCCTCAATCAGCAGATCTCGTCTCTCAATCAGCAGTCGACCGATCTCGAGGCGAAGAAGGCCGGGCTGGAGCGTGACATCGCCGCCCTCGGCGACCGGCTCGGCGACGCGGAAAAGCGGGCGGCCGAGGCCGCCGCGCAAAAGGACGCGGAGATCAATCGCCTCAAGGGGACCTACGACAGCCTGGTCAAGGACCTCCAGAGCGAGATCTCGAAAGGCGAGATCAAGGTCACGCAGATCCGGGACAAGCTCTCCGTTCAGATGGTGGAGAAGATCCTCTTCGACTCGGGCAAGGCGGAGATCAAGGCGCAAGGCAAAGACGTCTTGGGCAAGGTCGGCCAGGTGCTGCTCGGGGTGAAGGACAAGCAGATCCGGATCGAAGGGTACACCGATTCGGTGCCGATCGGCGTCGCGCTCCGTCAGCAGTTCCCGACCAACTGGGAGCTGTCCGCAGTGCGGGCGACGACGGTGCTCCGGTTCCTGGAGGAGAAGGCCGGCGTCGACGGCAAGAACCTCGCCGCCGTCGGCTACGGCCCCTTCCGGCCGGTCGCCAGCAATGACACTACCGAAGGAAAGGCCGAGAACCGCCGCATCGAGATCACCCTGACACCGCTCGACGTCCAGGAGGTCTTGAAGGGGCTGAAGTGACGCGCGGCCACAGAGGCCTGGACATCGTCAGCACGAGCTAAGAGAGCGATGCCATGGGCGCGGCCCTTCCCGCCGGGGCCGGTCGAGGCGGGGCGCCACCACCGGCGCCCCGCCCCGATGCGAGAGGAAACGGTTAGGGGAAGTTCGCAACCTTCCGGGCGTCGCCGACGAGCTCGAGGATGTGCATGCCCGTGTTGGCCCGGTCGACGATGATGACGTACCCCCGGTCGTCGACGTCGACGTTGTTGGTCTGGATCGCGATCTTGCAGGTCGACGGGTCGTTGTTGTCGCGGCACCGCACGTCCGTGTTGGCCGTGGTGGCCGGGATGTAGAACGCGATCTCCACCGGATTGAAGGGATCGCGAATATCGACAGCCCGCACACCGGCGTTGAACCACGCGAAGAACATGATGCGCCGGTAGTAGATCGGCGTGAAGTTCTCGCTGCTCGAGTGGGACCCGAAGCGGCCGCCCACCTGACAGAACTGCTGCGGGGCCTCCGGCACCTGGTAGTTGGAAACGTTGAACGGCTTCGACTCGGTGGTGACGTCAGCGATGTAGACGAGCTGCCGGTTCTCCTGGCACTCGTTGGCCGTGGACTCGTTGGTGATGACGACGAAGTCGCGGACCGCGCCGCTGGTGTTGTCGCTGAAGTCCGGAACCGGCTGTCGGAGGACGGGGAACGTGGTGTGGGCCCCGGCGCTCGGGAACAGGTCGAGTTTGCTGACCTGCGGGAAGAGAAGCTGGGCAGGCGAGGGCTTCACGCGTGGACTGGTGCTCGTGGGATTGTCCGAGACAAGCGGTCCCAGGCTCGAATCGTTCAGGAGCTTGTCACGGTCCACGATCTGCAGCACGCCCTGGCTGCTGGTGCCGTAGCCGAAATAGATCCGGTTCTTCCCCGACCCGTTCGGAAGCCCGTTCGGTCCCAGGGAGATCGGGCCGTGGAGGTTGATGGGCGCTGGGCCCGTGGACCCGGGCTCCTGCCCGACGAGACCGAAGTTGCGGAGGAAGACCGGGTTGGCGGGGTCACTGAGGTCGAAGACCTTCGTCATGCGGCTGACCCGCCATCCGTCGGGCCGCCCGTCGGAGACCAGGTAGGCGATGCCCGTGTCGCATTCCCACCAGCTCTTGTGGGCATCCCTGAGATTGTCGACGGGAGTCGAGACGAGCACGGGGTTGCTCGGGTCGGTGACATCAAAGACCTCGTGCCCCTGCGTGCCCTTCTCGCGGAGCAGGTATGTCTTGCCCGGAACACCTTTGGGAAGGGTGCTGCCGTCGCACGCTCGGACCATCTGGGCACCGCCGGCCTCACCAGCGCCTGCCGGCCCCGGGATGTGGAAGAGATAGACCGGCCTCGCCGGGTTCGTGACGTCGACGACCGACGTGCCGTTGGACTCCACTGGTGCTCCGGGCTTCAGCGTGTTCGGCGCGCTCCCACCGTGATGGCCGATGTAGGCGATCCACCGCTTGCCCTGCTGATGGATGATCGGCTGATAAGCGGAGCGCCCCTGGAGAGGGTCGAAGCCGACCAAGCGCATGTCGTGCTGCGAAGACCCATGCCCCGGGGGTCGCGGCCCCCTCGGCTGGATGCTCGTGCCTCCCATCAGCTCATCTTCGTCATGCGTGAAGGCCGGCCCCGCGGTGACGAACAGCAGCGCGAGCGGCGCGACGAGCAGCAGCAGTCGGAAGCACCACCGGCGGGTTCGTTGCGAACTCCTTCGCAGACTGGTCATCGTGCGCCTCCATCGGGCGACACCTGTTCACTCCACGTGGCGGTCTTCGATCGTGCGGAGAGACGCAGGGGCGGAGCGCGGGACGAGGGCGTGGTCAGTGGACGGGCGATCGCGCGCGAGGTCGCGGACCGCGCCCCAAGGCTCCAACGTGTACAGGTCAAGGCGAAAACGTCCCCAGGAGGAATGCGGCGAAAGATAGGCGGGCCCTCGAACGATGTCAAGCGCCTCGGCGCTGCCACCGCACGTTCTTGGGAGCCGCACGGCGCGCGGTGCTAGACTCCTGGCGCGGTGCGAGGGGCGCGTGATCGGAGCGCCCCGAGAAAGGAGACGACCGTGATCTACGAGATCCGAACCTACGGGATCGCCCCCGGCAGCCTGGCCGAGGTCGAGAAGCGCTACGGCGAGGCCTACGAGTACCGGAAGAAGTACTCCGCGCTGACCGCCTTCTGGCACACGGAGATCGGGCCCCTCAACGAGATCGTCCACGTCTGGGGGTACCGGGACCTCGCCGAGCGCGCGCGCATCCGGGGCGAGGCGGCGAAGGACCCGAACTGGCCGCCCAAGATTCGCGAGTTCGTCCGCACGATGCGCGCGGAGATCGTCGTTCCGTTCGGGTTCGTGCCCGAGGTCCGCCCCGGGAAGGTCGGGCCGATCTTCGAGCTGCGTTACTACACGCTGAAGCCCGGTACGCTGCCCGACGTGGCGGCCGGGTGGGAGGCGAAGCTCCCCGAACGCACGAAGCTCTCGCCCGTCGTCCTTGCCGGCGGCGTCGAGTTCGGCCGCGCCAATGGGTTCGTACACATCTGGGCCTACTCGAGCCTCGATCAGCGCGCCCGAGTGCGGGACGACGCCAGGCAGAAGGGCGTCTGGCCTCCGCCGGGCGGGCCCGATCGGCTTCTGACGCAGGAGAACAAGATCCTGCTGCCAGCCTCTTTCTCGCCGCTCCAGTAGGCGCGCTCGCTCGGGCTCTCGGGCTGCCGGGAGCGGCCTGCCACCTCGGCAGCCAGGCCCGGGCTCAGGGCAACCTGGCATGCGAGCGCTGGTGGGCAAATGTCATAGTGCCAGCGCTCCGCGGGAGGTCAGTATGAGGAGAACAGCGTCAGAGGGGTCCATTGTCTTGAAGATGCCGTCACTGGCGACGGTGCTGAGCGCCGAGGTCCGGACAGTCGCCGTACGTCGAGCACTCTTGGCAGAGTTTCTCGGGACCCTGCTCCTGGTCTTCTTCACGGCTGGGGCGGTGGTCGTCACCGCGGGGATGCTGGGAGAAAGGCTCTCGTCGTCGCGTCTGCTGGCCGCCTCGATCACGCACGGCCTGGCCTTCGGGCTCCTGGTTTTCGCGTTGGGTGGCAGCTCGGGTGGACATCTCAATCCGGTCTTGACGTTTGCGGTCGTGCTCACACGCCGAATGACTTTCACGCGCGGCCTGCTGTACCTCGTCGCGCAGCTCGTCGGCGCTGTCGTCGGTGCGGTCCTGCTCAAGCTCGTGCTGCCGGCTGGCGTCTCGGTAGCTCTCGGCGTTCCGGCGCTCGGCCCGAAGGTCTCCTGGGAGGCGGCCCTTGTGGTCGAGGGAGCGCTCGCCTTTTCCCTGGCCGCCGTCTTCATGGCCTCCGTTGGCAAAGGGTCGGCTCCGGTCGTCCTCGGACTCATGACCACGCTCGGCCGGCTCTTCGGCACGGCGCTGAGCGGGGCCCCGATGAACCCGGCGCTGGCGTTCGGCGTCGCCTTGACAGCCGGGGTCTGGACCAGTCAGTGGGTCTGGTGGGTGGGCCCGTTGCTGGGCTCGGCGCTGGCGGCCCTCCTCTGGCGCTCGTGGCTCTCCGAGGGCGAGGCCGGAAGACACAGGGGGATGCCGCGCGCGGATGGCGGTAGCTGACGGCCCGCGACGCGGAGCAGCGGCTCCGTCGCGGTCTCCTCCGTCAGATCGGGAAGCGGGACCTGAACACCCGGCGGATCAGATACGGGTTGGCGCCGAGATGGTAGAGGCGCGTGATGTCGCCCGCTTTGAGCGCGGCGCGCTCCTCGTCGTTCAGGTCGTGGCCGGCGAGATCGTCGTCGCTCAGCGCATCCTTCATGACGTGCTGGCGGGCGACCGTGGTCAGGATCTTGTTGAGGGCATACGACGTCCCGCTCACGGATGCACCCAGACGGTCGCGCAGCCGGTGATCCACTCCGCGACCGGCTCGTACGCGAGGACCTCGCCCTTCCAGCCGGGGACGGCGCCGAGCAGCGCGACCCAGTTGCGGATCTCCTGGCCTCCGTTGCCGCCATCGCGCTCGATTTCCGCGTGGGTGAGGCGGACGAGCGGCTCGATGTCGGCGCGCGCGACGTGGTCCAGCACCCGGCGGTCGAACTCGGGGTTGATCCGCCCGGTCTCGGGCGTACCCACCCAGTGCGAGATCCCGCCGGTGGCGAGCAGCGCGACGCGCTCCCGCGTCGGCCGGGACCGGATGAACGTCCCGACGAACGCGCCAACCTCGTGGCAGCGGCGCGGCGTCGGCAGGGGCGGCGCCGCGCAGTTCGTGTAGACCGGCGCGACCGGCACCTGTCCCTCCGGCGTCAGGAAGTGCAAGGGGACCGACAGCTCGTCCCAGCTCTCGATCTCGTAGGAATACGCGAAGTCGAAGCCGGCGGCGAGGCCGCTCTCGAGGAGCGCCATGCCCCACTCGGGCGCGCCCCGCACCCTGCGCGCCGGGATCCGCATCAGCCGCGCGCCGCCCGGGCTCGGCGCGTCGTAGGCCTCCGCCAGGCCGATGCAGAAGGCGGGCATGTTGCTGTAGGGGAAGTTCTGGATGTGGTCGTTCACGAACAGCACGATGAGATCCGGGCGCGCCGCGGTGAGCCGCCGATGGAGCTCGTGGAAGCCGCCGTACAGCCGGTCCCGCCGCTCGGGCATCGACACCTCGGGCCGTCCCGTGATGAGCGGCGCGTGGGACGTGGCGAGCGCCGCGACGATCTCGGCCATGGTCCTCGTAGTCTTGCGCGTCTGGTGCCCGTCCGCAACGGTACAATGCGGTCCGTGTCGAGACCCATGGCCCGCTGGGTTTCTGCTCTGGTCCTCGTGTCGACGCTGGGCGGCGCGCCGGCCGCGGCGACGGCCGGGCCCGACGCACAGATGACGTGGGCCGTCCACGTCTCGCTCGCGCCCACGTGGTTCGACCCGGCGGAGACGCCCGGTGTCATCACTCCGTTCATGTTCCTCTACGCGCTCCACGACGCGCTCGTGAAGCCCATGCCCGGCAACCCGATGGCCCCGAGCCTTGCGGAATCGTGGAGCGCTTCCCGGGACGGGCTGACCTACGAGTTCACCCTGCGCAAGGGGGTGAGGTTCCACAACGGCGACCTCCTGACCGCCGACGACGTGAAGTTCTCGTTCGAGCGGTACAGGGGCGCCGGCGCCTCCACCTTGAAGGCGCGCGTCGTCTCGGTCGAGGCCGTGGACGCCTCGCGCGTGCGCTTCCGTCTCCGGCAGCCGTGGCCCGACTTCATGACCTTCTACGGGACGCCGGCGACCGGCGCCGCCTGGGTCGTGCCGAGGAAGTACGTGGAGCGGGTGGGCGACGACGGCTTCAAGAAGGCGCCGGTCGGGGCCGGCCCGTATCGGTTCGTATCGTTCACTCCTGGCGTCGAGCTCGTCCTCGAGGCCTTCGAGCAGTACTGGCGCAAGACGCCGAGCGTGAAGCGCCTGGTCCTCAAGGCGGTGCCCGACGAGGCCACGCGCCTGGCGATGCTCAAACGCGGCGAGGCGGACATCGCCTACTCGATCCGCAGTGCCCTGGCCGAGGAGCTCCAACGGACGCCCGGGCTCACGCTCAAGCCCACCTCGCCCACGTTCACGGAGTGGCTCGTGTTCACCGAGCAGTGGGAGCCGAAGTCTCCGTGGGCCGACCGGCGCGTCCGGCTCGCCGTGAACCTCGCGGTCGACCGCAAGAGCATCAGCGACGCGGAGTACCTGGGCTTCGCCAAGATCAGCTCGGGCATCATCCCTCGCGATTTCGAGTTCTCCTGGGCGGCGCCCCCCTACCCCTACGATCCGGCCACGGCGCGGCAACTCCTGGCGGAGGCTGGATACCCGAGAGGCTTCGACGCGGGCGACGTGTTCTCGGACAACGTCTACGTCCCCGAGGCGATCGTCAACTACCTCCAGGCCGTGGGGATCCGCGCACGGCTCAGGCCGCTCGAGCGAGCGGCGTTCTACAAGGCCGATCAGGAAAAGAAGCTCCGGGGTCTCGTCCGGGTCGGGAGCGCCGCCTTCGGCAACGCGGCCACCCGCATCGAGGCCTTCGTCGTCTCGGGTGGGATCCGCGCCTACGGTGGCTACCCGGACATCGACGGGCTCTATCGGGAGCAGGCGGGCGAGCTGGACCCAAAGAAGCGCGAGGCGATCCTGCACCGGATCCAGCAGCTCATGCACGAACGCGTCATGTTCGCGCCGATCATCGAGCCCGCGTTCCTGAGCGGCCAGGGACCGCGCGTCGGGGAGTCGGGCTTCGGCCGCATCGTGGGCGCCCCCTACTCGCTGCCGTACGAGGATCTGACGCTCAGGGCCAGGTGAGGAGAACCGACGTGGTCGGACTCAGCCTGCAGCAAGCGACGACGATCGTGGACGCCGCGCTCGGGAAGGCGCGCGCGACGAGCTGCGCGCCGCTGACCGTCGCGGTCCTGGACGCGGGCGGGCACCTCAAGGCGTTCGCCCGCGAGGACGGCGCGGGGATCGTCCGTCCCCAGATCGCGATCGCCAAGGCCTGGGGCGCGCTCGGAATGGGCGTCGGCACCCGGGCGCTCGCGCGCCGGGTCGCCGAGCAGCCCCAGCTCGGCCCCTTCTTCGGCGCGCTCAACGCCATGTCGGAGGGACGCGTCGTCCCGGTGCCGGGCGGCGTGCTCATCCGCGATGCCGGCGGCGCGGTGATCGGCGCGGTCGGAGTCTCCGGCGACACGTCGGATAAGGACGAGGCCTGCGCCCTGGCCGGGATCGAGGCGGCCACGCTCGTCGGCGACACCGGTTAGCTCATCGGAGGGGGCTCGCCGCGTACGGCTTTGAGGTTTGGACGAGGGATCACGAAGGGTACGGTCAGGTCTTTTCTTGACGGAGGAATTATGTCGAAAAAATCACTTCCGTCCTTGACGGCAGCCGCTGTGCTGTGCGCGGCACTTCCCGCCTGGAGCCAGGAGTTGCCCGAGGGAAAGGGCAAGGAAATGGTCGCGGCTTTTTGCAATAGCTGCCATCCGTTTTACGCGCGCCTCGGCGGCGGATACACGCCCGAGGGCTGGCGTACCGTTATGCGGATGATGGCCAATCACGGCGTTAACGTGCCGGCAGATCAGGTCGCCACGATCACGAAGTACTTGACCAAGAACTTCCCGGAAAAGGGGAAGCCCGCTGGCGTGGTGATCCCGGGGCCCACCACGGTCTCGATCAAGGCGTGGCAGGTGCCCACGCCAGGCTCGCGGCCGCACGACCCTTTGGCGACGAGGGACGGATCGCTCTGGTACACGGGCCAGATGGCCAATGTGCTCGGCCGGCTCGATCCGAGGACCGGCCGAATCAAGGAGTATCCGCTCAGGACGCCCCACTCCGGACCGCATGGTCTGGACGAGGATAAGGACGGCAACATCTGGTACACCGGGAACACCGGAGCCTTGATCGGCAAGCTCGACCCGAAGACGGGTGCGGTCACCGAGTATAAGATGCCGGACCCGGACGTGAAGGACCCGCACACGTTGATCTTCGACCAGAGCGGAATCCTGTGGTTCACGGCGCAGAACGCCAACCGGGTGGGGCGGCTCGACCCGAAGACCGGCGAGATCAAGCTGCTCGCGCCGCCGACGCCGAAGGCGCGCCCCTACGGCATGGCGGTGAACTCGAAGGGCACGGTTTTCGTCGTCCTGTTCGGTACCAACAAGGTGGCGAGCGTCGATCCCAAGACGCTGGAATTTCGTGAGTACCCATTGCCGGATTCGGCCTCCCGCCCACGGCGCCTCGCGATCACCAGCGACGACATCGTCTGGTACAGCGATTTCCAGCGCGGTTATCTGGGTCGTCTCGATCCCGCAACCGGCACGGTGACCGAGTGGCAGTCTCCGAGCGGGCCGAAGTCCGAGCCCTACGGCATCTCGGCGATCAACGACATCATCTGGTACAGCGAGTCCGGGTCGACCCCGAACACGGTCGTGCGCTTCGATCCCAAAACGGCGAAATTCCAGAGTTGGGCGATCCCGGGTGGTGGCAACATCGTGCGCAACACCTCGGTCACGCGAGACGGCGATTTCGTGTTGGCCAACAGCTTGGTCAACGCCGTGACCATGGTCAAAATCTCGAAGTGACGTGAAGAGCGGCTCGGCAAGTACTCCTGACGCGGGGACGACGGCGGCGCTGAAGGCGGAGTACGAGCGGTCAGGATCGCGACGCTCGAATCTCCGGTACGGCTACATCGCGAAGACCTCCGCGAGCCAGTCCCACATGTAAGCCGTCCCGATCGAGACGTTGTCGCTCTGGCAGTGATGGTAGCCGCCCTCTTCGCGCGTGAAGACCTTGAACGTCTTCCGCGTCGAGCCGACGGCGCCGAAGCACTTCTGCGCGGTGGCGAGCGGGATCTGGGCGTCGCCCTCGCCGTGAACCAGCAGGAAGGGGCACCGGATTCGCTGCACCACCCCGTCGAGCCTGAAGCCCTCGAGCCGCTTCAGCGCCGCGTCCCGCGAGGTCACGCCGAAAATCCAGAGCAGGTGCTCCCAGGGCACGGACAGCGAGGGCGTCTCGCCGCGCGCGATCCGATCCAGCCGCTCCTTCCAGACCGCGTGGTAATCCCACTGCGCTCCCCACGCGATGCAGGCGGCGAAGCGCGACTCGAACGCGGCGGCGCGGGGCGCGTAGTAGCCGCCCAGGCTGATCGCCATCACGCCGACGCGGGCGGAATCGACCTCCGGCCGCGTGGCGAGGTACTCGTAGGCCGCGGTCGCGTACCGCTCGGTCTCGTGGTGGAGCGGCAGGTTCCTGAAGCGGATGGCCTCGCCGTTGCCGGGTCCGTCGACGATCAGGCAGGCGATGCCGCGCGCGACGAGGTCGGGGACGCCCTTGAAGTACTGGATCTCCTTCGTGACGTCGAAGCCGTCGAAGAAGACGAGGGCCGGCGACCGCCGCGCGCCACCCTCGGCGTGAACGAAGAGTGCCGGCAGGCTCGTGCCCTCGTAGGGCACCTCGACGGGCTCGATGCGCGGCCGGCGCGCGCGGCGCGCTCCATCGCGGAAGCAGTCGACGCCGCGCTTGTAGGCGGCGAGCCCGTCGGCCGTCTTCGGCACGAGGAAGCGCTCGCCGACGTGGTAGTAGTGGGCGGCGCGGAAGAGGTACGCCGCGGCACTCGCCGCCTTGCCGCTCGCGGCGCGCTCCCGACCGACCGTCTCCACCCTCTCCGCCACGCGCGTCCATTCGTCGAACCACGCGCGGTCGTCGCCGCTCCGCATCGCCGCCAGCCGCAGGCCGACGCGGTTGATCTCGCCGATCTCGCCGCCGCCCCACGGCGCGGCGCCCAGCGCCAGCAGGAGACCGTGCGACCACCGGTAGTTATCGGGGAAGTACGTGAACGCCAGCTCGTCCCTGTCCATGGCTCCTCACGCGGTCCCGCCCGGCGTCGCGTGTCATGCTATATGAAGGCGTGATGCTCCGCTACGGGCACCGGGCGCCGACCTTCGCCCTGCCGGCGACGAGCGGCCGCACCGTCTCGCTCTCGGACTTCAAGGGCACGGCCGACGTCGTGCTGCTCTTCTACTGCTACGACTGGGGCGGGATCTGAACGCCGGAGCTGCGCGATCTCGGCGGGGTCGCCGCAGACGTGGAGCGCCGCGGGGCCGTCATGCTCGCAATCAGCGGCGACAGCCCCTTCTCCCAGGCGGAGTTCCATCGGCGGCACGCGCTCCCGTTCACGCTCTTGAGCGACGTGCATCGAACCGCGATGCGCGCGTACGGCGTGTGGGACGAGGAACGGAACGTGGCCTACCGCTCGACCTTCGTCGTCGACCGCGACGGGCTCCTGCGGTGGGGGCAGGCGGGCGATCGTCACATGGTCCGGAGCGGCGGCGAGATCCTCCGCGTCCTCGACCTGATCCGAGCCCTCAAGGGAGCCTGATCGAGCCGGTCGACCCGGCGATCGTGCCGACGACGTGCGCAGCCAGCTCCGTGTCGACGAGGTGCTCGAAGCGATGGCGCCGCCTGATGAACCCACCGCCGAGGAGGATCTCCTGGAGCGTCTCGAATCCCCCCCGTGTCAGCACCGGGTCGCCGACCCAGGTGGCCTGCCGGAGGTAACGCTCGACGGCTCGCGCGCGGACCCCGGCGTCGATGTCGGCGAATGCCGGCGCGACGACCGCGGCGATCTCGGTCGCCGTGGCGGCCGCCATCCAGCGCTGCGCCCGGTAGAGCCCACCCACGAAGCGGCCGACGACGTCCCGCTCCCGCCCGAGCGTCTCCGGCGTCGCCATGTAGGAGCTGAACGGCACCGGCCCGGTGGCCTCCCCCATCGACGCGACGAGATGCCCGGCGCCGCCGGCGATGAGCTCGTCCACCACGGGAGGCCCGTGTTCCAGGAAGTCCGCTTTGCCGGCACAGAAGGCGGCGACGGCGTCCGGCGTCGAGAGATCGCGGACGAAGGTCACCCGCGCCGGGTCGAGGCCGTGGCGGCGCAGGACCGCCTGCATGCAGAGCCACGGCGTGGGTGCACCGCCGAACGAGATCACCGTCCGGCCGACGAGATCGGCCCACGCGAAGCGGCGGCGCGGCTCGCGGCTCAGGAGGAAGAACCCGTTGCGGTCGTTGACCGCGGCGAAGTGGACGAGGCGCGGGCCTCCGCGATCGACGAGCTCGAAGCTCCGCATGAGGCCCCCAAGGGCGAGGTCCGCGCTGCCGCTCCGGAGCGCGTCCACCGTGCCGCCTCCCTGCGTCGCCGTCGTGAGCGCGATCTCAAGGCCTTCCGCCGCCAGGTGGCCGCCGTGAATCGCCACGAACTGGGGCGTGTAGAAGAGCGAGCGGAACGGCTCGATGACCCGGAGGCGCACGGGCGTCACGGTGGCGCAGTATACGCCGCCGTGCTACTGAGCCAGGAGGGCTCGTCGAACCACGCGCTTGACGTTCTCGAGCGTGAAGGGCTTCTCGAGCCGCGGCGCTCCGATCCGCTCGAGGAACTCCCGGGTCCTCGGGTTGAGGATGTCGCCGGTCACGAAGACGAAGCGCCGGGCCAAGCGCGGCTCGCGCCGTTCCACCTCCCGGTAGAGCTCCGGGCCACTCACCACGGGCATGCCGCTGTCGCTGATGATCAGGTCATAGGTCTGCGCCCCGAGCTTCTCGAGCGCAACGGCGCCGTTCGGGGCGGTGTCGACCGTGTAGCCGTCGCGCGTCAACGCCTCGGCCAGGATCGAGGCGACGCCCGGCTCGTCGTCGACCACCAGGATGGTCTTGCCCGGCAGCGGCGGCGCCTCATCGAGCGGTCCGGGGGCTTCGCCGATGAGCGGCGCAGTGCCGACAGGCAATTCGATGTGAAAGCGGGCCCCGTCTCCGGGGCGGCTCTCGACGCGGATCGCGCCTCCGTGCCCCTCGATGATGCCGCGTGTCAGCGCGAGCCCCAGCCCCGTCCCCTCGCCATCGGACTTGGTGGTGAAGAACGGTTCGAAGATCCGCGCCTGAATCTCCGGCGGGATCCCGCGGCCGGTGTCGGCGATCTCGACGTGCACGCTCCGATTCGGGTCGTCGTATCGCGCCACGAGGTCCAGTCGGCGAGGCGTGGGGACCTCCAGCATCGCCTGCTTTGCGTTGGCGATGAGATTCACGGCGACCTGCTGCAGCTGGTGCCCATCGGCCCAGACGCGCGGCAGGTCGTCAGGCAGGTCGAAGTGGACCTCGATGTTGGCGACACGCAATTCGTACGCGAGCAGCTCCACGGCGTCCTTGAGGATCTGATTCACGGACACGTGCCCGCGCTCGGGGGGATGGCGCCGGGCCATGGTCAGAAAGCTCCGCACGATGCGCACGCACCGCTCCGCGGCCCGGCCGATGTCCTGCGCGCGCGCCCGGGTACCGTCGTCGGAAGCCGAGGCCGCAAACAGGGCGACGTGCCCCAGGATCACGGACAGAGGGCTGTTGAGCTCGTGCGCGACGCCCGCCAGGAGGTTGCCCATCGTCGCGAGCTTCTCCGTCTCGAGGAGCTGATGCGTGCGTTCTCGAACCTGCGCCTCGAGGTCCTCGTTCTGGCGCCGGAGCTCCCGGTGGAGGAAGCGCATCGCGAGCAAGTTGTCGACGCGGAGGAGCAACTCGATCCGGTCGAAGGGCTTCGTCACGAAATCGCTCGCGCCGGCCGCGAGCGCGCGACGCTTGGCCTCGGGTGCGGCGTCGGCGGTGAGGACGAGGACCGGCAAATAGATCTCCCCCGAGGTCTCCCGCTTGAGCCGCTCGAGGACCTGCACGCCGTCGAGATGCGGCATCCGGAGGTCCAGCATGATCAGATCGGGCCGGAACTCTCGGTAGTGCGTCGGCACCTCGCGCGGGTCTGTCGTACTGCGCAGGTGGGTATAGCCGGCACGCTCGAGCAGCTGTTCCAGCAGGCGCACCATCGCCGGCTCGTCGTCCACGATCATGATCCTAGAGCGGCGGAATGTCTGCGCGATCATTACTCGAGCGCGATCAGGACCACGAAGAGGAGAAGGGCCACGGGAGAGCTTCTGCCGAAGCCGATCATCGAGCCAACCTCCTGCATGGGGTGGCGTCTGGCACCGGGTGAGCGGGCGACGGCGAGGACGCGATCGGTAGTTGCGCGGAGGTCCTCGGCGAATCCCGCGCGTGCCGGGGCTGTGACTGGAGTGGACTACGACACTGGGTCGGCGGTCAGAAGACGCCGCGACCGGGCAGCCGAAACACCGGACGATTGTCCGAACGCGTTTTCACTCGGAAAAGTCTAGCGTGCTGCCGCGCGCGTGTCAACGGTCCAAGAATTGTCGCGTTCCTCGAGGCCACGGCGGATCTCGACCAGGAGGCCGAGCAGTTCCCGGCCCGTGCCAACCCACTGGCACAGCCGCCGGCAGAGTTGGTCGATGTCCTCGTGCGCCCGTGTGACGCCGTCGGTCGTGTCCATAGGGCCTCCTGCGGTCGCCGAGGCGGGCGAGGAGTGGACGGCGGCGCCGACCGGGACCCCGCGGGCAGCGGGAATCAAGACCACGGGGTGGTGGCGGAGGTCTTCCCAGTAATCGGGCGCACGCCGCCGATCAGGCAGCCGCCGATCCGGCGCTTGAGTTGGCGCTTTGTGGCGTCCCTCCAACCGCCGTCGGTCGAGGATCACCTGGACGCGCGCGTCCTCCAGGAACTGACGGCGAATCCAAGGAAAGAGCTCCGCGTGATCCCGAGCCACGATCACGAGGAACCCCGGAGCCACACGAAGGACGGGACTTCGGGGAGAAGCCGCGTGCCCTGTGCCTGCCGTCATGCGTAGATTACTTAGCACGGTGGCGGTGAAGGAGAATCCCCATCCGAGTGCGATGTCTTCACCAGGCTTTTCAATCGGTTCCACGCTGGTCGGGGCGCGCACGAAAAAGTTTGTTCTAAGGGGCCGCGCGGGTAAGCTTGAGGTCTCCAACAGGGAGGCCGTGTATGCAGGGTGACGCGAATTCGGAAACCGCCAGAGGGCGCGCCAAGCAGTCCCTCGTCATTATCGTACCGCGAGCGAAGCTGGACCTGTGCCGGTCGCTCAGCCATGCGTTCGGCGATGAGGCGCACGTGCGTGTGATCCCGGATCGCCGATTCAAGGACCGACGAGCCCGAGGCGACGTCAACGGACCCGAGCGACGCCGCGGGGATCGTCGACGCCGGGCCGACATGGACGGGGAGCTCCAGGCCGGGCGATGGATCGTCGTTCCCTGCGGCTCGGGGCACATCGACCTTCTCAACGCGACGAACCAGGCGATCCTGTTTCTCTGCTGTAGCCATCACGTCGTCCCCTGCCAGAAGTGTCAGAACACCTACCAGTTTCGCTGGATTCCGCGCGCGGGCCCCGACGTGTTCCCCTGCCCACTCTGCGGCAACGATTTGACACCGACGGTCGTCGCCCACGCTCAGGTGTGCCGGTACTGGGCTCCCCCCGGAACCGAAACGACGGAATCGCCGATCACGGTCGGCGCTCACGATACGTCGATCCGGGCGGCGACCGCGTAGAGGCGAGGTCGCGTCACCCCTCGGTCGTTTTCGACCGGCGTCCGGATTGCGCCCACAAGACAGACAGCCGGTCGAGTGTCGCCGTGGGCAGCGGGCCCTTGGCCACGGCGGCGGCGGCGTCTTCGAGATGCTCGAGGCTCGAGTAGCCGAGGAGCACGCTGGAGGCGGCCGGGCTGCTCAGGGCGAACCTGAGCGACGCCTCGACGAGGCTCCCGACATGGCCCTCCGTGACGAGCGCCCGCAGCGCCTGGGCCCGCCGCACATCGCTTGCGTAGTCCGGCCCCGTAGCGATCGGCTCCACGGTCGGCACCGCGACGGGATGACGCGTCGTCACACCGCTCAGCGCGCCAGCGGCGAGCACGCGGATGACGATGACGCCCACGCGCCGCTCCTGCGCCCGAAGGAGTAGGCGCTGGAAGTCCTGAGCGGGGAAGCCCGGCGGCAGCTCCACGCCCGCGCTGGGGTTGAGCAGGTTATAGCAGACCTGCGCGGTGTCGAGCGGCGCCGAGCCCACGAGTCGGTGCAGCGCGGCCGTGTCCCCGAGCGCGGTGACGCCCCAGAAGAGCGTCTTGCCCTGCGCCTGGAGAGCCAGGAGCGCCGGGATGACCTCGTCGATGACCTCCCCCACGTCGAGCGCACCCTTGTCGCGCCGTCCAGCCAACGGGTTGTGTAGCTGAAGGAGATCGACACGCTCCCTCCCGAGGCGCCGGAGGCTGTCGTCGAGCGAGCGGCCGATCGCGCGACGCGCGTCACGCAGGTCCGCGGCGCCCAGACGGAACTTCGTGCCGACGTAGACGGGCGCCCGAACCGCCTTCAGCGCGGCGCCGAGATTCCGCTCCGACTGGCCGTCGCCGTACGCGGGCGCGGTGTCGAAGTAGTTGATCCCCAGCTCGACCGCACGCGCGACGGCGCGCTCGCGCTCGGCGACACTGCCGCGGATCATGAGCCCGCCGACGTTTCCGCAGCCGAACCCGAGGGCCGAGACGCGCAGCCCCGTCTTGCCCAGCTCACGGTCCTCGATGCGTACCTGTCCCATCCATCCCTCCCGGGCGGGCGACCGCGACAATAGCACAAACCAGCGCCGCCACCGAGCGACGCCCGCCCCGCGGGCGCTCCGACGTGGGAACGCTCGAGCGCTCGACCCCTCGAGCGAGGTATTTCCGGTATTTCCCCGCCGTCATTTTGCGGTTTTTACCCGATTGCCGATGCCACGGCGGGGGCCCACGATGCGCAGAAACCTTCTTCGGGTGGAGGCCCTCGATGAGAATCCTGGCCATGGACGAGAAGCGGCGAGTCGGCAGACCGGCGAATCCGGAGAGTCGGCGGATGCACGTGTGGATCAACTCGACGGTCAAGCGCCGCATCGTCCGCTGCGCGGTGCAGAACGGCCTGCCACTGCACGAGCTCGTGGACACGGCGCTCCGGCAGTACCTCACGCGGCGGCGGATGATGTAGCGCGCACACCGCAGGCGCACATCACCCGAGCTCGAGCGCCTGCCGGATCGCGGCGTCGGGGACGCGGATCTCGACGCCCGCGCGCTCTTCCTGTAGCAGCATCGCGACCCGCGAGTCGCGCTCGCCCCAGCCCCGGTTGAGCGCCTCGGTCAGCTCCTCGAGCGTGATATTCGCGAGCCGCATGGGCACCCGGTGCTCGCGGCCGAGGCTCACCGCGAGGGTGACGTCCTTGTGCGCCAGCCGCAACGCGAACGCCGCCGGCTCGAACCGGCCCGGCAGGAACTGCTCGGCCAGGCCGTCGAAGGTGCGGCGCCGCCCCCCCGCTCCCTGGCGGACGGCCTTCCACAGCCCGAGCGGATCGACGCCCGCCTTGACGCCCATCGTGAACACCTCGGCGAGCGCCGTCTGGATGACATAGCCCGCGCAATTGTGGACGAGCTTGGCGATCGAGCCCGCGCCGATGGGTCCCACGTAGTAGGGTTGATCGCCGATGGCATCGAGCACCGCCTTGTAGCGCTTGAAGATCGCCTCCTCGCCCCCGACCCAGAGGGCGAGCCGCCGCGTCTCGGCCCCGCGCGGGCCGCCGCTCACCGGGGCGTCCAGCATATGGATGCCCTGCGCCGTGAAAGTCGCGTGGATCCGACGGACGAGGGCGGGCGCGTTGGTCGTCAGATCGAAGTAGACCTTGCCCGCCTTGAGCCCCGCGAGGAGCCCCTGCTCGCCGAGCGCGACCGCCTCCACCTCGGGCGGCCCCGGCAGCGACGTGAACACCACGTCCGTCGCCTCGGCCACCGCGCGGGGCGTGTCGGCCCACCCGGCGCCCGCGTCCCGGTGGGGCGCCGCCGCCTCGCGCCGCACGTCGTGGACCACGAGCGCGTGGCCTGCCCGGATCAGGTTGGACGCCATGTGACGCCCCATGGTGCCGAGGCCGATGAACCCGATCTTCATGGCCTGGCCCCGTCGAAGACCTTCCTGGCGATTCGGCCCGCCGTCATCGCCGCCGGCCAGCCCGCGTAGAAGGCCAGATGGGTGATGAGCTCGCCAATCTCCTCACGCGTCACGCCGTTGGCGAGCGCGCGCTCGAGGTGCCCGGCGAGCTGGTCGCTCCGGGACATCGCGGTCAGCGCCGCCACGGTGACGAGGCTCCGGTCGCGCTTCGAGAGACCGGGCCGTTCCCAGACATCGCCGTACAGGACGCTCTCGCTGAGCTCGATGAGCTTCGGCGCGACCTGCCGGACCTCGCTGCGGGCAGCGGATGCGGACGGAGGTGTGCTCAACGGCGGCTCCTTTCCCTTCGGTTCATGGGTCTCGTGACGACGGCAAGCCGAGCGAACCCTCACGGGTCGTCAGTGTGAGCCCGGCGTCGATGACGAGCGTCTGGCCCGTGACCCAGCGCGCCTCGTCGCTCGCGAGATAGACCGCGCCCCAGCCGACGTCCCAGCCGGTGCCCTCGGTACCCAGCGGACTCGCGCGCCGCCGGCGCTCGCGGGCGTCGGGGCCGAGGTCCTGGACCATCGGCGTCCACACGGGACCCGGCGCGATGGCGTTGACGCGAATGCCCTTGGGGCCGAGTTGGACCGCGACGGAGCGGACGAACCCGATGACGCCGGCCTTCGCCGTGGCGTACGCCGTGCGCCCGTGGCCCCGTAGCGCGGCGATGGAGGAGACGCAGACGACCGCGCCGCGGCCGCGGCTCACCATCGCGGGGACGGCCGCCCGCGTGGCGAGGAACATGGACTTGAGGTCGACGGCGATCACCCGGTCCCACTCGTCCTCCGGCGTCTCGAGGAGATCCTTGCGCGACTCGATGCCGACGTTGTTGTGGAGGATGTCGAGGCCGCCCCAGCGCTCGACCGCGCTCCGGACCATCGCCTCGCACTCGGCGGCGTGCGTCACGTCGGCGACGAATGCCGACGCCTCGCCGCCTTCGCCCCGGATCACCCCGACGGTCTCCTCGGCACGCTCCTTCGCCTGATCGGCGCAGAGGACCTTGGCCCCCTCCCGGGCGAAGAGGATGGCCGTCGCCTTGCCGTTCCCGAGGCCCGGACCCCGCGAGCCGGCGCCCGTCACGATCGCGATCTTGCCGGCCAGTCGTCCGCTCATGAGCCGCCGACTCCTCCCGCTTCGGGGATGCGCTGCCACAGCTTGCCATACAATCGAGCCGGACGAAGGACTACCACACGAGGTGACCCATGTACGAAGTCTACGCGCTCAAGTACGGGGAGCGGGATACGACGGCCTGCCAGTTCTTCTACCGCGAGGCGTCGCACGAGTCGATCACGCTCCACTACTACGTCTGGCTGATCCTCGGCGGCCCGCACCCGATCCTCGTGGACACCGGGTTCCTCGACGACGACGCGCGGGAGCGCGGGATCCGCAGCTACGTGAGCCCGGCGGCGATGGTCGAGCGCGCGGGCGTGAAGCCGGGGGACGTGCCCGTCGCGCTCATCACCCACCTTCACTACGACCACTGGGCCGGGCACAGTCTGTTTCCCGGGGCGGAGTACTGGATCCAGCGGGACGAGGTGGCCTTCTGGACGGGGCCGTACGGCCACTATCCGGCGTTCCGGCAGTCGGCGAACGTCGGCGCGCTGGCGCGGCTGGTGACGCTGAACTATGCGAGCCGGGTCCGGATCATCGACGGCGACCGCCAGGTGCTCCCGGGGATCGGCGTGCACCGCGTCGGCGGCCACACCGCGGGGCTCCAGATCGTCACGGTCCAGACCCGACGCGGGACGGTCGTGCTCACCTCCGACGCCTCGCACTTCTATCGCAACGTGGAGACGCGCCAGCCCGTCCAGATCATCACGAGCCTGCCCGAGATGCTCGCGGCCTTCGAGACGATCCACGCGCTCGCCGGCGCCGAGCGGCTGATCGTCGCGGGCCACGATCCGCTGGTCGCCGACCGGTTCAAGCCGGTCGAGCCGGGCATCATCAACATCGCCTGACGTCGGCGCGGGATCGGGTCGGTCGCGCCCTCATTGCGTCGCGCGAACGTTTGCGATAGTGTCGGCGCGGCCCGGCGCCGTCGTCCGAACGCCGCGCGTCCAACCACGGACCCACGAGGAGGCCCATGAGACCCGTCGTCATCCTCAGCGTCATTGCGGTCGTCGTCGGCTCGACCAGCGTCGCCTCCCACGCCCAGTCCTGGCGGCCACCCGCCGAAAACCAACGCTGTCCCTCGAAGTGGGGCGCGGGCGACGAGCGGGGGTCGGGCAACCACATGAAGCCCGAGACGGTGCTGCGGGCGACCCGCCTGATCCGCACCGGCGAGGTGATCGACATCGCCCACGTGCTCTCGGCCTCGATGCCGTTCTTCGGCACCCGGCGCTTCGACGTGCACACCAAGCGCACCTTCATGAACCAGCCCTCGAATCGCCGCGGCAGCAACGAGGAGGTCCTCATCAGCGAGATCGGCCAGGTGGGCACCCAACTCGACGGCTTCGCCCATCAGACGATCGAGGACAAGGTCTACAACTGCTTCAAGGTGGACGACATCGCGACCCGTGGCGGCTTCACGAAGGTGGGCATCGAGAAGGTCGGCTCGCTCATCACGCGCGGCGTGCTGATCGACATCGCCGGCCTGAAGGGCGTCGACACCCTGCCCGACACCTACGAGATCACGGCGCAGGATCTGCAGCAGGCGCTCCAGCGGCAGAACCTGAGCCTCCAAGCCGGCGACGCCGTGATCATCCACACCGGCTGGGGCAAGCTGTGGGCGAAGGACAACGCGCGCTACGTCAAGAGCTGCCCCGGCATCGGCGTCGGCGCCGCCGAATGGCTGGCGAAGCAGGATCCAATGCTGGTCGGATCGGACAATTGGCCGGTGGAGGTCGCGCCGAACCCGGATCGAGAGGTGTCCCTCCCCGTCCACCAGATCATGCTCGTGGTGAACGGCATTCACCTGCTGGAGAACTTGAAGCTCGATGAGCTCGCGGCGAAGCGCGTGCACGAGTTCGCCTTCATCATGCAGCCGCTGAAGCTGCAGGGGTTCTCGGGCTCGACCGTTGCGCCGATCGCGGTCCGCTGATGGGCGCGGCGACGACGAGGGTGTGGCTGAGCGCGCTCGTGGCGGCGGTCGCCACGGCGGCCGTGGGCCACGCGCAGGCGGCGGAGGTCAAAGTGCTGAGCGCGGGCGCGGTGCGGGCGATCGTGACCGACCTCGCCGAGGCGTTCCACCAGGAGACGGGGCACACGGTGACGCTGGCCTTCGGGACGGTCGGGGTCATCCGCCAGAAGCTGACCGCCGGCGAGCCCGTGGATGTCGTCATCATGAGCGACGCCGCTATCGATGAAACGGCGCGCCAGGGCGCCGTGGTCCCCGGCACCCGGACGGACATCGCCCGGACGGGGATGGGCGTCGCGGTGCGGGAGGGCGCGCCGAAGCCCGACATCTCCACGCCGGAAGCCCTCAAGCAGGCCTTGCTGGCGGCGAAGTCCCTCGTCTACGTAGACCCGGGCCAGGGCGCCACCAGCGGGATCCATTTCGCCGGCGTGCTCGAGCGGCTGGGAATCGCCGACGCGGTCAGGGCGAAGACCAGGCTCGTGCCCGGCGGCTACCCGGCAGAGCTCGTGGCCAGGGGCGAGGTCGAGCTCGTCGCCCACCAGATCAGCGAGATCGTGCCCGTCAAGGGCGTCACCCTGGTGGGCCCGCTGCCGAAAGACCTCCAGAAGATCACGACCTACTCTGCCGGCCTCGCCGCGCGCAGCGCCGTGCCCGAAGCGGCGCGCGCGTTCATCGCCTTCGTGGCGCGCCCCGCCTTCAAGGCGCGGTTCGCCGGGGCCGGGCTGGACTACCGGGAGTGAGGATATGACGACCTCCGATCGAGAGCCCGGCTTTGCCGGCGCAATCGAGTCTCGGGGGGAGGATTCGGAAGGGGGGCGAAGCCCCCCTCCGAGTCATCTAGGCGAGCTTCTGGAAGGCGTCGGCGGCGCGCAGCACCGTCGCGTCCTCCCCGTGTCGGCCGATCAGCATCATTCCGACCGGCAGTCCTGACGACAGCCCCGCGGGGACGGTGATGGCCGGGTGTCCTGTGACGTCGAAGGGAGCAGTGTTCGCGATCATCTCGAGCGCGCGGGCGACGTAATCCTCACGGCTCGCGTTCGGGGCCGGCAGCAACGTCGCCTTCAGGGGCAGCGTCGGCATCACGAGGAGATCGACGCCCCCGAGGGCCTCGTCATAGGCGGCGCGGAGCACCCGCGCCAGGTTCTGCGCCTTGGCGTAGTACCGGCCGTGATAGTTGTCCTGCATGTACTGGCCCAGGAGGATCACGAGCTTGACCGTCTCGGAGAGATCGTTCGCCCGGGCGCGCCGGCTCCGGCCGTAGAAGTCCAGGAGCGAGGTCGTGTAGTGGCCTTTCCAGTTCGTCCCCATGCTGTTGCCGGCGACCATCAGCATCGTGGCGCCCTCGACCGCGATCGCGTTCCAGACGTGAATCCCGTCGAGGTGGAGCGGAACGGAGACCTCGGTCACGGTGGCGCCGGCGCGCGTCAGGCGCTGGGCCGCGTCCCGCACCATTTTATCGACGTCGGGCTCGGAGTTGGGCCAGCCGAAGCCTTCCTTCACGATGCCGATCCGAACGCCGCGGGCATCGCCGGGCAGTTTCTGTGTGTAGGGCTCCTTGCGGACCATGCCGGACTGCCGAGGATCGAGGCCGTCGGGACCGGCGATCGCCTCGAGCAGCCGCGCGCAGTCGGCGGCGGTGCGCGCGATCGGGCCGGTGTGATCGAGCGTCAGCTCGATCGGGAAGACCCCGGTGTACGGCACGAGACCGTACGTCGGCTTGAGACCGACGGCCCCCGAGAAGGAGCTGGGGATCCGGATCGATCCGCCCTGGTCGCCGCCGATCGCCATGTCACACTCTCCGACGGCGACGAGCGCCGCGCTCCCGCTCGAGGAGCCGCCCGCGGAGCGCTTCGGGTCGTGCGGGTTCAGCACCGGTCCGGTGTCGGAGGTGTGGCTGCCCCCGGAGAAGCAGAGGTGCTCGCACACGGCCTTGCCGACGATCTCACCGCCGGCGTCGAGGATCCGGGTGACGAGCGTCGCGTCGACGTCGGGCACGTACCCTTCGAGGACGGCGGAGCCGTTCATCATCGGGATCCCGGCCACGCACACGTTGTCCTTGATCGCGATCTTCTTGCCGGCGAGCAGTCCCGAGGGCGTGCCCTTGATCGAGCACTTCCAGTACCACGCGTTGAGCCGGTTCTCGGACGCCGGCGGACGGTAGCCCGCGTTGCGCGGATACTTCACGGGGAGCGTCGGCTCGGCGAACTGGTCCAGCCGTCGGTACGACGCGAGGACACCGTCCATCAGGGTGCGGAACGAGGTGAGGTCTTCGGCGCTGAGGTCCAGGTCGTACGCCTTTGCGATGCGCCCGAGCTCATCCAGCGGGGGTTTCCGCAAGACGCGGGGGGCGGTGTTGAAGGGGGGCGGACCCTGGACGGCCGCGTGCGCGCGGCCCGGTCTGACGACCATCGTGGCGGCGGCGCCGGCAGCGCTCACGCGAAAGAATTGCCGACGCGAATAGATGGACTGTCGTCTCATGGCGGTCCTCCTCCGAGGTACGCGGGCAGGAAAAGTCGGACGAAGTGATTGTCGGTGACCTGACCGTCGCGCCCGACCGTAAAGTTCGAGGTGATCAACCCCTGAGCCCCGGCCAGTCGACCCTCGCCTCGCATCACCTCCCAGATCACGGCGCCGTGTCGCAGGCCCTCGATCGCGCTCGCCCCGGTCACGCCCTGCCCGACCGTTCGAAACGCGACGCGCCCGGCGTCGCCGTAGCTGATGGTGCCCGACTCGACGAATGTCCCTTCTCCGGTCGACAGAACCTCCGACTCCAAGATCGCGACCCCCTCACCGGTGGGCTCGACCGTCGCCTGGACGTCGCCGGCCCGGAGCAGCGTGCGGAGCACCTGGCTCGTCGCCGACGTCCTGGCGCGGCGCCTGCCGTCGACGCCGGGCACGGGTCCCGCGCTTCCTCTGAACTCCAGGGCGAAAACGAGCTCTCTCATGCCACCCTCCGGCTCGCGGGTGGCGACAGTGTAGGTGGCCCGAGCCCGGCGTTCAAGAACCTCGGCCGAACGGCCATCGGGCTCGCGCAGGCGCGCGGAAGCCTGTAAGCTGGCGCCACGAGAGGGCGCGTGATCGCCCCGGGAGGAAGACACGCCATGGATCGTTCGCGAACCGACGAAGAGATGCGCATGCTCGAGACCGCGGCCCGCGCGCTGCCCGGCGGCGTCCTCGGGTCGTCGCGGTTCCCGGACGATCTCGCGTTCATCGTCAGGCGCGGCTCGGGATCCAAGCTGTACGACGTGAGCGGGCGTGAGTACATCGACTATCTCATGGGCTCGGGCCCGCTGATCCTGGGCCACGCTCATCCCGCGGTCGTCGCCGCGGTGCGGGACGCGCTCGAGCACGGCACCACCTACTTCCTCGTGAACGAGCCCATCGTGAGGTTGGCCGACGAGCTCTGCCGGGCCGTGCCGTGCGCCGAGCAGGTGCGCTTCACGTCGACCGGCACCGAGGCGACGTTCTTCGCGCTCCGCGCGGCGCGCGCCTTCCGCGGGCGCGACAAGGTCATGAAGTTCGAGGGCGGTTATCACGGAGGCCACGACTACGCGCTGATGAGCGCGGCGCCGAGGTCGCCGAAGGCCTTCCCCGCGGCCACGGCGGACTCGGCCGGCATCCCGCACGTCCTCGAGGGCGAGGTGCTGATCGCCCCCTACAACGATCTCGCCACCGTCGAGGCGCTCCTCGCGGTGTACGCCGACGAGCTCGCCGCGGTCATCGTCGAGCCCTTCCAGCGGCTCATTCCGCCCCAGCGGGGATTTCTCGAGGGGCTCCGCGCGCTCACGCGACGCCACGGGATCCCGCTGATCTTCGACGAGGTCGTCACCGGCTTCCGGTTCGCCTACGGCGGCGCCCAGGAGCAGTACGGTGTCGTCCCCGATCTCGCCGCCTACGGCAAGATCATCGGCGGCGGCTTCCCGCTCGCCGCGGTCTGCGGGCAACGGGCGATCATGCGCGCCTTCGACCCGCGCCTGGAAGGCACCCCGGATTTCGTCGCGCAGGTCGGCACGCTGAACGGCAACCCGATCGCCGCGGTCGCGGGGCTCGCGACGCTCGCCGAGCTCCGGAAGCCCGGCGCGTATGCGAGGCTCCACCGGACAGGACGCGCCCTGCGCGACGGCCTGGCGGAGATCGTCCGGAAGTCCGGCCTGGCGGCGCAGGTGATCGGGGAGACGACCGTCTTCGACGTCGTCTTCACGGACCGGCCGATCACCGACTACCGCGCGACGCTGACGGCGGACGGCGCTCGCCTGAGGGCCTTCAACGCGGAGTGCCTGCGGCGGGGAGTCGTGAAGGGCGTGTCGAAGATCTACGTCACGCTCGCCCACGGCGACGACGACGTCGCCCGCACGCTCGCGGTGTTCGCCGAGGCCATCGACCTGGTCTCCGGCTCCGCGCCACCCGCGCGCGCCTGACGCACGCCGGGCGATCATGCCCGACGGCGGGGACACGGCCGTCTAGGGATGGCCGCTTGACGCCCTTGATATCGTTGGGGGGACATGCCCCTCCGGCGCATTGTCCTCCCCGTATTCTGGGCGACCGCCGTCTTGTTCCTCGGGTCGTCACACTTCGGCGCCGACCAGACTCGAGCCATCGTACGCCCGCTGCTCCACCGGCTCGCGCCGACCGCCACGCCCGCCGTGGTCGAGGCCGTGCACGCGGTGCTACGGAAGCTGGCGCACCTGAGCGAGTACGGGATCCTGGCCCGACTCTGGTTCGGGTCGCTGCTCGCGCGCGTCGATCGCACGCCGCGCCGCGCCTCCTGGCTCGCACTCGCGATCTGCCTCGCCTGTGCGTTCGCCGACGAGGCCCACCAGTCGATGCTCCTGACACGCGTCGGGAGCGCGCGCGATGTCGTCGTCGATGCCACCGGGGCCCTCACCGTGCTCATCGTGTCGCGGAGTCGTCGGGAAGCCAGCGAGCGGCGGATGTGGCTCGGCGTCACCGCACCTCGGTCGGCCGAACAATCACCGCCGCCCAGGGTCGGAGCGACGCCATGAACGAGCTGACGACGCTCACCGCCTCGCTCGGGACGCGCCTGAAGGAGCGGAAGGAGACGCTCGCGGTCGCCGAATCGTCGGCGGGGGGACTGATCTCGGCCGCGCTGCTCGCCGTGCCCGGCGCCTCGGCCTACTTCCTGGGCGGGGCCGTGATCTACACGCAGGCGGCGCGGCGCGCGCTGCTACGGGTGCCGGACGAGTCGGTCAAGGGGGTCCGGTCGAGCACCGAGGCGTACGCGCTCCTGAAGGCCCGGGCGATCCGCGAGCTCCTGGACGCGACGTGGGGACTGGCCGAGACGGGCGCCTCCGGGCCGACGGGCAACCGCTACGGCGACGCGCCGGGTCACGCGTGCATCGCGGTGGCGGGGCCGGTCGAGCGTGCCGTCACGCTGGAGACCCGACGCGGCGATCGTGAGACGAACATGTGGGCGTTCGCAAGGGCGGCGCTGGACCTCCTGGAGGCGTCGCTGGGCAAGCCGTAGGCGTCGACGGGAGCCTACACGTGCGAATCGTTTTCTGGAACATCCGCGCCGGCGGCGGGACGCGCGTCGAGCGCATCGCCCGTCAGCTCGAGGGCTGGGCGCCGGACGCGGTGGCGCTGTGCGAGTTCCGTGCGACGCCTCCGAGCCGCGAGCTGGCGCGTGCCCTCGCCGCCTTCGGCCTCGAGCATCAGTGCACGACGGCGGATCGCGCGCGGCCGAGCGCGAATCGCCTGCTCATCGCCGCGCGCTGGCCGCTGCGCCGACTCCGTCTCCGGTCGGAGCCGGATGAGCCCGGTCGCTGGCTCTCCGCCTGCGTCGAAGCCCCGCGCCCGCTGACGCTCGGCGCGATCCACGTCCCGAACCGCGCGAGCGGCCGGAAGGACGTATTCTACGCGGACATCCTCGCCCTGCTCGGTCGCTGGCGCCGCGGTCCGCTCCTGCTCCTCGGAGACACCAACTCCGGCCGCCGGCGCATCGACGAGGAAACCCCCGTGTTCGGACCGAAGGAAGAGGCGTGGCTGGACGCCCTCGAGCACCTCGGATGGCTCGACGCGTTCAGGCTCGCGCGCGGTCGGGCGCGCGCCTATACCTGGTATTCACCGAACCGGGGCAACGGCTTTCGAATCGACCAAGCGTTCGTGAATCACGCGCTGCGCCCGCGCCTCCGAGACGTCCGCTATGACTGGGGGCGGCCCGCGGGTTCGCGGCTCAACGGCCTGAGCGACCACGCCGCGCTCCTGCTCGATCTCCGCGCCTGACTCTCTCCGCGCCCGACTCTCACCGCGCCTGTCGCTGTTCAACGAGAATGTCCTCCTCACTGTTAAATAGAAATGTCCTCCTCGGTCGTTTGTGCGGCGTTCAGAGCGCGTTGGCGGCGTGAAAAGGTGGCGTTCCAGGGATGCGTGGGCGAATTGCGACGGCGGGATGAGGCCGGCGCCGGGCAAGGATTTGGGGTGGTCTGGGGGGTAGGGAGATGGCGGGCCGCCTCGCGATCGCGCGTCCTGGCGGCGCGTGGGTCCTCGGGATCCATGCGCGTGCGCGAGGGGGACACCGCGCGCGCCTGCGTGAGCGGAGCGCGCCCGAGCTCACCGAGCGCGTGACGGAGGGTCCCGCGCTGGGGACCGCGGCGCACCTGCCCCGGCCCCTCGCGCGGCTTAAGCACGAAGGCGGGGTCGGGCGACGGCTGGCTGGCGATCACGGTGTCGTGGTAGACGACGCGGAGGTGGCCGTCGAGGCGTTCATGGACCTGGACGTGACAGCCGGCATAGGAGCGCCCACGAGGGCCGCGCGGAATCTGCACCCAGCGCGCCCCAAGGTGCACGGTGTTGTCGCGGGCCACGGTGCGGTGATACCGACAGCTCAAGAGGTCCGCGAGATCGCGCGGCACCGGCCGCCAGGCGGGGGTGGCGTCCGCGGGCGGCCGCGCAAAGCGACGAGTGAAGTCCGCGAGGAACTCGGGCAGGAAGGCGTTGCCGCCCTCGAGCGTGCTGATGCCGCGGAGCCGCAATTCGCTGGTGAGGCGATCTTGGAGTGTGCCCCAGAGCCGTTCGATGCGTCCCTTCGCTTGAGGCGAGTGGGCCCGGATGAAGCCAATGCCAAGGGCCTGCAGCATGCGGCCGAAGTGCGTGGGGTCCTGGTGGCCCTGGAGCTCTTCGGCCAGCGTCCAGTGGGGATCATTGCGGGCGAACACGTTGAGGCGATCGCCGTAGAGCTCCAGCGGCAGGCCATAGGTCCGGCAGGTGCGCTCGAGCACGGCGACGTAGCCATGCAGATCCTCATGGGGACGGAACCACAGGGCGAGCGGTGTGGAGGTCGCATCATCGATCACCCCATGCAGTGTCGCCAGGGGGCCGCGGTCCTCGAACCAGGCGAACGGGCTGGCGTCGAGCTGGGCCAGTTGGCCGAGCGCCGGTTTGCGAGGGCGCCGGCTGCGATGCTGCGGGGCCGACCGCCGGCGCGTGGCCGGGCGCCCGAGAGCCAGGCGGATGGAGCGCACCGAGGAGCGACTGACGGCGAGCTGATGGACCTCGCGCAGCTTCTCCGTGAGATGGACGTCATTGAAGCCGGCGTAGGTCGTGGTCATGAGCACGCCGACCTGCTCCCGGGCCTGCGGGGCCAGCCGTCGGTTACCGGGCCGCCCGCGCAGGGCGTGGAGCAGGCCGCGGGCGCCTCCCTCCCGGAAGCGCCTCTTCAGTCGTCGGAACTGCCGTACGCTCAACCTCAGCGCCCTCGCTCCTTGCGCATTCGTGATGCGTCCGACCAGCGCGGCCTTGAGCAGCCCGGCCCGCGGCACTTCCTTTCTGCTCATCGAGAAGGTCTCCATAAGGGGACACTTCTATCGAACAGATAGGGAGGACAGTTCTATTTAGCAGCGGCATGTCGTTGACCAGGGCTTGACCGGGCGACGGGAGGACGCTACCCTCGCCCGGTCCGATTTCCTGGAGCCGAGCGTCCGGAGGACAGCATGCTGATCGTCGACGCGCAGGTCCACATCTGGGGCGCCGACACGCGCGACCGGCCGTGGCCGCCTGGCCGAGCCCACCAGGCGCAGAAGCCCTACCCCGTCACCCGTGACCTGGTGCTGGCGGGCATGAAGGAGGCGGGCGTCGATCGTGCCGTGCTCGTCCCTCCCTCGTGGGAAGGCGACCGCAACGACCTCGCCCTCGAAGCGGCGCGGCTCTACCCGGACAGGTTCGCCGTCATGGGGCGGCTCGCCCTCGAGACGCCTGAGAGCCGGGCGCTCGTCGCCGGATGGAAAAAGCAGCCCGGCATGCTCGGCCTGCGCTTCACCTTCCACACCGAGCTCCAGAAGCCGTGGCTCACCGACGGCACCGCCGAGTGGCTCTGGCCGGCCGCCGAGCGTGCCGGCATCCCGGTGATGATCTTCCCGCCCGGGTCCATCCCCGCCGTGGACCGCATCGCCGAGCGCCATCCCGGCCTGAAGCTCGTCATCGATCACCTGGCCATCGGGACCGCGAAGAAGGACGACGCGGCGTTTGCCGAGCTGCCGGAGCTCTGTCGGCTGGCGCGTCGGCCCAACGTCGCGGTCAAGGCCTCGGCGCTGCCCTGCTACTCCACGGAGCCGTATCCCTTCCGCGGACTCCACAAGCACATCCGGCAGGTGTATGACGCCTTCGGTCCGCGGCGGATGTTCTGGGGCACCGACTGGACGCGGCTCACGTGCCCGTGGCGCCAGGCCGTGACGTTGTTCACGGAGGAGCTTCCCTGGCTTCCGGGAGAGGACACGGAGTGGATCATGGGTCGGGCCATCTGTGAATGGCTCGGCTGGCAGATCCGATAGGTCGTCATGGCGAACAACAGCATCCGCGTGGGCGATGTGGAGATCATGGCGCTGTCGGACGGCACGCTCGAGTTCGACCTGTGTAACTTCTTTCCAACCATCCCCGCGGACGACTGGCGCCAGTACGCGTCCCACCTCACGGAGGGGCACAAGGTTCGCTTCAATCTCGGCTCGTACCTGATCCGGTCCGCCGGGCGGACGGTCCTCGTCGACACGGGTCTCGGTCCGAAGCCAGCCGACGCGCCCGAGGCTCCGTGGGGCCAGCTCATGCACGACTTCCAGGCCCAGGGCGTGCGGCCCGAAGACGTCGACATGGTGGTGATGACCCATCTGCACCGCGACCACGTCGGCTGGAATTTGGTCGCACGGGGCGAGAAGTATGTGCCGACCTTTCCGAACGCTCGCTACTGGATGAGCGCGAAGGACTGGGAAGTCTGCCACCAGCCCGACGTCCAGCCCCAGCGCTTCCCCAACGCCCCCGCCTGTGTCTGGCCGCTGGCCGAGCTCGGCCTGGTGGAGCTGATGGCGGGGGAGCACAGCATCACGCGTGAGCTGACGGCGCTGCCGACGCCCGGCCACACGCCAGGGCACGTGAGTCTCCTGATCACCTCCCGAGGGGAGCGAGCGCTCGTCCTGGGGGATGCGGCGCACAACCCGGTGCAGGTGCACGAGACAGACTGGGTGTCACGCGCCGACATGGACCCGGAGCTCACACGCCAGACCCGGCGCGCTCTAATGGAGCGCCTGGAGCACGAGGCGATCATCGTGGCGGCGGGACATTTCCAGGCGCCCGGGTTCGGGAGGATCGTGCGGCTCGAGGGCCGCCGCTACTGGCACGGGCTCTAGGATTCCATCACTCGCCGCGGAGCTCTCGCAGGCGCCGCTTCAGGGCCGTCATCCGGTCATTCATCTTTTCCGACAGTCGCGAGGCTTTGGTCTGCTTCTTCGCGCTCGGCCGCTTGACCGCGGGGGTCGTGTGCCCGTGACAGTAGACACACCCGTGCCTCAAACCGTGCTTGCACTCGCTCATGGTCTCCACTCTCCTGGCTTTCAGGATACACGACGCGGTCGAGGCGCTCGGCAGTTCTGGGCTACCATGAGCGGACCAGGAGACGCCATGAGACCATTCGTTCGCCACGGGATCACCGCGCTGGTCGTCCTCCCGCTGCTCGCCGCCTTCTCCGGGCCCGTCGCGGCCGTCCCCGAGGGGACGCTCACCTGGGGGGTCCACGTCACCCTGGCCGCGCGCTGGCTCGACCCGAGCGACACCGAGGCGTTCATCACGCCGTTCATGGTGCTGTACGCCATCCACGACGCGCTGGTGAAGCCGATGCCGGCGGGGGACAACACGCCGAGCCTGGCCGAGTCGTGGGCGGCGTCGAAGGACGGGCTGAGCTACGAGTTCGTCCTTCGCAAGGGCGTCAAGTTCCACAACGGCGACCCGGTGACGGCGGAGGACGTGAAGTTCTCGTTCGATCGGTACCACGGCGCCGCGGCCAAGCTCCTCAAAGACCGGGTGCGAGAGGTCCAGATCGTCGATCCGGGCCGCGTGCGCTTCCACCTGAGGGAGCCGTGGCCGGACTTCATGACCTTCTATGGCACATCCGCCACCGGGGCGGCTTGGATCGTGCCGAAGCGCTACGTCGAAAAGGTGGGCGACGACGGCTTCAAGAAGGCGCCGGTGGGGGCCGGGCCGTACCGCGTGGTGAGCTTCACGCCGGGCGTGGATCTGGTCATGGAGGCCTTCGAGGGCTACTGGCGCAAGACCCCCGCCGTCAAGCGGCTGGTGTTCCGCAGCATGCCCGACGAGACCACGCGCGCCGCCGCCCTCAAGGCGGGCGACGTGGACATCGTCTATCTCCTGAGCGGGCCGGTGGCCGAGGAGATCCAGCGCACGCCGGGGTTACGCCTGGCCGCCGCCACGCCTCCCGGCGTCGTCTTCCTCGACCTGCCGGAGCAGTGGGATCCGAAGTCCCCGTGGCACGACCGGCGCGTGCGGCTGGCGGCCAGCCATGCCCTCGACCGTAACGCCCTCAATCAGGCGGAGACCCTCGGCCTCTCGCGCCCGACCGGAGGCCTCATCCCGCGCGTCCTGGAGTTCGCGCGGGCCTACGACCCGCCGGCCTACGACCCGGCACGAGCCAAACAGCTCCTCGCCGAAGCCGGGTATCCCTCGGGCTTCGACGCCGGAGACCTCACGCCGTTTCCCCCCTTCTTCTCGCTGGCCGAGGCGCTGGGCGGCTACCTCCAGGCGGTGGGCATCCGGACCCGGGTGCGCACGATGGAGCGCGCCGCCTTCCTCACCGCATGGCGCGAGCACAAGATCAAGGGCGTGATCATGGGCCTGGGCGCCCCCGCCGGCAACGCGGCGACGCGCGTCGAAGTCTACGTGACCCAGAACGGTATCTACGCGTCGGGAGTGGTGCCGGAGATCGAGGACCTCTTTCAGCGCCAGGCCCGGGAGCTGGACCGGAAGAAGCGCGAGGCCGTGCTGCACCAGATCCAGCAGATCATGCACGACCGCGTGCTGCACGTGCCGATCTACGAGCTCGCCTTCCTCTGGGGCGTCGGGCCGCGGGTCGAGGAGGCGTGCGTCGACTGGATCAAAGGCTTCGCCTACTCCGCGCCCTACGAGGATCTGAGGCTCAAGCCGGGCCGATAGCAGGCGACCGCAAGGAATTATAATCAGCGTCTCTCACACATCGACGACGCAGAGGGCATGGCCAATGACGACCCGAGCGATCGAACCGAGGATGGAGCTGGAAGCGAACCTCCACATGTACCGCCAGATGGCGAAGATTCGCGCCTTCGACGAGCAGGTGAACGAGCTCTACAAGAGCGCGAAGATGCCAGGCCTGGCCCACCTGTATATCGGCGAGGAGGCCGTGGCGGTCGGCGTCTGTGAAGCCCTGCGCCGCGACGACTTGATCACGAGCACGCATCGCGGGCACGGCCACTGCCTGGCCAAGGGGGCGGCGGTCAACCGGATGTTCGCGGAGCTCCTCGGCAAGGAGCCGGGCTACTGTCGCGGCAAGGGCGGCTCGATGCACATCGCCGACCCCGAGACGGGCAACCTCGGCGCCAACGCCATCGTGGGCGGCTCCGCCGGCATCGCGACGGGCGCCGCGCTGTCGGCGAAGATGCGGGGCACCGACCAGGTCGCCGTGTGCTTCTTCGGCGACGGCGCGCTCGGGCAGGGCCTGCTCTACGAGGTGATGAACATGGCGGCGCTCTGGAGGCTCCCCGTCATCTACCTCTGCGAGAACAACCTCTACGGCGAGTACACGCCGTGCGGCGAGACCATCGCCGGCGACATCCTGGCGCGCCCCCGGGCGCTGGGGGTCCACGCCGAGAGCGTCGACGGCCAGGACGTCCAGGCCGTCCACGCGACGATGCGGCGCCTCGTCGAGCGGGCGCGGCGCGGCGAGGGGCCGGCCTTCCTCGAGTGCAAGACCTACCGGTACTACGGCCACCACGTCGGCGACGTCAACCGCGAGTACCGCACGCGGGAGGAAGAGCGGGAGTGGATGTCGAAGCACGACCCGCTCGAGACGCTGGCCTCACGGCTCACGACGCAAGGGCTCGCCGACGCGGGCGTGTTCGAGCGGATCCTGACCGACGTGAAAGCGGAGATCGACGGCGGCGTGCAGTTCGCCTTGTCGGCGCCATACCCCGAACCGAACGAGGTGGATCAAGATGTCTACGCCTGAGGTCGCGGCGCGAGAGCTGACGTACGGAGAGGCGGTCCGCGAGGCGATCGCGGAGGAGATGCGGCGCGACCCTCGCGTGTTCCTCATCGGGGAGGACGTGGCGGAGGCCGGCCATCCCTTCAAGGTGCTGACCGGGCTCGTGCAGGAGTTCGGGACCAAGCGGATCATCGACACACCGATCTCCGAGCCCGGCTATGCCGGTATCGGCGTCGGAGCGGCGATGACCGGCATGCGCCCGATCGTCGACGTGATGTTCGGCGACTTCATCACGCTGGCCATGGACCAGATCGTGAACCAGGCCGCCAAGGTGCACTACATGTCGGGCGGCAAGCTGAAGGTGCCCATCGTCTTCCGCACCACGCTGGGGGCGACGCGCCGGTCGGCCGCGCAACACTCGCAGTCGCTCCACGCCTGGGTGAGCCACATTCCCGGCCTCAAGGTCGCCCTGCCCTCCGGCCCGTACGAGGCCAAGGGGCTCATGAAGACGGCCATCCGCGACGACAGCCCGGTCGTCATCTTCGAGGACAAGATGATGTATCGGACCAAGGGCCCGGTGCCCGCCGAGGACTACACGATCCCCTTCGGCGTGGCGGAGGTGAAGCGCGCGGGCACGGACATCACCATCGTCGCCACCAGCAGCATGGTGGGGGTGGCGCTCGGCGCCGCCAAGCTGCTCGAGGAGATCGGCATCGGCGCCGAGGTGATCGACCCCCGCACCACCTACCCGCTCGACAAGCAGGCGCTGATCGACTCGGCCAAGAAGACCTCGCGCGCCCTCGTGGTGGACGAGGGCTACGAACGCTACGGCGTCACCGCCGAGATCGCGTCGGCGATCGCCGAGGGGGCCTTCTATCACCTCGACGCGCCCGTCAAGCGCATCGGGGCCATGGACGTGCCGGTGCCGTTCTCGCCGGTGCTCGAGGACCTCACCGTGCCGTCGGAGAGGACGGTCTTCGAGACGGCGAAGGCGCTCTGCCGGAAGGCCTGAGGCTCGCAGGCGATGCCGACCGACGTGATCATGCCGGCCCTCGAGATGGCGCAGGAGACCGGCAAAGTTTTGAAGTGGCTCAAGGCGCCGGGACATGCCGTCAGGAAGGGCGAGCCGATCGTCGAGATCGAGACCGACAAGGTCACCGTCGAGATCGAGGCGCCGGCCTCGGGGGTCTTGCGCGACGTGACGGCGCGCGCGGGGGACGTGGTGCCGGTGGGCAAGACGATCGCGCTGATCTTCGCTCCCGGGGAAGCGGGCGCGGCGGGTCCCGCCGCGCCTGTCGGGCCGGCGGCGGGCGGGGTCCCGACCGGCGCCGTCGCGTCGCCGCCCCCCGCGGCTCCAGCGGTCAAGGCATCGCCCGCCGGCGACGGGACGGCGGCGCGTCTCACCGCCGCGTCGCCGAAGGCGCGCCGACTGGCGGCCGAGCGCGGGCTCGACGTCAGCGCGCTCCGCGGCTCGGGCCCCGGCGGCGCCGTCCTCGCGGGGGACGTTGTCGCGGCGAAGGTCCCCGTGGCCGAGGGCGTCGGCACCGTCTGGCGCATCATGGCCGAGCGCATGACGGCGAGCTGGACCACCGCGCCCCACTTCTATCTGGTCCGCGAGGTCAACGTGAGCCGCCTGGTCTCCTGGCGCGAGCGGGCGAGCAAGCACACCGGCGCCCGGATCACCTACACGGATCTCCTGGTGAAGCTCGTCGCGGCGACCCTGTCACAGCACCCGGGCGTGAACGCCTCGTGGCAGGACGGCGCGATCGTGCGGAACGCCGACATCAATATCGGCCTGGCCGTGGCCATCGACGACGGCCTCGTCGTCCCCGTCCTGCACCGCGCCGATACGCTGCGCCTCGTGGACATCGCCGCCCGCCGCGAGGACGTGGTGAGCCGGGCCCAGGCTGGCAAGCTACGCGCCGCCGACATCCAGGGCGGCGGCTTCACGATCAGCAACCTCGGGATGTACGGCGTCGACGCCTTCACCGCCATCGTCAATCCGCCCCAGGCCGCCATCCTTGCCGTCGGCCGCATCGCCGACCGGGTCGTCGCCGTCAACGGCCAGCCGGTCGTCCAGCCCACCATGATGCTGACCCTGTCCTGCGACCACCGTGCCCTCGACGGCGCGCGCGGCGCCCAGTTTCTGGGCGCCCTCGCCGAGCTCATCGAGGAGCCCCTGGCGTTGCTCGTGTGAGGCCAGAAAGGAGCCCGTGATGCCGCGCGTCGCCCCGATCACCGGCAAGTCCGACGTGTCCGCCGAGCACCACGCCGTCGTCGACGCGGTGGTGAACGTGTTCGGAACCGTGCGGGGGCCGTTCAGCATGCTGCTCCACAGCCCGAAGCTGGCGGAGCGGGTGCTCCCCCTGGTCACCTTCTTCCGCGACGAGAGCATCGTCGCGCCGAAGCTCCGTTCCCTCGCCATCCTGACCGCCGTGCGCGAGCGCGAGGCGGCGTACGTGTGGGCGGCCCAGGTCGCCGCGGCACGCAAGAACGGCGTGCGCGAGGAGGCCATCGACCTCCTCCGGGCGAAGGGCGACGCGGGCAAGCTTCCCGCGGACGAGCGGGATATCGTGACCTACACGCGGCAGCTCATGCGCACGAACCGCGTCGACCAGGGGATCTTCGACACGCTCAAGGGCCGCTACGGTGTGCAATGGCTGGTCGAGCTGACGGCGGCCGCGAACTACTTCGCGCTCCTGTCGGGGGTCGTCAACGCCTTCGAGGTCGCGGCCCCGCCGGACGGAGACAAGCTGCCGGTGTAGCCCCACACGGGAGGGAGTCATGGCTCCAGTCATCTTGCCGCTGCTCGTCGCCGTCGTCGTCCTCGGCGCGACGCCGAGCGCCGCCGCGCAGGCGCCGGCGGGTCAGGCCACCATGGCCTGGCACGTGACGATCGCGCCGAGCTGGTTCGACCCCTCCACCGCTCCGCCACAGATCACCCCGTTCGGCATCCTCTACGCGCTCCACGACGCGCTCGTCCGCCCGTATCCCGGCCAGAAGATGGGCCCGAGCCTCGCGGAGTCGTGGCGGGAGAGCCCCGACGGCAAGACCTACGAGTTCAGGCTGCGCGCCGGGCTCAGGTTCCACAACGGCGACCCCGTGACCGCCGAAGACGTGAGGTTCAGCTTCGAGCGGTACAAGGGTGCCGGGGCGAAGATTCTGCAAGAGCGCGTCCGGCAGGTGGAGGTCGTCAGTCCCCTGGTGGTGCGCTTCCAGCTCAAGGAGCCGTGGCCGGACTTCATGACGTTCTACGGCACCACGGCCACCGCCGCCGGAATCGTCGTGCCCAAGAAGTACCTCACCGAGGTGGGAGACGACGCCTTCAAGAAGCATCCGATCGGCGCCGGCCCGTACAGGTTCGTGAGCCACAAGCCCGGCGTGGAGGTGGTGCTCGAGGCGTACCCCGGGTACTGGCGCCGCGTCCCTAACGTGAAGACGCTCGTCATGAAGAGCGTCCCCGAGTCCACCACGCGCGCCGTGATGCTCAAGAGCGGAGAGGCCGACATCGGGTACGTGCTCGACGGCCCCGACGCCGAGGGTCTCAAGCGCGACCCGCGGATGCAGGTGGTGTCCTCGAAGCACGCGTCGATCTTCTGGGTCGAGTTCGCCGACCAGTGGGATCCGAAGTCGCCGTGGCACGACAAGCGGATGCGGCTCGCGGTGAACTTCGCGCTGAACCGCCAGCAGATCAACGAGGCGGCGTGCCTCGGCTTGTGTCCGCCGGCGGGCGTGATCGTGCCCCGCGTCATGGACTTCGCGCTGCAGGTCGAGCCGCCACCGTACGATCTCACCAAGGCGAAGCAACTGCTCGCCGACGCCGGCTATCCGAACGGGCTCGACGCGGGGGAGTTCGTGGGGATTCCCGGGTTCCCGACCGTGGCCGAGTCGGTGCTGAACTATCTGACCGCGGCCGGCATCCGCATGAAGATGCGCGCGACCGAGCGCGCAGCCTTCTACTCCGACTGGAAGGAGAAGAAGCTCCGCGGGCTCTTCCTCACGGCGGTGGGGAACTCCGGCAACGCCGCGAGCCGGGTGGAGGCGTTCATCCAGTCCAAGGGCGCCTACGCCTACGGCGGCTATCCCGACATCGACGATCTGTTCCTGCAGCAGGCGCGCGAGCGCGACCCCAAGAAGCGCGAAGCGCTCCTGCACAAGATTCAGCAGCTCACGATCGACCGGGCGATGTTCGCGCCGGTCATGGACCTCCGCGTCTTGATGGGCGTCGGCCCCCGCATCGCCAGGCACACGATCACGGACATCTGGATGAGCCCCTTCCCCTCCTACGAGGACATGGAGCTCAAGGACTAGCACTTCCTGCGCTCTTGTCCGAGAGCCGCTCGGGGATGGGTTGCGCGCACTCGAAGCGCCGGCTCGTGTCGAGTGCTCCCCTACTCTACCTACTCTAGCCGATGCGCCTGGTATAGTGCTGCGCGACAACGACGTCCGATAGGGGAGACCATGCGCAAGACCATCACCGGCACCGGCGGAATGCTGCTCCTCCAGACCCTGAAGGACGCGGGCGTCGAGTACCTCTTCACGAACCCGGGGTCCGCGGAGACCGGGATCTTCGCGGCGCTCGCCGAGGACGGCGACCAGCGGCTCGTGGTCGGCAAGCACGAAGGGCTCGTCGCCGCGATGGCGGACGGGTACCACCGGATCAGCGGCAAGGTCGGCGTCGTCATCGCGCACGTGATGGGGGGCTCGTACCAGCTCGCCGGACAGCTCTTCAACGCCCAGGTCGCCGGCTCCTCCGTGGTCGTGATCGCCGGGGACTGGACGTCCGAGCTCCAGGATTATCGCGGGCTCGCGCCCTTTCCCGGCCTGAGCCAGGCCGAGTCCATGCGCCCGATCACCAAGGAGGCGCGCTGCGCGTACCAGGTGCACACGAACCCGGCGGCCATCACCGTCGCCACCACGCGCGCGTTCCGCGAGGCCACCACCCCACCCACCGGCCCGGTCTACCTCTCCATCAGCGCGGAGCTCCTCAATCGAGAAGGGCTGGAGGCACAAATCGGAGAGGGCGCGGAGTACCGGATCGAACGCCCGGCCCCCGCGCGCGCGCAGACGGTCGAGGCGATCGCCCGGCGGCTCGGTGAGGCGCGCTGCCCGGTGGTGATGTTCGGCGACGACGTCTGGCGTGACGGCGCGCAAGCCGAGGCCGTGCGGCTGGCCGAGGTGCTCGAGGCGCCGGTGTTCAGCACCCGACAGATCTTCGCGAATTTTCCGACCCGGCATCCGCTCTACTGCGGCATGTATCCGGTCTCCAACGAGTTCGAGAAGGTCAGCGGCCTGACGCCGGACGTCCTCTTCCTCGTCGGGTGTCAGGGCGTGCACGGCAGCGTCGCCGAGCCGAGCGTGATGCAGATCGGGCCGAACCCCCTGCTCATGGGCCGCCACTATCCGCTCGACGTCGCGGTGCAGTGCGAGCTGCGCGAGACGTTGCGCCACCTCGGCGAGGCGCTGACGCGTCTCCACGCCTCCGATCGGGTCGCGAGCTGGGCCCGCCAGCGCGCGAAGGTGCGCGCGTACGCCAGGCTCCTGATCGAGCGCGAGGAGACCCTCGTGCGCGAGCATCAGCACGACCCGATCGTGCATCCCGCCGTGCTCGAGGCGCAGCTCGCGGAGCTCCTGCCCCGGAACTCCATCATGGTCCAGGAAAGCTCGACCGCCCGGACGGCCCTGCTCCCGTTCGGGTATCGAGAGATGGGCTGGACGCGCAGCGGCGGCGGCTCGCTCGGATGGGGCGTGGGCGGCGCGATCGGCGCCAAGATCGCCGTCGGCGGCGAGCGACCCGTCGTGCTCACCCTGGGCGATGGCGCCCTCACCTATAGCGCGGTGGGGTTCTGGACGATGGCCCGGTACAACGCGGCGGTCCTCACCATCGTCTCGAACAACGAGAGCTATCAGATCGTGCGACACAACTGGGCGCGCGAGGTCCCGGACAGCAAGATGGTGCGGGACGGCACCTACCCCGGCCTCTATCTCAGCGCCCCCGCGACCGACTACGTCGCACTCGCCCGCGCTCAGGGCGTGGACGGCGAGTGCGTCACCACCGCGAAGGAGCTCGAGCCGGCGCTCCGGCGCGGCGTGGACCGGATCACGCGCGACAACCGCCCGTACCTGGTCGAGGTGGCGGTCGCCCGCGAGGGGGTGGGCGCCGAGTCGACCTGGTATCAAGACTGGCAACTCTAGCCGCGGGAGGCTAGCGAGCGTTCGCGCGCTGAGGCATAGTGAACGCATCCCCTCCATGTCACATTCGCGCGCCGGCAGAGCCCCTTCCCGCGCGTCCGTCCGGCCACTCGCTCGGTGGAGCCGGCGCGCCGTCTCGGCGATGCGGGCGGCGCCGCCGGCGATCCGAGTGGTCGCGGGTGTGGTCGTCATCCTGGCGGTCTGGTCGGGTGTGAACTGGGGGTACCAGGTGATCCGCAAGCCGACCGAGCTCTTCTTTCCGGTGAGCGCCGCGCTCGGAAAGACGCCGCCCGAGACCTGGCGGAAGTACGAGCCGCTCTTCCGTGAGCATGCCACGGCCGTCATCACGCCCGAGCTGCTGGCCGCGCTGGCCCAGGTCGAAGGCGCGGGCAACCCGGTGGCCCGGACGTACTGGCGCTGGCGTCTGACGTGGAAGCCCTTCGAGCTCTACCGGCCGGCGTCGAGCGCGGTCGGGATGTACCAGATCACCGACGCGACGTTCCGCGAGGCCAGGCGCTACTGCATCCACGACCACGTGGTGGTCGAGGAGGGCCCCTGGTACGACGTGACGTCGTGCTGGTTCAACGGCCTCTACACGCGCATCGTGCCGAGCCACGCCGTCGAGCTGACCGCCGCCCTCCTGGATCGTGGCGTCGCGGACGCGGTGGGGCGCCAGCGGAGCGCCACTGCCACGCTCCAGCAGAAGCAGGATCTGGCCGCCGTCATCCACCTGTGCGGAGCCGGGCCGGGCGACGACTACGCACGGCGTGGCTTCCGCCTGACGGCCGGCCAGCGGTGCGGCGACCACGACGTCAGCGGCTACCTGGCGCGCGTCAACGAGCTGAAGCGGCTGTTCCTCCGGCTGGCGGCCGCCGGGTAGCGACGCGCCTCGGGCCGGTTCACGGGCGCCGACGGCGAGGGCGCGCGAGCCGGAAGCACAGCGCGCCCAGCACGCAAAACCCGACCGCGATCAGGAAGGCGATGCGATAGCTGCCGGTCAGGTCGTGCACGACGCCGCCGAACCACGGCGCGATGCCACCGCCGATGCCGTTGCCCACGCTCAGCATGCCGTAGATGACGCCGAAGCGTCGCCCCGGAAAGAGCTGCGACGCCATCGCGGTGATGATGGGGCCACGAGCGCCGAAGCCGAGGCCGAAGAAAAGCGCGTAGGCGTAGAGGGCGCCCGCGTGCGGCCACACCTCGAGTCCGAGCAGGCAGAGCGTTCCCACCGCCGTGCAGCCGTAGGAGATGGTCGCCGAGGTCGTGCGCCCGATCCGGTCGGCCGCGACGCCGAACACGATCCGGCCGACGGTCGAGAGCAAACCGGTGAGCCCGAAGATGCCGGCCACGAACAGGCGTGGGAAGCCATGGTCCACGGCGAAGGCCACCTGATGGGTGACGACCGAGAAGACGGCCAGCGGCGTGCACAGGTAGGCGAAGAAGAGCGCCCAAAACACCCGCGTCCGCAGGGCGTCGCCGACCTCCCGGCCCGCGTCGGTGGGTCGGGGGGTGGGTCCCGACACGTCGCCTCGACCCGGCGCCGCCACCATCGGCGCCTCCCGCACACCCAGGGAGACGAGCGGAACGAGCACGATGAGCGTGCCCAGGCCGAGGACGAGATAGGCGGCGCGCCAGCCATACCCGATGATCAGCCACTGCGCGAGCGGGCCGATCACCAGCACGCCCGCCCCCATGCCCGAGAACGCCAGACCCATCATGCTGCCGCGCCGCTCGGTGAACCACCGCGCGATCAGCGCCCCGCTCGGTATCCAGCTCACCGCGCACACCCCGGCTGCGGCCAGTACCCCCGTCACCAGGTAGAGCGACCAGAGCGAATCGATCCGGCTCGCCAGGACACACGCACTGCCGAGCACGAAGGCCCCGCCGAGCATGACCCGGCGCGGTCCTATGCGGTCCACGAGGATCCCCACCACGGGCGAGAATGCGCCCTGCACGATCGACGAGATCGAGAACGCCGCTGCGGTGGCCCCGCGGGGCCAGCCGAACTCCTCCAGCAGCGCCACGAAGAAGACCGGGAACGAGAAATAGAGGCCGGAGGCGATCGCCAGCGTGACCCACACCGCGCCGACCACCATCCACGGAAGGAGGGCCTCGCGGCGCAGCGCGGCGCCCTAGTCGGCGGACAGAAGTGCGTCGATCACCGGCCGGCCTCCATCGCCTTCGCCACGGCCACGAGCACTGTATCGCTGCCGCGCGCCCCGAGGATGGACAGGCCCACCGGCAGGCCGTCGACGGCCCCCCCCGGCAGACTCACCTGCGGCACTCCGGTCAGGCCGCCCTGCGAGGCCAGGCAACCGATGCGCGCGCGCAGCGGCTCGAGCGTCGCGAGGGACAGCCCCTTCGGGGGCGCCGGGAACGGCGTCGTCGGCATGCAGAGGATGGTCCCGGGCGGGAGCAGCCACGCCAGGCGGGCGCACGCTTCGGCGCGCATCATCGCCGCCCACTGTCGCTCGCTCTCGGGGATCGTGCTGGCGAGGACCAGCGTGCGGGCCACGCTGAAGGCGAAGCGCGGGTTGTCACGATCGATCCAGTCCTTGAAGGTAAGCCAGGCCTCGTAGGGCTGGAGCGTGCGCTGCGCCCGCGCCCAGACCGACAGCCCGGGTGGAGCCAGGAGGTCCTCGCGCACCTCCTTCACGAGCGCCGAGAGCTTGCGCACCATCGGCCCGAGCGCCGCGGCGGTCTCGGCGTCCGCGAAGCCGAACGCGTCGACCGCCACGACGAGCCGGGTCGGCAGGCTCGCCGGGATCGGCTCGCCGAGCAGGACCTCCGACACGCGGGCGAATGTCTTCGCGTCGCGCGCGAACCATCCCGTCGTGTCGGAGCTCGGCGCCTGCGCCATCATACCGGTGAGGTCGAGCCGGCCGTGGGTCGGCCGGATGCCGTAGAGCCCGCAGAAGCTCGCCGGCACGCGCACCGATCCGCCGGTGTCGGTGCCGAGTGCTACGTCGCACAGCCCCTGCGCCACGGCCGAGGCCGAACCCGACGAAGAGCCGCCGGGCACGCGGTCGGGCGCCTTCGGGTTGAGCGGCGTGCCGTCGAAGGGGTTTTCGCCGAGGATGCCAAGCGAGACTTCGTCGGTGACGGTCTTACCGATCAGCGTCGCGCCGGCGTCGAGCAAGCGCTGCACCGCCCACGCGTGGCGCGTCGGCACCGGATGCTGCCGCGCCCAGTCCGGGTTGCCGCCGCCGGTCGGATGCCCGGCGACGTCGAAGAGATCCTTGGCGGCGAACGTCAGGCCGGTCAGCGGACCGCGGGGTGCGCCGGCGATGCGCACCGGCGGGCCGGGGACGAAGGGGCTGGTCATCGCCTCGAGGAGCTACGCCATCGCCGCGCCGTACTGGAGGGCCGGGATGAGCTTGCGTTGGACGGGATCGACCCCCAACCCGAGCCCTTCCAGGGTGTAAGCGCCCAGCACGTCGAGGTCGCCCGCATCACCGAAGAGGCAGACGGTATGGAGCGTTCGTCCCTCGAGGGTGATGAGCACCTCCGCGGCGTCGCGCTCGGCGAGCTGGCCCGCGATCGTCACGACGCGACGTTGCTCGGTGGGCACCACGGACAGCCCGCGCAGAAGGGCGGCGGCGACCCCAGTGTAGGTGGAGCCGCTGTCCACGAGCAGCTCGACCGGCTGACGACGCTCGGGTCTCTCCAGCGCGGCGAGCTGCGCCTCAACAAAGAAGGTTCCCATCGGTCACACCCCCTTGGGCAGCGTACGGCCCCGGGCTGGGACGCCGCAAGAGTATCAGTCTCGCGACGCCGGTTGCGCCGCTGGACTCCCTGCCCTCGATGGGGCACGATACGCGGGCGGAGGATTTCCATGGCTCGCACGCTGCTCGACAAGGTGTGGGAAGCTCACACAGTCCGAGTGCTGCCTTCCGGCCAGACCCAGCTCCTGATCGGCCTGCATCTCATCCACGAGGTGACGACGCCGCAGGCCTTCCAGATGCTGAAGGAGCTGAAGCTCAAGGTGCGCATGCCCGAGCGGACGTTCGGCACGCTCGATCACATCATCCCGACGGCTGACCAGACCCGTCCCTACGCCGACCCCCAAGCGGAGGAGATGGCCCAGCACATGTACCGGAACATGAAGGAGTTCGGCCTGCCGCTCTTCGACATGGCGAGCGGCAAGCAGGGTATCGTCCACGTGATCGGGCCCGAGCTGGGCCTCTCCCAGCCAGGCATGACGATCGCGTGTGGTGATAGCCACACGTCCACTCACGGCGCAGTCGGCGCCATCGCCTTCGGCATCGGCACCACTCAGGTGCGCGATGTTCTCGCAACCCAGTGCCTCGCCATGGCCAAGCCCAAGCTCCGTCAGGTGCGGGTGGAGGGCACGCTCGCCAGGGGCGTCTACGCCAAGGACGTGATCCTCGCGATCATCAACCAGCTCGGCGTGAAGGGTGGCGTCGGCTACGCCTACGAGTACGCCGGGCCCGTCATCGAGCGCATGACGATGGAGGAGCGACTTACTATTTGCAACATGTCGATCGAAGGCGGCGCGCGCTGCGGCTACGTCAGTCCCGACGCGACGACCATCGAATACCTCCGCGGCCGGCCCTACGCGCCGAAGGACGGGGCATTCGACCGTGCCGCCACGTGGTGGAAGTCGGTGGCCACCGAGCCCGGCGCCAAGTTCGACGACGTCGCGCGTCTCGACGGCGCCGCGATCGAGCCCGTCGTGACGTGGGGCATCAACCCGGGCATGTCGGTCGGTGTCAGCCAGAAGATCCCCTCGCCCGAGTCGGCGCCCGAGACCGAGCGGCCGACGTTCCGCGAGGCGCTCGCCCACATGGGCTTCCAGGCGGGCCAGCCGATCAAGGGCGCCAGGATCGACGTCGCCTTCGTGGGTTCGTGCACGAATGGGCGTCTCTCGGATCTTCGTGCGGCCGCAGAGGTGGCGAAGAAGGGCAAGGTGGCCAAGCACGTGCGCGCCCTCATCGTGCCCGGATCCCAGCAGGTGGCGAAAGCGGCAGAAGCCGAGGGTCTGAATGAGATCTTCCTGGCCGCGGGCTTCCAGTGGCGCAAGGCCGGCTGCTCCATGTGCCTCGGCATGAACGACGACAAACTGCAGGGGCGGGAGATGAGTGCGTCGTCGAGTAATCGAAACTTCATCGGCCGGCAAGGTAGCCCGACAGGCCGTACGTTGCTCATGAGTCCAGCGATGGTCGCCGCCGCCGCTATTACCGGCGTCGTCACCGACGTGAGGGAGATCTTGAAATGAGCGCCGCCGACTTCAAGCGCCGCCAGGTGTCGGGGCGCGGCATCCCCGTGGCCGGCAACGACATCGACACCGATCGAATCATCCCCGCGCGCTTCCTGAAGGCCGTGACCTTCGAGGGCATGGGCGAGCACGCCTTCGAGGACGCCAAGAAGCAGAACCCCGAGCACCCCTTCAACCAGACGGTCTACCAGGGCGCGACGGTGCTCGTCGTGGGTCAGAATTTCGGATGCGGCTCGTCGCGTGAACACGCGCCACAAGCCCTCATGCGGTGGGGCATCCGCGCTATTATAGGCGGCTCCTTCGGCGAGATCTTCTTCGGCAACTGCGTCATGCTGGGCATCCCCTGCCTGCGTGCCTCTCAAGAGGACATCGAGTGGCTCCAGGGCGAGATGGGCCGGGCGCCTCAGACGCCGGTGACAGTGGACGTGGAGAAGCAAGAGGTCCGCTTCGGCGACCGCGTCATCAAGGCGACTGTGCCTGACGGCCCCCGCAACCAGCTCGTCGGCGGGACATGGGATTCGACGGCGGTGCTGCTGGAGGCGGGCGCGGCGATCGAGGCGACGGCGAGGAAGTTGCCGTACGTCACGGGGTGGTGAGTCCCCGCCCGTTGCCTTCCTCTTTTGAGCTTCCTCGGTTGTCGCCCATCGCGCCTACCCCGCCAACGGATGCATGACGTCGATGGCCCAGCCCACGTCCAGGCGCTCTCCCAGCCAGCCAGGGATCGCCGTCCGCGCGTGAAGGCGGAGCCCCTGCGCCTCGTGCCGCGCCCGCAGGGCCTGGACGGGATCGATTTCCATGAGCGAGTCCCCCTTCCGCTGGAGCGACTCTACACCCGGGTTTTCGAGCCGGTGTGGTGCCTAGACGATCGCGCCGCGATCCATGATTTTTCGATGCGAACGTGGCCATGCCGGCGTCGCCGGGCCGCGCGCGCCGCTGAGCCGGCATATGCGAGAAACTGACGGAAGGCGCGCATCCCCCACGCTGAAGACCGTCAAGCAGAATCCTTCCTGAGCGCCCCGGCGGGGTCAACCTGGTATCCTGCCGGAGCGTAATGGACGGAGTCATCGACGTCCTCGTCCGGCACGGGTACCTGGTCGT
>Ga0209802_1000206_pt1 | contig 44613 bp, 51 predicted proteins | sample GraSoiAngelo_129_FD_185886 | JGI IMG/M metagenome (GOLD analysis project Ga0209802, IMG submission 185886) | Grasslands soil microbial communities from the Angelo Coastal Reserve, California, USA - 14_0927_12_40cm (SPAdes) (version 2) | ecosystem: Environmental > Terrestrial > Soil > Grasslands ...
TCTAATATAGCGAGCCTGTGTCAACCGGAAGGTTGAGAGAGAATGCGGGCAGTCGTCAAACTCGGGGGCGCATTATTCCGCCGCGATCCTGACGTGACAGCTCTCAAGGAGATGGGGAAGGTCTTGGGGGGATTTGTCGCGGAGGGAAACCAGCTTGTGCTGGTTGCAGGGGGAGGGGAGAATGCTAGAACTTACATCTCGGCGGCTCGAAAGCTTGGCGCAGAAGAGTCGACCTGCGATCTTCTCGGAATCCAGATCACTAGGGCCAACGCGGAGCTATTGCGTCTGGCACTGGGCTCGATCGCGTCCTCGAAGATTCCGACGGCCTTGTCCGATCTGCCTCACTGTGCTGGATCGGGAAAGGCTGTGGTCATGGGAGGATTGCAGCCAGGCCAGTCGACTAGTGCGGTTGCTGCCCTTGCGGCTGAGATCACTCGGGCCGAGATTCTTGTGAATGGTACGGATGTGGACGGCGTCTATACTGAGGACCCGAAGAAGAACCCGAAAGCGAAGCTAATCAGATCAGTACATGTGGACAAGCTGTTGAACTGGGCGATGAGCGGAGAGGTTTTCGCCGGCCGGTACGAGTTGCTTGATCCTCTAGCTATCAAGATCATGCAGAGAGCAAGGATTCCTACACGGTTCGTATCACTCGGGGACCCGAGTAATGTCCTCGCTGCGCTTCAGGGCAAGGATATCGGAACAAGGGTCCTCTACGCTTAAGATAGGTGACATTGTTGAGATTGGTTGATCTGTTCCAGTCGAAGGCTCAAGTCCGCTTGGTCGAGCATCTATTACAGAATCGCCAGAAGGTGTTCAACCAGGCCGGACTCGCCCGGGTGCTTGACGTGTCACCGTCAACCGTGGCAAGGATAGCCGAGCCGTTGGTCAAGTCAAAGGTCCTGTTGTTTGAGAGGTATGAGAAGGGGATGAAGATTTTCGCATTCAACCAGGAAGAGCCTGCGGCCCGGAGCCTGGTCGAGTTCTACGAGAAGATCAGCCGACTCTGATCAGCTGTATCTTACGACAGAGTATTGGAACTGGGTCCCCCGGGAGGATAACAGGGTTATCGTGTAGGAATATCCTGTCTGGAACGTGAACGGGGCTCCTGTGTTGTTGCAGCCGCAACCCGAGATCAAGATCTGCGGCTGTCCCAGCGCCGTTGGGGTAACTGACAGACCGGTCCAGGGGTTCTTAGCGTACTGATTACCGCTCGCGTCTTTCACGTAGTAGCTTGTCAGGGTGATCGGTGTGCTTCCGGTGTTTCTCAGGTACAGAGTGACGTTGTAGGTGGGGTTCACCGGTCCAAAGTTGGAGAATTCCAGGCTGAGAGCTTCTCTCTGGAAATTCGGTGCGCGCATCAGGGCTCCGAACAGCCCAGTAGCGTACACGAAGACCATGGCAGACGCCGCCACCACGATAACGACCATTAGCAGCGTGGCCATTATAGTGTCGATTGCCTTTTTGTTCCTAACTAGCTTCCGAAACATGTGCTCAGCGCTTCTCCAGGATAGGTCGGCAATAGTGGTTGAGCGTGTGTATCGTCAAATGCTCCTATCGTAACCTCCCCCTGGCCAAGAGGGTAACAGGCAACGGCGATCTCAGCGCGCAATGGGTGGATCCCTTCGGGAACGGTGAGACGTGGGACGGGTTATGTTCGGTGAACGGGTTTCGGAGTTGATTTCACGAAGGGCGCGGCGCGGGAAAAACGACCCCCCCCGGGGGGTCACATAATACTTAGCAGAAAAAAATAGTTACTAAAAAAAACAAAAGTTAAGGAAAAAGAAATGTTGGAGAGAAGGTACAGGTGGTGAACGTACGTTGCCGGTTATCGGTGAACGCCCCAAATGGGCACGGTAGTAATGACCATTCCAGAATACCGGGCTAGGCGAAGGGCATAAGATCCCGAGTGGTCGTAGGGGTGCTTAGGGGCACCCAAACTCGGTACAGAGGGGTACTTGCGAGGCGAAATAGAACTTGAAAACCCCAGTGAGAAGGATTACAACAATCCAGAAGACAATTCTCAGCTTGTCCCTCCGCGTTCTTGGCGTCTCGGGAGGATTTGCCTCAGCGTAGAGATGGTATGCCTCCTCGTAAAGGCGGTAGTCAACACGCGGGTCCTTCATTCGTCGCCGTAGCTGAGACGCCATTTTCCTTGGCCGAGTATTCGCCGGGAGCAGCTTTCTCAGCAGAGATTGGAGTTGTGTCCTGAATTTGCGAGTCGTCAATGTGAGAAAGGATTCCCTCCCACATGAAGAATGAGGGCAACGTGGGGCATAGGCGTTTCGTATACTCCTCTGACCTCCCTTCGTCATGCTACGTCTAGACTGTGATCGGCTTTTCTAGGACAGTCTAGGGGATGCGGCCAACATTGAGGTTGCAGGGAAGGTTGGGGTTACTTGTTCTCCCGAAGTCTTTTCATGACTTGTGGGCTTTTCAGCTCTCGCAGGGCGTCTGAGGCAACCCACTTTGCAGCGCCCGACTGATTCTTCTGGATCTTTAGAGCGGTGGACACGGCGGCTCTGTTGAGCTTGAGATTGCGCTTGCCAATCTGTCTCAGAGACCAGTTGACCGCTTTCTTGACGAAATTTCTTTTGTCAGACGCTCCCGCGATTATGAGTGGTAGCAAATCTAGGAACAGCTTGTCCTTAGCATGCTTGTCATGGACTGCAAGCTCGGCCATCAAGACGAAGCCCGCTCTCTTCACGAACTCCTCCTCACGCTTGCACCATTCCCTCGCTTTCACAACGGCAAACGGGGTCTTGTCGAACAGGTTTCCACAGGATCCATCGACAACATCCCATGAGTCAAAGTCGCCGACCCACTTGTCCATTTGATCGATAGTCACCTGCTCAGGATCATCCACCATCGAAGCTAGGAGTCGCGCATCGTGCAACCCAGTCTCCCACAGTTTCAACGCCAGTAGATGATCACGTCCAACCTCTCGGGCAAGAGTTCTGAGCTTGGGAACAGAAACACCGAATGAATTGCTTGATTGGATCCCGAACCGGGCCATTCTTTCGACAGCTTTCGGATCGCCCATCGACTTTAGCCGAACGACTGCTTGTTTGACGTCCAAGGTCTCGTCTATTCTCGCCTAGGCGCGTCTGGTCTGTTTCTCTTGTACAAGAACACCAGCCAGAATCGAGATTTCGCCTTGTTTTCCTGCTGGAATCCGCTCCCGGCGAGAAGCTCATCGATCGAACGCAGGGGATGAAGGTACAGCCGGAAACCTGTTTTCCTCAACTTCTCAACCAGATTGATCAACGCTGTTCCGATCCTCATCGCCGGCTTCATCAGCCCTTCGTCTCGCGGGACAACAAAACCCAACAGCTCCCTGGAAGAATTTGAAGCGGTCTTCAGAAGCGCTTCCAGGTCAGGATAACAGCAGAGGACCTTGTCCATCACGACGACGTCAGAGGCAGGTTGGCGAGTCGTGGCCGCGTCTGCAACATCGAACCTTGCGCGATCCTGTAGGCCAGACTCTTTGGCGAACTCGTTTGCTTCGTGAATCGACGCCGACGAAAGATCCACGCCCAGGCAGGAAGATGCTCCATGCCGGAGGGTCTCCAAGGCGAAGAAGCCTGTTCCACACCCGATCTCGAGAACAGTCTTTCCGACCAAGCCCTTGTTGGAGATGAAATCGAGTAGAACTTGGCTGCTAGCGGTGAGGCCGTTCGACTTGTACTTGCAACAACGGTCATGGGCTAGATCATCAAACGTCTCAGCTATTCCTTTCGTTTGAGCAGAGCCTGAAGTCATATGCTAGTCGGGGTCCTGCTTAGAGAACTTCCCTGTAACCATGAAAACTACGTCTGCTTCGGGTGAGACCGCTTTCAGAACTTCTCGAACTCTATCACGGACGTCCTGGGAGTCCACTTCTAAGTAGACTGTAAGCCGACCCTTTGGAACTCCTATTCCGCTGACTCCCGGGAGCTCTAGTATTTGGGAGGATACCTTTCGTTTAAGGGCCCTGGGATCATAGGGAGTCTTGGGCGGAGCCAAATCTGGCTAAGATCTTCAACAGTCTTTGACTTGAACCTATCCTGCAAGCTGGATCTGAAGCGCCGTTAGAACATCCGAGACATGATTGGCGATGGTTGATTTGGGCGAGCCGCCGAAGAGTAAGCCGGTCGCTCTGCCCAAGCCTCTGTCAACGATGAGCGAGCCGGAGTCCCCTGCGTCTGAGAACATCTGTCCTTGGTCTGGGGCGATCAGGATCTGTCCCTGGAAGGTCAGAGTCCCGATATCGTATTGGATGTTGACGTCTGCGCTGATGTCCAGAACGGACCCGGTCGTGTATCCTGTCGTCCGGCCGACCTTGTGGACCTTCATCCCATCAGTAGCGTCGATCGGGAAGGTGGTTGCGAGCTTGCCAACCTTCGCCAGGAACGTCGGGTCTGCAGGGACAGCCTTGTCGATGGCTGCTATGGCACAGTCAACGCTATTGTTTCCCCTCGGTGAAAGGGGGACGGTTTTGGAAAGGGTTGCGACTGTGTCGGTTGTCTGGTTTCCCTTGTCCAGAAGAGCAGGTTGGAAAATCGAGGTTCCAATTGGAAGCTTGTCTTCGTTGGCCAGAACGTGGTTGTTGCTCAGGATGTACTGCGCCCCTCCACTCTTTACTATCGCGCCGAGGGTCCCCGCCTCAACCATGTTTCCGATCGGGGGAGGACCGATGGAACTGCCTGGTCTGATAGGCCGGAAGCGATCTCGAGGAGTTGGTGCAGGTGGCATGGTGAAGGCTCTGAACCGGCCGGTCTCAACTACATCCGTAGGGACGCCCCGTATTGCCGCGGGTACCAGCTGCGGTTGGGGAATCTGGGCTTTGGGAAATTTTCTGTTAACATATACCCGAACCGCGTCTGTGCCTGTCGGCTGTCCTCCTTTGATCTTCTTGCCGATTCCCACTCCGACGATGTTGAGGTCGAGCTGGTAGGAAACGGCTCGAGTCGAGTAGGCGGCTCTAGCGCTGTCGGTCAAGAAGCGCGTAGCAGCTTCTTTCTTTGCAGAGGATAGCTGCGGAGGAATGTTTTCGCGGTTCATAAAATCGGAAAACAGACTGTCTTCTGATTAAGACTTCGTTTAACAACGGGAAATTCTGCCTAGAACTCAGGCCAGGGGTTTCAGGGGGATAGCATCGAAAACGCTAGCCGGTTCAAGTTTTCACAGATAATTCGCGATTTACATGGAAGTGTGAATCTTGCACTCATCATCTCCCCCTTCTTGTACCAAGAAGTGGAAACTGGGCCAGGCATCACGACTCTCACTCCACTACTATCTAACAACATGCGAACTCACCTCACGATACCGGTAATATAGTGTCGCTGGCAACTCTCGGAAAGTCTGGAAGCACCGATCATTTTCCTGCCTAATCACAGCTCGAGGATGAGGCCCAGTTCACCTCGATCTGCGAATGAATTTCTTACCAAACTTTGGGGCTACGGGCATTTCTCGACCATGATCCTGAGCTTCGCAAACAACAAAGGAGGAACCGGCAAGACCACAACCGCGGTCAATCTCGCCACCGCGCTAGCACAACTTGGAAGACGAGTCCTGCTCGTGGATCTCGATCCACAAGGAAGCGCCACAGTCAGCCTAGGCTTCCAAAAGTCCAAACTTCTCTATACCGTATACGATGCACTCGCTCAGTCGAGAAAAATCGAAGAGGTAATGCTTGGGACCAAGGTCGAGAATCTCACCCTTGTCCCTAGTAATCTGGACCTTGCGGGAGCAGAGGTCGAACTATCCTCTATCCCTGGCCGCGAATTCGTCCTGAGGGAGGCCCTCGCCGTCGCCAGACGGAAGTACGACGCGATCCTGATCGATTGTCCACCCAACATTGGAATTTTAACGGTAAACGCGATTGTCGCGTGCGACTTGATGGTCGTGCCGGTACAATCTGAATTCTTGTCAATGGACGGACTACCCACACTGTTGAAGTTTATGCGAATTGTGAAATCCCGAGCGAAAACAGAATTCGACTATCGAATATTACTCACGCTATTCGACAAGAGAACAGGACTGTCGAAGAAGATCGTCCAACAACTCAGAACTTCGTTTGGCGACCATATACTCAAGATCGTCATCCCACGATCCATCCGGATGGCAGAAGCTCCCAGCAAAGGAATACCCGGAATAATCTACAGCCCCAGAAACGCTGCCTCGGAAGAGTACCGGCGCCTCACAAAGGAACTACTCGAAGGATCGCTAGCGGACACTGTTCTAACCAAGCTTGGATCCACTGCGGACTGATTCGCCTTTGGCCAACGGCGTTAAGACACGACGGAGGACGGCGCAGAAGGGTGTTCAGGCAGTCTTTACGGCAGACGCGGGCTGGAAGGGACGAGTCCAAGTTGCTCTTGGATTGATCGCCATCGGAATCGGCACTGCGGCGTGGGCGTATTCTACCCGAGCTCTTGGCGGCTTCGGACTCGGTAACCTCATCCTCTGGGATTCATCGGTCTCCGCTGTTCTCCTGCCGCTATCCATACCTATGCTGATCGGTGGAGTCAGCCTTTGCACATACTATTTTGCCATGCGAAGAACCTGGCGGGCTCGCAATCGGATCGAGTCGGCCCTTTACGAACTGGAGGCGCTTGTTGGACAAAAGAACGCGGCCCCAGGATCATCGCCGGATCTAGGAACTCTTCCAGGTGTAAGGGCAGTCGGAAAATCGCGATATGGCCCCGTTTCAAAAGCGCTTTCGATTGCGCTTGTCGAAGCGGTGATACTGATTATGATCTATAGCGGACTTGTACGAGAGTACGCGTCAAATGTCAACATGCAGAACTGGATCCAGGCCAACTTCGCTCTAGGAAGCTATCTTCTGAGCTACAACGCGGTGCTGGTCTTAGCCGGGTTATTGGGAGTCGTGATATTCCAGCTCTTGCCGAGAAAGATTCGCTCAAGAAGCCCCAGAGATAGTTCTTCCCCGAAGGCTTCCCCTCTCAGAGGAGCATGATTCGCGTCGAATAGTTTCTCAGTGAGAATGATTTTCCCGATGCAGTCAAGAGTGTTCGGTAGTGGTTGAAGGTGGACGGGAGGCTTTTCTAGTAGAACAAGGGCACGTGAAATTGCGCCTTGAGAATTCGTAAGAGATACGCCGCACCGATCATTCTCGCGGTGCTGTTTTCAGCGGTGACCGTCTATGCGGCATCCGAGCTATTCTACCACAAGTTGAGCGCCCCGAGCACCACGGCACCTTTTGCGGGAACTTTGTCATCAAACTGTTCGAATCCCTCAATCTCTCCAAACCCCAGCAGCTTCTCAACCACCGCTTTCTCCGCGATCTTCCAGTGTTCAGAAGGTGGGCCTCCGGTGACATGCTCAACGCCTGCTGGGCAGGCAACTGGAAAATGCTCTACCAGCGCGGTTGTTTCCCAGCTCCAAGGAGGCTCCGAACTCACAGGATCTCCCGCCGGATACTCCGCCTACAATCTCTACCTTGTCAGCGACGGATCAACAATAAGTGTAGACTGTGCCTCGATCATGGGAGGATACGTGTTATTTCTCTCCGCGAGCCCACCTTCGTCAACAGGTCAGCAGGTCTTGATATCTGGGACACCTTCGCCTGGGTCCTCGTACGACTATTGTGTTGATGGGGTCTTTAGTCAGCCGCAAGGTTCAGATGTCTTCGTCAGCTGGCTCTAGAATCCGCCTCCTAGGCCCGCCTTACTCACTGGGCTGGAATCAGTCATTGGGAACGTACGTGATTTGGGGTACTTGCGATGACCTCAAAGAGGGGTAGCCAACTCCAGCATCAAGAGGCTTGTACTATGGCGAAAAATATCAGGGCTAAAAAGCGCCGCAAACAGAGAGGCCTTGATGCAATCTTCAGCCCTATCGACGAACCGAAAAATTCGCGCACGCTGGCCGGGGCGGCCACCGGGAAACGGGACAAGGCGGAACGTTCGATGAGACTCGCATACTTGCAAACCCTCCTCATTATCTTCCTTCTCTTCTGTGTGGTCTATACGTATGAAAATGATCCCAGTTTCAGAACTGACTTTCATGAGACGCTCTCCCTCTACTTCTCTCCAGTGGCGCTCTTAGCTTTTGGTACAGCCGGACTCGGGTTGAGTATCGCCTGGTTGATAGTTAACTACAGACAGGACCGGACAAGACTGGCTAAACGAGTTGGCGAAACCGGTGAGGAAGATCTGGACGATCTGAGCGGTTTATGATGGAAATCACGGCCGAGAAGATTTGGATGATAGCACCATATCCAAGCTACGAGGATATGATTCGCGCCGAAAGGAGCTTCCGGAAAATTTCTAGTGTTTCCATGGCATATTCCCGGAGGATCGTTTCCCTGGTCTGGGTTTGCCTTCTAGGCTTGAAATACGCACCTAAGGGCACCATGTAGAACATGATCTTGGTCTCATGGTTCTGGGTCTGCCGGTAGATCATCTCGAAGTAGTATACTTGGAATTCTTCTCCTTGCATTCTCATTGTCAGGCGGACGAAAAAGTCGTATGCACGAGGTTTCTGCACTTCCTTCTTCAGCGCTAGCGAGATAACCGCTTCATGGGGGATAGTGATGTTAGCACCATCAGCCGTGAGTGACTCCAAGCTGGTTCGTTGATAGTCTTCGAGAGTCTTTGGCACGACGTCGGTGATTAGAGCGGTTCCATACCTCATCTCGCGACGAAGCCAGAAGTTGCCTCTCGTCTTTTTCTGAAGAATAAAGATCGACTTGCTATCTGTAACCAGTACCGCGTACTCTTTCGGATATTCCTCGTCCGGAATCATGACCCTATGAAGTAGAGCCAGCCTCTTCTCCTGAATCACGTTAGACATTCTCTTCTCAAAAAAGTGTCACGCGAGGGAACCACTTCTGTATCGTCTAGGTGCCGAAGGGCGAAAGGCGTGAGCCTAAACGCAAGCGTGTTATTCCATATTCTTCTCCAAGATTGCCACTGGATAAATCTCAGGCCTTCAGCCGTTTGTGATACGCCTGATACCTCCTGGCATCACGCAATGTGAAGAAAGTGTACAAGAGCCACGCTACCAACGCTACAACGCCTACAACCTGAAGTCCGATCGTGAACAATATCAAAGCTGGCTCTAATACCAAGAAAAGTGTGCCAATAACCCAAAATAAGGTCCCCACCCGCATACTTGTACGCTTCTCGACTATGCCCATTTTCAATACGCCGATCCGGTAACAGAACAGGATGCATAAGCTGAACGAAAGAATGGTCAGCACTACAGTTGTCAGAGTAATCTGGAAGAGAATAGGGTCGATCTGCCCCGAGGAATAGCGAGGATAGAGGAAGAAAAGAAGGAAGGTAAAGACAGCTATGGTTGACCCGAGAACTGTTCCCGCCCGATTCACATTTGACGCCGCAAGGTCAAGGTCCAACCATAGATCTTCGTTAATGTCTGACATAGACTCTGGTCCCTGCCGGAAACTGCTCGAACCAGTCGTCGACTATTTAGGCTGTCAACAAACTTGACCCGTGGCAATCAGACTTGTTAGGGATAAATTCGATTCAAAATTAGGTCAGCTTGTTGCCGCAGTTCTTGCAGTACCTGGCTTCAGTTGGGTTCAGTGTTCCGCATGATACGCAGGAAGCAGAGGTCAACAATGCCCCACACTTGATGCAATGTTTTGCGCCTGCGATAAGCGGAGCATTGCATCTCGAGCATTTGCCTATGTTCGAGGTCTCCTCCGGCGGTTTGGGTGGTGCGAGCGCGCTCGGCGAGAATACATCAGATAGGATTACAACATCTCCGACTGTTGCGATTTTCTCGTGTCCTAGCTCGAACTCGCGCGGCAGATCTCTCTCGTCCAGGAGAGACTTGAATTGTTCCTTATCAACTGATAGGACAAGTGATCTGACGTCACCGGTATCGTTTGAGATGGCTTTGCGGACCCGTCCAACGATCATCCCATGGGAGTCAATCACCTGGAGGCCAGTTATCGCTTCTATTCTGGCATGCGCATCTTTCACCATTGTGGGCTCGGCTATACGGTCGACATATTTCTCGCAGGCATAACAGTACCATCTTTTCTGGTGCGACTTTGTTCGGATGAATGTGAGCGACTGACTACAATCTGGGCATCGCGCCTTAGCTTCTTCCTCGAACATAGTGGGCATACCTGATTTCAAGAAATAGTCTTGCCGGAAATTGCCAATATGACCATTTTACATAGTTAACATCTTCGCCACGATCCGCGATTTATTCCTCGCACGTGTCAAGATCGAGAGAAAGGACAATGCGACGTTTCGAGAAATGGATTTGATCCGTTCGAGTCAATCCTTGAGCATTTCTGCTGTCTTGTTTTCACTCTGCGCTAATAGTTTGCCGGACTACCCTATTTACGCAAAAAAGTAGTCTCAAGAGTCGCAGCAAAACGAAGTCAGGCGACAAGATCCGGGTAACAGTATAAATTCATTCCAACCAACTTCTACCCTCCGCGTTCGGTCTCCAACGAGAGCAGCTGATTCGGATGGAACTAGAGTCAGGTGAGGAACTCATCTGGAAAGGGAGACCGGCCTACCATCTTCGATACCCATTCTTGGCTTTCATGTCCCTCTTCGGGATCTTGAACATCAACGGGGCATCGCTAGGAGATGCGGTAGACGCAGCTTCAACTATCCTCTTCTTCGGATTTCTCGTCGCGAGTCTTGTGAGCCTCATTGTTGACAAAGAAAGGAAATACTATCTGACCAATCGTCGAATAATTGCGCACAACTCCACTCTGTTGGTTCCAGATTTGTCAAGTGTCCGCATGGAACAATCGAGACTAGGGAGGTTCCGTGGTGTTGGGAATGTGTATTTCGATTCGAGGGAGGGCAGATGGATCGCTTTCAAACACGTGAAGGAGCCCAACCTGATCGTTCACAGCTCGATGAGCCTCAGAGGGATTCCTGCGGGCGCTACAGGCATGGTTTTCTGCAATTATTGTGGTTCGCGAATCCCCGGTGGCGCTACCAAGTGTCCCAATTGCGGCGCGGACGTGTGATCCGGGTAGTTGCATACAGGAGTTAGATGAAACCTAAGCGAGACCTAGTTGAAAAACTAGGACGAAACTTCGCGTCGAAATTAGGCCATAATATTTTTGCACTAATAGTCCGAGATTGATCAGAGGCTCGATTGGATCTTGAGGAAAAGCGTCAAACAGCTGCTCGCAGAAATCTATGATGGCCGGGCTGACGTTCATCTAGACCTTTACCAACTGTCGAACCAGCATCGCCGTAAGCACGGGCGGGGTTGTGACATGTTCCCCAGCGACCCTTTGCAGGCGCCTCTGTGGACGGTGCTTGCTTCACTAACGCATGCGCGACGAATGTTGGAGGTTGGTTGTGGTCACGGGTACACGGCTGCTGTGATGGCTTCCGCGGGAGGACCTGACTGCCACGTGGACACTATTGAAGGAGACCCGCATCATGCAGAACTTGCCGAACAGGCTTTCCTGCAACGAGGCCTCTCCAGACGCATCCGCGTCCTCCGCGGCCGGGGACAAAGCGTCCTTCCCCAGCTGAAGGGTCGCTATGATGTCGTGTTTCTGGACGGTGACTGGCGCGAATACCCGAGCTACATTCCACACCTCCGTCGTCTCACGCTTCCCGGCAGCATTATTGTAACCGCGAATCTTAACCCACTCTTTGGCGGCTGGGGTGGAAGGTTGCCGGGAAAGCCAGCGATCCAGTCCTATCTGACACGCCTTGTAAGAGATCCTCACTTCCGCACATACGTGGTTCCTGGCGAATGGCATTCGATCAGCGTCCGCGTGTAATGGAGGAGTATCAAAGGTTGATTGAATAATAGGCGATGCTCGATACGGTTTAGCCTAGAATAGTCTCTGGGAGCTTACCAGTCTAAATCAGTGTTTGCAAACAATTGACAGTCGAAAGCAATGCTGGGACTGGAATACATCTGGTTGGCCCCAGGGTTCGTCAAAGAAAGTGCTCGATGTCTGCGAGGGCTGGGAAGGCAACGACACTATCCCTATGAAACTTCAAGAGCTGATGATGGTTCTTCGGATCGAAGTTTCTCAACGATGCAAATGACTTCGCGTCTCTCTTGGATAATCACAATAGAGCCAGAGCATTAGTTAGACCTTCAGGACTAGAAGATCACGCGGACGTTGTGTTCAGAATTGTTGGCTTATCTGTTGACTACATGTCTGATGAGGCATTGCCTCAGAGGTGGAGAGATTCGAAGAAGATAGCCCTAATCCTTCTAGTCGCCGCAGCAGTCCTGATTCCAACGGTAGCCATCCTTCACGCTATGGATACCTCCTCAAGCAATACACTTACAGGCCATGATGATGACCATCAGGATCAGAACCATCAGGATCATGATGACAACGGTACTTCAGAGGATAATTCAATGACCCACGCTGACGTCGACGATGCTAACGAGAACACGGCAGACACGGACTAGGCCCGGTAAGCAAGAGACAACCAACATATCCGACCGCACAACTAGTCCATTTTTTGCAAACCATTTCCGAGCCCAAGACCGTACTTGATCTATTGGATCAGATCATAGTTGCCGCAAGGGGCATGCAGGGTTGAGGCAAAACCATCCGCCTGCCACGTAGCCCAGCCGGCCACCGCACGTTGGACATGCTACTAGCTGGTTGAGGTCTGTTGCTCTGCCAGGATCCATTTTGATCCGTGGATCATCTTGTCGAGGGGCTCCCGTTGGAATGTCCGAGTATGATACGAGATTGGCGACCATGCTTGGCAGCGTGGTCATCGAGGGGTCAATGCCGGTCGGAATAATCGGCGTCGGAACTACCTCTGTTGGGGTTACCATTCTGGGAATGATCAGTCTTGGATCCACCTGTACAGGATTGATCTCTGTTGGAGTAATCGCTGTCGGAGTAATGAGTGTCGGAGTGAACGGTGAACCTGAACCCTGATGGATTTGCTTGTCGAAATCAAAACTGGGCCGAAACCGGGATTCGGGGGTTGGCAAGCGCTAGGACTAGTCCTATGAATCCGAAAATGAGACCGAAGATTGTGGGGATGAACTGTGACCCTGACGTGTCAAAGAGACCGCCCCTCCGAACAGTCCTCCACTACTCGCTACGTTGATGGTTCGAGTTTGGCCTGTGCCGCTGCCACAGGGCTCCGATGCGCTGATAGTGAAGGTGCCTGAGGAATTGTAAGTGTGCTGCCAGTTCTCCGCTAGGGAACCACCATAATTCCTAGAACCTGAGGCTCCATCGCCCCAGGAGACCGTGACCGGGTCGCAAGAATCCAAGCTTACGAACACGCCGATTTGTAAGGTAGATCCGATTGGCATTGAGTCACCATCCGAAATGAACTGCTTGCTTCCATCCGGAGCAGTGTACGTGTTCAACGCAACATCTGCTGATGCGTGTGCAGGCACTACGACGATAACTGATGCGACAAGGACCATTGCCGCAGTAAGCTGTAGAGTGCGCGAGAGGAGTCGGTGCAACGCTACTTTCCCCGGTTCCTTGGCCTTGTCACAGGCCCAGTGGTGAGCAGCTGTAGTGTCTCGCGCCTGGCAACGGTGTTTCCGTTCCATTCTAGCACTAGTGCTGTCGATGGTCCGTTCTTCGAGCCTTTCCGCGTAGAAGGTCCGGCTTCCGTGAAAGCAATTTTGTTCATCCGGCCGGGAAGAAGATGTGCGAGCTGGCTCGGCCTCAAAGCGAAGGAGAGACCTGCAAGGTTGACTGGGACAGATCTCGAACTTGCTGTTCCTATTTCGGGGACGCCGTAGACCTCGCGAGCAGTCCCTTTTGCGAGGGCCTTTCTAACAGGATATCGTATGCTTTGGGAGGCGCCGCCAAACGCCATGCCGAGGATTCCAGTTATCATGACTAGGGGAGTGTACGTTCCCGGGTCCACAGGCTGGCCAGTCGCCGCGGCAATCACAAGAATGATGGCACTGAACCCAGTGAGCGCGCCTAAGACTCGAAGGATTGGAACTGCTCCCTTCTTGAGGATGCTTTGGAGGAAGTTGATCTCGTTTTGAGTCAGCGCTCGCTCGACTACGGGGCTGGCTTGAACGATTCGGCCGATCAGACCATTGTTTGCGGTTGTGGATGAGAGAGGGTCTAGATCATTGCCCGGTAAACGCGTAGCAATTGCCAAAGATTCTTCGTCAGAACCAAACCGCCTGTCAGCTACCACATGGACATGATGTTACTGAGCAGTTGTCCTCACCGATACGCCGGAAACCCACAGCCAGAGTACGAATCCAAGGCTACGTTTTCCTAGAGGAAAATGAACGGTTCGCGTAAATCGTGGAGGTCTACTCTTGAACGCCATGAATGTCGACTACAACGCTGCTTTGCCGATTCTAAGCTCTTCAGCTGAACCCCTTTACATATTCTGAAGTTATGTCAGTAGGTCGTGATACGCCCGCAAGCCTCATCACATTTGTCAGTTCCGCACGCAAATGCTCCAAGACTGCAGCAACCCCATCTGCTCCGTAGAGAGCGAGGCCCCACAATACTGGTCGTCCCACGCCGACCGCTTCGGCACCTATCGCGAGGGCTTTGAAGACGTCAGTTCCCCTCCTGATTCCGCTATCGAATAGTACTCTTGTTTTTCCTTTGACTCTCTCTACTATTGGTCCTAGAGCCTCGATCGCTCCGAACCCGGTGTCGAGTTGTCTTCCTCCGTGGTTCGAGACGATAATCGCGGGGACCTTGCGCCTTGCAGCCTCCTCAGCGTCTTCGGGAGAGAGGATTCCCTTGATCAAGACGGGTAGAGTAGTGTGCTCTCGTGTCCATTCGTAGTCGTCCCAACTGAGGTCATCCTTGATACCCGCAGTGAGAGACTGAAGGCTCCGCGTCGCGGCAACGTATCGCTCGGATGGAACATTTGATCGATCGAGATCTTTCGATAACATGAAGCTGTTTCTGACATTACGATCCCTGATGCCTAACACTGGCAAGTCGACTGTCAACACGATCGCGGAGTAGCCAGCTTTCTCAGCTCGCTGAAGCAGTTGCTCGTTAACCCCAGGGTCCTTGTTGAAGTAGAGCTGGAACCAGCGGGGGCTGTCCTTGATTGCTATCGCCACTTCCTCCATGGTCTTGCTAGCACCCGTCGGAGCGACGAAAAGTGTGCCTGCCTTTTTCGCGCCCTGTGCACTTCCAACTTCAGCCAAAGGGTGAACGACGCCGTGATTTGCCATAGGAGTAATGTAGATCGGCATCGATAATCGCTGCCCGAGAAGAATCGTCGAAGTATCTGCTTCTTTGATTCCGGTAAGGACCCGGGGCATGATTGTTATTTTCTGGAACGCTTCTCGGTTAGCCCTAAGGGTCTGCTCGGACCCGGCACCGCCGGCCACGAAATCGTAGCTGGCTTGGTCAAGCTGCTGCTTTGCTTGTTGCTCTAGTTCGTCTAGGTTGACAATGCTAGGCTTTGCTATGGTCTTCGCCTGAGTCAATTTCGATCGCCGACAGATTCCAGACTATGGTGTATGTATGCTCTGCCGCTGTTAGGTCGGACTCGAACTAGTATCCTTCGATTTCACGTTTCATGCGGGCTAGCAGATCGACCGCGCCGTCCGCATAACTCCCGATCCACCGGTCATGTAGCTCCTTAATGGGGAGCGGGTTGATGTAATTCCAGCGAACACGTCCCTCACGCTTCACGATGAGGAGATCCGCTTTTTCAAGAACCTTCAGATGCTGCATTACAGTACACCGATCCAGTTGCCTGAAGTGCTCGACCAACTCTCCCGTGGTTCTTGATCTCTCTTTGAGCAGGTCAAGTATTTCGCGCCGTCGAGAGTCGCCGAGTGCTTTGAAGATCGGATCGTACTTGTCTTGCATTGTCAAGCTACCCTCTCACGGGGATCCGTTGTCAGGGTTAATGTCACGGCCGATAGCTTAGCGAACAAAGTGTTATGAATGTATAACATATAGGGGACAGGGTCGGAGGATGCAAAACATGGATCTGAGTTTCACAGTTCAGACGAAAATCCAGAAACCGGTAAACGAGGTCTTTGAAGCCGTTCACAACCCGAAGAAGCTTAGCAGCTACTTCACGTCTGGTGGATCTGACGGACCACTCGATGAAGGAAAGATGGTGTTGTGGAAATTCAATGACGTTGGCGACAAGATTGTAACTGCCCCCGTGAAGGTACAGAAGGTTGTGCGAAACAAACTAATTCGGTTCTCTTGGGAGGCGAGCGAGGGTCTCTTTGACCTGAAAACTGGATCAATACCAGACTCCGGTGGATACGATACAGTTGTCGAGATGAGTTTCGAACCTTTGAACGCGAACGAAACGCTCGTGAAGATAGTCGAGGGAAAATGGCGACCCACAGAGGGCGGTCTGCAAGGCTCATACGGGAACTGCCAAGGCTGGACTCACATGGGCCTCTGTCTGAAAGCCTACCTCGAATACGGCATCAATTTGCGGAAAGGCTCATTCTAGCAGCGAAAATCCAGTTCTATACGACAATCTTGGGCTTTATCAGGAAATACGATTTTTCCTAGAGATTATCCTTCTCATGACTTATCCTCCAGCATTGGTATCTTCTTTCCACGTAGACGATTGAGGATTCCAGGTTTCTGTATCAACTTGATTCTTTCCTTTTGAAGTATGACATTAGTTGAGGCAATTGTCAGTTGCATCTTCAACCCATATCCTATGTCCTGCCAACCCTCTGATGCTAGAATTACGCCAGTTCTGTCCCAACTTGGTCTTTCGGTCAAGGCAATATGAACTATCAGTTCATTCCCTTTCCTTTCAACTTTTATTGTGTGTGGTATTCCCCTCAAGCCATAGTCACCATTGCTAGAGCAACATTCAAGGAATATATGGACAGATCGAAGAGTCCACCGGTGAACGAGAAATGGTGTCCGCTAAGAAATTCGAAACGATCGACGAATATATCGAATCTTTCCCGGAGAACGTTCAGAGTGTTTTGGAAAAGCTGAGGGCTACAGTACAGGAGGCAGCGCCTGAAGCGGTGCAATCTATTAGCTATGACATGCCCACATTCAAACTGAACGGGAAGAGGTTGGTGTATTTCAGCGCGTGGAAAAATCATATCGGATTCTACTCCATACCCAAGGGCAATGAAACTTTCAGAAAGGAATTATCGCCTTATGAGGGAGAGAAAGGCTCGCTCCGATTCCCGCTGGAAAAGCCAATACCCTACGATCTAGTGAAGAAAATTGTCACGTTTCGCATGAAAGAAATCCAAGACGAAAACAAGTAACAGAATTTCCTACAGCCTGATTGGAACCGAAGACAAATCTGTCGATTTCGGGACTCATCTATTTCTACCGGTGAGGTGAAGTTGTTCTACCGTGGATATCTACCTCGTGGACGGCACCTACGAACTGTTCCGTCACTTCTACGCACTTCCGACCCATGCTAACGATAAAGGTGAGGAGGTTGCGGCGACTAGGGGAGTGCTGAACAGCATAGCTGGCATGCTCGAGTCTGGGGTCACTCATATCGGTGTTGCGACGGACCAAGTCATCGAATCCTTCCGGAACGATCTCTGGCCGGGCTACAAGACTAGCGACGGTGTTGATCCACAACTATTGGCACAATTCCCTTTGCTCGAGGAGGCGTTGAAAGCAATGGGAGTTGTCGTCTGGCCTATGGTCGAGCTGGAGGCTGATGACGCTTTAGCCGGTGCCGCCGCTTCTCTTAGTAAGCTTGCGAAGGTCGGCCGAATCTACATCTGCACCCCTGACAAGGACCTGGCCCAGTGCGTTCGCAACGACCGTGTTGTTCAGCTGGATCGTCGTGCACGAAATGTTCGAAACGAGGCAGGTGTGATGAAGAAGTTCGGAGTCCCCCCAGGTTCCATTCCAGATTATCTCGCCCTAGTAGGCGATGACGCGGACGGATACCCTGGGCTTGAGGGCTGGGGAGAGAAGTCAACAGCCGTTGTTCTCGGAGTCTACAAGCATCTGGAAGCCGTTCCTTCGAAGGCGGAAAACTGGAAGGTACAGCCACGATCCGCCGCCCGACTCGCAATGGTCCTGCAAGACAACTTCAAACTCGCACTTCTATTCCGCAACCTCGCGACTCTCCGAGCAAAAGAACCAGACATATCCTCGCCAGACGAGGTATCCTGGAATGGGTCCGGACCTGCTTTTCCATCAATCTGTGAACGAATCGATGATCCTCAGTTGATTGATCGTGTGGCCAAGATATCTGCCTCCCGGAGCCCAAAATCCAAGATCAGGAGGTCGAAACATCGAGGATAACGAGACTTAGCCCATGACTGGACGCTAAGGCTGTCCGAATCTGACACTAGCAATTGTAACAGGTTCCTTTTGCCCCGCGGTGACGTAATAGCTATTGAGTGGCTATGCACCCCTCTTTCCGCCGCTCACGAAAGGGAATGGCCACGATCATGGCAGAGGTAATGATGGTTGTTATTGTAATAATCATGTCTACCATCATCTTTGTCTGGGTGGTGCCTACCTTCACATCTCAGACGGGCCAAGATAATGCTGGGGCTGCATACTCAGAAAAGTTCACGACGGTAAGAGGCCAATTTGCGACATTTGTCCAATCCATACCCGAGACAGTGGATCCGTGCACGGCGTCGCCCATAGGATGTTCCCCTTCGAGTCCATTCGTGACATGCACCGGGTCCATAACGTCACCATACTCCGGGGACGTCATCGTCCCGATAAACGGCGCCTGCACGATTACCGCACCCGCATCAGTTCACAACGTGTTTGTGATGACTGGCGCCAACTTGACAGTGGTAGGCGCAACCATTAACGGGGATCTAATCGGCAACTACTCACAAAGCATCACTCTGAGAAACGCTAACGTCTACGGATGGACCGGCTTGTACAACGTGCAAGCCACCAGCATTTCAGGGAGCTCACTCAACACCTCCGGCAACCTATCAATATCCCATGACGGTTGCTGTTCGGCGATGTACGGTGGTGGTCGGGGCTCGTTTGCCATGACTAACTCAACCGTAACTGGACAGATTGAAAACGAAGTTGGTCATCAGACCTTTTTCGTAGGGAATCATGTTACCGGGAGGTTGGAGGTTGAAAGCGCCGATCAGGGCTCGATAATCGGCAATACGGTAGGGAGTCTTGACCTTGACCAAAACGGTGTGGTCGTAATTGCCTCGAATACCGTGAACGGCATTGCAAAATACGGCACCAACGGCTGGTGCGGCACCGGATACAACGTAATCTTGGGCGGGACCCAAGGCATCTGCGTTGGCAATGTTGAGGTTGACGTCGAGAACACTGGATCGATACCGGTGAAATTTGTCTCAGCCTACATGACCAACATCCCGTTGGCCGGCAATCCGTCATGGCAACTTGCCTCTGGGCACCAGGTGCAGTGTGGAGCTATACTATCCTTGACCTGCTCACAGCTTCCGATCATAATTCCGGTTGGAGACATGGCCCAGATTACGATGGGCTGGACCCCGCCCGCGTCATCGTTCCCACTACCATGGAACTACATCTACTTCATCTTCGTCTCATCACACGCCAACTTCGTGGACGGATACCTCTACTTTTCCGTAGGACTTGGACTCCCAATGCAGTCACGCCTAGAAAACAGAATCTGTCCACCCTGCTGGTAATCCTCGGGGATGCGATTTCAGTTCTCTTGGCGCCCAGATTCAGATCGTTGATGGCGGAACGTCTGTTTCGGCGGATGAAAAGGTAGACTACTGTTGTTGCCACCGTTGTTGCTCCAACTGTTGCAATCGCAATTAGGACTAGATTAGGTACAGAAGATGGTTCGGGTGTGCGGAACTGCGTATTGAGTACGTATATTCCGTCAGGTGAGGAGTAGTAGAGTTTGCCGGCCGGTCCCATTTCGACGGCGATGATCCCCCCGCTCTGCGTGTAGACTTGACTCATGGAAACGATTGATCCTGTTGAGGTGAGGTTTAGTCGAACGAGGTTGCCAGTGTTCCATTCACCGAAGTAGTAGACGTTTGGTTCTACCGTGGCAATTCCGGTCGGAGTAACGACCGGATTGAAGTCTACGATTGGGTCGATGAAAGCTGGGTTGTGCGGACTGCAAGGCCCCGTGCATGTCGGCCAGCCATAGTTTCCGCCTTTGACGATGATATTGATCTCGTCATCGCTGCTAGGACCCGCCTCGGTGGCGATGAGCCTGCCATTTGACGAGTCGAAGTCGAAGCCAAACGCGTTGCGTATCCCCAAAGCCCACACAAGGCTCTCAGCAAATGGGTTGTCGGAGGGCAATGAACCGTCGGGGTTCATCCGGAGTATCTTTCCATCCATTGTTCCCTGGTTCTGCGCTTGTGAGCTTTGATGAAATTCACCGACCTGCGCGTACAGTCTGCCATCGGGTCCGAACTTGATGTAACCGCCGTTATGGTAGATTGTGTTCGGAGCAGAGCTCGTCACGTTGAAGATACTGACTTGATCTCCGCCCGTATTGCCGGTTGCGGTATAGCGTCGAACATGCCCCTGCGTATAATTCTGAGGATCACGATCCGTATAGTAGACATAGACGTAGCCATTGGAGGAAAAGGATGGGTCCAGGGCTATGCCCAGAAGTCCGGCCTCGCCGTCTGTAAAGATAGGTGAGACGGTCACGAAGGGGGTTGCTAGGAGCGTTCCATTCTCAAGAATGATCCGTATGTTGCCGGTGTCTTTCTCTGTGAAGAAAATTCGGCCGTCAGGTGCAAACTTCAGGGAGACAGGAAAGTTGAGACCGGTAAGAACAGGTGTAACGGCCGACGGGATTGCCTGCGCTTGCGACAAGAAGTGAGGCGCGATCAATAGGATGAGTACGCAGACGACCTCCACTGCCAGTCTCGTAGACTTCGTTGTTACTCGGTCCAACAGGAGCTCAGTCGGTGTTCGAAGCCTCACGAAAAAACCTTCTGATGACGAAATTCCCTCCTGACGAATGCCAGGGGTTGGCAACTCGAAGAGTAAGTCAGCAAGAGACAACATCAAGGGCGGAAAGCAGATATCGAAGAGCTCGCTATCACGCTCTTCCATGAGAGAGCTGGTCATCAAAGAACTGACGCCGTCTCTGAGAGACGACTTCCTACTCTTCTTTGACAGGGTCGCTTTCGCTGACAATCCTGACTGGTCTGACTGCTACTGTTCGGCGTATCATTTCGAAAACAAGGGAAAGTCCGAGAGTCGTCGCGAGGCCTCAAGCCTCATCGAGGAGGATAGGATGCACGGATTGCTCGCCTACGATAATGGAAAGCCCGTTGGCTGGTGTAACGCGGCTTCTCGCAGCAGCTACCCTGGAGTCCAGTGGTTGATGGGTCCCGGTCCCGATAGGGCTGAGCGAGTCGGTTCAATCGTCTGCTTCGTAGTGGCGTCTTCTCATCGCAACCAGGGAGTCGCGTCCCGGCTACTGAACGCGGCGTGCAAGAGGTTTTCCCAAAAGGGATTAGAGTTCGCTGAAGCTTATCCTGTCAAGAAGCCGCAGTCGGCTGCTTACAACTTTCCAGGCCCATTGTCGATGTACCTAAAGAATGGCTTCAGCCCACATCATGACGCTGACTGGTATCTGGTAGTGCGAAAGCGACTCGAAACACCGGTCTAGCGGTTTTCAACATAGGGTGGTGGGCCCACCCGGACTCATCTCAGCATGGGTTCAGGTCCCTCTCCGAAAAGGATTCATTTCTACGGGTCGTGTGGAACGTATTCTCTTTGAAATCCTTTCACCAATCGGTATGTTCGAGTTCTAGCCCACTTGTCAGCGGACAGGACCTTATGTCCCTAGACTATTTCGATTGGAGCGACCATTTCGTGGAGCCCAAAGACCCCTCCAAACATTTTTTCCAAATGTAAAGCGTCCTTGGGTACTAGTTCGGGTGCGCTGATCTTTCCCATGCTCTCAAGCAAAGATCGTGCGACGATGAAAATTGCGAAGAAAGTAATCGGAATGAGAATGAGAGCAAGTAGGGAGAACGGAGATGATAGCCCCGCCGTTTGCCGGCAAGGTCCAATTGCAGGACAGGTGTGAACCAATGGGGAAGCGGAAAGATGCGCAAAAACCCAAGAATCTACGTAAACAAGTGCGGAAAGTCCAGCGAGTTCAAATGTCTTTCTAAATAACATCTGCGTCCCCATCTCAGCCATGCTCCTAGCTATCACAAACCTCGACGATGGACACTAGTCAATCCGGGATTGATGAGTCCAATCGTATGCACTTGCGGCGTAAATGCGCCAGTGATCAGGACCGCTAGAGTGATAGACTCGAAAGTGTCTGAAGACATCCCGATTCTTGTATAATGCGCCTTCTCAGATATAAGAACTGGGTAGCACACGGCTTCGGTGCAAGATGCTATGGGCGCAGCTAGGGGTGCCCGATGATCAGACAATTTGAACATGCATTTTACACGCTCGGTGTTGCGAATAATCTGTTCGAGTATAGTAGGATCCTCCGTGCGTGACACCTTCGAACTCATGCAGACGAAATGAGTGACTTACTCGAAACGACCACCAGACCAAGTTGCACAAGAACTGACGTGTAAATCCTTATTCCCCAGAATTCGCCATACGCATGTGGTGGGCCCGCCCGGATTCGAACCGGGGACCGTCAGGTCTCCCGAACTCGGGCTATGAGCCTGCCGCTCTTTCAGTTCTTCAACCTGAAGAAAACCTAGCTGAGCTACGGGCCCTCCAAGAAAGCCGCTCGCACACTCCGAATTCTTAATCTTTTAGAAGTCCAGTGGATACGTGAATGCGGACTTGGGCTTAGATTCAATGACAGCGTTCTCTGGCTAAAATAATGGACATGATTTGGACACTCTTCGGCGTTTTCCTAGTTTCGTTTGGGCTCGTTGCGCGTTCCATGGGCTTGGGTCCGACTCAAAGTAACTCCCGTTATAGTCCTGCGGCGGTGTGGTTCTGGCTCATTTCCGTGGGAGTCCTAGTCATGTTGGATGGAGTTATCCTCAGATAGTGTTTCTGCTTATCTTTTAATAAACGGGCTCTTGTCGGTTGTCGGTTGCCGCCGGCTATAGACGCGGGCCGCCGTTCCCTCAGAGGTTTGGGGGCGCGAGCTCAGTGGTAGAGCAGCGGACTCGGCTCGTGGCTGAGGCTGAAGCTGTTAAAGTGGAAGGTCCACTGTAGCAACCCGTTGGTCACAGGTTCGAACCCTGTCGGCGGCGCCAAGAATTCGAGCAACCCCCATAGAAGATTCTGAATCGAGCGTCAAGACCTTCTTGCGGTACCAGTTCCAGCGTATCGAAAAGCTAGCTAGAGCCTTCGTCGAATGGAGCACGGGAACGGAAAGATTAGGCTCGAATGGATCGCATTGTCTGCAAAGAGCTGATTGCACAGCGACCCTCTCAACAAGGAGCTCCTTTGGATGTCACCGTGGCGAGCGCAGCCTGGTTGAACTCGACTATTATCTTCCGGAGGTCAGACTCTTCTAAGCCTGATCGAGCCCTTTAGGAGACGTGACATAGTACTAGTGGATTTCAAGGAAGCTTCATTCATTCAGGGGAAGCTGATCCGCATTGCCAAGAAGAAGATGGAGATACTGGTGGACGACGAGGAGACAGGTGAACCTGCTGTTGCCACTGTCAGGTTGGCCGACGACGTAACAGTCGACCTTGATGCTGTCGGGGAAGAGGTGAAAGCGGTCATAGCCGATGGCAAGGTTGCCAGAATAACCGTTCTAGCTCCAAACTCTGCAACTCGCCCTGGAAAAGTAAGCAGCTAGGGCAGAAACCATTGTCCGGCTCAATAAGGACGTTTTGTGAATTCCATCAGATGGTCTGTCATTAGATCGCCAACCAGATTCCAGGAGCAGAAGTCAATAGCGGATTACATTCCGCGACCTTGGATCCCACGGGAACTCTTACCCCGTCTTGATTTATTACAATGTATTCAAGCTGACTTGTATCGCGTTTCGATATTCTCGATTTCCGAAATGTTCGCCGTGCGGAACATTCATTATAACCTCTCAGGCACAGCGACCTATCCATGGATATACCAAGTCGATTCTCAAATCACACTCGGACAATTGTAATACTTCTGCTCACTCTCACCAGCGGGCTAGTTCTTACCTCGGGACTCCTAACCTCAGCATCTGCGGCCAAAACCAATGGCACATCCACCTTCACAACTTACGAATTGGGTGGTAACCCGTTCGTCGTCGGGAACAGCGTAGGCACCGTTTGCCCCAACACCGTCGGAACATGCACCAACACAGAAGGGGAACCGGCCATACGGGCCGACCCTAGCGGCAACTTCTACGGCTCAAGCGAGAACGTCTTCTGCGTCGTCGACCGACAGTGCGGAGGGACCTTCGCCTGGAGATCAACTGATAACGGAAACCACTTCACAACCCTCCCACTACCCGACAGCGTCTCAACCGGCAGCAACGGTTTCTCACCAGCCGGCGGCGACACAGACATAGCCGTCGCACCTGTGCGCAACAATAACGGCTTCTACAACATCTATGTAGCTAGCCTAGCCACGGCCCCTCCCCTAGCCAACGTCTATGTCAGCACAAGCCATGACGGGGGAGCCTCATGGGTTCTAAACCCTACTGGAGCAACAATCCCGGTGGACGACAGGGAATGGATCGCTGCTGACGGAGCCAACAAGGTCTGCGTATCCTACCATGCCTACGCCACAACCAACAACATCTTCGTCGATTGTAGCTACGATGGAGGAACAACTTTCACGCAGGTCGCCAATGCGTTCGACCCCACCCATGCTTTCAACGCGCTCTACAACAACGAGATCGGCAACCTGGCAATTGACCCGAACAATCATTTGATCTACCAGTCTTTCAGCAGCATCGCCAACGCCGGGGAAGAGACCTGTCTCAACTGCAGCACTCACGTCGTCTGGATAGCAGTCAGCATAGATGGAGGAATCAGCTTCACTGACTATCAAGTCTACATCAAACCTGATGTCACGGTAGGCTATGGACACCAGTTCGTCAACGTTAGCGTCGACCAAGCTGGCAGCGTCTACCTTGTCTACAATGACAACCACAACATGTTCTACAGCTACAGCACTACGTTCGGCCAGTCATGGAACGGACCTTTCCGGATCAACTCGTCCCCCTCCAACACCGCTATCTTTCCATGGAGCAGCGCGGGACCAGCGGGAACACTAGACGTTGTGTGGTACGGATCATCATACTATGACGGCGTCAACCCACCAGACAGCTACCCCATGACAGCCAGCTGGCAGGTCTACTTCGCACAGAACCTCGCAGCCACCACTCCCAACAGCAAATGGTCACAGACAACCGCCTCAGGAATAGTCCACTATGGTGGAGTCTGCGAGTCAGGCGTAACGTGTACCGGCAACCGTGACCTGCTCGATGATTTCGGCGTGGCGGCAAGCCCCACGACGGGTTTTGCCACGATCATTTACACCAGCGATCAATATGTTAACAGCGCAAACGAACCAGCGCAGCCATTCGGCTCAGGAGGCGGTTGCACGCAGTCCTCGACAAACTCTGTCGAGTGCAGTCACACCGACATCGCCGTTCAGACGGGCGGCACAAGCCTCCTATCAGCCACAACCAAACACCATTTCCAGATCACAAAGACGGACTTTGAGCAGATCAGCAACAACCCTAGCCTAACAATTCAGGTCACCAACATTGGAAACGAGGCCATCAACGCGCTAACCGCTCAGATCTCCGGCCTGCCACTCAACCTACCCTGGACGCCGGCTCTATCTCTGCAACCCGGTCAGATAACGACTGCGACCACTGGCGCACTTCCCGCGACGCTACTACTTGCGGTGGGCACCATCTACACCGTCACCATAACCGCCAACTTGAGCGACGGCACAACCGAGACCCAGACCGTCTCCGCAATCTACACACTAGGCGCAGGGATCGGCCTCTAAGAGGCCCGATCCTTCCCCTTTTTTTCCTGGGAAATCTTCCGAACAATAAGGAACGTTTGACCTCTTCTCTCATCAGCCTCACTCCACCGTGAAGCGATACAACCGTACGGTCTTAACAGAAAGACGGACGCTCCTGAGGGTCTCTTCATGGTGAAGTTGCATCGAAGGGGAAGATATGTTTCAAAGACCTTTCGCAGTGGCCTTCTTCGCTGAAATTATTATTAGCGGACTCCGCTCGTGGCTGAGGCTGAAGCTGTTAAAGTGGAAGGTCCACTGTAGCAACCCGTTGGTCACAGGTTCGAACCTTGTCGGCGCCAAGAACTCGACGGACCACGCTGGAAGATTCTAGAGCGTTCTTCAAGCATTCTGCGGGGGAGTTTCCAAGGGTCTCGCATCGGCACTCGCGCGCTCATGTCCAGACTCAACCAACTTCCTGGGGCATATCCCGACAGGGTTAATAGACGACGGAAGGTTTCTATGGACTAGTTTTCACGATGAATCCCGTTCACGATTTCCAAAAGTCGTCCCGACGGGTTCTACTATTGGCTTGCATGGCTCTTCCGCTCCTATTCGAAGTTCCGTCGTCCATCCCTCTCGTCCACGCCGCAGGCATTCTGTACGTCGGCCCTCCCCAGCAAGGACCATTTACGGTGGGGACGACGATCACGTACCAGGTCAATGTCACCAGTATGGACCCTTTCAACGCCTGGGATATTTACGTCAACACAAACTCGAGCGTTCTCAACCCTCTAAGCATCAGCGTGGCTGGAAATCTTCTCGGGTCCGTTACTGAATTCGCGAACTGCATCAACGGTGGAACAGATGGGGCCGTCACAGGTTGCACCATCAACGATTCCGCCGGGACAGCTCACTCGGGCGCCGTGGATAACAGCGGAGTTGATATCGGCGGTAGCGGTCTTCTCTTCACAATCACCTACAAGGTGGTAGCTAGCGGCTACAGCTACCTAAGAATCCCTGCAGGTCTCGACGCCTTAGCCAGTAGCGGCACAGCAGTTGTCCACTCAACTCTCGGGGCAGTGTATGGAGCCCCGCCACCTTCGCCCATCGCCAATTTCACGTTTTCGCCCACAATGCCCACTCTAGGAGACAATGTCACCTTTGACGCGTCGGGGAGTACTGACCCGGCTGGAGGGAGGATCATAAGATATGCTTGGGAAATCACTAGGTTAAATGGAGGATTTTTGGATATCAGGAATTCAACGTCTCAGCCTATTTGGGCCCATGTCTTCAGCGGTTTTTCGGAACTTGGCGATCTCTCCGTGCAGCTCATCGTTACCGACAACCTAGGACTCTCCTCTGCGCCGGTGAATAAGATAATAACCGTACTCGCTCTTCCCGACTTCTCTATCTCCGTCAGCGTGAACCTTCTCACGATTCGTCCAGGCCATTCCGCCACCCTAGGTGTGATCTTGAAGAGCACGAACGGCTTCGCAGGTAATGTCACACTTTCAGTGAGTGGACTTCCTTTAGGGGTCTTGTTATCCTTCAGCCAGAACTCTGTTGCTCTAACCAGCAACCCACTCGTCACAACCATAGTTACGGTTACGATTACTGTTCATGCGGGCCCGGGAGATCGCCTCTTCCAAGTGACCGTGACGCACGGCGACCTGGTCCATTATAGTCCCGTGATCTCTGTAATCACACCTCGTCCTCAAACAAACGCGCCCTTGTAGAGACCCTTACTTTTCACGATCATCGATTTCCTAGCACCTGAGGATCTGTGCGGTTTCTATGCCGTTTCTAGGATAGTTAAACAGAGTCTGCGGTAGAATCCCCGAGGATATTCCCAGCCTGGTTTTTTCTAACAGAATCCTCCGAGGCTCGGTCTTGCTGATTTGCAGAAGTCCGATAGCTATTCAAGGATTAGCAACTTCGCGTGTCACATTGGTCCTTTCCTGGTCTGCGTTGCGAATTAACAGTCTCCTTCGGCCATTGCGGAATAGACCGACGAGAATTACGATAGCTTCGTCAACAGGGGTCGCGCCGGCGCAAAATAATGCAACTCGTCCCTTTTGCTGGGTGGAGGTATTTATTCGTCGGATGCTGGCTTTTCGACGTGCTTTTCGGTGCGTGCCTCTGACCATTCGTGGCCGCAGTGTTTGCACCTGTATGTCCATTGAAATTGCTCGGTATCAATTGTGACTGGTTCGCCCTCGCCCACGGGCCAGACCGGCCCCAAAGGCGCCATCTTGACCATCCGTGGCGGTGAGTGCACTGTTTCTTTGTCTAGAACTTGATCAAGTTTCTTGTCTACGAGGATAATGTGAAACCTGCGTCCACACTGCGGACAGTGTCTAAGGAAGTCCATTTTAGATAAAAGTTAACGACTGGACGAGTTGATTTGGGTTTGGGGATCACTTGCAGCACAAAAGCCGCGGCTAAAGTCGCCAGAGCGGGCAGAAATTCGTGTTTCGTGAAACGCCTCGCATCCTCAGAGATTTTGAGCATATCGACTCGTTGTCAGGAGTTGCTATCCATGCAAATATGTATCAAAAGATAGAAATAGGAGGCACGATTCATCAACACTTATTATTCTCTGACAGGTATCGAAAACAAGACGCTCGGTGACTAATGTAAGAATGCCCCTGAGTGTAGAGGCTGAACGATTATCCCAGGCGTGGCTATTTGACCGCTGGAATGGAATCCGTCGACCTTATTCAGCCGAGGACGTTTGTAAGCTCCGCGGGACAGTTCATCCCGAGTCCACTCTGGCCCGACTCGGCGCGGAAAAGTTTGAGCGCCTCCTAAGGGACGAAGCGTACATTCTCACCCTCGGAGCCCTCACTGGAGCACAGGCCCTCCAGATGGTCCAGGCCGGACTCAAGGCAATCTACATTAGCGGCTGGCAGGTAGCCGCGGACGCTAACCTCTCAGGCCAGACTTACCCGGACCAGAGCCTATACCCAGCCAACAGTGTCCCGCATCTAGTAAAGAGGATCAACCAAGCTTTCCAGAGAGCAGACCAGATACAATTCATGAACGGGCAAGGGAAAATCGACTGGTTCGCGCCGATAATAGCTGACGCAGAAGCAGGATTCGGAGGCCCGCTCAACGCGTTCGAATTGATGAAGGCGATGATAGAGGCTGGGGCGGCAGGAGTACACTTCGAAGACCAGCTTGCTTCGGAGAAGAAATGCGGCCACCTAGGTGGAAAGGTCCTAGTCCCCACTCACCAGTTCGTCAAGACTCTAATCGCTGCCCGGCTTGCATCCGACGTAATGGGGGTCCCAACGTATCTCATCGCCCGGACAGATGCCATGGGAGCCAGACTCGTGTCAAACGACGCGGATCCTAGAGACCTACCCTACATCACCGGTGAGAGAACCCCGGAGGGTTTCTACAGAATCAAACCTGGGCTGGATGCAGCCATTGCCCGCGGCATCAGCTACGCGCCCTATGCCGACATCTTATGGTGCGAGACTCCGACTCCAGACCTTGATGAGGCCAGAAGGTTTGCAGAAGCCGTTCACAGAGTGTATCCCGAGAAACTGCTAGCGTACAATTGCTCGCCATCCTTCAACTGGGAGAAGCACCTAGATACAGAGAGCATAAGAGGTTTCCAGAGAGAATTGTCCAAGATGGGCTACAAGTTCCAGTTCGTCACTCTGGCCGGTTTCCATAGTCTGTCGGTGTCCATGTTCGAGCTGGCTAGACAATACGCCGTTGAAGGAATGGCTGCCTATGTTCGCGTCCAGAAGAAAGAGTTCGAGGCCGAACCTGCAGGCTACACAGCGGTGAAACACCAAGCATTTGTAGGAACGGAATACTTCGACGAAGTCGCAACCGTAATATCTAGCGGAACCTCTTCAACAACCGCGATGGCTGAATCTACTGAAGCGGCCCAGTTCAGAGAACAGAAAGTTCTAGCGACGCCTCCCGTCTCCAGCATCAAACCTGAGCGAGACCGGAACCAGTAAGTTTGCACTTATCAGACGAAGTCGAGAGACGAACCGAACTAGCATTAGAACCACGAACCCTCAGAATCGCAGATTCCAACATCCAGGGCTTCGAGGAAATACTGGCACGTGATGCACTGGCTTTTGTCGGGGAACTTGTCCGAGAATTTTCTCCACGACTCGACGCGCTACTGCAAAAGAGAGTCCTTGTGCATGGGAGCCTGCGAAACGGAGCACTTCCTGATTTTCTGGATGAGACCCGTGGAATTAGAAGATCTGATTGGAAGGTCGGATCTGTTCCGGCTGATCTTCGCCAAAGACGGGTAGAGATCACAGGCCCAGTCGACAGGAAGATGGTGATAAACGCGCTTAACTCAGGCGCGGACGTTTACATGGCGGACTTTGAAGACTCACACTCACCGACGTGGAAGGGGACTTTTCAGGGCCAGGTTAACCTTCGAGACGCGGTCGACATGACCATCAGATACACTGGTCCTGATGGACGAGAGTACAAGCTAGGAGACAAGCTTGCAACTCTAATGATGCGGCCCCGCGGCTTGCATCTCATCGAGAAGCACATTCTAATCGGATCTCGGCCGGTTCCGGCTTCCCTCTTCGACTACGGTCTCTTCCTTTACCACAACGCTAAGAAACTAATCGGCCGAGGGACAGCGCCTTATTTCTACATCCCGAAGTTGGAGAGTTACTTAGAAGCCCGTTTCTGGAACGACATCTTCGACTACTCCGAAAACGCCCTCAAACTTCCGCGTGGTAGCATAAGGTGCAGCGTCCTCATTGAAACCATTCTAGCTGGATTTCAGATGGACGAAATCCTCTACGAGTTGCGCGAGAGGATAACAGCGCTCAACTTCGGTCGCTGGGACTACATCTTCAGCTTGATCAAGTTCCTAGGCCATGACCCGAGATTCATAGTTCCTGAAAGACCGCTCCTTCCCATGACTACACCGTTCCTCAAGTCCTGCTCCGTTCTACTGGCCAAAACATGCCATAAACGGGGCGCCTATCCAATCGGGGGAATGGCCGCTCAAGTTCCTATCAAGGGCGATCCCCGTTCCCAGGACACCATCGACAAAGTCGTCGCCGATAAGAAGCGAGAAGCCTCCGAAGGGTACGTCGGCGCCTGGGTCGCCCACCCCGGTCTGGTACCGGTTGTCAAGAATGTATTCAACGAGAGCATAGAATCCAGGAACACTAATACGATCGCAAATGTAAACCGCGATGATTTATTCAGAGTGCCCGCGCCGAAGATTAGCGAGCAGGCTTTCAGAGCAAATGTCGCTGTTAGCCTAAGCTATCTAGAATCTTGGCTGGGAGGTGTAGGTTGCGTGGCCATCAACAACCTGATGGAAGACACGGCTACGGTGGAAATTTGTAGAGCTCAGATCTGGCAGTGGATCCATCACTCCGCCAAGCTTCAGGATGGCCCGACGATCACTCGTGAGTTATTCCGAACCATTTTGAAAGAAGAAAGGGCGAGAACGGGAACAGGAGTCAGACCGCAAGCCGACGAAGGGCCCAACTGCGAGACCGCAGAAGATTTGCTTGACGCACTTGTGACAAGTGATAGTTTTTCCGAGTTCATGACGCTGATAGCTTACAACTATCTAAGCTGACAAACTGTCCCATCGAAGTGAGTGTGCAAACGGTTTTCAAATACTTTTCAAAAAATAAGCATGCTTTTCTCGACCCCTCCGGGGTGGTCGATTTTTCCCGCGCCCCGCCCTTCGTGAGACATGAATTTGCGTGTCGAATCGCTTATTTTCAGCCCTGATTCAGGATCTGAACACGCACGTCTAGAACCGGGAATAATCCACGCTGTAAACACGGATAATTCCCGACTGGACCAAGCCTGGACCGTGACCTGATTAGCCTGCTTCGCCCATTATCCATGCCAGACAGCGAAGGTTCTGGAAAAAATAGGGGGTCTTAGCGACTGCTCCTCGCGTCGCATGAGCAGTCTCCGCGCCGCCCTCCATGGAAGCGTCCAGAAGGATCTATTCTTGTAGCCTAGTAGGCGAGGCCGATATCATTCTCCATACAGTCGCCGCGTGGGTAGCGATACCAATTATAAGCCGCACCGACAACGACTAGTTAGCGTACAGAACAGCAACGAGCTTGTTTGTTGGCTTAGCAAATGAAGCTTGACCAAGGCCCTTCTGGAGAGCTAACGGTCCTAGACTCAGGATACACAGACCAAGTCTTGCTCGACTGCGTCAGCGAAGAATATCTCCGGATCAAAGCAATAATCTACAACTCGCTCAACGACATGAACAAGCTATTCCTAGTCGACCGAGCACTCTACACAAACAGTCCTGAGCGACCCCTCTTCATGGAGTGGACTCCCCAAAACATGTCTGCTATGAAAAAGCCCTTGGTGATCTCGGAAGTGAAATTGTACAGCGTGGAGAGGACTTGGGGTCTAAGCACGCTTCGAATGATGAAATAGGATCTTACTCAGTACGAGTCAGAACGATCTCTATCGTGGACACATTCCGCTGATCGTCTCCCTCGCCCAGCAACTCGGTCCCAATCCTGACCTCTTTAATGACCAGCTTGCCCTGGAAGAAACGGTTCCTGACAACCTCCACAACATCAACCGCGTGGCTGATGGATTGACCCCGCGCCTTTACAGTGCATGTATTGGATCCACTGTTGAAGTGCATCATAACAGCCGTAGCATAGGCCATCAAAGGCTTCTTTCCGATGAACACCGTATCTGGGGGAGCCCTGCTCATAGGACGGGTTTCAGCGGCCCTTTCAGGAGTTCTTTCCGAAGTTCTTTCCGTATGTGCGGGACGTTTCGGTTCTGTTTTCTCCACTTGCAAACACTAACCTCTTTGAATCCTTACAGTGATGGAGCGGCAAAGGTTCTTGCGACTTAAATCTTTGCTAACCGGGGTTACGAAAAAGGAGAGAAAAAAGAAATTGGGAAATTGGAGAGGGCCGTTCCCGAAGGGGCTGTTAGATGATGTCTCGGGTGAGGGCTTCTCTGAACTTGACCCTGCAGTCTTGGCACTGGAAGAGGCCGATCAGCACGTTCTTCTTGGACTTGCCGCCTTTGAGCTCCCAGACCTTCGCAGCCTTGGGAACGTCAGCACCGCACTTTGGACAGACAACCTTGTAGAACTGGCTTGGCAACTGGAGGCCAGGCTGAGACATGTCTGGTCCTGATGGTATGCCTGGAACAGTTTCTGTGCCTGCAATGCTTGGCTGAATCTCGCTGTCTGTTGTGGCCATGGCTGAGGAAGCATCGACAGTGGGCATGTCATCGACGACCTTGACCACGAGTGCGTCTGCAATGTCCTCGACGTATTCTTGAGCTGGAGCAGCGGTGAAAGAATCGTCAACGGTAGAAGAGCTTGCCTGAGTCAATGGAGTGAGTGGGGCGGCCGTAATGGGATCAGCAGCAACTGCTGATACCGGTTGAGCCTGTTCCTGAACTGGTGGGGTAATCGCCGGAGTCGGGGTCGATACTGGGGCACTGATTGGCTGGTTGTTTGTCTGGGGATTGGTCCAGTTTGTGCCGGCACTCGATGGCAGCGGTGCCGCAGATGTTGTTGGCAGAGCCCAGGGTCTCTCAGAGACAATAGAGCTCGCAGCGAACTTGACACTTGGCGAAGTCGGTGCCGCGGCGGGTGCCTGTTGCGAGGCAACCGGTGCTTGTTGTGGAACGGCGTTTCTCGCCCATTCCTCGATCAATGTCCGTGGGGCTGGTGGGTTCGCTTGTTTGAAGTCTGCTGATGCGAGTGGCCTGGTCTCGATGTGAGTTAGAACCTCGATCATGTCTTTGATCTCTTCGATGCTGTGGAGGTTTCGCTGTAGGAGGCCTTTGAATTCTTCTCGTTGTCCGCGGTATTCCTGTTCGCTGACTTCACCGGTCACGTATTTTGTTTCAAGGTTCAGTAGCCGTTGTGGGGTGCTGCCGATCTGGTCCTTGGTTTCTTTGAGGTGCTCGTTCAACGTGTAGCCTAGCACGTTGATCCTGTCTTGGAGGTCTTGTGAGGCTCGTCCATATTCCTCGTAGATGTTGCGCATTTTTTCTTTGTAGCCGTTGATCTCGCTGACCAACTTCTCTAGAGTTAGATCGTTTAGTACCATTTTTTTCCATCCTAGGGAAACGACTTCTATGAGGTAAAATGGTAAAAGCGTTCGACCGCAAAAACCCTGGAAAACAGGGCTTGTAGACCCAGAATCAGCAATTTGGTAGAAACAACACTGTCAATGATGCACGCTGCTCTACCCGGTTTTTAACTAGCAATGCTAAACTGGGATTGGGGAAAACACAACTTCCTACCAATTTTCTGACACCGCATATAAACCAAAACCGTCCTGTGGCCCACACAACATACCCGCCAATTATCTGTTGACAACATGCAACCTATTGCCTGACCTAGAATTTCTCTAGCCCGCAGAGTATCGAATCAGACCCTTACGTGTCAAGAACCCACTTGGAACCTGTCCCCGGTAAACCAGCTTTCAAGATAGAAATGTCATACAAGTCCATGAAGAATTGGGACCGAGAGCAAAGGGAACCCTTGCTCTCCAAGGTCACCGATCGCATCCACCACCAAGAACCACTCAAAGAAAAGATCTCACAATGCGTCTACAAACTCAAAGTCCAACAGAACAGGCTCGAAGGAGCCAACCTCAAGACCCAACAACACGACAAGTCACTCTTCGACAAGTGCGTCCAAGCCCAAGTCGCCAAAGATCCCATGAGAAGCGCAATGTACGCCAACGAGATCGCTGAAATCCGCAAAATCGCCAAAGTCACCCTCAGAAGCGAGCTAGCCCTCGAACAAGTCGTACTACGACTCGAAACAATCCAAGAATTCGGCGACGTCGCAGCCATGATGGGCCCAGTAGCAGGAGTAGTACACGCCATCAAGAACCAGATCGCTGGAGTCATTCCACAAGTCGGATACGAACTAGGCGAGATCTCTGACACTCTAAACAGCGTAGTCATGGAAGTCGGCGAAGCAACGGGCCAAGGCTATGACCTGGAAGCATCGGGTCCAGAAGCGTCGAAGATCATCTCTGAAGCCAACACTATAGCTGAAACACGGATGCGTGAGAAGTTCCCGGAGTTACCCTCTCCAACCGCCATCGCAGAACACGAGACAATACTTCCAAGGTAGGAGTAACTCCTACAACATTTTTTGGTGCAAGATCATGCCGATAACACTTGAACAAGTCCGAAGATTCCTAGGAAGAACTCTCCAAGACCCCTACGGCAGAGCCTTCGGCAAAGTCGTAGGGATCTCCGCCAACCTCAGAGACGAGGTCACCGGAGTTGGAATTGAGGAAGGCAACGGAGAGTTCCTCCAATGCCCCGGCGACCGGGTCACCATAACCGGCGACACCCTCGTCCTAGCCCCCGCCTGGAAGGTCGAAGCAGAGGAATTCCGCAAAGAATTCGACATCGTAACCAGACGCCTCCGAGCCCTCGACGAGCTGTTCAGCGTCGGAGACATCCAGAAGGACGTTTACGAGGATCTAAGAAAACAGCACGAGGACGCGATTAACGAGCTGAAGGGCAAGAGAAAGGAAATCATCGACACACTCAGCCAACGAACCAGCACCCTAAACACCCAGCTCCGACAACTACAAACCCACCTCGCAGGCAACAAGATGCTCCACGCGTCCGGCGAGTTCGACGACACGAACTACAAAGCAGCCAGCGACGCCATCGACAGCGGCCTCCTCCGAGCAATGGCCGAGAAGAAGGACGTTGAGACAATCTACAGCTACCTGCAGAAGCTCGACGCGACCCAAGCGCCACCTGCGGCACAGCAGCCCCAACCCATACCTCAAGTCCCTCCGACCACAACGACAACCTCTCCCTCGAGGGACCCAGTTCTAGTACTTCACGTGAGGGAGACTTAGGAGGATTCAAGGGCTGTTCCGAAAATTCGAAGAGAGAGTCCATCCTATCCCATTGAAAGAGCGCATAGCGCAAGCTCTGTTCAGACTCGGTTCCCAGAAAGAAAAACTGGAGCATATGTCAGCCAGGCTCCAGCAACGCGACAAGGAAATGTTCCAACGCTGCATCGGAGCCCAACTCTCCAAGGACACAGCACACGCAGCCCTCTACGCCAATGAATGCGCCGAGATCCGGAAGATGGCCCATCTCACCCTCAGCAGTGAACTAGCCCTTGAACGAGTCATCCTGCGAATGCAGACAGTCGAAGAGTTCGGCGACATAATGGCTCAGATCGCGCCAGTCATAGGAGTCGTACGCGAGACCCGCGGTAGAATCGCAGGCGTCATTCCAGAGGTCGCTAACGAACTTGGCGAGGTCAACAACATGCTCAGCGACATGAGCATGGAAACCGGTCAGGTCGGCGAAGACCAGGGCTTCGACATGACCGCCTCAAGCACCGAAGCACGCAAAGTACTCGAAGAATCCAGCGCCATCGCGTCTCAACAAATGAAAGAACGGTTCCCAGAGCTACCGCTACCAGAGGCCCGCCAACCCGTCCCAGAAGCCGCCACCCGTGCCCCAGAACAAAGGATCCCTATCGCCATTACCACATCAGGATCCGAAGAGGCTCCGCTCGAGGACAGGCTGCTAAACTACATCAAAACGCACAATGGCGAGCTCAGCCTCAACAACTGCTCCGCAGAGCTTCTGGTTCCGAGCGACGACATCAGACGTTCTCTACAACGGCTCAAGGATGACGGAAAGATAGTCATGGACTAGACGGGAGACAAATGCTCCCGTCCAGGCCCTTCAGTGTCACAAAGAGGGACAAGAAATCTCAGCATCAGAAGAACTGGAATCGCTCGCAGTAAAATACGCGAAAGAAGCCATCGAGCTTGAGAGAAAGGGCTCCAAAAAACTCGCCGCAACAAAATACCAACGAGCCATCGAAGTTCTACTCAAGCTATGCTCCCTATACCCAGCCGCGCCACAGAACAAAGTCTACACAGAACACGTAGAAGCCTACAAGAAACGAATCCAAGAACTCCAATCCGATGAGCCGATGGCTCATCCTATTGATTCTACTGAGACCCGAGACTCCAAGACTATCAAGCTCGACCAATGGGTCCTGACCGAGAAACCGGACATCAGCTGGAGCGATATCGCAGATCTAGAAAGGCCAAAAAGGGCGATCGAAGAATCGATCATCTTCCCGGTGAGGCGACCAGATCTCTTCCCACTTGGTTGGCCCCGAGGAATCCTCTTCTTCGGACCGCCAGGTTGCGGAAAAACACTGCTGGCCGCTGCGATTGCGAGCGAGATCAAAGGGATGTTTTTCTGCGCCGACGCTGCTTCTCTAATGTCAAAGTGGCTGGGAGAATCCGAGAGAAACGTCTCCCAACTATTCACGAAGGCAAGGGAGGTCTCTGAGAACGGACAGCCAGCGATCGTCTTCATCGACGAAATAGACTCGCTCATGGGCGTTCGGGGAGAAGAGGTGGGCGGAGAGGTTCGGGTCAGAAACCAGTTTCTCAAAGAGATGGACGGTATACTCGACAAGAACAAGAAATTCCACGTCTATCTCATCGGCGCAACAAACAAACCGTGGGTCCTAGACGAGCCATTCATTCGACGGTTCCAGAAGAGAATCTACGTGCCACTCCCTGACGTCAAAGCTCGTATGGACATGTTCCAGATCTACTCTCAAAATCTAAAGTTCCAGAACAACGTCGACTTCGCCGAGCTGGCACGCAGGACAGAAGGCTACTCGGGCGGAGATATTCGTGATCTGTTCCAGTCCACCCAGATTAAGGTGGTCCGCGACTTCTTCCAGCGCGGCGCTGCTAACGATCTCAACGCGATTCCAGACCCGATCACCATGGAAGACTTCGAGACCATAATCACAGGCCGAAGGCCTAGCGTTTCGCAGAACATCATCAAGCGCTACTATGACTGGGACGAATCGTTCAAGGCATCATAGGGGTTGAAAGACGTGAACCTTGACGGAACAGACCTGCGAATCCTCGCGGAGCTCGTGGAGAACTCCAAACAGTCCTACGTTGAGATAGGCCGCAAACTCGCCCTCCATCCCAACGTTATCGCCTACCGAGTCAACCGCTTGGAAGACGCGCACATCATCCGCGAGTACACAACGCTCATCGACTTCTCAAAGCTCGGCCTCTCAGAACAGGTCATCGTAGCCGCCAACTTCCCCAGCACTCCATCCAGAGAAGACATCCTGAAACAGATATGCGAGATTCCGGAGACTCTTAACGTCATCAGTTCCCTCGGAACCCCAGAGGGGCTTGTGTTCATAGTAGCGCGCAACAAGGAGGACGTGAACGCCGTTCTATCAAAGCTCCGCTCAATGAACCTTGACATCGACTTCGCCTCCTCCGTCATCAGGACCTACGACGAGGGACGCTTGGGAATGTTCCTCCGGTCCATGGCAGGCCCTGAATAGAAGGTCGACCCTAATTGGAAAAGCCATCCTGGACCCCGATTGTCCTATCCGGAGCCATCCCACGAGAAGCCACGGACCTGCTTGCAATCCTAGTAATGGGAATAGTGGCCCTCGAAGCATCCCTTGCAACAATAGGTCCACCCGTCTTCGGTTCACGGCTCTGGCTACCTCTTCTAGTCGTTCCCCCGACCGTCGCCCTAGCTTCTGTTTCCACCACGACGCGACGGACAAAGGAGGAATTAGCCCTCTTCGCCTACGGCGGCTCCAGCTGGCAGATTCTCCTACGCTACTTCTTCAGAGGCGCGATCTGCGCCCTCATAGCATTCTCCCCGATCATTCTACAGGGATTCCTCATTCCGAGCTCGATTCCCGAATTATTCCTTCCTGTGCTCGCTCTCTTGCTCGCCGGAGGCCTGTTCTACTCACTACCGAGCCTTCGCAGAATACGATCCTCTTCGTTCGTTGAGCACTACAAGAGCTAGCAAACCATGCCATCTGTGATCGAAACCAGGTCAGTAGTTGTCGAATACCCTTCAATCAGAGGAGTCCTACGGCTCTACGATCAAGGCGTTTCCGTAAAATTGGATCAAGGAGACTTCCTCGCCGTTCTCGGTGGATCCGGCTGGGGAAAATCGACGCTAGTCAACGTGATCTTGGGATTGGAGAAGCCGATTCATGGCTCCGTAAGCTTCCGGGACCACGACGTCACACGGGAATCTTTCGTAAAACGATGCAGCTTGGTAAAGACCGCCGCCGTGTTTCAAAGACCCACCGCGCTTCCACAAATGACCGTCTCCCAGAACCTTCACCTAGCACTATCGCTAGCGGGAGTCCCGAGAAAGGAGCGAGATGAGAGGATCAAAGAAGCTCTCGCCTTCTTCGGATTGGATAAGATCGAACGCTCGTATCCGGACGGGCTGAGCGCCGGGCAACGAAGACGAATCGACCTCGCAAGAGCCTTGGCCGTCAAACCCGAGCTACTAGTAATCGACGAACCAACGGGCGACTTGGATGGCTCGGCTACGAACCTTCTGATCCCTCTCCTCAGAGGACTGAACCGGAATCAGGGAACGACGATCTTCATGACAACAGCCCTGCCTCGTCAAGCGTCGCAAGCCAAGCACCAGGTCCACCTCAGACCACCCATGGTTCTCACGCCGGAAAACAGGATGATAGGAGACTGACAATGTTCCGCGACAATCCCTCATTGACCGATAGAATTCGGGAAGCGATCAAGCCGACTCCAATGAAACAGCGGATCCAGTTCGCGTCCCACAAGCTCCGCCTCCAAACGACAAAGCTGGAGCGAAGCATCACCCAGATGGAATCGCGAGACCAGACGCTTCGGGACAAGTGCACAAAGGCACTGGAAGCACGGGACACTCAAACCGCGACCGTTTTCGCAAACGAGTGCGTACAGATTCGAAAACTCATCAAGACATCCCTCCGAAGCCAAATCTGCCTTGAACAGGCCCTACTCCGGCTTGAAACTGTGGAACAGTTTGGCGACATGGTCCACAGCATGGGCTCGGTCAGAGGACTCCTCGGCACCGTAAGAGGCGAGCTGGAAGGCAAACTGCCGGAAATCTCAACCGGCATAGGTGATGTTGAGGACTCGCTAGAGAATCTCACGATGGAAATTGGGGAAGCGGTCGACTCGGACGGAATGTCCATCCCCGTCAATGATGAGTCTGCTCATATCTTGAAAGAGGCAGATCTCGTGGCCGAGCAGAAGATGAGGGAGAAATTCCCAGAGATTCCCCAGATCGTGAATCCAGCCCATCGAGTGAGGTAGAATATAGTTGCTATCTCCCGAACTGGAGACGAAAGCCCTCCTAGGACGAGGCGTGACCGACATCTACGGAAGACTACTGGGACGAGTTATCGGTATCGAGCGCAACCCGTTCGGCGAGATGGAAGGCGTCCAAGTAGAAGCCACAGGCGGAATTATTCTCACAGCTAAAGCTCGGCAGATAGCACTAACGCCGAAGACCATCACAATATCGCCGGGGTGGAAACTGGAATCTGAGGACATCATCTCTGAGCTTACCTTGTTGAGGAAGCGAGTTGGTGCCCTGGAATCATTGAAAGATTCAAGGGAGATTGATGGCGAGATCTACTCAGAACTCCTGGAGTCACAGAAGACTGGCTACATGGACAAGGTGAAGTCTGGAAGCGCCCTAGTCAGCTCAATGAGATCGAGGCTAGCCGAGATCACGGGACAGATCACCAGCCTAACAAAATATCTCATTAATGCGAAGTTGGATCACAAGAGCGGAGAGCTTGACGAAGCCTCTCTGAAACTAGCCCAGGGATCTATCGAACCCAGTTTACGGCCCCTGATCGCGGAAAGGAATGATCTTACCTTATCGATCAAAGTAGTGGAACAGGTCCTGCCGGCAAAGGTCAGCATTAACTAGGACCCTACTATCCTATTACAGCTGAGGATAGGGAAAGTGGCTACCTTCGACGGTTGGGTCCGGGTACTGTAACAGCCATATTTTCCGTTGCCATCTTTCCAGGTAACAGCACATAGACGTGATAGTTCATGACCAGCAAAGCAAGAAAAAACAAGCCCACGAGGATCGAGAAGATCCTTCCTCTAGGCAAAGTTATCGAATTCTTCCACCAGCGATTTCACGATCCATACTTGAATCCTGAGGCTGAGTTGAACTTCGCGGATTTCCAGACCGCTTTCCCGGAGGTTCCGCGAGAGGAGCTAGACGAGGCTCTGACCCATTGGGTCATGAGGCCGGGGGCGAAAGTCCTCTCGACGAAAACAACGGATATCGATGGGCATGAGTTGCAAGTCTGGTACGTTCATGGGCTCCACGAGGAATATGCATTTGATGACTTGACGGGCCATGGACCAATACAAGCGTAGCAACAACGAGTAAAGTCGGAGAAACTCTTTCTCGGGTCCCACACCGGGTCGGACCTCGTCAGATTTGACCCCTAAGCATTGGCTCTGTAAGACTCGAATCCTTCGGTCCTTTTCGTATTGTAACTGAGAGCAGACGTACGCATAATATATGGGAACAGTTTATTCTTTTTCGAAGAAAAATTGAGCATGTCGAAAGACAAGATTACGATTAGTCGTCGGTCATTCTACGTCCTAGTCTCCTCATTGATTCTTTTGATAGTCCTGACACCGATTGGTGTGTATTGGTACGCACAAAGATCGGATATGCATGCGAGCTGGGATGTCCTTTCAAGTTATGGTGAAGAGTTCTTCATACATACGTCGGATGTTGCGTACCAGATGAGAGGAAATTTTGGCCCGTGGGGGGACAATACGAGCAGGTTTTATGGCGGATTGGAGATCGCTGATGCCGAGATTGTGTTGAGTGATATTCGAAGCATTGACCAGCCTCATAAAAGTCAGCTATATGGAATAATCATGGGGCTTTACGCGTTCAGGTCTTCGTCAGGGACGTTCTGCGGGAAGCCTAGCGATTGTCCAGCGAACGTTACTGACTTGCAGAGAGCGTACTTTTCGACTAGCCTTGAATCTCTTGCTTTCAAAGTCTACAACGCCTACAGCAATTACCGGAACTACACAAGCTCGATTTCTGGCGTAGGTCCACCCTTCTGGTACTCAGGACCAGCACCCCCAGACGAAAGAGACCTTCAGGATGCTTACACGATAGCAGTTGGCTTGGACTCGTAGCTCGCGGCTTTTACTAATTGGAGCAGAAAATCGCACTTCCAAATACCTTCCATTCAGACATCACGTCTCCACTTCTTGTCTATAGGTTACAGCGAAAATGAGTGCCTCCCGTAAGGAAGTCGCCTATTTCCAGCTCTATTCTCGAATCTGGGTCTAACGCAAGATTTCCTCTGAAAATCGTTCGGGATTCGGCGATAAAGCAAGCAAGCTCCCGAGTCATCCAAGCATGTATCGTGCCTGTTCAGCCTGTCTCGCCCATAATCAGTGCCAGACAGGAAATCTATTCAGCGAAAAGGGGAGTATGTTTCAAGCATCTCGCGATGCAAGAGTGGTTTCCCCGGGCTCTGGGTAACGGGCGATTGAAGCCCTTATACCCATCGAAGACCCGCCGCGGTGCCGCGAGATACCATTGAAGGCGTTTGTCCTGGCCGGCGGGGCCGGCACACGGCTCTCACCCCTGACAAGCTACGTTCCAAAGGGCATGATACCTATCGCCGGCAAACCATTCATCGATTATGTCATCAACTATCTCGCCGGCCACGGAATCCGAAACATCATCATGCTGTTATCCGATGAAGACAGCGAAGTGTACCGCAATCACCTAGACGATGGATCCAAGTACGGAGTCAATATCGGCTATAGCATCAGCCCACGAACAGGCACCGCAAACGCACTCAAAGAAGCCAGCGGCCACATCGACACAACGTTCCTCATCTACTACGGCGATGTCCTCACAAGCCTCGACCTAACAGACATGATCCGGTTCCACAGAGAGAAGAAAGCCACCTGCACAGTCGCACTCAGCACCGGCGTCCGCATCGACTACGGCGTAGGACGAGTCGACAAAGACAATAGGATAGAATATTTCGAGGAGAAACCAGTGCTCAAGGAATATCCAGTCGCCATCGGCGTATGCATCTGCGAACCGACATTCCTCAAGTACTGTTCAAGCGGACCCGACATCGCAGCAAACGTCATACCCGCACTCGTCGCCAAAGGCGAACGAGTCTACGGATACCTCACCCCAGAACCTCACCACGATATTGGATCGTTCAAGCAGCTGGACGAGGTAAAGAAGATCCTAAAGGCTCACAGCAAGCCTCAGACAAAGAACACGCTAACGCAGAGTTAGGTTATCCAGCGCGTTTCCTCAGCCGAATCCTCTACCACAAAACCCAGTTTAGCCATCCGGTCCCGGATACGATCAGCCGACTCATAGTCACGCTTACTCCTCAACTGATTCCTCAGCTCCAACACAAAGTTCACCAGCTCCGAAACCCGATCCTGCCCAACAGTCTCAGTCTCCAAGACCCCTAAAACCGAGCCCAGATCCTCTAAGGCGCCAATAATCGCGTTAACGGATTCGTCCATTGGATTCCTCGCCTCCTCCTCCGCCAACCCGACTACCCGGATGTAGGCAGCGAGCGCTCCAGGAGTATTGAAATCATCATCCATGGCTCTGAAGAACTCGCCCCGCGCCTCACCCAGCCGTTTCAGAACCCCGGTCGTCTCAGCCTTCGCACCGCCAGTATTGGTACGAGCCGATACCAGTTGGTCATGCGCCCGCCTGAACCTTCTCGCAAGGCTGACAGCCTGCTGCAACGCCTCCTCGGTAAAATCCAACGGACTTCTGTAATGCGTTCCGGCATAGAACACCCGCAAGCCCGGAGCGCCAACCTTCCGTATCATATCCTGAATCGTGATGAAATTACCGAGAGACTTGTGCATCTCCTCCCCCTTGACACTCAACAAGCCAGTATGAAGCCAATAACGCGCCAAAGGCTTCCTCCCAGTCAAACCTTCCGCTTGGGCAATCTCGGCCTCATGATGCGGAAAGATAAGATCCGAACCACCACCATGAACATCGTACGTTGGCCCAAAATACGTCAGTGTAATCGCAGTGTCCTCGATATGCCATCCAGGCCGTCCCTTTCCCCAAGGACTGTCCCAGAATATCTCGCCAGGCTTCTGGCTCTTCCACAATGCAAAGTCTCCCGGATGCTTCTTGCGCGGATCAGGGTCGACCCTGTGAACAGTCAAGTCCTCTAGCTTCTGGTGAGAGAGTTTCCCGTATCCAGGAAATTTGGAAATGTCAAAGTAGACATCACCATCAACCCTGTACGCCAATCCCTTCCTGAGAAGTCCAGCCACCTGGTCGATGATCTCTGAAATATGATCCGAAGCATTCGCGTACAGGTTTACGCTCTCCACGTGCAGATCCTTCATGTCCCTGAAGAAGAATTTCGCCAAACGTTTCGCTAGTGCCAGTGGTTGCTCTCCTAGATCCCGAGCCTTATTGATGATCCTGTCGTCAACATCGGTAATATTGAGAAGGAAGAATACACTGAAGCCCTTCCTCCGTAGATACCGTGCTATGATGTCATAGGCGACGTAGGTTTTTCCATGACCAATGTGGGAAACATCCCAGACCGTAGGACCGCAGACAAACATGTTCACCCGGTTAGGTCGAATGGGCTCAAACTTGTCCTGCCTCCGCGTCAGAGTGTTGTAGACTCTGAGCTCTGAGGAAGTTGGATCTATCAATTCAGAAGTCTCCTCGTCATCTCAGTCCTCACGAAGGAGTCCTCCTTAACAGATATTACTCGCTCGGAAGCTTACTCTGATCCAGCTTGGCTTCCGAGGAATGGCCTTTCTCGGATTGTATCGTGTTCCAAGCTTTCGAAAGCATCTCCTTCTCGTTCGGATACGATAGCGTATGGAGAGCCTTCTCGTAGGGCATCCATTCCATCGCATCGTGCTCAGTTCCCACCTTCGCATCAGCCTGATCAGTCTCGAACAGGAAGAAGTGAACAGTCTTGTCGTAAG
>Ga0209802_1000207_pt1 | contig 44472 bp, 48 predicted proteins | sample GraSoiAngelo_129_FD_185886 | JGI IMG/M metagenome (GOLD analysis project Ga0209802, IMG submission 185886) | Grasslands soil microbial communities from the Angelo Coastal Reserve, California, USA - 14_0927_12_40cm (SPAdes) (version 2) | ecosystem: Environmental > Terrestrial > Soil > Grasslands ...
TCCATCGCAACTAGCAAGTACAGATCTTGTAATTGTCGCTACAAGATCCTCAAACTACGTGCTGACAAAAGACTCAATTGTTAATCGCGAGAATAGCAACCGCAGGCTATTGATTCTGGACCTTTCAAACCCTCGAAACGTCGACCCCAACGTTGGCGAGCTGAATAATGTAATCTTCAAAACAATAGACGATCTCCGCGGAATAGCTGACAATGCCCTAGCCAAGCGCAGGGAACTGGTTAGGAAGGCGGAAGCCCTTGTGACTCCACGCGTCGAAAAGATCAATGCTCTACTCCAGCGAGAAGAAGCTGAACCGATCGTCTCCGATATTTACCGAAGAGCCGACCAGGTACGCGAAGAGGTCCTGAGGAAGACCCTCTCCAAGCTCGACCTAACCGTCGAGCAACAAGAGTCGCTGAAGAGCATGACAGTGTCTCTCGTAGAGAAACTACTAGATGGACCGGTACTGAATCTGCGCCGAGCGGCCGAGCGAAAAGATGAACGAGTATTAACCGCTGCGGGACAGATCTTCCTAGGAGAATAGGCCCCACTGAGTTTTCCCCAGCTTCGAATGCGGAGGCTACGAAAAACTCCCCTAATCCGAGAACTAGTCCGGGAAGTAACCGTCTCCAAGTCCGACCTCATCCAGCCAATATTCGTCGAGGAGGGTCTTAGCAAGAATGCTCCCATCTCCTCGATGCCAGGACAGACTAGGTTCTCGCTCTCGTCACTCGAAAAGGAAGCATATGATCTCAAGGATAGAGGGGTCAGATCCGTCCTCTTGTTCGGCATTCCGGGCCGAAAGGACGATGGTGGGTCTGGAGCCTACGATCCTGAAGGAATAGTGCAGCGGTCCATTGAGAGCTTGAAGGAACAATTGGGCGACGAGATCGTGGTAGGAACGGATGTGTGTCTCTGCCAATATACCACCCACGGTCATTGCGGAACTGTCAGAGAGGGACTGGTTGAGAATGATTCCACTCTGAAGCGTCTCGCAGACACAGCCGTCAGTCATGCGAAGGCTGGAGCCGATCTGGTAGCGCCGTCCGCGATGATCGACGGCCAAGTAGCCATCATTCGAGAAGCGCTTGACGATAATGGATTCAAGGACACTGTAATCCTCGCATATGCGGCAAAACACTCCTCCTCATTCTTCGGACCATTTCGGGAGGCAGCCTTCTCTAAGCCCCAGTTCGGAGACCGGCAAACCTACCAGATGGACTACTCAAACCCGGAAATGGCGATGCGTGAAATAGCCTTGGACATCAAGGAAGGAGCTGATATGATAATGGTAAAGCCAGCCCTGGCTTACCTGGACGTTATCTATCGGGCGAAGAGAAGATTCCGAATGCCGATGGCGGCATACAATGTAAGCGGAGAATATGCAATGCTCAAGGCCGCGGCCCGCGAAGGATGGATTGAAGAGAAACCGGCCATCTTGGAAGTGTTTACGGCGATCAAACGAGCCGGAGCGGACATGATAATCACCTACCACGCCAAGGAAGCAGCGGAATGGCTACAAAGCTAGCCTCAAAGTCCGAACATCTCTACAGGCGCGCAAGAGAACTCATACCGGGAGGAGTAAACAGCCCCGTCCGAAACTACTCTCCCTATCCACTCTTCGTTGCCTCAGCCAAGGGCTCAAGATTTCGGACCGTAGATGGTGAAGAGTTCCTCGACTACTGCATGGCCTACGGAGCCTTGCTGGAAGGGCATGCGAGTGACGAAGTCGTAGAAGCCGTCCTCAAGGCGCTGGCTAGAGGCTCGCTATATGGTCAGCCTACCGAGATGGAAGTCGAACTTGCCAGCCTCATCAAGAATTTAGTTCCTTCGATGGAAATGGTGCGGCTAACTAATTCTGGGACAGAGGCGACAATGCACAGCCTGCGTTTATCCCGAGCGTTCACAGGGAGACAGAAGATTCTCAAGTTTGAAGGAGGTTATCACGGCGCCCACGACAGCGTCCTGGTCAAGGCGGGATCTGGAGCGTCGATCTTGGGAGCTCCTAATTCAGAAGGCATTAGCAAAGATGTGGCTAGGGACACATTAGTGTCCAGATTCAACGATGAACAACTGACAGCGAAGACAATCGAAGATCATGCCCATGAACTGGCCGCAGTAATAGTCGAACCGGTGATGGGAAACATGGGACCCATCCTTCCAAGACCTGGATTCCTAGAGACACTGAGAAAAATCACCCAAGAGAACGGAGTCGTCCTAATTTTCGACGAGGTGATCACGGGATTCAGAGTTGCTCTCGGTGGCGCTCAAGAATACTTCAGGATCAGACCCGACATGACCGTTCTGGGGAAGATCTTGGGGGGAGGACTTCCGATCGCATCCTTTGGAGGTCGAAGGGAAATCATGGAGAAACTAGCCCCGCTGGGAGGAGTTTACCAAGCCGGAACTTACAGCGGTAATCCCGTAAGCGTCGCAGCCTCGCTGGTCACACTTCAATCACTGAAACGGAGAGCGGGACAATTGTACCCGAAGTTGGAAAAAACGGGCGAGCAAGTCCGAAGGGGGATAAAGGATCTCATAGGGTCCGCGAAATTAGCAGCCCAAGTAAGCGGGTTGTCATCTATGTTCCAAATCTTCTTCACAGACCAGCCCGTCACAGACTACGACTCTGCGAAAAAATCGGATACAACTAGATTCCAAAAATACTTCCAGTCCCTGCTCGCGTCAAGAGTCTTTGTCCCTCCGTCCCAATTCGAATCATGCTTTCTTGCAACCAGTCACAAGGATGATGAAATTCAAGTTACCCTGGAAGCTATCGAAAGCGCTCTCAACAGACTGTCAGCGTAGAATCACCAATGCTGCTCAGGGTTGGCACAAGGGGAAGTAAACTCTCCCTCGTCCAGACCGATATCGTACTGGACCAGCTGAAGCGAAAAGATCCAAGACTCGTTGTCGAGAGGAAGATTATCAAGACGAGAGGCGACGAGGACCAGAGAACGCCCATCTTCTCGATCAATCAGAAGGGGATTTTCGAGAAAGAGATCGACCAAGCAATCTTGGAGAGGAAGATCGATGTGGCAGTTCACAGTCTGAAGGATGTCCCGGTGTTTGAAGGTGACACGAAGGTCGTGATCGCGAGTGTACCACAAAGAGGATCTCCCTCTAACGTGTTGGTAAGTAAGAATGGTGAGCGTCTAAGAGACTTGAAGAGCGGGAGCAGAGTTGGCACCAGCAGCCTTCTCCGCGTGGCTCAGCTCAAACGTGTCAGGCCAGATTTGCAAGCGGTCCCCATAAGAGGGAACGTTGACACTAGGCTCCAGAAGGTCGAGGACGGAGAGTTCGACGCTGTCATCCTTGCAGAGGCGGGTCTCCTAAGACTCGGCCTGACAGGTCGAATAGCAGAGCGGTTATCTTTAGATGATTTTATGCCCGCTCCTGGTCAGGGAATCCTCGCTCTAATAGCCCGGCAGGATAACAGGAAGGTCCTAGAACTCCTCCGGTCAATCGAGGACCCTCCCACCAGGGCACAGGCTGATGCTGAGAGAGAACTAGTCAATGTCCTAGAGGGGGGCTGCAAAGTCCCCATAGGAGCACTCGCGTCGTCAAACAGAGACAGTCTTCAGGTCACAGGGTGCATATTATCGAACGATGGAAAGATGAAGCTCGAATCGAAAAAATCCGGGAACATCAAGGAAGCAGCGGGGCTTGGGAGGGAAGTGGCTGAAGAGCTGATTTCGAAGGGTGCTAAGAAAATAGAGGAGACCTGGCGCGGCTCATACTACCGAGACTAGAGATCAATTGAATACTGTAGCGGTGACTCGACCGGCTGGTTTAGGGGACGATACGATCCGGCTCGTCAAAGAGCTGGGCTGGAAACCGTTGATCGTTCACACAGTGGAGTTAAGGCCGAGAGAGCAATCGGAGATCTTCACAGAGCTTTCCCAAGTCTTGACCGGAGGTCCGGTGGACTGGCTGGTACTGATGAGCCCGAACGGTGCCAATCTCTTATTCGACATTCTCAGAAGCCACGGGAACCTACTTCCAAGCGTCATAGGCGATCTTCAGCTATTAGCGGTTGGCCCAAAAACAAAGGACGCCTTGGCGAGGCAAGGGATACTCAGTGTTCACCTTCCCGACAAATTCAGCTCCATAGGTATTGCTGACTTTCTCTCCACCAAGCGTCTTGCGGGAAAACGAATACTGCTCGCTAGATCATCCTCCGCCGACTACAGCTTGGCCAGAGAGCTTGCGAAGAACGGCGCGACGGTGGATACTGTCAATCTTTACGATTCGATCATTCCTTCAGATGCAACCAGCTTCGAGCGATTCATAGATCTTATCCGGAAAGGAGATATCCAAGCGACCCTTTTCACGAGCTCGTTGTCCGCTTCAAACCTATTCCAAATGTCGAAGAAATACATTGGTCTCGACGAGCTTGTCCCACGGCTTCGAAAAATCCGAATAGGAGCCTTAGGTCCTGTGACAGCCCGCAAGCTCGCTGAGCTGGGGGTACCTCCGACCGTAGTGCCCGAGACGTTCATAATTGATGATGCCCTTAAGGAATTACTGAGCTGAGCATTTTCGTGACGCATAGTATTGTCCTTCTCAGGGTACTTTCCGATTAGACTGTTTTCTCTCTCGGAGCTAGTGCGATAAGCCCTAGCGAGCCACCATTTGCCTGACGAGGAATGGAGTGGCAACCGCGGCCAAGGCTTCTATGAACTTTGGATCGTCGTTGAGGGATAACGTTCGGGCCAGCTCTACGCCATGAGAATTTGCGTAGTCTCTGGCTTCCACATCCAGGTCGTAGAGAATCTCCAGGTGATCTGAAACGAACCCTACCGGGCATACCAAGATCCGCTTGATCCCTTTGTTTGAAAATTCGGCGATTTTCTCCTTGAGGCTCGGGCCCAGCCAAGTCCCGGTTGGTCCGCTAGCACTCTGAAACGCGAAATCCCAATCAGTGACGCGGGCCTCTTTTGCGACTAGCTGGCTCGTTTCGAGCAATTGGGCTTGGTACGGATCGTCATCGAAGACGGCCCTGAGGGGCAAACTATGGGCCGTAAAGACCACAATGATTCTTTGGGAACCTCTCATTTCACTCAGCCCTTTGCTTACTCGAGTGGAAAGCGCGGTGATCAATGATGGCTCGGTGTGCCAGCTCTTCACCATGACGAAAGGAACGTTCGAATGCTTCCTAGCCAATCCTCTTCTCACACTGTCCTCGTAGCTGCCGATGCTAAGCTTCGAGTAGTGTGGGGCGAGTGCCAGCCCGACGAGAATGGGCGGATTATCGGTGCTGATTTTCTCGACAACGTCCTCGACGAATGGATGCCAGTGTTTCATCCCGAAAAGGACTCTTGCGGGGGTATCGTCTGCGATTAGTTTCTTCTGCAACGCGTCAGCTTGAGACTTGGTGATCTGGAGCAAGGGAGTTTGACCTCCAACTCGTTGATATCGCTGCTTCAAGTGCTCTATCTCGTCTGGGCTTGAACCACGACCTCCTCTAACCTGCGCCAAGTAATCACCTACTTCATCCAGAGAGCTGGGACTGCCGTAGGCCATCAGGATGATTGCAGGCAATCCGTCAGTTCGATCCGAGAATTTTCATCTCTTGTTTCTAGTTGATTGCTGCACGAACTGAACGAGTCTCTCAGCTTTCTCGGGCTTCGTCTCGGGCAGGACCCCATGTCCCAAGTTGAATATGTGACCAGGCCTTCCCCGCACTCTGCCAAGGATCTCCTTGGTCCTTTCCTCGATCAGCTTATCAGAAGCGAGTAGGGTCGCAGGATCAAGATTGCCTTGTATCGCCGCCTCTCCGAGAACTGCCCAAGCGTCGTCGATGGGAAGTCTCCAGTCGACGCCGAAAACATCGCTCTCAGCCTCTCGCATCTGGTTTAGTATTCCCGCGGTTCCAACTCCGAAGAGAATTCTCGGAACGTTCTTTCCGGATAGGTCGGTTAGAATCTTCTGATTGTAAGGCAGGACAAAATCTCTGTAGTCCGCCGGTGAGAGACATCCTGACCAGCTGTCGAAGAGCATCACGGCGTCGACTTCTGCTTTGACTTGGGCTAGCAGATAGGTTGTAACGATGCGAGAGAGCCTGGAGAGAAGTTGGCCCCACAGTTCTGGCTGATCGTACATGATTTTCTTGGTTCTCGTAAATTCTCTGGATGGGCTTCCTTCGATCAGGTAGGAGGCTAGGGTGAAGGGTGCTCCTGAGAAGCCGATTAGCGGCACTTTTTCTCCGAGTTGTTGCTTGACTAGCCGAACAGCGTCTAAGACGTATGGCACGTGCTCTTCAGGAGAGAATTCTGCAAGGTCCTCAACCTCTTCCTTGCTCTTGACGGGTCTTTCAATAACGGGTCCTACACCGTCTACGAGTTTGAGCTTGACGCCGATTCCCTCCAGGGGCAGCATAATATCAGCGAAGAGAATCGCCGCGTCCACTCCAAGTTCTGAGACGGCGTCGGCTGTGATTTTTGCCGACAGCTCAGGGGTCTTACAAATCGTGAGTACATCATGCTTTGCCCTTATCTTCTGATAGCTTTCGAGATATCGGCCTGCCTGTCGCATGAACCAGACTGGAGTGTACTCGGTTTCCTTCCTCCAGCAGGCTCGGAGAAAATTGTCATTCTCCAATCCGGTCATGTTCTCTCCACTACAGACTTGTCATGGTCCTAGAAGGTCAAGCATCTTCTCAGGAGTGACGGAGACACATGTGAAGATGGGCGTCTCGACGGCGGTATATCGGCTTGCTTCGCTTCCCCGCAGGTCCAATACCAAGTTGAGAAAATCCTCCGGATGATCCGTCTCAAACGAGAGAATGAACTCGTAATCGTCTAGTCCGAAGCAGTAGGAAGTGTGAATGGTTACGGAAGAGTATTTGTGTCCTATCTGGATATGTTCCTTCATTATTCTCCGCCGTTCTTCGAAGGGAATGCTGTACCATTCACGCTTCTTGGTGAAGGGATAGACGAAGAGATAGTTGGATCCGACGGGTTCAGGATCAGTTGTCTTGCCGAAATATTCTGACGGTCGAATCATGGCCAGGTAGGAGTACGGGGTGGTGAGATACTTTCCGAGGCCGGTTTTCAAGACCTCGGAGTTGAAGCTCTGAAGATCTTCCATCGAACCAGTTATGATCCATAACATGAAGTCGGCATCGCCTCGAGTTCCAATCAGAGAGTACGTTCGGGGGATCAGAGGATCGTGTTTACGAAGAGTCGCCAGGAAGCCGTTCCTTGTGGACTGACGGTCGTTGTCTGGTAGACGCCTCCATGCAGGGTCTAGCTTGTAGAAGGTGTACTTGACGACTCGATACACGGCTCTCGTCTTCTGGACGGGCTCGGGGGATTGGAGCGTCAAGACGCGTCTCCCCTGGGCTCTTCGTGGTCTTCTATTTGAAAGAAGCTCGATAGGCGTCTAAGAGTATGTAGACTATTGGTAATTGGATTTCTAGGATCAATACTCTCCACCGTGAGTAGCCTGGATGCTCTGCTCTAAGCTTGCGCGTATTTCTGGGGATTCTTGTCGAATGAGGCTTTGCATAAAGATGAACAGAAGTGGATTGTTTTTCCTCCATGATTTGATGTGAATTTCGCCTTTTTCTCGTCCACCATCATTCCGCAAACTGGGTCTTTCTGCAACTACTCACCTCCCTAGATTCTCGGGTTGAACCTTCTGAGTAGGAGTGAGTTGGATACTACTGTTACGGAGCTGATCGCCATAGCCGCTCCTGCAAGGAGAGGGAGGACCTGATAGATTCCTGGTCCGAGAAACGGGACTAGTATCCCCGCAGCTATTGGAATGAGGGCTACGTTGTAGACGAAGGCCCAGAGAAGATTCTGCTTGATCTTTCTCACAGTCGCCTTACTTAGCTCAAGAGCCTTTGGAACGTCCGTCATGTCATCTTTGATGAGAATTATGCCACCAGTCTCCTTCGCAACGTCTGTCCCACTACCGATAGCTATTCCAACATCTGCAGCCGCTAGCGCAGGGGCATCGTTTATCCCGTCACCAACCATTGCGACCTTCCCGTTCTTCTGAAGCTTCCTCACGATATCCTCTTTCTCATCAGGACGGACGTTGGCGAATATCGTGTCGATGCCGAGAGTCGTGGCTATTGCCTTTGCAGTCCTTTCATTATCGCCTGTGAGCATCACGACTTTCAACCCCATCTTCTTCAATGCCTTTACGGTCGGCGCTGAGGATTCCTTCACCGTGTCCGCGAGCCCAAGCAGAGCAACAGGCTGCCGGTCTACAGCAAGCAAACTGACAGTTTTTCCTTGATCTTGAAGATCCGTCACTTTGTCTGAGTATGCTTCGACCGGAACGGAAAACTTGCTCATGAGTTCCTGATTGCCCAAGAGAATCTCTCGTCCCTCAACAGTCGCCTTCACCCCTAGACCTGGCAGCGCTTCAAAACCTGTGGGGTCCGAGAGCTCTAGTCTCTTACTCTGAGCGACGTTCACGACTGCCTCTGCTAGCGGATGTTCGCTGCCCTTCTCGACGGCTCCTGCGTAGCGGAGTACCTGAATCTCTGTGAGTTTTCCGATAGGAACAATGTCAGTAACGGATGGTTGCCCTTTCGTTAGGGTCCCGGTCTTGTCAAAGATTATCGTGTTGATCTTGCCAGCCTCCTCCAACTGGTCCCCTCCCTTGATCAGGATTCCGTTCTCAGCGCCCTTGCCTGTTCCTACCAACAGAGCGGCTGGGGTAGCGATTCCGAGTGCGCAAGGACATGCGATGATTACGACGGAGACAAAGGCCAGGAGGGAGAAGGCGAGTCCGATTCCAGCGACGAAGTACCAGAATAGGCCGGAAGCTGTCGCTATCAATATGACTGCTGGGACGAAGTATGCTGAGACTCTGTCGGCTAGGCGTTGTAGAGGGGCCTTTCCGACTTGAGCTTCTTCGACAAGCTTGGCGATTTGGGAGAGGACAGTGTCCTGTCCGACCTTTGTTGCTTGGATCTTCAGCAGTCCTGTTTTGTTGACTGTGGCGCCGATCACTTCGTCGCCGCTACGCTTGTCATGTGGGAGGCTCTCTCCAGTAATCATGGATTCGTCAATTGCAGAGTTGCCCTCGATCACCCTCCCGTCGACCGGGAGCTTCTCTCCTGGACGAACTAGTAGAATATCGGCAACCGCAACCTCCTCAACGGGGATGCTAATCTCGCTGCCGTCTCGTAGAATGTGCGCCATGGTCGGCTGGAGGCTCAGTAGTCTGTGAACCGCCTCCGAGGCTCTACCTTTCGTGATGTATTCAAGGAGGTTACCTGTCTGTATCAAGGTGATTATGATGGCTGATGTTTCGAAGTAGGTCCCGCTGCCTGGAAAGAAGCCTGGGACGAAGGTGGCGACTGTGCTGTAGATCCAAGCAGCGGTTGTTCCCAGACCGATGAGAAGGTCCATGTTGCCAATCCTCGACCTTAACGCGTCGTAACTTCCCAGGTAGAACCGGTAACCCACGACAAACTGCACAGGGAGCGAGAGGACGAACATGACGAGATTGTTGATCTGATGGTCTGGGATTATTGGGAGATATGTCAGTGCTGCAATCGGGATTGTGAATGCTGCACCGAGTGCGACGAGCCGCTTTAGACGGGCTAGAGTCTTCTCTGGAGCTTGGAACTGTGCAAGGCAGGTCTCGCTGCAGAAGTAGTACGTGGTTCCATAACGTATCGTCTGGAGAGAGTGTTTGCCCTCCTCCACATACATTCCACAGATCGGGTCCTTCGCCATGATTCTTCTCAGCCGCTAGGAACATGCAGTTCGAGGGACTTAATCTCACGCCTTTACACTTGTAAAAAACGCTTGATTCTGACCCTTTCCTATTCTAAGAATACCCCTTCGCCATGGGAACTGGAGGATCCTAATCTCTAGGATCCATGTCAGATGGCGTTGTTCGGATTGAATAGTGATGTCTTGTAAGGATATGGTTCCGCCCGGAACACTTTGTTCTTCACCCCGGGATCGTTGAGCATGATTTCACGGGCCGCTTCGACCGTTTCTGCTTTGAGGAGAACGATTCCGAAGAACACCATCTTCCGTTAGCCTTTTCAAGTAGTTGAAATGCACGGAGACAATGCGCGATTCGGATTCGGTAGATCCTTTCGTAAGCATGTCGTGGCGCACTGGCTGGATTCGATAGAGGAATTGCTCCACTTATCGTAGTCTCCGATGTCTATCCGCTGATACTCATTCTCGCACCTTCCATTCTGCCATTAAAGTGCATTTCCCGAAGCCATGCTTTCATCAATTCTTATCAGCGGGATCGACCGTACCTTACTCATGGTCCAGGAAGTCCGACGGACTGTCTTCAGACATGGACTAGCGTTCTATGGAACGGTGGCTTTCGTCGCCGGCTTCCTTGGTGCTAGGCTTTTCGCGACCCTTAACCCTACGGTCGTTGTAGAACGTGGTGCAGTCCACTTTCACCATTTCTGGTATGGCCTAGCCATGGTCGTTGCTACTGGTTGGCTCGGGATTAGTCTCAGCAACGAGAGGATGGGCCGCAACTTGGCGATAATATTCGGTCTCGGAGCAGGACTGATCGGAGATGAAGTTGGCCTGCTTCTGACCTTCGGCGACTATACGAGCAATCTCACAGAAATATTCTTCGTCTCTGCAATCGCGTTCATTATTCTCGTGACGTTGCTGTCTAGGGGCCGGAAGCACATCGAGAGAGAGGTGATCAATCTGAGCCTGGAAGAGAGGTTGACTCAGATAGGAGTCTTCATCGGGGCGTTTTCCGTAATCTTCTTCGCGGTGGGAGACTGGCAGATAGGGTTCGCGGTCTTAGGACTGGGAATACTAGCCTATCTCTGGGGCGAGCGTGAGAGGAGGCCTGGGAGTCTGCGGTCTCTCGCCTCATAGTTGTCCACCCAGTTTCTCTGTCTGACCGAGTTTTCTGAAAACTTGAATTTACCGTCAAACCGCGAGTGTAGGGACGCTATGCGTATCTTCGTGTCCCTTCGAGTATGACGACAAGTAGGAGTCGTATTCATGAGGACGAACCTGATCTCGGGTTTCCAAATGTCAGTCAATTACTGGTTCGACCTTGTTTTGCAGGGAATGGGGAGCCCCATTCGCGATTGGGTTTACGACTTTCTAGACAAGAAAGGCATCAAACGGGACGATATCCCAGCCAGGTTTGAGGATGTTGTGAAGATACTTCACGAGAGGTTGGGGACGAGTGCGCGTGTGATTGCCTATCGGACGATGGTTGAGCTGTACAAGGAGTTCTCGTTGAGCGCGAACTTCGACTATGAGGATTCCATAGAGGACAGATTCGTATTCCTCAAAGAGAGAGTACTTGCGGATCGTCTCCATCCAACAAGAACCCCCAGCCTAAAACTCGCATTCTAAAGTCCGCCTTCGGGACACTGCGATTAGTGGAAGTCGACCGGACAATCCAGCAGCCTCGGGTCAAAGACCACTCTCACGTTGCGAGAAAAAAATTGTTGCCCCCCCCCAGTTTTTTTCAGAGGGCTCTCACTGATTGAAAGTGTTCTGGGCGAGTCTCACGTTTCAACGCGCAGAATGGAACGGTCGACCGTTATTCCAGAGCGGAAATTAGGCGTATAGCTCATCGTGAAAAAGTCGCGATCTAGAAGCGCCTGCCCAGATTCTGGATCAGGGTTTGTTCTGCGCTTGTCTGACATGTAGCGGAAAAGTCTTGCTTGCTTCTTCTCGAAGGGCTCGGTGGGAGAAAGGATTACTCTTTGTTAATTCCTTCTCAACAGCGAGTTTTGTGTCGCGGGAAATATTTTTTTTCTAGATTCTGGGAAGGGTCCGTTCGCCGTCTGAAACGTTTCTAGGCGAGATTCCGGGTTTGTCGCGCGCAACACGCGAGTCAGCCGTTTTTCGACAAGTAGCCATCTGTAACAATGCACGCTTGAAGTGGGCTTCATATGAAATGCTACTCCCAGATCCCGGATCAGGGTTCATTCCATGCCCTTTCGCTGAGGGTAGCGATTTACCAAATTATCGGCGTGTCACTTTCAGGCTGTCTATCCCGACAGGGTTTCTTCGGGCTCTGTCAACGCCGAGCTCTCCTCGGCCTTGTTCCAGTCCGTGGCGATCTTGACTAGCCGCAATAGATGTTCGTGGTCTTCAACGCTTAGAGACTTGCCGGAGTCTATCTCTGCCTTGAGTCTCGCGAATATCGGGGCTGACTCTCCGAAGGGCACTTGAGACTTTTCCACTATCGCAAGGAGTCTTCGAGCCTCGGCCAACGCGGGAGAGATTGGCTTGCTAGGAGCCTGAGACGGCCTTGGCTTGTTCCCTTTTCTCTCCATGCTTTTGGTCCACCCTATTGTTTTGTGGAGAGTTTTGAGAGGCCGGTAGATAAAGAAATCACCTGAGGTCAAAGCGAAAACTGTAAGCATTTATTCTAGAAGCTAGACGCGAAGATTGATTCGGGTTGGAAAAAGTCGATAAGATGGCGGCGGGTCTCATGTGGAGAATAATTGGAACTATTGTCGCGTTTTCAGCATTCTTGGTCGGGTCGCTGATCTATGTAGGGTTCTATGCTAGCAGTTTCGACTTGACCCAGAAGATCATTGTAGTGCTTGTCGCCCTCATCCTTGCGTTTGCAGCAATAGCGATAATGTGGGTGTCCTTTGCTGGACGCAGGGGATGGATGCGGGACCGATGGGGATCTTGAGCGCTTGTTCCTTCAGTGATTATTCGGCGAACCGGGAGGATTCCATTTCCATTCGTGATGGATGCCTTCTATGGGACGTTTTGTCTCGGGGTTTGGTCATGAGTCGCTTAATTTTCTCGCCTATCTTTTCAAAGACCTCCTCGATAGACCAGCCTTCTTCCTCGAAGTCGAACTGTTCTTTGGGCAGTTTGATGAATACTTGGACTTCATACCGCCTTCTATCTTTCTCGAGCAGCGACGTCTTTACGACCGCTCTTGCCTCAATGATGTCGCGGTGAATGCGGCCAAAAGCTTGTAATGATCTTTGAAATTTCAGCTCGGCTTTTCGAGATTCGAGGTCATCTTTCTGGAGACCTAATACCTGTACGGGTACTTCTGAGAATTCTTGTCCAGCCATTGATACTCCTCCTAATCACCTATCTGACAACTAGTACGGGACAAGGGGCGTGGGAGACTAATCCGCTAGAGACGCTTCCTAGCAGCATCTTCTTGAATCCTCCGAGCCCCCTAGTCCCAACTACGATCAGGTTAACGTTCTCCTTGGCAGCGTGATTGACTATCGTCTCGACGACTGAGGAGACGGCTTCCGGGATCTGCGTTTTGACGTGGATGCCCAGCTTCTTGGCTTTCGACTCTGTCTCGCCTACGATGCTCACTGCAACTTTCCTAGCATATGCGTAGTAAGCGTCGATCTCGTGCTGTGAGGGAGCAGGAAGGCTCATTCCGGTGGGCGAGGCGATCGTGGAATGGTAATAGGAAGTAGGAGGGGTGATCGCGTGAAGAACGATAAGGTCCGTTTTGAGCTTCTCAGCTAGTTCGATTGCAGCTTGGGCTGCTCTCTGAGAACTCTCTGAACCGTCGAGAGCCACAAGAAGCTTGTTGAACAGGGGTTTCGACATTGTGGAGGAGGATTCCGGCGTGCGCTTTACGGTCTTTGTTTCCATTGGTCTCACTAATACTCAGCTGTAGGCCTTTCGTAAGGTTTTCGCATGGCCGATAAGAGGTGCTGACGAAATCTCAAGTAACGGGCTTTGTAATTAGTCGGCCTGAATGTTCTCCAGAAAAGTGGCTGATGGGACGAAGAAGAGGTTCCCGGTAACTGCGCGGCTGAAATCTAGTAGTCGGTCGTAGTTGCCTGCGGGCTTGCCTACGAACATATTCTGAAGCATCTGTTCGATGGTGCGAGGAGAGCGGCTGTAGCCGATGAAGTAGGTTCCGAACTCTCCTTGACCGGCGTGACCGAAGGGCATGTTGTCCCGGAGTATCTTGATCTCCTTCCCGTCCTCCACGATCTTGGTTAGCGCGTTATGTGCATAGGTGGGTTTGACGGAATCATCCAGCTCCACGTCGCTCAGCTTTGTACGACCGACAATGTGTTCTTGCTTTTCGGTCGGTAGCCTATTCCAGTCGGCTAGATTGTGGAGGTACTTCTGTACGATCACGTAGCTACCCGCGGTGAATGCGGGGTCCTCGTCGGCGATGAGGGTGACATCCATGGCCTCTTGCGCCTTAGGATTCTCTGTCCCGTCGACGAAGCCGATGAGGTCGCGGCTGTCAAAGAAACGGAATCCATGCACCTCGTCTACTGGGGAGATTGCGGATCCGAGCCGGGCCATGATTCGCGTCGCCAGCTCGAAGCACAGATCCATCCTTTGCGCGCGGATATGGAAGAGCATGTCGCCCGGTGTTGAGACGGCGTGACGCTCTCCTGCGCGGATCTCATGGAACTTGTGCAGTTCTGCCGGCCTGGGCTGCCCGAAGAGCCGGTCCCATGCTTCGGACCCAAAGCCCAATACGCACGAAAGGCTTCCCTCAAGTTCGCGAAAACCCACCGAGCGTATAAGCGCAGGAAGGTCTGCACAGAAGGATCGTATTGTACCTCGATTCCCAGCGCTAGGCTTGGCCGTCACAACTAGAAAAATCGCGGCGCGGGTGAGAGGTATAGCTACCGACTGCGGCAACGCAGGCGAACCTTCTGGCGCAATCGGCTTCGACATAGGCAGGGTTCCCCATCCTTGAGGGCTGAAAACCCTTACGGTCTTTTCTCCAGTCCGGTCATATTTGCTACGTTTGAGAATTTACTGAGCCGCCACATGCCCACGTATGCCATCCTCTTTTCTTTCGTTAATTCTCGTATGGAGTGGATAGGAGTGATCATGAAGAAGGTTCTTATCCATCTCACAACGCGGCGAACTCCATGAGTAACTTGAAAACTGAACTCGAACACATCAAGCACCACATCAAGTATCCCGCGAACAAGACACAGGTCCTAGCAGCATGCAACAACATGACAGACGTTCCGTCAATCGACAAGGAATTCGTAACCAAATCTCTCACTGACAACAACTACAAGGGCCCAGAAGACGTCGTAAGGGCTCTCCTCAACAAAGTCTAACCTTTCTCCAACTTCCCTTTTTTTTTCTTTAGCGTTCTAGATAATGCCAGGATCGTTCTTCTAGGGCAAGCATATTCTAGAAGTTAATACTACTGCTTGGTTCCAATCTTTCCGTACCAGTTCTCTAAATATCTAGAGTGCGCGCAGAGCTCAGGAGCGGAAAATGGCGCCTCTCGACATCCTTCTTAAAGCGAACTCGCTTGAGGGCTTCGCATGACCGGATCGGGGTTCGGGAAGCTCTCATCGGAGAAACTGCTTGCAGCAGCAGCTCTCATCGCCATATCTAGCGGTGCCGTTGTGGGCCTGAGCGTTGGATACGTAGTACATTATTCCGCCCCCGCAACTAGAACATTCTATCTCTTTGACGGCACCTTGCCCTTCAGTGAGCCTAGTTTCTACAATATACCTCATGACACATTCGTGCCAGATACGATTACTGTCGATAAAGGTGACCATGTAGTCATCCATTACATCAACATAGAAGACGTCTCCGAGAGCCATACTTTCACAATGGATCTGCCCTACACATTCGATGCGACTCTTTACGGGAACGCGACGCAACAGGGAGTTGTAGGCACGTATCCTAACGTAGGCGACATCGTCCTGTCGCAGGGCCAGAACGCTACCATCACGTTCACTGCAAACTGGGCCGGGACCTTCCGCTATTATTGCGCATACCACCAGCCTACAATGACTGGATACTTGGTGGTAATCGGTTGACAGGCGTGGGAGAATGATCGGACAAATTTCCGATAACTTAGGGGCGAGTTGGAGGCTTTAAGCGATTGAAGTTCCTTCGATGGAGCGCGGTTGCTCTACTACTCGTCACAGGGATCATTGATCTCTACTATGGAAACTCGTTCGCTGGATTCTACGAGAATCTCTGGTATGTCATGGGAGGAATCTACGTCTTCGCGGCCATAGTCATCGCTGCTAACATCGAGCCCAGATTCTCGCAACTCACGGTCTTCGCCTACACACTATTTCTGTGGTCGGTATGGGCGACTGTCGCGTTGGAAACAGGGATAGGTCTGGATGCGGTTGCCTACGCTGACAAAGCGATTGAGGCGGTCCTCGCTGTCAATATGGTGTTGCTATTTCGCAGCTCGCGAGCGTCTGTTGCAGTCCTAGCTCACTGACTAGTCTTGGCTCGATCTACCCTTCTTGAGAGAAGTGATAGTGCTGGAAATTATTTCCAAGAACTCTTGTTTAGCTATTCCGTACACTCGTTCAACTCGTTCTACCTGATGACGAGTACAGGACAATGGGCGTGAGAGACGACTCCGTTCGACACACTACCCAGTATCAGCTTCTTGAACCCGCCGAGCCCTCGGGTCCCAACAATTATCAGATCAGCATTTTCCTTGACGGCCTGATTGACTATCGTTTCTACCACGGAGGTTGTTGCCTCAGGAATGTCCGCCTTGACCATGATGCCGCGTTTTTTGGCCTCGGACAATGTTCCGTCAACGATGCCGTGACCTACTCTCCTAGCATATTCAAGGTATAGATCAATCTCTTTCTCGTGAGTGGGCGGTTCGATTACCAGGCCTTCCGGCGAAATCTCGGTGTGGTAGTAAAGTGCAGGGGGAATTATTGCGTGGAGAACAATGAGTTCAGCCTTTAGCTTCTCGGCGAGCTCTAGGGCTGCTTGGGACGCTCGAGCAGAATTCTCCGAGCCGTCCAAGGCGACAAGCAGCCTCTTGAACATTGATTTCGAGGATGTTGGGGTAGACTGACTAGGTGGCCTAACAGTCTGAGTTTCCATTGGACTCGGACAAACCCCCCCTCGATGTTAGTCCTAAGGTTTGCGCTCGTTCCTGCCAATTCGACGTTTGGCTTCATGAGTGGATGGCGCTACTCTGGGCTTTCCTGCGTGTTCTGTCACTCCAGCCACCTTTTCTCAGTTCTGACAAGGATAATTCGAGCCACTCGAGGAGATGCTTGCTCGAACGATGAGGACAATTCTCGCCGCTGTCGACCAGTCTCATCATGCTCATGACGTGATGAGTCGGGCGGCTGAGCTGGCAGTTCTACTACGGAACGACTTAGTCGTTCTCAGTGTGGTAAGTTCGGACCCGATGAAGCAGTTTAGTATCGTCGAGGAACAGAATCGATTTGCCAGTTTTCACCGGGAATTGATCTTCAAACACTTTCCGGAAAATAGTCTCGCGGTCGAACAACACGGTGGAAATGGTGGAGTGTACCGATATGGTACTGCTGGAGTGAGGGTCCAGTCGCGGATTTTGTCGGGTAATGTTGTCGACAAGATTTGCGAGTGCGCGGAGGAGGTCAATGCCGACATCGTTCTTGTTGGCAGTAGGGGGCTAGGCAATATCGGTAGCCTCGTTCTCGGCAGCGTCTCTGAGAGAGTGGTCCACAAATCTGCTCGGTCGGTACTGGTCGTCAAAGGTGAAAGACTCGAAGGCCCAGACTGGCAGGGACTTTCCACGGGCCAGAAGTCGGGCGCCTCAAGAGTCTAGGGACCCTTAATCATAGTGCCAGATCCGTCGTTACTTCTTCAACCCAACATTGCAGTTGACTTCTAGTTTGTAATCGTCGTCCCGGCGATTCCTTTTAGGGCCTCTTCGGCCTTTTCCAGAGAAGCAATAACAACTCTTCTCCCTGAAGAGCCCGACAGGAAACTGACCGCACTTTCGACCTTGGGACCCATACTACCTGCTGGGAACTGGCCTTCTGCGAGATACTTCCTGCACTCTTGCACGGTCATACTGTCGAGAGCTCGCTGATTCGGCTTCCCATAGTTGATGAACACTTTCTCGACGTCCGTTAGAATAAGTAGAGTCTCCACTCCGAGGGTCTTGGCCAACAGAGCAGCTGTTCGATCCTTGTCTAAGACCGCTTCAACACCTTTGATCTTACCATTCTTGCCTCTGATCACAGGAACCCCACCCCCACCGACGCCGATCACGACCGTCCCAGTTTCGAACAGTCGGATGATGGTCTCCTTCTCCAATATGTCCAAGGGTGTCGGAGACGGGACGACTCTTCGATAGCCTCGACCACTATCGCTGACCATGGTCCATCCTTTCGATTCTCGCAGTTGCCGTGCTTCTTCGGGAGTATAGAACGGTCCCACCGGCTTTGTCGGATTCTTGAACGCCGGGTCCTCAGCATCGACGAGTGTCTGAGAAACGATAGTTGTAACTGGAGCGGTTAATCCTCGTGATTCTAGCTCGCTACGGACTGCTCGCTGGAGCATGTAGCCTATCATTCCCTGGCTCTCAGCTCCGCAGACGTCCAACGGCATCGATGGCAACGTATTTTTTGCGATCTCATTCTGTAGCAGAATGTTCCCTACTTGGGGGCCGTTGCCGTGTGTGATGGCAATTCTCTCGCCTCTCTGAAGAAGAGCTGCAAGATGCTTTGCTGTGTTTTCTACGTTCGCGGCCTGCTCTTCCGCTGTTCCTTTCTGGCCGTGTTTGAGAATGGCGTTGCCTCCTAGACTTACCAATACTTTCATGCGTTGAACCTAGTTTGAGGGCTTTCTGTTGAGGACGCAGGTCATGCAGCGGATGCCTCCGTATCCTCCCGTAATCTCCTGTAGCTGGAGTGAGGTCACATCGATAGAAAGTTCTTGGAACTCACGTTTGTGTGGAAAGAACTGGTCTGACTGCTTGAGCCTCGTCAAGTCTTTTCTCGCTTCTTCCAATAGGGCACGGTACCGGTGCGGGTCGGCGAGCGCCTTGGCCTCCAGGTTTCTCAGGACCTTCTTCACAACCTTCTCAACTTCGATAGCTAGAATGCTGTGGTCTTTCACGCAGAGGAAGTTCGACGCGTAGCACATCTGTTCAAGCGTCGTTATCGGAACAATCGTAAACCTATGACCCATTAAGTACTCGTACAGATTGGGAGTCTTGCTCATCTTCTTGTAGTGTCCAAGAGATGATCTCTGGTAAACCTCGACCTTTGCTCGCTTCAAGAGGGGTATGCATCCGACGGCGATATTTTTTCCGGGGAAGTTGAGGTAAGTGTCCAGGTGCATGTTGATCATCGGGTCGGGCTCGTCGCCTGGGATCAGCGGATGAGCTGGCTGGTGAATCATCGCAACCTCTTCGAAGTTAATCCCGCGTCGAAGAACCTGACTCGCACCATTCAAGTTCGTTCTGTCGCCAATCCCGATCATAGCGATCTTGCCTGCTGGTATGAAATCGCCTCCCTCCAGTGTTCCGGGTGCTTTCACTCGATTGACTATTTTCGCGCCGGCCATTTCTAGTATGGTGCTGGTGATTTCTGGTTCCATCCTGCGTTGAGGCTTGGACATTCGGCTGACAATCAAGCCAAGGTCTGAAGCAACTTGTTGGTCTCGCATGAAGAACAGGTTCGCCAGAGGGACATCGAGCTGTACTCGGGGGTACATCATCCTGATGCCCCTCTTCTGATCCAGTCTGATGCTAGGCCTGAAAACTAGGACGCTGAAGATGGTCTCTACGCCTAGCTCTGGTAAGTTCCTCTCGAATTCGCGCCTTGCTCTCTTGACTTCAGCAGGGGGACCCTCGAACTTCACTATTCCTTTCGCATATTTCGTCAGCATCCCAACCAGCTCAGGGTCTTCCCTCGCCAGTTTGATGGCGAGATGTTTCAGTCTGTGGACCCTTACACCTGTCAGGTCTAGTGCGTGCTCAAGCTCTCTATGTTCGTGGATCGCCTCGTCCATGTTGAAGGCTCGTTCGTAGAGGAAGGCGAAGGGCTCGATGAGCCCAAAGAACATCTCAGTTCCGGGTCTGTGAATCACAACATCTTGTAGAGCGTCCCACTCTGCTCTGACTCTGGAATCCAAGAAGGCCACGCCACGCCAAGGCTACTTCTGACGCAGAAGCCACTCTAACACGGACGCGGCAGCGTAGAGCTTGTTCTCGCCCTGCTGCCATACAATCGACTGTTTGCCCTCAATCGCGTCATCGGTAATCTCAAGACCCCTGTGAGCTGGGAGGCAGTGCATCACCTTGGCGTCTTTCTTCGCAACCTTCAGAAGATCATCGTTGATCTGGTAGCCGCTGAAATCCTTCATCCTCTTCTCCTTCGAGGCTTCGTCGCCCATGCTAACCCAGACATCCGTGTACAACAAGTCCGCATCCTTGGCGGCTTGTGACGGATCATGAGACACATCAATATTGCCGCCTGAAGTCCCAGAGGTTTTCTCCGCTTCGCTGAGAACTGTCGCGTTCGGCTCGTAACCTGCCGGACACGCTACTGAGATGCTCATACCCTCAAGTGCCCCGCCGAGGAGTAGAGAGTTGCAGACGTTGTTCCCGTCGCCGATGTAAGTGAGCTTCAATCCTTTCAGCTTCCCCTTCGCCTCTTGAATAGTGAAGAGATCGGACACGATCTGTGTCGGATGCTCAAGGTCGCTCAACGCGTTGATAACGGGGACCCGCGAATCCTTGGCCAACTGGACCACGGTGTCGTGCGCATAGACTCGGGCGACAATCCCATCAAGGTACCCGCCCAGAATCCTTGCTGTATCCTTCACCGGCTCTCCTCGGCTAAGCTGAAGCTCGCTGGCGGCAAGGTAGATCGAGTCTCCACCAAGTCTACGGGTAGCAACCTCAAAGCTCGCCCGGGTTCGGGTCGACGGCTTCTCGAAAAGCAGTCCTGTAATCTTCCCGCTTAGTGTGGCGAGAGACCGTCCTCGTTTGATGAGAGTCTTAATCGCTTTGGCTCTCGCGAGAATTCTATCCATCTCTAGTTTGGAAGCATCGGTCACTGAAAGGAAACTTTTCAATTTGAGACTCCCGAAATCCAGTGAGACGGACGACTGGCCTAGTATGTGAAGTTCATGTCACATACACAGCTCAAGCCTACGTGATTTGCTCATGGCAATATAACAAGCGTAAAATAGATTCTTTCGGATCCTTTCAAATCTCAGATGGCTACGGCGAAGCAACTGGCTAGTGGGCTAGGATCCGGCAAGATCGATCACGTGGTAATTATCGTCAAAGAGAACCACTGCTTCGACAATTACTTCGGCACATTTCCCGGAGCTAACGGAATGACGATGCCGAGGTCGCCCAACCCGCCTCCTCGGGACCCGGACCATCGCCACAGCGCCTGGCTAACGCGCCAGACGACCGCTGTCCGCCAACAGTTCGTTGAGGCTGACATACCAGGATACTTTGCCTATGCAAGAAAATTCACTCTCTGTGATCAGTATTTCACCGAGGTCGCTGGACCGTCGACCCCGAACCATCTAATGCTAATAGCCGCCGACTCTCCCTTCATAGACGACCCGAAACCCGGAGACACATCCAGAGTCTCCACCTCTCTTCCACTGAGCCTCGAAACCCGCAACTTGACATGGGGCAATTATGGAGGATACGTGTTTCAATATCTCAGTGGTATCGGTGGGAAGAACAAGTTCACCTCCGACCAGTTCGCCAAGGATGCGTCTATTGGAAAGCTGCCGATTGTCTCTTGGGTCTTGGCTCCGGGCCAGTTTGACGAACATCCGCCAGACCCAGGGAAGGGTCCGATGGGTAATGTGACGATGGGCATGCAATGGACCGTCAACCAAGTAAATGCGATCGTTAAGGGCGGGCTCTGGTTGAGAACCACCATTTTCGTTACTTGGGACTGCTGGGGAGGATGGTACGACCACGTCAACCCGCCCAACGTCGAGACTTGGAAGCTGGCGACGCCCCAGCCCTCCTACCAGGGAACCCAGTTCCGATACGGCTCTCGAGTCGGCTGCCTAGTACTAGGCCCGTTCGCGAGATCAGGCTACATTTCGAAAAAGTTACACTCACACGTCAGTCTTGTCCGTTTCTGCGAATCCATTTTCGGACTGCCCGCGCTGAACCAGAGGGACGCGCAGGCTGACGACATGTCGGATTGTTTCGACTTCAAACAAGCGGCAGCTCAACCACCTGCATAACGTCAGTCACGGAGATCGGTTTCAACCCTGACGACTAAGTAATCACTCTAAGGCAAAAATTGTTGATTGACTAGAGGCAACTACATGTACCATTCCGATCAATTGCTGACCTGAGCGATGCCGTCCTTTGAGATCATTCTCTCAGCCTTCCTCGCAATCTCGCTAACAGCATCGATTATCTCGAGCAGAGCCCGAGCTCCTTACACGATCATTCTCGTACTCTTCGGAGTCGCAATAGCAGGCTCCTCACTCTCCTCCATCCTCGGAGTTAGCCTGCTCTACGACAGCCTAGTAGGCGGAGGCCTCTTCGTCGGACTTGTCCTCCCACCATTACTCTTCGAGACGACGATGAATATTCGATTCGAAGAATTTCGAGCCGTCGCCAGACCAGCTCTTCGACTCGCCACCATAGGAGTGGTCATAGCAACAGTCGTTGGAGGACTCTTTCTATGGCAGATAGTCCAGCTCCCACTGCTCCCGTCATTCCTCTTCGCCAGCATAATCGCCCCTACCGACACAGCAACAGTCCTAGAAATCTTCCGACGAGCAAGGCTCCCGAGAAAACTCTCAGCGCTAATGGAGACAGAAGCCGTCTTCAACGACGCGACGGGAATAACCATCTTCACCATACTTCTCACATCGCTAGACGTCTCCCGCCTCTCCCTCGTCCGGGCCGCAACCAGCTTTGCAGAAATCTTCGGAGGAGGCGTAATAGTGGGACTGCTCGTCGCGCTCAGCGCTCATTTTCTCTCGAGACTTGTAGCTGATCCTATGTCTGAGACGATGATAACAATCACTACAGTATACGGCTCCTATACGGTCGCAACCGCCCTTGGTTTCTCAGGAATAGTAGCCGTTGCAATAGCAGGGCTCTACTACGGAAACTCGACGGTAAGGACCTGGGTTCTTCCTCAAACCACTCGGACTGTTAGGAACTTCTGGAGAATCATGGCCTTCATCGCCAACTCACTCGCGTTCCTCTACATAGGACTCAGCACAGACCTAGCCAGGATTCGGGCGGACCTCCTGCCAATTGGACTGGCATTCACAGCCGTGACGATTGCGCGCTTCTCATCCGTCTACCCACTACTCGGAACATCGAAGATTAGCGGAGAACCAATTCCGAGAACTTGGAAGAATGTTGCCATGCTTGGCGGGATGAGAGGCGCGCTGTCCATTGCACTCGTGGCCTCACTACCAGCCACGATCCCATCAAGGGACGTGATCACATCGATGGTATTAGGAGTAGCCTTCTTGTCCATAATTCTTCAAGGTCCACTACTCTCCAGCTATGTCCGTAGGAAATTTCCGAGAAAAGTCGAAGTTAGCCCTCTCTCAAGGAAGTTCTGATCTGAAAGATAGTTCATCGTCGACGCGCTCTTGAAGCGTGGCGAAGCCCTCTTCCGACTAAGCCGAAGAAGAGAGCGGCCATCCAGATAATCACGATGATCATGATGTCGATTCGGGGAATCATCGGTAACAGATTGTCAATGCTTCCAATTGTGTCAACATAGAGGATCCTGGGGAATAGATCTAACGCCCAGAGAGCGACTACGATACTCGCTAGCGTTCCAAGAAATAGCCAACGGCCGATGCTTCTACCACCAGCGAATTCGCCTAGTTGTTCCGACTCTGGAATCTCAACCGACTCTTCTATGAGATGCCCTTCATTTTCACCAATATTCGCGGACGGCTGTGTTTGACGGTTCAGGCTGTTGAGAATCTGGTCGGTGGTTGTCGGAGCTTCTTTGGTCTTTGACCTTCCGGAGAAATCGAATCGGTGGCGAGCACGTGGGCGTTTCTCTTCCAACTCTGTTCAGCTGGGCTCTCAATTCATTAATAGTTAATACTAACACTTGGGCAACCCAGTACTCGGCTGATGGAAGCTGAGGAATCTTCTTGAAAACACGTCCAACGAGTTACGTGTGGATAGAGGGCACCAGAAAAACTTCCATCGCTTACTATCCGATGATCTCGTGCTCTGTTCCTTAGAGTGTTCGACGATGTTAATAGTACCCAGCATGTGTCCGCTGTTCGGACGTCCAAGCTATGAAAGTCGGAATTCTAGGTAGCGGCGATGTCGGCAAAGCCTTAGGGAAAGGATTCGTAAGTCGTCAGCACGAAGTCAAGATCGGCTCACGTACTCCGAACAGTGACAAACTAAAGTCATGGGTCAATCAGGTAGGAAGAAACGCGTCAACGGGAACATTTGCAGATTCGGCAGCCTTCGGAGACGTCATCGTCCTAGCAACCAACGGCTCGGCCGTTGAATCGGCCATCGACCTCGCCAAGCCACAAAACTTCAACGGAAAACTAGTGATAGACGTGACCAACCAGCTCGACTTCTCAAGGGGGCCACCTCCCGGAATGCTGTATTCGCCGACAGACTCTCTCGGTCAAAGAGCTCAGCGGAAGCTTCCATCCGCGAAGATAGTCAAGTGTTTCAACACCGTCCCGAACTCGCAGATGGTTGATCCAAAGTTCAAAGATGTCGAAATGATGATCTGTGGAAACGATCCCGCGGCGAAGCAGCAAGTAATGAGGATTCTGAAAGAGTTTGGGTGGAAAGGGGCCATAGATATTGGCGGCATCGAGAACGCGGGGTGGCTAGAAGCCTTTGTCCCCCTCTGGGCAAGGGTCGGTATGTCACTGAACACATGGGATCACGTGTTCAAAGTAGTCCGATAGCGCTCCTGGAGAAACCCGGAAGTCTCGGTTGGCGCATTGATCGAAACAGATTCTAGTTGTACAATTCGTCGTATCGTCGGAATTTCCAGTAGGCCGTGGAAACAAGCCACGCTACGAGGAAGATTCCCATTATTCCGAATCCCATAGTTTCGAAGTCAAGCTTCGCTAGCCAGTTCCAATAAGGACCAGTCAAGTTCAGTTCGCTGGCAAGAACTTGCAGTAGCTCGACTCCACCAATCGCAAATGCGACGGCGACCGAAATCACGGTCACAGTCAGGTTGTAGTAGATCTTCCGAATCGGCCTAAGAAAGGCCCAGCCGTAGGCAGCACGCATTGCAATCCCGTCTGTAGTGTCAGCGAGAACCATTCCGCACGTGAACAAAAAGGGAAGAAGCAGAATCATCCAGAGCGGGACTGACGAGGAGACGGCGAATACGATGGTTATTGCGAACAGGGCGATCTCGCTGGCAGTGTCGAAGCCGAGCCCAAATAAGACGCCGATTGGATAGATCTGCCAGGGTTTCCTAACTATCTTGAAGAGACCTCCGAAATATCGGTTTAAGAAGCCCCGATTTTGCAAAAGTCCCTCAAGCTCGGATTCGTCTAGCTTCCCTTCCTTCATGGTCCTGAAAGTCCGGTAGATGCCCACCACGATGATCGCGTTAACGAGTCCTATCAGAAACAGAAAGATCCCTGACACAGTGGTGCCGATTATTGCGCCGGAGCTTTGAAGCCCAGGTATCTGATTTGCAACTGATTGAGTTGCGATCACCAAAGCAACTACGAGTCCGACCACAACGGTCGAGTGTCCAAGTGAAAACCACGTGCCCACCGTAAGTGGGCGCTCCCCATCTTGCAAAAGTTTGCGCGTCGTGTTGTCTATCGCCACGATGTGGTCAGCATCCACTCCGTGGCGTAGACCCAAGGTGTACGCGAGGACTCCCAGGGCTGCCAACCGGGCAAAAATTGTGCCCACGACTATGGAGGCTGCAAACCCGACGAGAGTGGCGATGGCTATTGCAGAATAGATGACGAGCACGGAGAATTCTTCGCTTAGGGAGAGGCCGAGACCGCCTCGTTCTAGTGCCTGTTCAGTCAATGCCCGACCTCTCTTGTCCAGGTGATGGTGATCGGCTCATTGTTGAGCTTCGCAGAATACTTCGCCGGCGACTGGGTTTCGGATAATATAAAATTTCATCCTGGTAATACTTTTCTTGGAGTCAGATACTCGTAGTAATACTGTGTTGAGGATGATTTCGAATGAGTGACCTTACGACGAGAATCAGCATGTCTCTACCGCCCGGGCTTCTGGAGGCCTTTGACAGGGTCTCTCACCAGAGCGGCTACGCTGACAGATCGAAGGCTTTGCAAGCGGCTATGCGAGCTTTCATCTCGGACTTCGAAGCGGGAGCCAAAAAAGGAAACGTTGTCGGGTCGATCGTCATGGTTTATGACCATGAGACAAAGGGTACTGATGAAGCGATTACAGAAACGTCTCATCATCACAGACAATCAATACTCTCTTCTCTCCACGCCCACATCGACGAGGCGCACTGTCTATGCGCCCTATTAGTCCGAGGGAAGGTGCCCGACATTGCGAGTCTGGAGGGCGAGTTGAAGCGGGAGAAGGGAATCATGCAAGTCAAGTCATCATACCTAGAGACAGAATCCATCTAGGCAACAATTTCTAGGAGCTGATCCTCGTAAGTGTATCAGCTTCTACCAGTGTCCGAATGGTACTCTAATCACACCGTTCCTTACTCCCTGAACCTTTTTCGAGTAACACGACCCTTTAGTCGACTTGACCGCCCATTCCGATCTCGAGGCAGGTAGCGATGTCTGCTCTCGAATTATGTAAGAAACGGGCAGCGACTTAGGAGGGGTCGTTTTTCCAGACCAAGCAGAAGATCGTTTTCTTAGCGACCATAACGATGTTATCCATCTCTATGGCGAGCTTCCCGGTTCACGCGTCAGGGCCTTATGGTGAAACTTACTCATTTTCGCAGTCTACCTCCAGAATTCAGGAGACAAACAGCCCAGGCATCACCTTCGTCCTCAACGTGACGACTCCTCTTGCCGGGATCAACTATCAATTCTCATGGGCGGTGACAGACCCGACAGGTGCGATTCAGATCACTGCCACCACGGTGAACTCGGTGCCGGCGACGTTCGCGACAAGCGTGACCTATCCCACCAGTTTCGGGAGTACCAACATCACATACGTTGGAGTATACAATATCACGGTCAGCCAGACGAGCCCACCTCCTACTACGAAGGCAGAGACCAGCCTCTTCCAAGTTGGACTCACAGACTCGCAGGAATATCAGCGTACGCAGTCAGCCTCAATGATAGCTCAAGGATACAAAAGCGCCGAAAACATCACTATCTCGATAAGATCCCCGACAGGTAACGCCCCTGGCTTCCCCACAACTAGACTGGCAGACTCGGTTGGTACACTTGCTTACACTTGGACAAGTATTCCACCATCTGTCCCCCTCGGAAACTATACCGTTTCACTGACCGGGTCGAGAACGCCTAAGACAGGTTTCCCTGACACTCAGACCTTTCTCGTCGATCCGGCTAATGTAACGATCACACAACTCACGATAAGTCAGAACTCGTTGCAAAGGTCGCAGACTGAGACTTTTCGCTTCTCAGCAACTTACCCTAACACAGCCCAGGCCAAGACCGGCTCGGCGATAATAAGAATAATTGAAGCAGATGGCTTCACGGAGCACGATGTAACAGCGACGTACAAAACCTCGGTTGGACAGTTCCAGGGAACATTCCAGATCCCCCTCGGCAGCGACACTGGGGTCTGGGTGGCAAGCATCGATGTAAGAGGTTACAATGACGGGTATGGGAACTTAGGACCTTCATCGAGCGTAAACAGAGGCTTCGCCGTCTCCTCAGGTATTCTAACTGTTACTGCTAGCACGCTCTACGGCAACTATACAACGGGCAGCATCGTCGTGATCAATGCTATCGTGGTGACCCCAGGCGGGGACAACTTCACCAGTGGAACAGTCACAGCCTCAACACATTTGTCTTCATTGCAAGTAGGGAGCCCTCTCCAGCTGTCTTATGATCAGACCCATGCTAAGTGGGTCGGCAGTTACACCGTCAATTCGACTAGCCCAGTAGGATTATGGCTTATACAAGTCAACGCAACCGACGCTTACGGTAACTCAGGATATGGTTCGACTTCAACACTAGTTACCCTTCCACCTTCTCAACTGCCGCCACCATCCCCGACGAGTTCGACATTCAACGATCTCTGGATAATAGTCATCGCGTTGGTGGCAGCTTTAGCTATCCTTGCTTCGTTCATCGTCTACAGGCGGGGAAGAATGGTGCGGAGAGTGTTGAAGGTTGACCTTGAAGCGATTCACGCAGAAGCCAAGAAAGTTGAGAATAATGAGTTCTTCAAGAATGTCCAAGACCAACTAAAGGAACAGAGAAAAAATCCCCGGGACAGCACCGATACCACATAAGGAGAATCTTTTACACCTCTTGCATAGGCAACAAGAACCGAAAAGTTGTTGGGTTAACTCTAAAGTTCGGACAAGTCTTCCTTCGAGTTGCCCGCCGAGCCAAGATAGCTGTAGACTCCCGTTTTCAGAACCTTCAAGGACAACAAAGCGCATTTCAGTCTGACCGCGCTGAGCTGTCCGCCTATGAGGGAGAGTATCTCTTCTTTGGAAATCTTCCGTACCTCGTCCAGCTTCTTTCCCTTCACAAGCTCTGTTAGCATGGACGCTGAGGCTTGACTGATCGCGCACCCTTGTCCGTTGAATTTTACGTCTCTAACGCTGTCGTTCTTGTCGAGTTCTAATTGCATTTCTATGATGTCGCCGCAAAGAGGGTTGGAGTCCTTGGCGCTGATCTGGGGATGTTCTAGGATTCCCTTGTTTCTGGGGTGGCGGTAGTAGTCGAGTATGATCTCGGAGTAGACTGAGCTCAAATCTTGAAGACTCTACCTGCTCGCTCGACGGAGCCGACGAGACGATCGATCTCCTCTTCAGTATTGTAAAGGTAGAAGCTTGCACGAGTAGTCGCGGCGACTCCGAGCCTCTCCATTAGAGGTTGGGCGCAGTGGTGGCCTGACCGGACGGCTATTCCATCCTCGTCCAGCATGGAGGCCATGTCGTGTGCATGAACATCTGCAAGGTTGAAACTAATTACTCCTCCCCGAGTCTCGGGGTCGGTAGGCCCGTACATCTTCAAGCCCTTCACTTCTGCCAGGGCTTCGAGTGCACACTTCGTTATTTCCCTGTCGTGATCCCTAACGTTCCGAAGACCCAGCTTTGAAAGGTAATCGACTGCTGCTCCCAGGCCGATTGCCCCAGCTATGTCAGTGGTTCCAGCTTCGAACTTGAAGGGAGGGTCTTTGAAGGTAGCTTCGTAGAGGTGGACTTCTCTGATCATTTCTCCCCCACTCTGATAGGGCTCCATGTTTTGTAGAAGCTCTCGCTTTCCGTACAGGACCCCTATTCCGGTGGGTCCGCACATTTTATGGCCAGAGAAAGCAAGAAAGTCGCAATCCAGATCCTGAACATCAATCGGCATATGCGGGACGGACTGGGCTCCGTCTACGAGAACTTTGCTTCCGTGTTTGTGGGCCTCGCGCACCAATTCTCGAATGGGATTGATTGTTCCGAGAACGTTGGAAACGTGGGTTACGGCGAAGAGCTTGACTGTTCCTTCTTCTAGATGTTGATGAGCATCTTGTCGGAGGAGTTGTCCCTCTTCTGAGATTCCGACATACTTGAGGCTGGCTCCTTTTTCACGCGCCAGCTGTTGCCATGGAACGATGTTGCTGTGATGCTCCATCTCTGTGAGCATGATACTGTCGCCTAGTCCAATGGTTGATCGTCCCCAGGAGTGGGCTACGAGGTTGATCGCCTCCGTTGTTCCGCGCACGAAGATTATCTCAGAGGGGTCCCTGGCGTTTATGAGATGGGCGATTTTTCGCCGGGCGTCTTCGTAGGCCACCGTGGCTTCTTCGCTTATCCGGTAAACTCCTCTGTAGACGTTAGCGTTGTACTGGTTGTAGAACCTGTCTAGGGCTTCGATGACGTGAACTGGTTTTTGTGAAGTTGCAGCGTTATCGAGGTAGACTAGGGGTCTTCCGTTGATTTCTCGCTTGAGTATGGGAAAATCAGCTCTCAGGCTCCCAACTTCGTACCCGCTAGTTTTCTTGCTAGGGTAGACTTGGGCGTGGCGTTGCATGCATTGTCCTCTGACCGAGAGGACAGGAATATTGTCGGAGAAATCTTGGATGGGGTCTTAGACGTGCTGGTGGTGCTCTTCTGGACTACGTGCACCGGTGGCTTGTTCTTTGCCCTTAGGTACGAAGCTGTGGCCGCATCCGCAGGTCAGGTAGCTTTCGGGAAAGTTGAACTTGAAGCCCCCACCCATCTCGGTCTCGACATAGTCGATTTCAGCGTCTCCTAGAAGGTCGGCGCTCTTGGGGTCGGCTACGATGTTGACTCCGTTCCTGTGTTCGATGACGTCGCTGGTGCCTGTCTTGTCGAGTTTGAGGCCGAACTGGTAGCCTGCGCAGCCTCCTGCCTTTACGAAGACGCGGAGGGCCAAGTTCTGGTCGTTGACCTGCTTCAGGTAGTCTTGGACTTTCGTTGCTGCCTTATCGGTTATGCTTATTGCCATTCTTCTCTACTCTCCTAGTTCCTATGCTCCTTTTTAACCTTGAAGGTACCCTGATGCATCCAGTTCCCTATTCCCACGGCTCTGCTCACAGATTCTCCTTCTTTACCCAATCGTAGCCCCTCGCTTCAAGTACATCGGCCAATTCTGGACCCCCCGACTTGACCATTCTACCATCTAAGAGAATGTGGACGTGGTCAGGTTTGATGTACCTTAGAATCCGCTGGTAGTGTGTGATTATCATGACGCCCATCTCGGGTCCCACAAGTTTGTTTACTCCTTCAGCAACGATCTTTACAGAGTCAATGTCCAGTCCCGAGTCCGTCTCGTCTAGGACCGCAATCTTGGGTTGGAGAATCGCTAGTTGGAGTATTTCGCAACGCTTCTTCTCGCCGCCGGAGAATCCCTCGTTTAGATAGCGTGTTGCAAAGGATTCATCCATGTCTAGGAGCTTCAGTTTTTCCTTCAGGAGCTTCCTGAACTCGAGGACTGACAGCATTTCCTGTCCTAGGTCGCCTTTCTTGCCCCCTTGTCTGACCGCGTTGTAGGCGGTGCGGAGGAATGTAGCTAAGGATACGCCCGGCACTTCGTAAGGGTACTGGAAGGCCAGGAAGAGACCCTTACGAGCTCTTACGTCCGGCGCGAGCTTCAGAATGCTCTCGTTGTCGAAGAGAATATCCCCCTTCGTGACTATGTATTTCGGATGTCCCATTACAGTCGAGGCAAGGGTGCTCTTGCCGGACCCGTTTGGACCCATGACGGCATGAATCTCGCCCTGCTTGACTTGGAAGTCTACTCCCTTGAGAATCTCCTTGCCATCGATCGTGGCATGGAGGTCTTTGATATCGAGCTGGCTCACGTTATGACTCATCATCCTAGGGATTCACGTCCGCTTCAATTTCCACTCTATAGCTGTTCTCTCGATTACGATCGGCGTATGACGTACGTCATATTTAAGGGCTCTAAAACCCCGAACCGAAACCCAGTAACCGTTTCTCCGATGAGTCACCCCCAGTTGAAATCGGTTCCCGAAACTTGCTTCCGAAAACAAATCCCAGAATCATTGGTTGAAACAATTCCCGACTCGCTTCACGAAATAGGCCTCCCGGAACGGCCAACACGAATTCTTCCAGAAAAAAATTCCACCGCAACGCGTGAAATCTTTCGATCCCCGGGACCTATCCAGACCTCCAGAGACGCAACGGCCTCGGCCGACTCCAGAGACCAAAGCCCCACACTTGAAAGTCTCTGCTACTTTCCTAGTGCCCCGGACTGTCGGGATTCCTGTGACGACTGGACAATGGTTGAGGTTACGCCGCGATTATGGTATTGCCCCTACTTAGTTCTATCCAACCGCCTGGTTGGTAGATCAAGAATGGCAATACAACTGACACCGACAAGAATCAAGGGAAGTAAGTATCTCCTGATCCCCAAAGACCTTGCCCAACTTCTCGAAATCGACGACAAGAGCATACTCAACCTGACCATCGAAGAAACATCCCACGGCCAACGACTCGTCTACTCCATCCAGGAGAAACACAGCAACGCCACCCACAACTAGCCGCACCTCCTTGAGCGACCGATTGTCTTATCATCTATCCAAGTTCCCCCTCCCACACCATGGACAAGAAGGAGAAGTCTAGTGAGAAGAAGAAGGGCTTCGTTAAGGAATTCGTTGACTTTCTTCAGACCTTCGGCGTCATAGGTCTCGCGATCGGTTTCGTCATAGGAGTTGCCTCGTCGGCTGTCGTAAACTCGCTGGTCAAGGATATCATTAATCCGATAGTTGGTCTGATCCTCCCTACCGGAAACCTATCTTCTCTAAACGCTACCATTACTTCTCCCGTGTCCGGGAAGCCGTCGGTGTTTCTCTACGGCGATTTCATCTCTCAGATCATATACTTCATCATCATCGCCCTTGTGGTCTTCATAATGTACAAACAGCTTAAGCGGCTCGGACTCTCCAAGATGTAGAGACAGTCAAAACCCGTCTTCTGCATGACTGTCAGGGGTACGTCCGGATTCCAGTGATGATGAATTGAATCGCTATGGCTGCTATAAAGACCGCCATCACCTGAGCGATAACTGACGACCCGGTTTTTCCGAGTAGGGAGTGGATTCTATGGGTCTGTTTCATTACGATCCAGCTGAGTAGCATTACGATGACGACTGAGCCTAGTGTGACGAGTATTCCGTAGGCTCCTAGGGCTATCATCGTTGTTGTGATGGCTCCGGGTCCTACGAGTAGGGGGAAGGCGATGGGGACGATTCCTACGTCCTCGTGGCTGCCTGGTTTGGCGAATCTTTCTCCGCGGAAGAGTATGTCGAGGGCTAGAAGTAGGAGTAGTAGTCCGCCGGCCATTTCGAAGCTAGGAAGGCTGATGCCGAAGAGGGCGAGTAGTTCTTGGCCTACGAGGGCGAAGATTGTGAGGAGGCTGGCGCCAGTGTAGATTACGACTCGGTACATTTTGGCTCGTTCGGGGTCTGGCATGTTGCCGGTGACATTCGAGAAGATGGGCACGAGTCCGATGGGGTCGACGATGATGAATAGGGCGACGGTGGCTCGGACAAGGTCGACTGTCGGATCGGGGCTCATCTGTTCTCTTCTCTTTTGTGGTGGGCCGGGAGGGATTTGAACCCACGACCTTCGCCGTGTGAGGGCGACGTCCGTTCCGTGCATAGTACGCATACCAGGCTGGACTACCGGCCCGGAAGGCGGGACTGTAAAGATAGACTATTTCATCTTTCGAACGCGGACCCATCCGCTGTCTGGGATCTGGATAGACCCCGTGAAGGCTTGCAAGAATCTTGGTACAAATTTCAAGAACCGGTTCTGGGAACCGTTTTCGGTATCGGTTCGGGAAGCGGTGTTAGAACAGGCTTCAGATAGAGTTATCGAGTTCGGTTTTCGGGTGTCGACCTCAAAAACATGTGCGCGATTCGTGGTCGGCGTGCTGACTAGGTCTTGTTGTTCCGAGGTGGAGCGGGTACGGTTCTAGTTGCGGCCGCTGGTCTTTCCGCGCCTTCGTCCCGGGTCCCGATATGGCTGAGAGGGCGTCTCTGGGGCTGGAGAATCCGCATCTTTGCTAGAAATCTCTGGCTCTTTCTTGGGTCGGTTCGCATTCTTCGCGCGTTTCACGTGAGTCTCAGGTTTTGGGGAGATCTCTCGGGAACTGGGACTCTTCGCTTCATCTAATGTAGTCAATTCCGTCTCTCCAGGCTTGGATTGTTTCTTGTTTCGGGGTCGAGTCTCTCTCTTCTCGTCTGCCACAATTGCCCTCCCTGTCTTGTTCGTCTCAGGCTTGTTCCGGACTTCCTCGTGTAGAAGGTTCCACTTGTGACGTAGCTCCGAATAACTCTCGTCAGCCAACTTGATGAATTCACGCGCGACTGCAATATTCTTCTCAAGATCTCTTAAGCGAGAATCCATCTCGTTAGCTATCTCAGTACCAGAGAGATTACCGAGTAAGGTAGCCTCTTTCTCCTGAACTTTCGACATTCCTAATCGGCGGCCAATTGTTTGCCGACAATCTAATCATGATGTTCCCCATCAAAGACCTGAACAGTAGCAGACATCCGGAACGACATCAGACCAATGACTAGCATGCTGCTGTCGCATTTCGGGTCCTCCGCGAGGCTTATCAGCAATCCATCCTGTCGAAGCTAAGACATCGAGAGAGAAGAGCGTCCAGTGCTTACCAGAATAGCTACAAAGATTGTCTGCACAATCGGCCCAGCCTCAAGCAGTCCAACCGTTCTCAGTCATATGGTCCGTGCTGGTATGAATGTTGCCCGTATCAACTTCTCTCATGGAAACTACGATGAACATCTGAAGAACATCAGATCGATCCGGAAAGTAAGCCATAATCTCAGGCATCCGGTTGCTATCCTTCAGGATCTTCCAGGTCCGAAGCTCAGAGTTGGAAAGCTCGCATCCGAGCCTATGCATCTGAAACGGCTTGACACTGTAACGCTAACAACAAAGCCATCCAAGGCCAAGGGCAAGATTCCAGTCGCGTATCCTGATTTGCCGAAGACGGTCAGGAAGGGTGATACAATCTATCTTGCGGACGGGTCCATCCGGCTCGAAGTTCTACGTACTACTCGAGATGAAGTGGAGGCACGTGTGCTTGTGGGCGGCGACCTCATTTCTGGCAAGGGTCTGAACCTTCCAAAACTACGTGCGAGGGTGCCTGCGATTACCCGGGAGGATCGGGAACACTTGCACTTTGGGTTTGAGAACAACGTCGACATGGTCGCGGTCTCATTTGTCCAGAGAGCCGACGACATACGAATGGCCCGGAAGGTCGGATCCGAGAAGGGACGAGAATTGTTTGTGGTTGCAAAGATCGAGAAGAAAGAGGCTGTCGAGAATCTAGAAGAGATCGTCAAGGAAGCCGACGGGGTCATGGTTGCACGGGGCGACCTCGGGGTCGAGCTGAGCCTCGAGCGCATACCGATCGTTCAGAAAAGGATCATTTTCGAAGCGAACCGCCAAGCGAAGCCCGTGATAACAGCCACGCAGATGTTAGAATCCATGATCTCCGCACCCACCCCGACCAGGGCTGAGGTGACAGACGTTGCCAACGCGATCCTCGACGGATCAGACGCCCTCATGCTCTCAGAGGAGACAGCAATTGGAAATTATCCCGCCGAGGCGGTCAAGACACTCCAGAAGGTTGCCCAGGAAACCGAACACTACCTCCCTAAACAGATCACGCAGCAGAGACGCGAATGGCATGAGAATAGCCAAGAGGACGCGATCGCCTTCGCCGCCTGCGAAACAGCCCTCCAGATATCAGCCGCGGCTATTGTAACACCAACGCGAACAGGCAAGACCGCCCGCCGAGTCTCAAAATACAGACCACCGTTACCAATAGTCGCACTCACCTCCCAGGCAGAAGTCGAAAAACAACTACTACTCTCATGGGGCGTGCAGACAGAGAGAAGAGAAATGGAATCAACGGAATCCATTTTCACAGAGGCGGAAAAAACCGTCAAGAGACTTAAACTGGCACGGAAAGGCAACACGATAGTAATCGTGTCAGGAGATCCGAAAGGCCCCATGGGACGAACCGACCTCCTCAAGATCCAGAAAGTAAGATAGTCGCAGCTTCAGCCCCAGAGCAACCCACACCACCCGTCTTCGTATGTTTGGGTATGTCGATGATCGTCAGATACTAGGCTTGTATACGACTTCGGTAATGGTAATGACCGGTCAGGATAATTCCTTGTCTCTTAGCTCCACCGCGTCATCATTACCCTGCCAGTCTTGCGGCTGTGCGACGAACTCTTGCGCGACCTGTCGTACCCCTGCGGACTGCTCCAACTGTGCTTCATGTTGCTGCAACGACACTCACCAGTCCTGGAGAAGGACTCGGACCGGAGCGGGTATCAAGATCGAATACTTCAGCTCAGCCTGGATGACCGTCGAAGTCATCGGCTCAGTCTGGTCCGGACTCATCGCTGGAAGCTTCGCCCTCTTAGCCTTCGGAGGCGACAGCCTAGTCGAACTACTTTCCGGTCTCACAGTCCTATCATTTCTCCGAAAGCCCCCAGCCGGCTCTAGCACAAACTCGGGGAGGACCGAGCAGCTAACGAGCGCTCTGCTCTTCTCACTAATTCCGGTGATCGGACTAATAGCGGTCTACTCTTACGTCACTGGACTCAGACCAGAAGCCTCGCCTGTAGGCATAGCAATCGCAGCAGGCGCGGTAATCATAATGCCCTATCTCTGGCTAGGGAAGAAGAGAATAGGCCGAGAGACCCGCTCGTCCATTCTCTCGATGGATGCTGTCGCATCGCTGACTTGCATCTTCATGTCAGTCGCACTGCTTGGAGGTCTTTTACTCGAATACTTCCTAGGCCTCTGGTGGGTTGACTATCTCGCCACTGCGGTGATACTCGCCTTCGTCTCCAGAGAGCCATCGAGTCGTATCATGAACTCCACGAATCAGAGTAAATCTTCTGGGTATGTGCAAGAAGTGATGGCGGAGCTGCAACCAGCAACCACGACTGCTCGACGAAAAACCCGAACTGAAAGTTACTTTCCTAGAATCTCTTTGTGCCTCGTGAGAGGTTGCTGGTTCGGAATTTCTAGACTGTCCCTCTTGGCGTATTCTCCTCTGCTGGCTATTTGGAGTTCGTGTTTTGCCTCACCAACAGCCTTAGCCAGCTCAGGAATCTTCTGAGGACCCCAGACTAGTAATGCGGCGATAATTGCCCCAATCATGATGAACTCCCATGGATCAATCAACGACCATCAGACTGGGGTGAACTGAGCTGTTCACCTTATGGTTTCTTGGTCCATATTATCCAATCGAGGACGGATGCATACGTTCGTCCCTTATTTTTCGATGTAGTCCCGTATGGCTTTCATCTGCCTCGGATTCTTTCGAAGGAACTCTACGAGCTTTGCAATCTTGTTTACGGTGATTGGCTGAATGTAGTGCTCAATTCCTTCTGTATCTTGATGCGCTGTTACCTCCTCCACTCCGATCAAGGAGAGAAACTCCGAGATTATCCCGTGCCGCGAAATTACTGACCTGGCGACCTTCTCGCCCTTCTCGGTCAACTTCATCCCTCTGTAAGGCTCATGCACAAGGTAACCCTTCTTGGCAAGGTTCCCTACCATCGTGGATACGGTTGGGGGTTTGACCTGCAGCATGTCCGAAAGATCGACTGTGCTCGCGTAGCCCTTGTCATGACTAAGCCGGTAGATTGCTTCGAGGTAGTCTTCCAGCCGCGAAGTCTCTTTTTTCAGCTGAATCATCCTTGTGCCAATGGGTTTTCATTGCGGAGCAACGCAGTTCGGTAAAAAGCTTGGCAAATTAGGCGCGTCTAAAGCAGTTCGAGTATATTAGCAAAATTAGACCAGACAAACCATGTTAGAGTGACCTAAATTTAAATACGACAGAAATCCTCTCATGCCCAGCTATGCGGGCCCCATGGAAGGCGCAGGAACAGATCACCGCTGAAATGACGGGGCAGAAGACTACCACTCGAACTTCTCATCGAGATTTCCTGCTCTACCTGGGTCCTGCGCTCATGGTCTCCTTAGCCTACATGGACCCGGGCAACTACGGTACCGACCTGGCGGCGGGAGCGGGCTTCAAGTTCGACCTCGTCTGGGCCGTCTGGCTTGCCTCCGGGATGGCAATGCTGCTACAGTATCTTTCTGGGAAGCTTGGAATCGCATCCGGCCATTCTCTACCCGAAATGGTCAGAAAGTCGCTGGTACGGAAAGAGTTTGTGATCCCGTACTGGCTCGCTGCTGAAGCCGCAGCGGCGGCGACCGACCTTGCGGAGTATTTGGGAACCGTCGTCGCTCTCAACCTACTCTTTGGCGTACCTCTGCTGTACGCTGCGATCTTCGGTGCGCTCGATGTTCTGCTGTTAATGACGATGATGACAAGAAGATTCCACATAATCGAACAATTCTTCATGCTTTTCACGAGCGTTCTCGTCTTTGGCATACTCTACCAGCTGATCGTCATCAAACCCGACCTCAGCCAGATCGCATACCATTCCGTTGTCCCAGGCTCACTGAGCACCGACGCCCTCCTGCTTGTTGTTGGAATAATTGGGGCGACCGTCATGCCACACGCCCTCTTCGTCCACTCCTGGCTTTCAAAGAACAAGATGGACACCATGGGAAAAAGAGTCCTCGACCCTCAGAAGAGATATGATTCTTCCAACGCTACGGTCGAAGTGAGACAAAGAACTAGGAAGATCCATCTCCGGGAAACCGTGGTCTTCTTGACCATTGCTGGAGTCGTCAACGCAGGAATACTACTCGTGGCTACACCACTGTATCCGAACTCTAAACTCACGTTTGAATTCGCAGTACAACAGCTGAGCGCGAGATTCGCACCCATCGTCGGAATTGTCTTTGTTCTCACTCTACTAGCTTCGGGTCTCACATCATCGACACTTGGAACAATCGCAGGGCAGGTAATAATGGAGGGACTGATTGGCAAGCACTGGAACATATGGGCAAGAAGAATAGTAACAAGGGGTGTAAACGTGTTCCCCACCACGATAGCCATACTGCTAGGGCTTGATCCACTCATCTTGCTTGTTTACAGTCAGGTGATCCTCAGCCTCATGATTCCCCTCCCGATGATCCCACTTGTCTACTTCACATCAAAGAAGAAGTTCATGGGTGATTTTGTCAACAGAAGGAGAACAATCATTATCGCGGTCGTCACGGTCGCATTGATAATGGCATTCAACATATACCTATTGCTAACTTACGTATAGAACCGCGTCCGGTTCTAGGTGAAGACTCTCACCCGCATAGCGTGCCAAGACAAAGACAACCTGCAGAGTCCAAAACGCTCTTCTGCCCACGTTTCATGTCGAACCTCCTCGAAAGGCTTTATTGGTAGCCGTGGCGGTATCGCGTCGCTCCGCCAAAGAGGTCTCGAAAATGAAGCAGCGTCGGCCAACGAATCCTGAACTGATCACCGCCATAGGCTACCTCATGAAGGCGGGAAAACAGTACCAGACACCTCTCTGGATCACAATCGCAAGCTTCCTAGGCAAGTCCCGAAGAACAAGAATCGTCCTGAATCTAGGCCAGGTTTCAAAGAACCTCAACGGAGGAGAAGTCATAGCAGTCCCCGGCAAAGTCCTTGGTTCTGGCGAGCCGAAAGAAAAACTGACGATAGCCGCCTTCAAATTCTCTCCGCGAGCACTCGTCAAGGTCGAGAAAGCCGGAGGACGCTGCATACCCTTCTCGAGGCTCGTCGAGGAAAATCCTCGCGGGACGAACGTTAGACTGCTTCGATAGTAGAATGATTCTAAAGCGTCTCGGCGATTGGGGCGATAGTCTTGACGGGTGGAACATTTGCTTCCTGCATCACTGTGGCTTTCGGACTTGGAATCAGTAGCGAGCTCAGAGCACCGAACGAGACAAAGATCGCTGCGGTAAAGGCCCCCCAGCGAACTCCCTGAGTAATAGCGTCCGTGATTATTGAGTGAATGGTCCCAAGCATAGTTGGACTCAACCCAGGCGGGAGAACAGGAGCCACGCCACCGCTGAGCCCAGAGTTCAGCAGGGTCCCCACGCTGGCCTTCATTGCCAAGGGCAAGTCGGTAATCGCGAGGTCCGCTTGTCCCACAGCGGAGATCTGAGCCACCATTATGGCTCCAAGAACCGCGACTCCGAACGCTGCGCTGACCTGTCTTATCGTGTTGTTGGCCGCGGATGCTACTCCTGCTCTTTGGAATGGGACGCTCGCCAAGACTGCGTTGGTGAGCTGTGGCAGGGATAGACCAAAGCCGGCGCCGAACAGCGCGAAGACGGGATAGAAGTAGTAGAACGGAGTAGAGTCGCCCGTTATCAAGAACAGTGTGAAGAGAGCGATTGTTTCGATTACCATTCCAACTGTGACGATTCGTCTGGGACCAAATCGATTCGAGAGGCGGCCAGCGATTGGTGAAAAGATGAACATTCCAATAGCGAATGGAGCGAGGTTGATCGCGCTGTCGATAGCTGGGAGTCCTCTTGCTATCTGGAAATAGATTGAGTAGATGAAGATCGTCGCGAACTCACCGACCGCTACTATTCCGACGGTGAAGAGGCCATATCGGAACGCTCTGTACTTCAGGAGACTGAAGTCGAAGAGCGGAACCTTTCCCACTCTACTCCGTTGGACCTGTGAGACCGTGAACCCGGCCATGAGAATCGCGCCCGCTATGAAACAGACCACTGGGACCGAGATGCTGGTGAACGGCCACGTGAAGCCGCCTAGTGTGAAGGTCTCGTTCGAGACTAGCCAGCCATACGTTTGCGCCTCGATAAACCCGAACAATAGACTAGAGAGGCCGAGGGTCACGAGAGTGACCCCTAGGTAGTCCGTGGTATACTTTGGATCTCTGAATCGCGATTCTCTAATCGCGTAAAGAGCTACGGCTAGAGTGGCGGCCCCAAGTGGGACGTTGATGAGGAACGACCATCGCCAGGTGACGTAGGTTGTGAAATATCCCCCCATTAGGGGTCCTATGACACCTGCGGCTCCTGCCACTGCGCCCCAGAGGCCGAAGGCTGTGCTGCGGGCTTTCCCAGTGAAAGTCGTTGAAAGGATTGAGAGCGTGGAGGGTGAGGCCATCGCGGCGCCGAATCCCTGGATTGATCGGCCTACGAGCATCTGCGATAGGTTGGCTGATAAGCCGTCGATTACGGACCCTATGACGAAGATGGCGATGCCGGTGACCAAGATGCGTTTTCTTCCAAACTCATCGCCCAGCTTTCCCCACGTCAGGAGGAAAGATCCAAAGAGGAGCCCGTAGAGGGAAGTTATCCACTCGAGGTCCTTAACTGAGACCCCTGAGAAGGTGGCCTGAATAGACGGCAGGGCATTGTTCACTATCGTAAAGTCGATGACTATGACCGAGATTGCAAGGCAACAGACGACTAGGGTGAGAAGCTGTTTGGCCTCGATCTTCGATTCTGACCCCAACGGCTGGCTTGCCGGCTGAAGGGTTCGCATTTGGCTTGCCGACACCTTAGTTTGCGTGGACGGGTTCATGCATGCGGCTATACTTTGTATAGTCATAAATATACATGGTATAGTCTCTCAATATACTTAGTATAGGACATCTTATATGCGAGTATGGGAAGAAAAGTATAGTGGACTAAGGCTTGCCAAAAACGCAACTCGCTCAGAAGAAACAGCTACCGACGATTGCGAAAGGAGTTCTCCGACCTGATGTTCACTTCTCTCAATGCCCCATCAAGGCCAGCATGGGAGTCCTTGGGAGGAAATGGACTACACTGCTCCTTAGAGACATCGGATTTAGGAAGATCGACCGCTTCAACCACCTCCTAGAATCTATCCCGGGCCTAACACCACGGGTCCTCTCTATGCGTTTGAAAGAACTGGAGAAGGACGGTATCATTCAGAAGACGGAGGACCAGGATTTGATTGTACGATGGACACTGACAGAGAAGGGAGAGGATACTCTGCCGATCCTCACACGGTTAATGGCGTTCGGATCGAAATGGTACGCCAAAGAAGTCTTCGAGGACAAGGTCCCCAGAACCCTCAACGAGATATTCACAAAACCCGAAGCACAGGAAATAGTCCAGAGACTCTACCAATCCTAACCGCGCTGAGAAGTTGACCTAAACCTCGGCCATTGACCGAGGAAATCGAGTGTGAGCAAAGCTCACAGCTCCTCCCGGGACCATCCATGGAAGAAAACGGTGCGCATATCGCCCCGCTCGGACTCCGGGGTCTTGATCTGCCACTGCCCTCACCTCGTCCGGCGAGCCCTTGTAAATTTCTAACCCTCGCACGTCACGGTCGGACGGACCGAGGAGCGGCCCAGCGGCAAGCAGAAGCCCTTCATCGTGCAATTTGGCAAGGTGTGCCATGTGTGCATCCTGGAGGACTTTCTCCTCCTCTTCACTAAGGTTTGGCGCATCGGCGCGCAAGATCAATAGTGCGATGGTGAATAGATCAAAGTTCATCCACGGGACCCTGAACACATCGCTTGCTTCTTGACCGTATATGAACGTGGAAGGGAGCAAAAGTATACTTCGAAGAATCCGACACTTCGCGCAGAATTACTTGCTGACTTTGCGGTTGACTGGAGCTGGTTTCAAGGACTAACGGTTTTATCGATGCAGGAAAGCAGAAGGATTAGGGCGTAATTGTCGGAGGGCGCACGTAGACTAGCAGCAATAATGTTCACCGACCTGGTCGGATATTCTTCGTTAACCTCCCTGGATGAAGGGCAGGCGTTGAAGTTGCTTGAGGATCACCGGAGTCTCCTACAACCCATCTTTGCAAAGTATCAGGGAAAGGTGGTCAAGACTATGGGGGACGGCTTTCTCGTCGAGTTCGCAAGCGTTGTGGAAGCTGTGAACTGCGCTGTCCAGGCTCAAGACGAGATCCGGCAGGTCAACGAGCGGCGCAGGGAAAATGAAAGGGTCCATGCTAGGATTGGAATCCATGTGGGCGATGTGGTTCACTCTGGTGGAGATATCTTGGGGGATGCAGTCAATGTGGCTGCGAGACTCCAGCCACTAGCTACGCCAGGCGGAATATGTGTTACGAGGCAGGTGGTCGACCAAGTGCAAGGGAGAGTGAAATACAAAATGAACAGGCTCGGGGTCCGCGAGCTTAAGAACATCCGGCACCCGGTCGAACTCTTTACTGTGGAAGTGCCCAAAGGACTGACAGGATCCGAAGAACCAGCTCTCGACCCGCGTCGAATAGCAATCCTGCCATTCGCGAACCTGAGCGCAGACCCTAACGACAGGTACTTCGCAGACGGCATGACTGAAGAATTAATCTCGACCGTTTCCAGAATCGGCGAACTCAGCGTCATTTCTCGCACCTCTGTGATGCGTTACAAGGATACGATAATGCCGATTGGAGATATCGGCAGAGAACTGTCAGCCGGGTCGCTCTTGGAGGGAAGTGTAAGAAAGGCCGGTAACAAGGTCAGGATAACCACGCAGCTGATAGACGCAAAGAACGACAAACACCTATGGGCGCAGAGCTATGACAGGGACCTTACCGATATTTTCGCAATCCAAGGCGACATTGCGGAACAGGTGGCAGGAGCCCTGAAGGTGAAACTCCTCTCGAAAGAGAAAGAGGCGCTTGAGCAAGAACCAACGAATAGCCCTGAATCATACTCACTCTATCTCAAAGGACGCTACCTCTGGAATGAGAGAACGAGGGAGAGCATAAAGAAGGCAATCCGATACTTCGAAGAAGCGATAGCGAGAGACCCGCGTTTCGCCCAAGCGCTTGTCGGTCTGGCAGACTGTTACCTTGTCCTGATGGACCAGTCGCTTATGGACTTGAAGGAAGGTGTTCCGAAGGTAAGGTCGCTGCTCGACAAGGCTTTGGAAGCGAACAGCAGACTGGCCGAGGCCCATGCCTCTCTCGGGAATTTACACGTGGACGAGTGGGACTGGTCGATGGCAGAGGCCGAGTTCAAACGCGCGATAGAGCTCAATCCAAACTATGCAACCGCCCATCAATGGTACAGCATCATGCTTGCCTCCACGGACAGACAAGAAGAAGGGATTGCCGAGGTGAGAATGGCCCTTCGCCTTGATCCAGCCTCCGCAATAGTCAACATGAACCTCGCGAACCAGCTATTGTCGACAGGTCGGTTCGACGAAGCCGTAAAGCAGTACAATCGAACCCTCGCGCTCGAGCCGAAGTTTGGCCTAGCCCACGTTCACCTTGGCGGAGCCTATGTTAGCACGTCGCAGTTCGACAAGGGTTTAGCTGAACTTGAGAAGGCGCGGGAGATAATGGGAGATTCTCCCTGGTCAATAGCTTTCCAAGGCTATACTCACGGCATCATGGGCGACCTAGAAACGGCTAGGGAGGCAGTTCGGGATCTTGAACGAGCCGCAAAAACTACCTTCGTCCCAGACGCGCTCATAGGAACTGTATGCTTTGCAGCTGATGACAAAGAGAAGGCCCTCTCGCTTTTCGAGAAGGCATTCGAAGAACGTTCCAACGTCCTAGCCTACATCAAAGTCTTAGCCGTCTTCCGCAATATTCGGGCAGACCCAAAATTCGGCGCCTTGTTGCAGAGGGTCGGTCACTTGGGTTGAACTAAGCAAAAGACCCCGCCTTGGCTCTGTCAACACTTGGTGTTGATCATTGCGAAACAGCCTCTATGAAAGAAACGTCTTCAGAGCTGCAATATACTTGAGCCTGGTCTGCATTCAACTCATCCATTTGAGCCCTATCGCGGGACTAACGGTTTTATCGTTGCGGAAAGCTGAAGACTAGGGGCCTAATTGTCGGAGGGTACACGTAGACTCGCTGCAATCATGTTCACTGACATGGTGGGCTACACGAGCCTCGGACAGAAGAACGAATCACTCTCGCTAGCCCTAGTCGACGAACAGAGAAAGCTGATCAGACCGATTCTCAACAGACATGATGGAAGGGAAGTCAAGACCATGGGAGACTCTTTCCTCGTCGAATTTTCAAGTGCGTTGAACGCTGTAAGGTGTGCTTATGACATCCAGCGAACTGCGAGAGAATACAACATCTCCCTACCCGAGGAGAGGAGAGTCCACTTGCGAGTAGGTGTTCACTTGGGCGATGTGCTAGACTCTCAGGGCGACATCTCAGGTGATGCGGTAAATGTGGCGTCGAGGATTAATTATCTTGCAGATGATGGAGGTGTTTGTCTCACTCGTCAG
>Ga0209802_1000208_pt1 | contig 44131 bp, 51 predicted proteins | sample GraSoiAngelo_129_FD_185886 | JGI IMG/M metagenome (GOLD analysis project Ga0209802, IMG submission 185886) | Grasslands soil microbial communities from the Angelo Coastal Reserve, California, USA - 14_0927_12_40cm (SPAdes) (version 2) | ecosystem: Environmental > Terrestrial > Soil > Grasslands ...
TATCGCCCGCCTGTGGCGGCATTCGGATCGGCAGCCGCGGGACGAGTTCGAGTCGAAGATCTGGCAGATCTGGCGCGCGTGGCAAGAATTGCAGGAGACAGCAGCAAACCAGCTAGTGGCTGGAGTACCAATCGATGAGGAGCTTGCGGCCGCTGGACGCAAGCACGAGGCGACCCTGCGCTCGATGCTTGGTGAAGAGGCAGAGGTCCGGGGTTCCCCCTGGTATCTTCAGTGGAAGGTTCTCGTCGAGGACAACGATGTCTGTTTGTCATGGGTCTGGTACATGCACGTTGCCGCAGGCTTCCCAGCCCTCGTGCGGTGGCTAGACCAGAGCGGAGTGCAAAGCGCGAAGTATGCCGTCTACAACTTAGTGCGGCCCTAGAACGAGCGACATAGTTCCTGGTGGTGCACAGACTTGGCCCGGGTGGGTCTATGGTGCTCGCGCAGGGAGTCGAACCCTGAACCTTGGGATTAAGAGTCCCCTGCTCTGCCAGTTGAGCTACGCGAGCATGACTTAAGCCGAAAGAGGATTCTAAGGTTCCCAGGGACTTAACACGCTGGGTTCCAACCCCCGCCCGACCCATCTACCGTGCCATTGATGCCGGCACGCGTTCCGTTGGATGTCGACCTCGAGGACAAGCTCATCTACGGCCTGACGCCGATGCGTCTCGGATACCTGGTGGTTTCGTTTCTCGCCGGCTTCGCTCTCTGGTCATCACGTTGGTCGCCGCAACCGGTTCGCGCTGGTGCAACTCTTATCGTCATCGGACTGGGCGTCGTGATGGCTTGGGGTCGCTTCCGCGCCCGAGCTGCAGATCAATGGCTGTCCGACATCGTGATTTTCACCGCGAGACGCTTCTGTCTCGAATGGACCCATTCGAAGGGGCGTAGGGAAGCAGCATCAAACAGATGAGGCTTGGCCGAGTGCAGCTCGCAAAGCGGGGACCGTCTGTCCTGTGGCATGGAGTCAATAACACCGTGCAGATAGCCACCAAACCGCTCGGTTTCGACGGCGCGTCTGAAGCGGAACGAATGCGGTGGCTCAACGGCTTCAGGCGACTGCTCGACGGTCTCGACGCGCCGCTGCAGGTCCTCATCGAGACCGAACCGGGCCCAGGAGTGGACGCCAACATCAGCAATCCCACGCCGCGGGACTTCGACGAGATGAGAGGCGCCGACCTGTGGTTCGCCGAGCAGATGGCGCGTTCACCTTCGGCCCATCGGACGCTGACTTCGCTCGTCACACCGCAGGCTCACGCGTCACGCCTCGAGGGCGCGTTGCGCGAGCTGGGCATCGGGTTCTCAACGTCGACGCCGGCTGTCCGTCCGACGTTTGGGGAAGAACGCCCACACCACTTCTGTATCCACGAGGGTTGGAGCCGGTCTTGGTACGTCCAGCGTATGCCCGGAACCGAGCTCGAAGCCGGCTGGCTCTTTCGTCTGATTCCTCCCGGCCTCAAAACCCGACTCGCCTGGCACGCCGATCCGCTTCCGGTCGCGTGGGTCGTCGATTACCTCCAGCGCCAGCTCACCAATATGCGGGTATCGCGATTGCAGGAGCTCAATGCAGGCACGAACGATCCGATGCTGGCAGGAGCTCTTCCCAACACGGAAGATTTGCAGCGGCGTCTGGCCTCCAGCCAGGAGAAGGCGTTTCACGTCTCCGTCTACATCACGTTGATCGCGGCGACGAAGCAGGCCCTTGAAATGGGTTCGGAACAAATTCAGTCGGCGGCGCGCGCGACCCTCTGCGAGATCCAGCCCTGCACGTTCCGAATGCTCGACGGTCACCTCGCCACTCTTCCATCCTGCATAGACCGACTCGCTCGCAAGCGCGTCCTCGACACGAGCGCGCTCGTGACCCTCTTCCCCTGGTTCGGCGCGGAGATTCAGCAGGCTGGTGGTCTGGTCGTGGGCAGCAGCTGCGCGAGCGGTGTGCCGGTGCTTGTGGACCCGTTCGAGCAGAGCCGCTACGCCAACGCCAACATCGGCGTCTTCGGCTATTCGGGCGCCGGCAAGACCTACCTGCTGTCGACGCTGCTGATGGGTGCGCTTGGCCGCGGCACGCAGGTGTATGTCATCGATCCCGAGCACGAGTACGGCAACCTTGCGCGCCTCCTCGGAGGCATCGATGTGCAGCTGGCCCTCGGTTCGGGCCACTCGCTCAACGTCCTCGACTTACGTCCCTCGGATCGTCGCGACGAGTCATGGCTGGGGGCGGCGACGGCGGACGCGGTCGACCTGTGCGGAACCATATGCGGCGGGCTCGATGAGTCGGAGCGGGCCATGGTCGAAGTCGCCGTGCGCGCCGCCTACGACGCCATCGAGCAGCCGGTCCTGCGCAATGTTGCATCGCTGCTTCCGGAGTCTTCGCGCGCGTCCACGATCATGCGGCGCTGGGTGCATGGAAGCCTGGGGCAGATGTTCAGCGCCCCGACTAACATCGAGCTCGAGGCTCCGATTGTCGTGTTCGGGATGCGCGAGCTGCGCGACGAGATGATCGCCCCGGTCCACTTCCTGCTGGCGGAAGCGCTGTGGACGCGCATCAAGCGCAAGGACCGCCGCCGAATGCTCGTCGTTGACGAGCTTGGCCTTCTGTTCGAAGACCCGACCATCCGCCGTTTCGTCGTCAATCTCGCGCGCCGGATCCGCAAGTACGACGGGTCGCTTGTGTTCGCGACCCAGAACCCGGGCGATCTCTTGAGCACCGAAGCGGGAGCGGTGGTCGCCACCAACCCCGCTCTGCTGTTTCTCGGAGCGCAGCGGTCGGGCGAGGCGGCCAAGCTCGAGACGGCTTTTCATCTCAGCCCCCAGCAGCGGGCCTTTCTCGAGGCTGCCCGGCGCGGCGATTTCTTGCTCGCAGCGGGCCCGGACCGGCTCACTGTGCACGCCCATGCGCCGCCGTGGCAGGAGGAGGCGATGCAGCTCGCGCGGCACGCGGCGCGACCGCCGCCGATTACAGGTAGGCTAAATCGCGTGCGGAGAGTCCTCCACTACCGGTTGTACGGGCTTCCCGAGCAGCGCCTGGAACGAGTTCACGCCCAGTTCGAAGCCCTCGCTGCCGCTCGGACGTGGCGTTGCGAGCCGCCGTGGGTGGCCAGCTCGTACTCGCGCGACCTCTTCGCGATGGAGTACTTCCGGCATCTCAAGAACGAGGACGTCGTCAACACCACTGCGGCGGGCTTCCTGAAGATGGCCGGCGACGAGACCGACGCCTTGATCATCGCCATCTTCATGCGCGACTTGAGCGCGGAGTACGGGATCACGACGACATTGAAGGACGAGGACCATCCGCTCGCAAAGCTGCGCCGGCTCGAGTTCGACCACGGGCGGCTACCGAACGGCCAATCGCTGGAGGAGGTCCTGGCGAAGCGCCCGGTGATCAAGAAGGTTCAGGGCGAGCGCATCCTCTTCTATCCGCCAACCTTCCGCCTTCACTCGCAGAGTCCCCCGAGCCCGGAGTGGGCCTACGCCCTCTTCGGCATCCGGGCCTACGCTCCGACGCTGTTGGAAGCCGAACAAGAGGCGCTCAAGATCCTCAGAGGCTTCGGCCACCTTGCCGGCTGAGGGCACTCTCGCCCGTGAAGGCACGATCGACTCGGCGGACGGGACCAAGCTCTCGTACCGGGCGTGGCCCAAAGCCGGGGCGGACGTCACGTTCGCCGTCGTGCACGGCCTTGGCGAGCACTCGCGCCGATACGAGCGCTTCGCACTCGGCATGTCGCGCCACGGATTTGCGACGTTTGCGGTCGACCTGCGCGGTCACGGCAAAAGCCCGGGCCCGCGGGGACATGTCAACTCGTGGAAACAGTGGACGGATGACGTGGGCGCGTTTGTTGAGCACGTCGAGAGCATCGCCGGAGGAGAGGTGGTACCCGTTGGACATTCCTTCGGCGGCGCCGTTCTGCTGAGCACCATTCTTGCTGACAAGCTGGCTGGCACGAAGCGATTCGTCGTCTCCAGCCCGGCGCTGCGGGTGAAAGCTCCGGTGCCTGGCTGGAAGGTCGCGCTGGCCAAAGCGACTTCGAGAATCGTTCCGAAGCTGGCGCTGGACAACGAGGTCGACCCAAAGGTGCTGTCGCGAATTCCCGACGTGGTCGAGGCCTATCGCACGGATCCGCTCGTTCACAGCAAGATCTCGAGCCGCCTCTACTCCGAATGGATAGCCGCCTGCAAACGCATCTTCGAGCACGCCGGCGAGATCACCGTCCCTTTCTTGATCCTGGCCGGGACCGACGATCGGCTGATCGACCCCGAGGGCAGCCAGCACCTGCATCGCCTGTCGGCTTCGGTGAGCGAGTTCAGGCTGCTGGAGGGCCGCTACCATGAACCCTTCAACGATGTGGACAACGAGGAGGTCTTCGCCGTGATCGCGGACTGGTTGTCGAAGTCGTGAACCTCGAGCCCGGATCATGGGTGGCGTGGATCATCGTGGGACTGATATCGGGCGCGGTCGCGGCTCGTGTCGTGACCGGTCGCGGGTTCGGCTGTATCGCCGACATCGTGGTTGGCGTCGCGGGCGCGATCATCGGCGGGTTTCTGCTGAACGCGCTATTCCACATGACCGGAACGGTTGGTTTTCTGGGCAGCATAGTCGTCGCATTCATCGGCGCCGCGGTGCTGCTGGCTGCGTTGAAACTGCTATCCGGTGGGCGACTCTGACCCTGGCCCGATTGCGGCTGTAGCGCTGACACGTTCGATCTCCGCCGCCACCTCGGCGGGCGCGAAGAGCGGGATGTCGTGCGGTGTGTCGAACCAATGGACCTCGGTTTTGGGCGCATTCACTGCGAGGCGCGCGGCTCCCTGTTCCTTCCAACCGGCGATCCGGTCCGGCCCGCCACGAGCCAGTAGGGCGACGGCGGCAACCTCGATGCGGGGCCAGAGCACATCAGGCTGGGAGTCGTACAGGCCGCGGAGAAGCTCGAGCCGCGCCCCCGCTGTCAGGGTCAGCACGAAAGCATTCCCGTCCGGCACCACGCGAGCCTTCACGAACGGTTCGAGGTCGTCACTCCAGGCGCCATTGAAATCCTGCGCCGATTGCGCCAATGCATCAGCGAACGTGGCGAAGCGAGGCAGGGGAGGCTGCATGAAGCGCTGGGCATCTTCCCAGCTGAACATGTTGGCCGCGCTCTGAATTGGTCCGTCGATGAAAACCAGTGCGGATGCAAGTGCCGGCCGCGGGCCCACCAGCTCAAGCGCAACGGTCGCGCCCCAGGAGTGGCCCACGACCGCGGGCTTGTCGAGGTCCAACTCGCCGATCACAAACATGGCATCTTCTAGGAGCTGCTCCATGGTGTAACCATTCGTCGCGGGCGGAGCCTGCGGAGGCCGACCTGTCAATCCGTGCCCCCGCTGGTCGAGGGCGACGATGCGCCGGTGAGGGAGATTTCTCGCGAGCCGATCCCAGTAGCGCGCGTTCGAGCTCAAGCCGTGGAGAAGAAGCAGAGGCGGCTCGCGCTGAGCGGCGCCGTCAGGCCTCCACTCGACATAGTGGAGGCTGACGCCATCTCGCTCCAACCATCCGTCGGCCGGTTCCGCCACCGGTCTTAGCCTAGCCCGCGGCGGCGGCTACTTTCTCTTGTGCTGGCACACCTTCGCTGGCTGCGGGTCGCTTGCGACGCTTGATGAGCAAAGTCGTCAGCGCCGTGAAAGCAAGGAATGCGATCGGCACCACCAGCGTCGACTTCATGGCGTCGATATAAGCGCTGACGAAGACGTCGTGTGCGAGAACGGTCAGCTGGTGCTGCACCGCGGGTGGAAGCCCCGACGGCAGCTTGGCTCCGTTCTGCCCGGTGCCGATCTGGAATCCGTTGCTCGCAACCGAGCTGAACGCCTTGACGAACTGGTCCCGGAAGCTTGCGGGCAGGGCGCTTGCATGGCTCACCGCCTGGTTGTGGAGAGTCGTGGCGAGCTGGTTCTGCAGCAATGCGCCGACGACCGCGCTGCCGATCGCGGCGCCGAGCTGGCGCGTGGTGTTGAGAATTCCCGAGGCGGCGCCCGACATCTGAGGAGTGATGTTGCGCATGGCAATCGTCGTCATGGGCGCGAAGGTCATGCCCATGCCCGCGCCGGCGATGATGGCCGGCCCGAGGAAGTTGATGAAGGTGGAGTCGGGGCCGGCCACGATCGCGACCAGGCCGAATCCGATCGTGAACAGCGTGATGCCGGTCAAGAGGATGTATTTGCCACCCACCTTGTCGGCAAAGCGACCGGCGAAAGGCGCTACGACCATTGAGGTGAGCGACATCGGCGCGAACGTCAGCCCGGCGACCAGGGCAGTAAAACCGCGCACCGACTGCAGGTAGATGACGATGGGTAGGAACAGGCTCAGCATGCCGAAGCTGATGGCGGCAGCGATCCAGTTCGCGACCGCGAAGTTCCGGTCTCGGAAGAGCGATAGCGGCATCAGCGGCTCGGCCTGGTAGCGCTCCCAGAAGACGAAGACGACCAGAAGTACGACACCACCGATGATCACCTCCGGGATCGTTATCCCGTAGGAGCCGATCTCGCCCCAGTTGAAGCGCTGGCCTTCGATGAGTCCGAACACGACGGCGAACAGGCCCGCGGTAGCGAGAACTACGCCCATGATGTCCCAGCCGTGGCGCCGGCCTGGCCGGATGTCGGGGATGATCGCGAACGTGGCGATCAGCGCTGCGATTCCGATCGGGACGTTGACGAAGAAGATCCAGCGCCAGTCGATGTAGGTGACGAGGGCGCCACCGACCGTCGGCCCTGTGATGGTCGCCAGGCCGGCCACTCCTCCCCAGATGCCGAACGCCGCGCCACGCCGCTCTGGCGGGAAGAGAGTGGTGATGATCGAAAGCGTTTGCGGGGTGAGGATCGCGCCTCCGACTCCCTGCAGGACGCGCGCAGCGATGAGCTCGTTCGCGTTCTGAGAAAAACCGCACAGCGCCGATGCGAGCGTGAAAACGAAAAGGCCGATGGCGAACAGGTTGCGCTGCCCATACAAGTCGCCGAGCCTGCCGGCTGTGATCAGCAACACTGCGTAGACGAGGATGTAGGCGTTCAACACCCACAGGATCTGGTCGAGCGTGGTGTTGAGCCCGGCGCTCATGGCCGGTATGGCCACGTTGACGATGGTGGTGTCGAGCAGGATCATGAAGAACCCTGTCGTGAGCACCAACAGGACCAACCACGGATTAGTGCGTGCTTGCGCCATGACTCCTCCTTAACGTCTCATGGCCGGCATCGATTCCGACCTTCCACTCCAGCTTTCCGTCGACAATTTCCTTTTCCAGCTTGCGAACCCACTTGCGCTCCGCATCGAGCATCGCGATCTTGTGTTCCATTTCGATCAGGGCCAAGCGGCTGAGTCCTTGCTTGTAGAGCTCGTCGAGCACGTGCTCAAACTTCGTTACCTGGGCGTCCAGCAGGGACGCGCGCTCATTGAGATGACTGGTAGCCTCGGCCGCGCTGAGGTGGTGCATGAACATCAGGCCGGCGACGAAGTGGGGGTATTCGCGCATCGGCTTGCGGAGCAGCTCGCCGAGGGTTCGGCTCAAGACCTGCCGACCGGCATCGGTGAGCTTGTATATGGTGCGCTCGGGCCGGCGGCCCTCCTTCTCGCGCTCGGCGGAGACGATCCAGCCATTGCGCTCGAGCACGTCGACCGTGTGATACAGGGTGCCGAAGTTGAGCCGGATGAACTCGTCCTGATGGCGGATGCGCATGGTCGAGGACATCTCGTAGGGATGCATCGGCCGCTCGTCGAGCAGCTCGAGGATCGAAAGTGCCAGCGGAGAGGAGATCTCGGTGTCTAGGCCACCCATATACTTCAGGTGGAGTATATGAGGTCGGATATACGGAGTCAAGTACCCCGTTTGGAGTGTCTTAACGACCAGGGTTGGCCGGCGCCCGGCGGCTGAACTAGCTTTGCGTCAAGGTGCGAAGGCTTGGGGGAGGAAGCCAATCAGAAGGGAGGGCCCGCCAAAGGTGTGGCCTTCCGGAGGGCAGGGCAAACGAATGGGCAGGCTCGGCCGTCGGCAACCGGTAAGTGACCCCAGGGGTAGTTACCGTAGATGCATGCGCAGGCGGCGGCCGAGGCGTTGCCGATGACCGGGGCTCCCGACGCGCGAGCACTTGCCGCGGGGCAGCTCGCGCACCAGGCGACCGGCGGCGACCTGGATGCCTTTGAAGAGCTGGTCCGCCGCATGCAGCGCCGCGTCTACGGTTTCGCCTATCAACATCTGAGAGACCTCGACGAGGCCCACGACCTCACCCAGGAGATCTTCGTCAAGCTCTTTCGCAACCTCGCGCGTTACGACGCCGCTCGCCCTTTCGAGCCCTGGTTTTGGAAGCTGGCCGCCAACACGACCATCAATTACCGGCGCAAGCGCGTCCCCGTGCCCACCGATCAATCCGCCGACCAGGGGGTCACCGGGCCCGATTCACCCTTCCCCGCGCACGATCCCGCGCTCCTCGACGCGTTGGCTCAGCTCGACCCCGCCTACCGCCTGCCGATCCTTCTTCACTATTACGCCGACCTACCGCTGGAGCAGGTCGCCCAGAGCTTGAGCCTGTCGGTGCCGGCAATCAAGTCTCGCTTGCACCGGGCCCGCGCCCTTCTCCGGAACTCGTTGGCCGAGGCCGAGGAGGCCGGCGCCCAATGAAAGCCCTCGCGTGCGCGCGCGTGCGCGTCCTCCTGGAGGCTTACGTCGACGGCGACCTCGCGCGAACCGAACCGGAGACATCGCGAGCGGTACGTGACCACCTGGTCACCTGCGCGGACTGCCGCCGTCAGCACGAGCAGGCGGTGTCGCTACCCTTTCGCATGAAAGCGCTCCGCTCGCCCGCGCCACCCGCATCGCTGGTCGCCGGCGTCATGAGCTCGATCGCGCCCCAACCCCAGGCCTCGCGCGCCGCCTGGGGCCTGCTCGTCCCGGAGGCGGTGCTCGCTGCGTTCATCCTCTGGTATGTCTCCGGCCTCGACGGCCTCACCGCGCTCGCTTCGGGCGCCTGGAGCAACCTCCAGGGCCTCGCGTTCTGGGGTTCGGGCACCGCGCCCCTGCCAAGCATCCCGGTCGCCGACGTGCTTCTCCTGGGAGCATTCATCGCGCTGACCGCCATCGCGGCGTACCACCTGTCTCTACTCGCAAAGCTCGACCAGACCGCGACGCCTCGCCTCACTGAGCACCGCCGCGCTTGAGCGACCAGAACGAAGGTGAAAGCGCGTCGCCAGGTGACGCGCAGCAGCCGCCTGCACAGCCGCCCCACCCCAGAAGTCGCAATGGCCCTCCGCCCATGCTGCGGCGTTGGGGTTGGCCGCTCCTAGTCGGGGCACTCGCTTTGCTGGGAGTGCTTCTGGCCATAGCCGACACCGCGCTTTACGGCCCCACGCTCGGGCCGTATGCAACCTTCTTGATCGGTCCATCCCAAGCCGTTCTCGTCCAGCGCCCAAGCCCTGATCCCGAGCGATTCATCAGGACCAGGTTTCCGGAACGAATCAGCTTCGGGTCCCCGTTCGGCCGCCTGGGCACGATGAGCCCGGTGCAAGCGCTTCGCGCCTTTCTCAGCAACGGAGCAGGACTCGTGCTCCTCGCCCTGGCGGTGCTGCTGCTGTTTCCCAACCGTGCCCGCGTCGCGGTCCAGCGGCTCGAGAGCCGTCACGGGCCCGAGATCGCACTGGCTGCCGGCGTCGCCGCCTTCCTGCTCGCGCTGGGCGCAGTCGCCCTACTTCGATTCACGCTGATCTTTCTCGCCGTCATCCCTGCAGTGATCGTGGTCGCGGTCGCGGTCGCGCTCTTCGGGATCGCCTGCATAGCGCTGGCGCTCGGCCGCCTCTTGCAGAGACGGCTTCATCTGGAACCGGTGCACCCCCTGGTCCCGGCTGTGGCCGGCGCCCTGATCGTGTTCGACCTGGCGCTGATCCCTTACCTCGGCGCGGTCGCGCTTGCGGCGGTTGCGATCGCCGGCCTCGGGCTTGCCGTGGTCACTCGCTTCGGATCGGAAACCGGATGGTCCTTTAGAGACCTCGACTGGTGATGCCAAAAGGAATGGAGGTGAGAGTCGGTTGTTGAAGAACACAAGGCTGGTGGTGGCAGCCCTCGCGGCGATCGCGCTGGTGCTCGGTGGCCTCATCTACCGCGACGTTTTCGTCGGGACGAAAAACGCAGCCAGCGCTCTCAACCTCTATAGCGTCGGCCGGCGAACGGTCACATCCAGCGTCACAGGCACGGGCAACCTGGTGCCGATGCAGCAGGCCAATGTCAGCTTCAAAGTCAGCGGCACCCTGACCGAAATCGACGTCCGTGTCGGTGACCATGTCACCGCCGGGCAGGTGCTCGCGAGGATCGACCCGACCCAGGAGCAGAACGCCCTGGCGAGCGCTCAAGCCAACCTGGCCCTTGCCCAGGCGAACCTGCAATCGGCCCAAACGCCCCTGACCCAAGCCCAGATCAACCAACTTCACAACAATCTCGCCAACGCCCAGCAGAACTACAACGACACCGTCGCCCAGGTGAACCTGACCAACACGCAGGACGCCAACCAGGTCACCGCGGATCAGAACCAGCTAACAGCCGATCAGCAAGCGTTGAGCTTCAACTCCGCCTACCAGGCGGCGAAGCAAACCCTGACCACCGACCAGGCCACGCTGCAGACGGCCGTCGATCAGTTCAAGGCCGATGGCTGCGACACCCAGACCTACCCCTATTCAGGTCCATGCGCGGCGGACTTCAGCGCGGTGTCCAGCGACCAGGGCAAGGTCAACGCCGACCAGCTGGCGGTCAACGGGTACGCGAGCCAGGTCAACGCCGATCAGACCAAGCTCAACCTGGACACCGCCAAGCAGCAGAGCGACAAGACCAGCGGCCAGCGCAGCATCAACTCGGCCGCCGCTTCGGTCACAAGCGCTCAGGACAACCTGAACACTCAGACGGAGACCAAGCCCAACCAGATCCTGTCCGCGCAGGCCTCGCTGGCCAGTTCCCAGGTCGCGGTGCAAACGGCGCAGCAGAACCTCGCCAACACCACCCTCGTCGCACCGATGGATGGGGTGGTCAACAGCATCAACGGCGTCGTCGGTGAAACGGCGATCACCGGTTCGGGCACAACGTCGGAGGCCCCCGGGAGTCAGGCCCCGCTGCCAAGCAGCGCCGCGTCGAGCGCGTTCATGGTCATCGGCAACATCAGCGGACTCGAGGTCGTGATCCCGTTCGCCGAGTCCGACGCCTCCAAGCTCGCGGTCGACCAGGACACGCAGGTCACATTCGACGCAGTCCCCAGCCTGACCATCAGCGGGCATGTCGTAGCCGTGGCCAGCGCGGCGACCGTCCAGAGCGGGGTTGTCAACTACTACGCCACGGTGGCGTTGAACCAGACCAACCCGTCGCTGAAGCAAGGCATGACCACGAACGCAACGGTGACGGTCAGCAAGGCGGCAAATGCGGTCGTCGTGCCCAACCTCGCGATCACAAGGCTCGCGGGCCAGGCTTACGTCAACGTCTACGTCGGCGGCAAAGAGGTTCAGACCCAGATCCAGACAGGGGTCGTCGGCGACCAGTACACGGAGATCACCGGCGGCTTGAGCGAGGGCGCCCAGGTCGTCATTCCCACCCTGAGGGTCTCGAGCTCGAGCGGCGGCGGCAACCGCTTCAACGGCGGCGGCGTCCGGATCGGCAGCGGCGGATGATCACGCTGGAAGCGGTCACCAAGACCTATCGAATGGGCAAAGTCGAGGTGCAGGCTCTCCGCGGCATAGATGTCCACGTCGAAAGCGGCGATTTCGTCGCGATCATGGGCGCCAGCGGATCGGGCAAATCGACCCTGATGAACATCATCGGCTGCCTCGACGTTCCGACCTCCGGACGCTACCTCCTCGACGGGACGGACGTCGCCAGGCTCGATGACGATCGGCTCGCGATCATCCGCAACCGCAAGATCGGTTTTGTCTTCCAGAGCTTCAATCTCATCCCGCGGACGACCGCGCTGCACAACGTCGAGATGCCGCTCATCTACTCGGGCGCGCCAAATCGCCGCCCCCGAGCACTCGAAGCTCTCCAGGCTGTCGGATTGGCCAACCGCGCCGACCATCAGCCAACCGAGCTGTCTGGCGGCCAGCAGCAGCGCGCCGCGATCGCCCGCGCGCTGGTCACCGATCCCGCGATCCTGCTCGCGGACGAGCCCACCGGCAACCTCGACAGCGCGTCGAGCGTCGAGATCATGAAGCTGCTCGCCGAGCTGAACGACCAGCACGCGCGCACCATCGTCCTGATCACCCACGAGCGAGACATAGCGGCGTTCGCGAAGCGGACGGTGGAGCTGCGCGACGGATTGATCGTCCGCGATGAGCGCCGCGTGGCATGAACATCTTCGAGGCGCTGCGCGTCGCCTTCGCCGGCCTCCTTGCGAATCGCCTGCGCAGCTCGCTGACCATGCTCGGGATTCTCATCGGCGTCGCCGCCGTGATCCTGCTGGTCGCGGTGGGCAACGGTGCGAGCGTCCAGATCAACAATCAGATCCAGGGCCTGGGCGCGAACGTCATCTTCGTCTACCCGGCGAACGCCAAGGGCGCCGGTGGCGTCTCCCAGGGCTTCGGCACCAGCCAGTCGCTGACGATGGCGGACGTCGACGCCATCAACAGCCGGCAGCAGGACCAGGATGTAGTGGCCGCGATCCCCATCGCGCAGAGCGGCGGCCAGATCACCTACGCAAACCAGAACTACTTCGCGCCGACCACCGGCACCACCGTCGATTTCCCGCAGGTGCGTGACTATCAGATTGCCGAAGGCTCGTTCTTCACGCAGGACGACGTGACTGCGCAGCACCGCGTTGTCGTCTTGGGCCAGACGGTAGTCCAGAACCTCTTCGGCGCCAACGACCCAGTCGGCCAGACGATCAAGATCAACCGCCAGAGCTTTCGGGTCATCGGCGTCTTCGCGGCCAAGGGCGGGAGCGGACTCGGCTCTCAAGACAACGTCGTCGTCGCGCCTATCACCGCCGTGTGGGCGTACCTGAGCGGTGGACGCGGCAAAGGCATCAGCCAGATCGTCGCCTCGGCGTCTTCGCCGGGCGCTGTCACCCAGGCTGAAACCGAGATCACAACCATCCTCTTGCAGCGCCACCAGATCTCCGATCCTTCGCTGGCCGACTTCCAGATCCAGAGCCAGCAGGACATCCTCAACCAGGCGAACTCCATCGCGACCGCACTGACCCTCGTGCTGGGGGCAATCGCCGGCATTTCCCTGGTCGTGGGCGGGATCGGAATCATGAACATCATGCTGGTCACCGTCACCGAGCGGACGCGCGAGATCGGTATCCGCAAAGCGATCGGCGCGAAGTGGCGCGACGTGCTGATGCAGTTTCTGATCGAGGCCATGTTCCTGAGCGGTCTCGGCGGCGCGCTGGGCATTGCCCTCGGCGCCGCGCTTGCCGTCGAGGCGCCGCACATCCCCGCGATCGCGAGCTCGACCTTTCCACCGCCGGTGGTATCGATTCCGTCGGTTTTGCTCGCCTTCGGAGTCTCCGTCGGCATCGGCCTGTTCTTCGGCATCTACCCCGCGAATCGCGCAGCTCGCCTGCACCCGATCGAAGCCCTGAGACACGAGTAGAGGAGCGAATTTGATGAAGACTTACGTGATCGCGTTGGCGGTTGTGGTTGCCGTCCTTGGCGGCTTCTATGGCGGTTACAAGGTCGGGCAGAACAACGTCAGCGCGAGCTCCTTCGCTGCCGGGACCCGCACCGGCGCCCCCAACGGCTCATCCAACTTCACTGGAGGTGGGCGAGGGCTCGCTGGGGTCTGCCCATCACCTGGCGCCACGCCCGCGACCGGCAGCCAGGGCCTCGCTCGCGGGACTGTGACCAATCTCAACACCAGCTCGATGACGGTGACCAACACCAGCTGCGACGTGAAGGTGACTTTCAGCCCGACCGTATCGATTTCGAAACAGGTGCTGGGGTCGACGTCTGACCTCCAGGACGATCAGACGGTGACGATCACCGGGACGCGTCAGGCCGACGGCTCGATCCTGGCGCAGACCATTCAGATCGGCCCGGCCGGTGGCGGTGTCCGCACTGGAACGGGCGGCTAGCCTTCCACCTTGCCCACTCGGCTGGTCTGGGCGCTGGTGGCGCTCATCCTCGGCCTCGGCGGCGGGTTGATGCTCCTCAACGACACGTTCGGCGCCTCGGGGTATGTCGTGGTCGGCATCGGCGCCGGCATCGGGTGCGCGGTGATCGGAAGCCTCGCCCACGATGCGCTGGCCGGGCCACGTGAGCGCTTGTGAGCCTACGACCCTCCTAGAGGCTTCTCATACCAGCCCACGTCCCAGTAGCGGTCGAACTTGCGGCCCTGCTCGGTGAAGTGCGCCACCCGCTTGAATCCGAACCGCTCGTGAAGGGCGATTGAGGCCTGGTTGGGCAGGGCGATACCGGCATAGGCTCGATGCAGATCCTCTCCCTGCAGTTGCTTGAACAGCTCTTCGTAGAGGCGCGTCCCAATGCCGCGGCCAACCGCGTCGGGTGTGATGTAGACGCTCGTTTCGACAGACGTCTCGTAGCCGGGCTTGGTTCGGAGTCGACTGCTGGACGCGTAGCCGATGACCGATCCATCGGAAACGCCGACCACGACCCGGTACCGGCCGGTGGTGTCGTGGTGCGAGAACCACTCGCGCCGGTCCTCCATCGTCATCGGTTCGATGTCGAACGTGAAGTGGGTCTCGACCACGTAGCGGTTGTAGATGTCGTTCAGCTTGCCGAGATCCTCCTCAGCCGCCTGCCGCACCGTGACTTTGGCATTGCTCACTTGCATGCTTCAAGTTTATTCAGGGCGCCTGGGGCGCGAGAATTGCCACATGGACCGGATCCTGCTCGAGGGCATGTCTTTCAGCGGGCGCCATGGAGTTCGCCCGGCCGAGCGTGTGCACGCGCAGGAGTTCGAGGTCGACATCGAAATGGAGGCCGATCTCGCCAAAGCCGGATCCACCGATCGGATCGACGACACCATCGACTACAGAGCCGCGCGCGCGATCGCTAAAGAGACGATCGAAGGCGACTCGGTTGAGCTGCTCGAAACGCTGGCCGCCCGGATCGCGGACCGGGTCCTCGCCCTCCGCAGGGTCGCCGCCGTGTCAGTCCGCGTCGCCAAGCGGCCGGCGAGCATGATGCCGATCAAGGCGGCCGCAGTGCACATTAGAAGGACGCGCGCATGACGATCGCCTACTTCGATTGCTTCGCGGGCATTTCCGGTGACATGACGCTTGGGGCGCTGCTCGACGCCGGGGCTGATCGCGCCATCCTCGACGCCACCGTCGAGGCTCTGCGCCTTGGCGATGAGGTGACCATCGAGGTGCGGCACGAGACGCGCGGCCATGCGGGCGGCACGCGCGTCGTGGTGCAGACACGCGGTCGCGCGGCGCGAACGGTGCCCGCGCTGCGCGGCGCCATCACAGGGGCCGACATGCCGGATGAGGTCAGGCGGCCAGCCCTGGCCGCCATCGAGCGCCTCGGTCAGGCAGAATCGCGGCTCCACGGCCTTCCGGAGACAGAGCTCCACCTCCACGAGCTCGGCGGCGCGGACACCCTGGTCGACCTCGTGGGTGCCTTCTGGCTGCTTCACAACCTGAGCGTTGGGCAGGTGTTCGCGTCGGCGCTGCCGGCGCCTGTCGGCCGGGCCGGGCAGATGCCACTGCCCGCTCCTGCCAGTGTGCGGGTGCTCGAAGGAACAGGCGCCGTTTTCGTTTCCACAGGTGAGACTCGCGAGCTGGTCACGCCAACCGGCGCCGCGATCCTGGCCGTGGCGGCCCGGTTCACTCGCCCCGCGATGTCGTTGCGTTCGATCGGCTACGGCATCGGCGCGCGAGATGTCCCGGGCAACGCCCTGGCGGTGTGGATCGGAGAAGAGGTCGCGACGCAGACCGGGGTCACCGTAATCGAGACCAACATCGACGACATGGCTCCCAACCTCATCGCCGCCCTGAGCGAGGATCTGATGGCGTTGGGCGCGCTCGATGTGAGCATCTTGCCGGCGGTCATGAAGAAGGGCCGCGCCGGGCACCTGCTGGTGATCATGGCGGCGCCGGACATGGTGGCGCGGCTCACCGATCATGTCCTGCGCCACAGCACGACCTTGGGTGTACGGATCACCAAGGCGGATCGCGTGATCGCCGAGCGGAGGGTGATCGAGGTGCGGACCGCGTTCGGTGTCGCTCGGGCGAAGGTCAAGGAACTTGGGGGCAAGGCCGTCGACGTGTCGCCGGAGTATGAAGACTGCCGCAGGCTGGCCCGGGAGTCCGGTCGAGACCTGAGAACAGTCATGCGAGCGGTCACCGAAGCCGCACGAGAGCAATTGGGGTTGGACTAGGGCGTCTATCGAGCGATCAACGCGGCGTGTCCGAGGCACCCGCGACAATTAGCCGCATGACGGCTCGAGTGCTCGACGGCAAGGCTGTGGCGCAGCAGATCCTCGATGACGTCGCCACGAAGGTCGGAGCTCGGGTCGCCACTGGCAAGCCGCGGCCGAAGCTGGCCACCATCATCGTCGGCGACGATCCCGCCTCTGCGATCTACGTCCGCAGCAAGCAAAAGAACGCGCGACAGGTCGGCATCGATTCGGAAGACCACCGCCTGCCCTCCGAGACGTCCACCGAGCAGCTCATCGAGCTCATCAGTGTGTTGAATCGAGACGAATCGGTCAGCGGCATCCTGGTGCAGCAGCCCCTGCCGCCGCAAATCGATGTGGGCCGGATCGTGATCGCGGTCGACCCGACCAAGGACGTCGATGGGTTCAATCCTTTCAATGCCGGTCTGGTGGCGCTGGGCCTTCCCGGCGGAATCCAGCCCTGCACGCCGACCGGGATCGTCGAGCTGCTGGAGCGCGGTGGGGTGCGAATCGACGGCGCGAACGCTGTCGTAGTCGGCAGGAGCAACATCGTCGGCAAGCCGACCGCGCTTCTGCTGTTGAAACGCAACGCCACGGTGACCATATGTCATACGCACACCAAGTACCTCGCCGGCCACACCATGAATGCGGACATCCTCATTGCGGCGGCCGGCAAGCCCAACCTCATCACCAAGGAGATGGTGAAGTCGGGCGCAGCGGTAGTTGACGTGAGCACAAACCGCACCGAGCTGGGCCAGGTGGGCGACCTCGCTCCAGGGGTGGCGGAGGTGGCGGGATGGCTCACCCCGAACCCGGGCGGCGTCGGCCCGATGACGAGGGCGATGTTGGTTCGCAACACATACGAGGCCGAGGTCCGCCGCCGGCCTTAGTTTTCGATGACCTACTCCGAGGCTCTCGCGTACGTCTCCCGTCTCGGCCGGTTCGGGATGAAGCTCGGCACCGAGCGCACGCGTGCGATCCTGGATCGCATCGGCGGGCCCGACCGCGGACTCAAGGGCGCGCTGATCGCGGGTACAAACGGCAAGGGTTCGACCGCGGCCTGCCTCGCCTCCATCCTCCAGGCCTCAGGTCACAGGGTCGGCTTCATGCCAAAACCGCATTTGATCTCCTACACGGAGCGCATCCAGGTCGACGGGACGCCCATCAGCGAGGACGATTTCGTCCAGACGCTGATGGACCTCAAGCCGGCGCTGGAAGGCATCGCCGACGAGATGGGCCAAGCGACCGAGTTCGAGATGCTCACGGTGATGGCGCTCGCATACCTCGCGCCACGCGTTGACAGGCTCGTTTGCGAAGTCGGGCTCGGCGGCCGGCTCGATGCGACCAACGCCCTCGATCTCGGCGTCGCCGTCATCACCAACGTCGACCTCGACCACCAGAAGTACCTGGGCAGCACCATCGAACAGATCGCGCACGAAAAGGCCGCGATCATCAAGTCAGGCAATCGGGTGCTCACCGGTTGCGAAGGTTCCGCGCTCGCGATCGTCGAGGAGCACGCCCGCAATGCGCACGCCGGCATATGGCGACTCGGCCGGGAGATCCGCGTCGAATCAACGTCCAGGGGCTGGGACGGCCACATCGTCTCTGTGACCGGCCCCGGTTTCAGGCACAGCGGGCTCATGTTGCCGTTGGTTGGCGACTACCAACCGGCGAACGCCGGCCTGGCGGTGGCTGCGGCGCATGCGCTGGACGACGCGACCGACGACGCCATGCACAGGGGGCTTGCATCGACTGTGTGGCCGGGCCGGCTCCAGGTCATCGCGACGCATCCACGTGTGGTGCTCGATGGCGGGCACAATCCGGCCGCCATGACCAAGTCGGGCGTGTCGTTGCGACGGCTGATCGGCTCGGAGCGCCTGGTCACGGTGTTCGCAATGTTGAGCGAGCGCGATCCCGTCGAGCTTCTGGCGGCGCTGCGCACCCTGAGCCCTGACCGCGCCGTGTTCACCGAGCCGACAAGCGCAAGCGGCCACGCGGTACCGGCTCAGGAGCTGGCGGCGACGTTCGGTGGCGATGCCGAAGCCTTCCCGCATCCGCGCGAGGCCCTCGACCGAGCCAGGGAACTGGCGGGCCCCGACGGCAATGTGCTCGTGTGCGGCTCGTTATACCTGGTCGGTGAGATCTTGGCCGCCCTGGCCTGACCGAGCGCGGTTGTGAATTGCAGGTGAAAGGGCCGAACATGCAGCACGTGAACGACCAGAGGTTCTACCGCAGCAGCGACCGGATCCTGGGCGGAGTTTGCGCCGGCCTTGCCGAAGGGTTTCATGTGGACGCCTTGTGGGTCCGCGTCGCGTTCCTCGTCCTGGTCTTGGTCCAGGGCATCGGGGTCTTCCTATATATCGTCCTCTGGCTGGTCATGCCGGAGCGGTTGGAGGGTGGTGGCCAGCAGAGCGGCTTCGACGCGATGAGTGCCGACCTGAGGCGAATCTGGGGGGAGATCCAGCACCCGACAGCAGACAAGTCGCCGGCGGCGCCCCAGCCATCAGGCACCTTTCAAAACCAGAGTCTGCTTTTCGGTCTCATCCTGGTCGTCATCGGCCTGGCAATACTCGGCGGCAACATCGGCATCATCAACTGGTCGGTCGTCTGGCCGGCTGCCCTCATCACGCTCGGGATCGTGGTCCTGGTTCGGAATCTCGAGAAGCGGCCCTAACCGCCGCGTCTCAGCTTCTGAAGGTCGATCCTCCAATCCCGGCGCTCAGCGCGAGCGAATGACACGCACAGATAGACGCAGCCGGCAATCATCGGCAGAAGCAACACTCCACCCAGCAGCGCCCACAGCGGTCCCGCGCTCGCCGCGATCCCGCCCAACAAGACCGCCGACACCAACAGCCCGGCAGCTCCCACCAGCAGCTCGCCCGCGTTGTGGACCCTGTCGCCCGCTGGAACGGCGGCTCGAGGCGTTGGCGTGGCGCGTCCACTTTGGCTCATTGGTGCCACCAGGCCGTACAACAAGAGGCTGACCCCCGCCAGCCCGGCGAGCAGCGTGACCACCTCGTAGACCAGGCCTTCGCGCGTGTCGGCCACCCGGCTGCCCGCCAGAAAGGCGATCACGATGAGAATCGCGCCCGTGCCGAGGGCTGCCCAGCGCACTTCTAGTTAGAGGTGGCGAGGAGGTTGACGCGAAGCCTTCTCATGCCTCGCAGCCAGCGGTCGTAGTCCTGGGCCTTCCGGTTGAAGTACTCGGCCACCTCCGGATGAGGAAGGATGAGGAACTTCTCGCTTCTGATGCCTTCGACGACGACATCGGCCACTTGCTCGGGTTCCAGAGCGCCTTCGGTCAAGAAGTTGTGACCGAGGCGCCGTTCGGCGGCAAGCATGTCGGTCTTCACACCCTGCGGGCACAGGCAAGACACCCTGATGCCATCGTCGCCGTGGGCGATCGCAAGCCATTCGAAGAACGAGAGCGCCGCGGCCTTCGTCACACCATAAGGAGCGGCGAAGACGTGATTGAGAAGGCCTGCCGCGGACACCGTGCCCAGCAGATAGCCCTCCTTGCGGGCGAGCATGCCAGGCAGGACGTGGCGCGCGACGAACACATGCGACATCACATTGACGTCCCAGATGCGCTGCCACTCAGAGGTGGCAGCCTCGGGCCCTCCGCCGACGCCGATGCCCGCATTGGAGCAAAAGATGTCGATGCGGCCCTGCGCGGTTTTCACCTTGCCGACCAGGTCGATGATGTCGTCCTCACGGGAGACATCGCACTTGATGGCCATGCCGCCGATCTCGCGCGCGACAGTCCATGCGCCGTCTCCGTCGACGTCGGCCACGATCACCGCCTCTGCACCGTCTTTGGCGAATTTCCGCGCGAGGGCGCGGCCGATGCCTCGGGCTCCGCCGGTGACGACGACGACTCGATCAGCTATTTCCACAGACGAGTGCTCCTTGCGGTCGAGAGCCGGCGTTCATTGCCTCGTGCGAGTCTATCCCTCGAGGGGTCTCGGCCGGTCCGAGCCCCGATGGTCGGGCAACTCTCACAGAATTTTTTTCTCGAAATTGGGAAAACGGATGGTTTCCGTGGCGAGCGATAGCGCATAGAATCTCTCCCCATGGTCGGTGGGGGTCTCGACTACAGCGCGCCCTTTCAACGCGCCATCGAGCTGATAGGGAAGCGCTGGACCGGGGCCGTCGTAAAAGCCCTGCTCCCTGGGCCAGCGCGGTTCAATCAGCTGCTCGCGGGCATACCCGGAATCAGTGATCGAGTGCTCACCGAGAGGCTGCGCGAGCTGGAGACAGAGGGCATCGTCGAGCGGCTCGTGGATCCGGGGCCGCCGGTGCGAGTGAGCTACCGACTCACCTCGCGGGGCCGCGCGCTGCAGCCGGTGCTGGCCGCTGTTGCGGACTGGGCCGAAAGCTGGCTCGCGACCGCCGCGGCCGCCGTCGGCTGACACACACATCTCTCGCGGGCCCTCCCTCTCCCGTTGGGCCCCTCCCCCAGCCCGACTCACCGATCGCCACGACTCTATTCAGTTCGACACGTCCGCACAACCCTGGTTGTTAAGGCCTCGATTCACGACGCTAAACGCCCCTCCCCAGCCGCCCGTACTCCGGCTGATAGGCTTTACCGAATGCCGATTGGCGACTTCCTGCGGCGCCGGCCGGACGCACTGACCTGCCAAGCTTGCGGCTCACCTCTACCCCCGGGCGCGATCTTCTGTCCCTCGTGTGGAGTCAGGGCTGACGACCCACAGGCCGAGCCACTCCACATCGTCGACCGCACGACCGGGCTCTTCAACGATCGGTTCGTGCGACCCGTGCTCGAGGACGAGCTCGCGCGCGCGCACCGCTACCAGCGCAACCTCGGCGTCCTCCTGATCGAAGCCAACGGGGTCGGCACCGCCGACGAGGCTCTCAAGACCATGGCCGCCGCGCTGGCGGGCACGGTGCGGGACGTGGACACACCTGGAGTCCTGGGCCGCACACCCCCACAACTGCTGGCCATCCTGCCCGACACCGACGTCGCCGGCACGGCGCACGCCGCCAATCGCGTCCTTTCCGCGGTCAATGAAGCCCTTAAGTCGACGGGCGGTCACGCCGCCGTCGGGCTTGTGTGCATCCGTCCCGGCCAGCGCGTTCGCGCCGGCGCTGTCATCGAGAGCGCGAGCCGCTCGCTGCGTTCGGGCCGGCCCGAGATGATGGGCAAGCCCGCCTGACGCTCGACATCTATCTCGCCAGGCACGGCGAGACCGAATGGAGCCTCTCCGGCCAGCACACGGGCGTCACCGACATCCCCCTCACCGCCAAGGGCGAAGCTGAGGCTCGGGCCCTGGGCGCGCGGTTGGGTGGGTTGAGCTTCGACGCCGTCTTCTCGAGCCCGCTCCAGCGCGCCTTGCGCACCGCCGAGATCGCCGGCTTCCCCCACCCTCGATTGACGCCACTGCTTCGCGAATTCGATTACGGCCACTACGAAGGGATCACCACCAAAGAGATTCACGAAAAGCAACCTGGCTGGGAGGTATTCAAAGACGGGTGCCCCGGCGGAGAGACCCCAGCTCAGGTCTATGCGCGAGCCCTCGAGTTCATCGGCCTTTGCGAAGCTGCCGGCGGCCGCGTCCTTGCATTCGGCCACGGGCACATCCTGCGTGCCGTCGCGGTGGCCTGGCTCGGACTCGACGTCACCGTTGCCGCCGGCCTGCAGCTCGATGTCGCCACGTTGAGCCGCCTTCAGGAGGACCCAGACAACCGCCGTTTGCTCGCCATGTGGAACGCGCCCTAGCGCCGCGACGTCAGCGCTTCCGGCGCAAGCTCCACGGACGGCCCCGGACTCCAGGGAGCCCGGCGAACACCAGATAGGCCGAAGTCTCGACATCCGCTCGATACGTGTGCCGCTCCCCCGGGTTGATCAGAAGCATCTCGCCGGTTCCCACGTCGCCCTCCTTCAATCCGTCGTGGAAATGAAGGCGGCCTTCGGTGACGATCAGAGCGACGGGGATCGCGTTGCGATGCTCGGGCACGGTTTGGCCCGGTTCCAAACGCAGTCCGACCACGCGCATCGATCCGCAGTCCGCGATCTGCTCAAAACCAAAAGCTCGATGACCTTCGCCCGGGCCCGGCGATGACACTCGCGATATCATGCCGCCCCCGCGAAGCCTCAACATCGACGCGTGGAAATCGTCCATGCCACAGGCCTCGAGGGCGCTCGCGATGCCAGGGGCGTGGTGGTCGTCATCGACGTCCTGCGTTCGTTCACCGTCAGCGCTTATGCCCTGGCGGGCGGAGCTCGTGAATGCCTCCTCGTCTCGACGGTCGCGGAGGCGGGCCGGCTTGCGCGGGACATTCCCGATGCGCTCATCTGCGCCGAGGAGAACGCCCTTCCGATCCCCGGGATCGACGTCAGCAACTCGCCGACGCAGGTGGCGGCCGCGCACATGCACGGCACGACACTGATACAGCGCTCGACCGCGGGCACGCCTGTCATCGCAGCTGTCCGGACTGAGGAAGGCACCTTCGCCGGGAGTCTGGTCGTCGCGACCGCGACGGCGCAAGCCTGCCTGTTAAGGCGCCCGAGCACGGTCACGCTGGTCGCTTCGGCTGACTTTCCCGAAGACCACGCGTGCGCGAAGTTCATCGAGGCGACCATCCGTGGGACCAGCATCGATCTCGAGCCGCTGCTGAAGCCACTGCGTGAAAGCGAGCGCTATCGCAAGGTGATGGCCGGAAAGTGGCCGGGCTTTCCGCCGACAGACATCGAGCTCGCGCTGGCGCTCGACCGTTTCGACTTCGCGATGCCCGCCACCCGGCACGACGATCACATCGCACTGAGAATGTTCAACCCGCGCTAGCAGGCTTCGCCGCGCGCAAGCTTTCGCCCCCGCCGACCGTCTTATCCATTTGGGGGCCGTGCGCATTCATCTCGTCGCCGGCATGACGCTGGCTGTGGTCGCTGCCGCTTGCAGCTCGCCTCGGGCGAGCTCATCCGCGGGCCAATTCAGCTCCTGCGCCAATAGCGGTGCCGCACACCACGCTTACGTCGTCGTTCAGCATCTCAACGGCGCTTCATTTCAACGCTGCGTAGGATTCGACGGCTCAGACATCGACGGCCAGGCGCTCATGGATCAGTCAGGTATTCAATATGGGGCCCACCAGCTGAGCTCTGGCAAAGCTGTCTGCCAGGTCGATCACGAGCCCCAGCAGTACAGCCAATGCTTCCCACAGAGCCAACCCTACTGGGCCCTCTTCGTCGAGACGAACGGCAAGTGGGCCAGCGCGCCGAACGGATTCACCGAAACCAAGCTGCACGATGCTGAGGGGCTGGGATGGCGTTACGTTTCCGCGAGCGATTCCTCGCCTGCGCCTCCTCCGCTTCCGCGGCTGACAGGCGCGACCAGTTAGGTCGCGAGCAAGGCGACCGCACCACCAAGTTCGAGTCGCCTCGCGAACGATTCGGAAACCGTCTCCCGAGTGATCACCGACCGCAGGACAGCAAGGGAGCCCGCATGAGCGACGATCGCGACCTCTCCGCTGTCATCGGCGAAGGGATGCAGCGAATCCCAGAACGCGCGAACGCGGCGCTCCAGGTCGTGGACGCTTTCGCCGAAGCTCGGCGGCGTCATGCGGATGTCGGCCTCCCAGGCCTTCGCTGCCGCCGCCTCTTCGGACCACAGATCGGTCAGCGATCTGCCCTCCCAGGACCCGAAGTCCAGCTCGCGCAGCGCCGCTTCAGGCTGGACCGGTAGGCCGTGCGGAGCGGCGACGACGCGCGCGGTCGCGAGCGCTCGCCGCCGGTCGCTCGAGACGACCCGCACCAGCGGCCGGTCTTGCAGCAGGCCCGCGACCTGATCGGCTTGCGTCCGTCCTTCTTTGCTCAACGCAGGATCGGTGGCGCCGATGGCCGAGGTTGGTGGCGCCGTCGAGGCGCCGTGCCGGATAAGCCAAACGCGGATCACAGGTGGGCGGCAAACACGACCAGCGCGCCTAGCTGGCTCAGCTCCGCGGTGGCGCCATAGACGTCTCCTGTCGCGCCACCGATTCGCCGCCGAGCGATCGCGGCCACCACGGCGGCGATCAACAAGGCAACCAGAACGGCCACCGCGGCGCTCCGCCAATCGAGGGCGCATACGAGGACAACGATCGCGGAGCCAAGCACCAGGTCGAACCGACGGTGCCGGCCTCCGGCGGCGACTCCGAGTCCAGACTCGCGCACATAAGGCAGCGACGCGATCACCACGAGGAGCGTCCACCGCGAGACCGTGCCCGCGATCACGAGCGCCACGATCGCCCGCGCGGGCGACATCGAAGCCAGCGCGGCTACATCTCCGACCAGCACCAGCACCACCGCGACCAGGCCGAACGATCCCACGCGCGAATCGCGCATGACCACGAGCCGGCGGGCGACGTCGCCGCCTCCAAACAAGCCGTCCGCGGCATCGGCCAGGCCGTCGAGGTGGAGCGCACCGGTCAACACAGCCAGGGCCGCGACTGCCGCCACCGCGGCGACGAGCGGTGAGGTCACGGCTGCCACCAAAACCAAGCACGCACCTGCGGCGAGCCCGAGCAGAGCTCCCACGGCGGGGAAGTAAGCGCGTCCGAGGCGCTCGCCCGAGGCCCCCTCCGACGTCGCCATAGGGATGACGGTCAAGAAGGCCATCGCCGCCCGCATCGAGCGGATGCTCACCGCGGCAGGTCCAGCTCTCGGCCCGCCACCATGAGAACCGCGCGGTCGGCGGACTCGGCCAGCCGCGCGTTGACAGAGCCGAGCACATCGCGGAAGCTCCTGGCCAGCTCGTTGACCGGGACGATGCCGAGGCCGACCTCGTTTGTCACCACTACGCAGTCACGCCCTCGCAGCGCGTCCACGAGCTCTTCTGCGGCGGCGGCGATGTCAACCGGGCTCGCGCCCTCGCCGAGTAGGTTCGACACCCACAATGTCAAACAGTCGACGACGAGGAAATCACGCGCGGCGGCCGACCGAGCGGCGCCCAGGAGATCGAGTGGCGCCTCGACGGTCTTCCACGCCACGGGCCTCGATTCGCGATGCGTGCGGATCCGCTCGGCCATCTCGGCATCTCCGGCGACCGCGGTGGCGATGAAAGTCACCGGCGCGCCGGAGTCCGCCGCAAGTCGCGCGGCCAGCGCAGACTTGCCGCTGCGCGCGCCGCCGAGCACCAGCACCAACGCCATCAGAAATCGATGCCGCGAATCGCGCGCACGCCGCGATCGAACGCGTGCTTGACCTTCCTCATCTCGGTCACCGTGTCGGCGAGCTCGACCAGATCGGCCGGCGCATCGCGACCGGTGGCGATGATGTTCACCGACGGCGGCCGGTTGCGAATGACATCGACGACCTCCGCGATCGGGATCCAGCCCCAGTTCATCGGATACGTGATCTCGTCGAGGACGACCAGGCCATAAGTTCCCGACTGGATCTTCTCCTTGCTCACGGTCCAGGCATACCGGGCGATCGCCTCGGTGCGGTCCATGTTCTTGCTGTCCCAGGTGAAGCCGTCCCCGATCGTCAGCCATTCGACGCCGAGGCTGGTCGCCGCCTTCTCCTCGCCCACCTTCCACTTCCCTGACTTGACGAACTGGATGACGCACACCTTCCAGCCACGCGCCACCGCGCGCATTGCGGTGCCGAAGGCGGCGGTCGACTTCCCCTTCCCGTCGCCGGTGTTGACCATCACGATCGACGACGCCTTGCTGGTGGCAAGCGCCGGCCCTTTCGTGGGGACGTCTTTCGATTTCACGACGGCTCCTCAGCGGATGCGGGTTGAGGTCGGGATCGAACCGGCACCACCGCGCGCCCGGATCCGTTCATAGAAAGCACATGCACGTGCGCGTGGTAATGGCTGGCGATCGCCGACTCGGTCAGAACCTCTGCGGGCGCGCCGACGGCGACGAGCTCGCCGCCGACCAGCAGGGCGAGTCGGTCCGCGTACTGGCCCGCGAGCGTGAGCTCATGCATCGCGGCGATCACGGTCAGTCCCTGCTCCGCGCGCAGCTCGTCGATGAGCTCGAGCACCTCTTGCTGACGACCCACGTCGAGGGAGCTTGTCGGCTCATCGACCAGAAGGATCGGGGCCTGCTGCGCAAGGGCGCGGGCGATGGCCGCCCGCTGTCGCTCGCCACCGCTCAGGTGATCGAGCGGCCGCGCCGCGAGCCTATCGAGCGACAGCCGCTCGAGTATGTCCGCGACGACGCGTTGGTCCGCGCGTCCCTCCTTGCCGAAGTAGGTGAGATGCGGGCTGCGGCCGAGGAGGACGTACTGCGACACCGACATGCCCTCGGGCATGTGTGGCTCCTGCATCACCATTGCCACACGGCGGGCGAGCTCACGCCCGCCCATTCCCGCCACGGCGACGCCGCCGATCTCGATGGTGCCCTCGTACGCGACCAGTCGCGAGATCGCGCGCAGGATGGTTGTCTTGCCGGCGCCGTTGGGACCTATGAGCGCCAGCCATTCGCCTGACGCAATGTTGAGGTCGAGGTCGCTCACCACCACGTCGGATTCGTACGCGATGGTGACCTTACGCAGGACGACGTTGCTCACAAAGCAGCCGCTCGGGTCGAGCGCATCACGACGATGAAGAACGGCGCACCGACGAACGCGGTGATCACGCCGATCGGCAGCTCGGCGGGCGCCGCGACCGTGCGCGCGGCCGTATCGGCGAGCACCAGGAACGACGCTCCGAAAAGGAGCGACAGCGGGATGACGACACGGTAGCTGCGGCCGACCAGCAGACGCACGGTGTGCGGAATGATGATCCCGACGAACGCGATCGTGCCCGCGATCGCGACCACCGCTGCGGTGCCCAACGTCGCGGCGACGACGACGATCAGCCGCACGCGCCGCGCGGAGATGCCGAGGCTGGTCACCTCCTCGTCGCCGACGCTGAGCGCGTCGAGGAGCCGGCGATGAAGAAGGATCACGAAAACGCTGATGACCACGTAGGGGAGCACGAGCAGCACGCCGTCCCAGCCGGCCGTGACCAGCCGCCCCAGGATCCACGAATAGACCTGGCGGATGCTGTTCGTCTGCGACTGCTGGATGTAGGTCTGGATGGCGTTGAAGAAAGCCGCGATGGCGACCCCAGCGAGAATCAGCCCGGTGGTGTTCCTCAACCCGGTCACTGTCCGTCCCAACGCGTACGCCCCCGCGACGGCCAGGGCCGCACCGACAAAGCCGGCGAGAGGCACGACGTTGACGCCGATCAGCGATGACCCCGGAGCGAACGCGATCGCCAGCGTGGCGCCGAGGTTGGCGCCCGCCGCCGCGCCGAGCAGGTACGGGTCCGCGAGCGGGTTGCGGAAGACGCCCTGGTAGGCAGCGCCGGCAGTCGCGAGCATCCCGCCGACGATGGCGCCCAGCACCACCCTGGGGATGCGCAGCGACCACAGGATCGACGCCTGGCCGGGATCGACAGATCCCGCGGTGCCGAACCATGGAATCGGCGCCAGCAGCGTCCGCACGACCGCCCCGAGGGAGATGTGGACCGGTCCGACCAGCACGCCCAGGACGGCTGCGAAGAGCAGGGCGACCACACCCGCCAGCGCCCACAACCAGGGCAAGCGGGGCAGGCCTTGAAGTAGAGCCGCCGGCGCCGCTCCGACCGGACGCGACAACCTGCGGCCAAGGCTCGACATCACGCCGCCTGAAGCTCCAGCTGCTTCACGTGGGGCGCGATGGTGCGCAGAAAGTCGACCACCCGTGGGCCCCAGCGTGACGCGATGTCGTCATCGACGCCGATCACCTGCGCCGACTTCACGGCCGCGATCGAGCTCCAGCCCGGCCGTGCCGAAACGGTGCTGAGGTCCTGGTGGCAGCACTTGGTGTCCGCGAGCACGATGAGGTCTGGGCTGGACGAGACGATGTACTCGGCTGATAGCTGAGGGTAATCGGGCGCCGCGGCAGTGGCGCCGTCGGCGATGTTCTTCAGGCTGAGCAGCGCGTACACCTGGCCGATGAACGTGGCCGAGGTCGCGGAGTAATAAGTGTCGTCGAGCTCGTGGTAGACCTTGAGCTGCTTCGTCGGTTTCGGAATCGAGGCCACAATTGTCGCGAGGTCGGAGCGCATCTTCTTTTCAACGGATGTCGCGCCCTCGACGTCGCCTGTGGCCGCGCCCAGCTGTTCGATCTGCTTGTACGACTCGTCGAGGTTCTTGGCCGCAGGCTCGATGAGAATCGGGATGTTGAGCGCGCCAAGCCCGTGGACGAGTCCGCCAGTGTCGTCAGACGCGACCACCAGGTCGGGGGTGTATGCCGCGATCGCCTCGATGTTGGGCTGGAAGCCGGAGAGCTTGGTCATCGGAGCATTGGCCGGGTAGTTCGACTGATCGTCGACCGCAACGACCTGGGCGCCGGCGCCGATCGCGAAGAGCATCTCCGTCGCGGTCGGCGACAGGGACACGATGCGGTGCGGCTGCTTGCTTATCGTCACGCTCGCGCCGCCGCTTTCAGCGATCGTCACCGGGAAGTGGGCCGTCACAGAGGTCGATGACGTCGAGGACGAGTTCGCGCCACACGCCATGAGCGCGATACCGATGGCGGCCACTGCAGGCCGCCTGATGTGATGCATGCGCATCCCGGGATCCTCCCGCGGCAATGACCCCACATCGCTGGGGAGACCTCGCCGCTAGAGGGTCCCCGCTGATCCGCGCAAGTGGGACGTCATGCCCAGCGGATCGGTCTCCTGGCTCGTGGATCACTGCAATCCGCCTGCCTTCCCAAGGCTTCCGCCTCAGTGGCCGCTAGGCGATGGCTCCCCACTCACAGTTGCGCGACAGCGCCGGATTCGCACCGGCTTCCCCTCATCCGTGAGCTATTCAGTTGTGCGGACTATTATGCGCGGGCTCCTGGTCGCGTTCGGAGACGCCGGCCTCGTCGAACGTGGCCATCTCGTTGAGCGTCCGGACCGCAGCCTCGAGCAACGGGAGGGCGAGCACCGCGCCGGTGCCCTCGCCAAGCCTCAGATCGAGCTCCAGCAGCGGCTTCAAGCCCAGGCGGCGCAGGAGTGCCCCATGCCCAAGCTCCTGTGATCTATGCGACGCGATCATGTAGCCACTCGAGGCGGGCGCGACCAGGGCGGCGACCAGTGCGGCCGCGCCGGAGATGAAGCCGTCGATGACGACGGGTCGCCTGCCGGCGGCAGCCTCCACGATCACGCCGACGAGGCCGGCGATCTCCAGGCCGCCGACGGCGGCCAGCGCCTCGATCGGACCCTTCGCGATCAGCTCGGCGTTCACCGCGAGCGCGGTGCGCACGGCCTGGCGTTTGCGCTCGAGCCCTTCATCGTCGACGCCGGTCCCGCGGCCGACCACGTCCTTGGGGTCGAGCTGTGTGAGCGCGCAAATCAACGCGGCAGACGGGGTCGTGTTGCCGATGCCCATGTCGCCGGTGAGGGCGATATCGAGCCCGTTGGCGATCTCATCGCGGGCGAGTTGGCGTCCGTGCCCCATGGCTTGATAAACCTCGCGGAGCGACATCGCCGGCCCCTTCGTGATGCTCGCCGTCCCGCGGCGAACCTTGAGATCGTAAAGGTCGGGATGATGCGGAAGGTCGGCGTCGACGCCGAGGTCCGCGACGACGACACGCGCATTCATCTGGCGCGCGAGGACGTTGATCGCCGCGCCGCCCTTCAAGAAGTTGAGGACCATCTGGGCCGTGACGTCGCGCGGGTAGGCGCTGACGCCCTCGAGCGCCACGCCGTGGTCTGCGGCGAGCGTGAAGACAACGCGATTCGCCAGGGGCGGGTCGAGCCGGCCGGTCATTCCGGCCAGGCTGATGGACAGCTCCTCCAGCCGGCCGAGGCTGCCCGCGGGCTTGGTGAGCCTCGCCTGCCGCGCCGCCGCTTGCTGCATCGCTCCCTCGTCGAGCGGCGGGATGTAGATGTTGATCGACTCGGCCATTGGGAACCGAATGCTAGTCGAGGTAGCCTTCGCGCCGTGACTTACCGGGAGCTGCGAAGCCTGTGCTTGTCGCTGCCCGATGTCGAAGAGCGCGAGACCTGGGGTGAGATGACGTTTCGCGTGCGTGAGCGGATCTTCATGATCGGCTCACCCGAGGGAAAGCGCGTTTCGATCAAGGCCTCGCTCGAGGACCAGGCCGGCCTCATCGAGATGGATCCGGACACGTTCGCCGTTTCCGCCTACACAGGACGCTACGGGTGGGTGACGGTGAGGCTGCGCACGGTCGGACCAGAGCTGATGGCGCGCCTGGTTACGTCCGCGTGGAAGCGGACGGTGCCCAAGCGCGCCGTGGCTCAGCTCGAAGCTGCTGTTACTACGTCCAGGACCGGCGCCGCGCCCCGCCGCCGGAGAACAGGCGCACGACCAGGAGCAGGAGCACCGCGCCCGCGAACGCCACGACCATCTCGCTGATGATCGGGTGGCCGATCACCTGCACGTTGATGTGGAAGACGCTCGCGAGAAAGCCGCCGATGAAGGCGCCGATGATCCCGACGATGATGTCGCCGAACAGCCCCAAACCGTGGCCCAGCGCGACCCGGCTGGCGAGAAAGCCGGCCACCAACCCGACGAGACACCAGATCAGGATCGTGTCCAGATCGAGGTTGAACGTAGAACCGTTGATGGAAAAGGCCATGTTTCGTCCTCCCAGTTACAGGTAGAACGCGCAGCTGGAGGCCTTTCCCTACTCGTGCCTCCGGCCGCCGAAGCCGATCATCCTCAGCAGGAACAGAAGGATCACCGCGCCCACGAACGCGACCACCATCGCTGTGATCAGCGGGTGGCCGGTGATCTGAAAGTTGATCTTGAAGACCTGCGCGAGGATGCCGCCGAGGAACGCGCCGAGCACGCCGGCCACCAGGTCGCCCAGCAGCCCAAGGCCGTGACCAAGCGCGACCCGGCTGGCGAGCGCTCCGGCGACCAGACCGACCAGGATCCAGACAAGGATCGTGTCCACGTCGAGGCGGATGTCAATCACTTCACGGACTCCCTTCTAAACAGACGGACAGGCGAGATAGATCATGCGGCTTTGGCCGCCAGCTCCTGCAGCACAGCGCCCAAAACCCGGTTGAACGCAGGGAAGGGATGGATGACATCGGCGAGGGTGCGCAGCGGGGTGCCGGCCTTCAGGGCGAGCACCAGCTCGCCGAGGATCTCACCCGCTCGCGGAGTCACCAGCGTCGCCCCGATGAGCACGCCGCGATCGCGGTCGGCGATCAGCTTCAAAGCCCCGTCGTGGAAGTCGTGGATGTAGCCGCGCGCGGTCTCAGCGGGATCGGCCGAGGCGGTGATGACGTTCAATCCGTGCTCCCTGGCCGCTGCTTCGGAGATTCCGACCGACGCGACCTCGGGGTCGGTGAAGGTGACCCGCGGCACCGCGGAGTGGTCGGCACGGGCGTCTTCACCACGCAGGCGGCGGGCGACGATCTGGCCGTGGTAGAAGGCGAGGTGCGTGAAACCGCCGATGCCGGTCACATCGCCTACGCCGTAAACACCGACCCGCGCCTCGAGAGTAGTGGGGTCGACCTTGAGCCAGCCGCGTTCGGTTTGCTGCAGACCGGCTCCCTCCCAGGCTTCGAAATTCGCCCGTCTGCCGGTGGCGACCAACAGACGCTCGGCGTGGAGAATCGCTCCCGACTTCAAGGTCACGATCACGCCTCCGCTTTCTTTCTCGACCCCGGCGACAGGGTCGCCGACGAGCAGCTGCATGCCGTCCGCGAGCAGGTGCGGCCGCAAGGCGATGGCGGCCTCTGGCTCCTCCGCGCCGAGGATCCGTGGGCCCGCCTCGATCACGGTCACCTTCGAGCCCAGCCGCGCGAACGCCTGGCCGAGCTCCACGCCCACGGCGCCACCGCCCAGGATGGCAAGCGATCCCGGCAGCTCATGCGGCAGCGTGGCCTGGCGGTTGGTCCAGAAGTCGACCTTGTCGAGGCCTGGGATCGGCGGGATCACGGCCGTGCCGCCGTTGGCGATCACCACGGCCTTCCGGGCGACCAGCTCGTCTCCGCCCACCTCCACGGTCCGGACGTCGACGAGCTTGCCTACTCCGCGCACGAGCTTCGCTCCCGTCGCCTCCATCGCCGCGGCCGGGCGGGTGTCGTCGAGATCCCGCGCCATCCAGTAGACGCGCTTGGAAACCTTCGGGAAATCCACGTCCCACTCGACCCACGAAGCCGCGAGGGTGCGCGCCCGCCCCGCCTCCTCGAGGGTCTCGCCAGAGCGCAGCAGCGTCTTCGACGGTATGCAGCCCCAGTAAGGACACTCGCCGCCGACAAGCTCGCGTTCGACCACCGCAAGACTGAGCCCGCTCCCCTGCAAGCCGCCGGCGATCGCCTCTCCGGCCACACCGCCGCCGAGGCACACGACGTCAAATTCCTGCGGCAACCTGATCACCTCCGCCCGCGCTAGCGCGGCGCAACGATTCCAAAAGGGATGTGGCCGTGAAGGCTCCGATGTAGCGGTCTCCGTCGAAGACCGCGGCACGCTCGGTCGGGCTCGATAACGCGGCCGCAAACGCATCAGTGAGTGTCGTTCGACGCTCGATTCGCGGCTCGCCCGGTCGCGGTTCCGGAGCGCGCTCGAGCGTGTGAGGGTCGATCGTGACGACCGACATCCGGCGCACCAGCTGCTCGCTCCCAAGGAAATCGGAGACGTACTTGCTCGCGGGACGCGTGAGTATGGCTTCGGGCGTGTCGTACTGGGCGACCCTCGCCTGCATCTCGAGCAGGCAGATGCGGTCTCCGACCAGCACCGCCTCATCGATGTCGTGGGTCACGAAGACGACCGTCTTGCGCAAGGAGCGCTGGATGTTGATGAACTCATGCTGGAGACGTTCACGTGTGATGCGGTCGATGGCTCCGAACGGCTCGTCCATGAGGAGGATCGGCGGGTCCGCGCCCAGCGCGCGTGCGAAACCGACCCGCTGGCGCTGGCCGCCGGACAGCTGGTGGGGATAGCGGTGGCGGTACTCGACCGGGTCCAGACCCACGAGCGTCAAGAGCTCGTTGACGCGATCGTTGATGCGGGCCTTGTCCCAGTTCCACAGCCGTGGCACGGTACCGACGTTGTCGCCGACGGTCATGTGCGGAAACAGGCCCGTGCTCTGGATGACGTAACCCATCTTCAAACGCAGCTGCGCGGGATCGACGCCATGAGTGTCCTGGTCGTCGACCAGAATCCGGCCCGAGTCGGGCGCGATGAGCCGGTTGATCATCCGCAGCGTCGTCGTCTTGCCGCATCCCGATGGGCCGATCAAGACGCACGTCTGGCCGTCCGCGATGTCGAGCGAAAGATCGATGACGGCGTTGGCGCCGCCAGGGAACCCCTTGCTGACGTGCTCCAGCCGGATCACTGCGTCAATTACCGTAATTGAATGCCGAGCGGGCTATTCCTCGACTACGTAGACCCGTGGGTCAACTGGACCTGGCTTTCGACCCACATCCCGCTGTTCGTGGCCGCGGTCGAGCAGCACCTCACTCTCACCGTCATCGCCGTCGCGGGCGGCCTCGCGATCTCGATTCCTCTGGGAATTGCCGCGCATCGGTGGCGGGCTCTGCGCAATCCCGTGCTCGCGTTTTTCGACGTCGTCTATACGATTCCCTCGCTCGCGCTTTTCGCGCTGCTCGTTCCCTATACCGGACTGGGCGTGGTCACCGCCGAGATCGGGCTCATCGGCTACACGGTGCTGATCCTGGTTCGCAACCTTCTCGTCGGCCTCGAGTCGGTGCCGCCTGACGTACTCGACGCCGCCGACGGCATGGGCTACCGGCCGCTTGCGCGACTGTTGCGCGTGGAGCTGCCGCTTGCTTTGCCGGCGATATTCGCGGGCGTCCGCATCGCCACGGTCACGACGATCGGTCTGGTGACGATCACCGCCCTGATCGGCTTGGGCGGGCTCGGGCAGCTGATCAATAGGGGCCTGATCGAGAACTTCCATACACCACTGGTCGTCGCGACCGTGCTCTCGATCGCGCTCGCGTTGGTGGCCGACCTACTGCTCGTCGGAGCGCAGCGGCTGGCCATCCCCTGGTCGCGAGGCGCAGCTTCATGAGCGTCATTTCTCTTGTCGGGCAGTGGTTCGCGGATCCCGCCCATTGGAGCGGTCCAGATGGCATCCCGCAGCGACTGGTCGAGCATGTGCAGATCTCGGCCGCGTCCGTCGCGATCGGAGCTGTCATCGCGCTGCCGATTGGGATCGCGCTCGGCCACTACGGTCGCTTCGGAAACGTGGCCATCAATATTTCCAACGTTGGGCGCGCGCTGCCCTCGTTCGGCGTCCTCGTGATCGCCTTCCAGGTACTCGGCCTCGGCAACCTGCCGGTCCTCGTCGCGCTTGTCGCACTGGCGATTCCCCCGATGGTCACCAACAGCTACGTCGGCCTTAGCGAGGTCGACCCCGACGTCAAAGAGGCGGCGCGGGGGATGGGCTATCGAGAGCTGGCGCAGCTCTTGCGCGTGGAGTTACCACTGGCGGTACCGCTTGTGATGGCAGGCATCAGGACCTCCGCCGTGCAGGTCGTGGCGACGGCGACTCTGGCGGCGCTGATCGCGGGCGGCGGTTTCGGCCGGTACATAATCGACGGCTTCGCACAGCAGGACTACACGAAATTGGCCGCGGGCGCGGTGCTGGTGGCGGTGCTGGCGATGGCGACCGAGCTCTCACTTTCGGCGCTGGAACGGGTGCTCGTCCCCCGCGGGATCAGGCTTCAGCGGGCGCCCGTCGCCCGCCGCGCGACAACTTTCAAGACCGCATAAATGGAAGAATCAAGCCAAGCCCGCGGTTTAACCCCCACGAACTCAGAGGCTGACGCCGTGAGTTCGCGGGGACCCCTGGGTGGATCGGCAAACACACGGGTGGCAAGGAGAAGGGTTCGATGAATTCAAAGCTCGGTTCTGGGAGATTCCTGGCGGCGGTCGCCACACTGGTTTTCGTGGCCGCCGCGTGTGGAAGCACCGGCGGTGGCGGGAATCCGAGCCCGGCTTCCAAGGGCACGCTCACTGTTGCGGGTTTCAACTTCCCCGAGAGCAGCATCCTGGCCGAGATCTATGGCCAGGCGCTCGCGCACGACGGTTACACGATCAACTACAAGCTGCTGCTGGGTACGCGCGAGGTCGTAGCGCCTGCGCTCGAGTCGGGCCAGATCGACGTGTATCCCGGCTACGCGGCGACCGACCTCGAGTTCTACAACAAGGGCGCCGGCGAAGCCAATGGCGACGCCACCGCCACCACGACCAAGCTCAACAGCCACCTCGCGCCGCTTGGGCTCGTCGCGCTCGACCCCTCGGCGGCCGTCGACCAGAACGCATTCGCGGTCACCAAGGCCACCCAGACCAAGTTCAGCCTCACCAAGCTGTCCGACCTCGCGCCGATCGGCAGCCAGCTGACCCTGGGCGCCGGGCCCGAATGCCCGACGCGTCCTTTCTGCCAACCCGGGCTCAAGAACACATATGGCATCACCTTCAAGGCCTTCAAGCCGCTCGACACCGATGGGCCCCTGACGCGCGCCGCGTTCAAGAACGGCAGCATCGACGTCGGCCTGGTGTTCAGCAGCGACGGTGACCTCAACTCGCTCGGGCTGGTCGTGCTTCAGGACGACAAGCACCTCGAGAACGCGGACAACGTGGTCCCGATCCTCCGTCAGGCCGCGGCGAGCGACGAGGTCAAGAAGGTGCTCAACGCGATCGACGCGAAGCTGACCACGGCTGACCTGGTGACCTTGAACTCGCAAGTCTCGATCCAGCACCAGGACGCCGACGCCGTCGCGACGGCGTGGCTGCAGCAGCACAACTACGCGAGCTAGCGGCTAAGCCACCGCCTTTGTGACCGCCGGCTCGGACTCGGGCTGCTTCGGAGCGACGCCGATCGCGTTGGCGGCCGCGCCTGCCAGCAGCAGGCCGGCCGAGATGAGCATGGCGGTGTGGAATGCGTCGGCTGACGCGTAGCGCGCCTGCGCGGCCACATCCGCGGGCGCGCTTGTCGTCGGCCTGTTGAGCGGGCTCACCTCAGCCCTCAGAGTGGGCGAGTTGGGGTCGATGCCCGGAACCTTCGAAGCCAGCGACGCGTAGAAGACTGCGGTCACGGCAATGAAGACAACGGCGCCTGCGAGCTGCGGGCCGATGCGCGAGATCGCGTTGTTGATCGAAGACGCGAGGCCGGCGTTGGCGACCGGCACCGACGCCATCAACGCGGCCGTCAGGGGCGCGACCATGATCCCCAGCCCGAGTCCGAAGACGATCGTCGCCGGCAGGAAGTCCACCAGGTACGACACCGGCGGAAGGACGCTCGAGGCGGAGTGCGGGTTCAGGGTCCAGGCCGCGGAGGTGGCCGGCACGCGCGCGTACAGGAGACATGCGGCGGCCATCACCAGCGGCCCGACGATCAGGAAGGGCCGCGCCCCGTATTTGCCGGTGAGCGTTCCGAATCGCGGCGACATCAACGTCAGCAGGAGGCCACCGGGGATGAACATCAGCCCGGCCGCGACCGCGGTGTAGCCGAGCGTGCCCTGGACGAACAGGGCCTGGTTGTAGCCGGACACGTACAACGCCCCGTAGATCAGAAGCGTCGAGATGTTGATGGTCGTGAACGCGCGCGACTTGAAAAGGCTCAGCGGGATGAGCGGGTTGCGCGCTCGAGCCATGTAGAAGGGGAGGCCTATCGTCGCGATGGCCCCGACCGCGAGCATCATGTACGCGACGGGGTCCCGCCACTCGCGCTGCTGACCGTAGACGGCGCCGAACGCGAGTCCCCCGACCGCGACGCCGACGATGATCGCGCCCAGCCAGTCGAAGCCGGATGGCGGCCGCTCTGCGCGGCTCTCGGGCACGTGGCGCCAGGTGGCGTAGATGGCGATGGCTGTGATCGGAATGTTGATGAAGAAGGCCGCGCGCCACGAAATCGTGTCGACCAGCAGCCCACCCACGGCCGGCCCGAGCAGGGTCGTGCCCGATGAGGCTCCCGACCAGATGCCGAAAGCGCGACCTTGAAGCGGCCCGCTGAAGGTGGCGGTGATCAGGGCCAGCGAGCCGGGGACGAGGAACGCGCCCGCGATCCCCTGCAGGACCCTGAGGACGACCAGGGTCTCCAGGTTCGGCGCGAGGCCGCAAAGCGCCGAGGTGATGCCAAAACCGGCGAGCCCGAGCATGAAGACGCGGCGCCTACCGTAGGCGTCGGTCAGGGCGCCGGCCAGGATCAGGAGCGTGCTCAGCGACAGCAGGTAGCCCGTGTAGACGTAGGTCTGGCCTTCGAGCACGCCCAGCAGCGGGTGTGGGAGCTCACGGCCGATGCGCGGCAGGGCGACGTTGACGACTGTGGAATCGAGGAAGACAGTGGCGGACGCGAGCACCGCCGCGACCAGCGTCCACCTCTGCGTGCGGGTCATAACGCTGTACCTTAGCCCCCGTGGATCGCGATGCCGCGCTGTCCGACTTCGACGCCGCTCGCGCGGAGTGGGAGGCAGTCTTCGCGCAGGTGCCGGACGCGGCGCTTTCTTACCTCAAGCCTGGCGACGACTACGCGCTCGGCGGCCTTCAAGTCCACGTGAACTGGGTCCTCGTCCATTACAGCCGGGTGCTCGATGGAGTCAAAGCCGACCCGAATCACGAACTGCAACCGCTGGACCGGCCAGAAGAATCCACGGCGGCCAACAAGAGGGCCAAAGCGGGCCTCACCGCTCCTGAGCGCAAGCCGGCACTCGAAGAGATGTCCGCGCTCCATAGGTCCGTGAGAGAGTCGGCCGCGGGCATCGGCGAGGCGGACTGGTCGCTCAAGACTCCCGTCGTCTACGGCGAGGGACAGGACCCCTACCCGACCAGCCCTGACGACATCCTGGGCTGGCTGCGCGAGCATTACCGCGAGCACGTGCACCAGTGCCCGGAGCTGATCGCTTCGTGGCGCGAGATGAGCTGAGAATTTAGGGCAGCCGGTTCACCCAGGCTGCGGTCGCGTATTTGGTCGCGACCAGCTCTCTTGCGGCCTCGAGCTCTTCGCCTGACAGCTCGGTTTCGTGCGTGCGGAAGTCGGCGGCGAACGACCGCTCCATGTGGTGCGCCACGTCGGCGCAGCCCATCGAGGTGAACCACGACAGCGGCGAGACCGCCTTCTCCGCGCTGCGGACTCCGCGCTCAGATAATCGGTCCCGCCCGACGCGAATCAGCCTTGGCAGAAGGTCGGGGTCCATCGTGTGCGCGACGGTCGTGTGGTGGAGGACGAAGCCACGCCTTCGCGCTTGCGCCGCGCCGGCGATCTTTCCACGCGGCGAGATGATGTCGTTGATCTCGCGATAGCTCGCCGGCACGCCGAGGGCGACGAACGAGCGCACCGCCCAGGCGTCGAGGGCGGCGTAGGACTGCCGGAACGACAGTCCGGCGACGGCCGTCGCCGGAACGTATAGCGAGTAGGTGATCGTCCGGTCGGGCTCGCAAAGCATGGTGCCGCCGCCGCTCATCCGCCGCGTGATCGTGAACCCGAGAGTTTTGGCCGCGAGGGTGTCGACCTCGTTGACGACCGATTGGTGCGAGCCGATGACGAGTGCCGGCTCGATCCATTCCCAGAAGCGCACGGTCGGCCGCCGTTCGCCTGCGATGACTTTCTGCAGCAGCGTCTCGTCCAAAGCCATGTGCATGAGGGCGGATTGAGGTGTGTAGGGAATGAGGTCCCATTCGAGCTCTGCCAGGCCGCTCATGTGCTCTGCCAGTATTCCGGAAGCGATGCAGCGGCGAACTCTGTGGACGCTCTACGGATGCAACCTGCTGGCCTCGGTCGGCTTCTGGTTCTTCCTGCCCCTGCTGCCCATCTTCCTGTCGCGCCGCGGTGGCTCGGCGGCACTCGTGGGCGCGGTTTTTGCGTCGGGTCTCCTCGCCAACGCGCTGATCCGGTATCCGGCAGGCTGGGCCGCGGATCGCTTCGGCGCCCGTCCGGTGATGATCGTGGCGCTGGCGAGCGAGGCGGTTCTGTTTCTCGCCTACCTGCCGCACCTGCCGCTCGCCGCTTTCATCGCGGTGCGTTTCGTCCACGGTGCGGCGGCGGGTGCATTCTGGCCCGCGGCCAACGGCCTCATCGCCGAGGTCGCTCCGCCGAACGGGCTCGGCAGGGCATTCGGGGTCATGCAGTCGACCAACATGGTCGGCATCATCATCGGCCCCGCCATCGGCGGGATCATCGCGCTCGCCAACCTGAGTGTCGTGTTCGTGGTCGCCGCGATCGTCTCGGGGCTGGCCGCAATCCCCATCGCAACGATTGCGAATGTGCGCCTGGAGCAGAAGGCCGAAGCCCCTCTGAGCGCGATCCGCATCGCGCGGTCGCTGCTGCCGCTAATCGTCCTTGGCGCTGGGACGTCGTACATGATCGGCACCTTCGACACGATCTGGTCGCTCTACATGACCTACCGAGGCGCGACGACGCTTGCAGTGGGGATCTCGTTCGCGACCTTCGGCATCCCCGCCCTCCTCGTCAGCGCGCGCGCCGGCGCGCTTGGTGATCGGTTCGGCGCCCACAAGCTGATCGTGGGCTCGCTGCTGGTCACGGCTTTCTTCTCATCGATCTATCCGTTCATCGCGTCGGTTCCGTGGCTGATCGGCCTCGGTCTGATCGAGGGCGCCTTCACGATCTCGGGCGCCCCGAGCCTGATCGCCGAGGTGAGCCGCCACGCGGAACCCGGATACCAGGGCCGCACGCAAGGAGTCTTCCAGACCGTGCAGACGTCGATACAGATCGTGGGCGCACTCGCCGGCGGTTACCTTTTCACGATCGGACCGGCGTACTCGTTCCTCGCCATCACCACGTTCTGCGTGGTAGGGGCAGCGGGCGGCAGCTGGCTCAGTAGTGCACGTCGTCGAGCCGCTGCCATCCATACGAAACCTCTTCGAGAGTCGTAAGGCCGATGGTGATGGGCTGCGCACGCACGTAGACGCCTCCCAGCCGCTCGTAGAAAGCGCGCGCCGCCTGGTTGTCACGGAGGACCCAGATGATCATGTCGCCCAGACCGAGCTCGCGCAGGCCGGCGACGGTCGCCCGCACCAGCTCGCGTCCGAATCCGCGGCGCTGCGCGCTGTCGAGCACGTAGATCGCATAGATCTCGCCTTCATAGCCGGTCTCGCCGGCGCGCTCGCGGCCACCCGAAGCGAAACCGACAACATCGGTCCCGTCTTCAGCAACGTAGACCTTCGACGTGGCCTCGGCGATGACGCGCTTCCATCTCTCTGCGTAGCCGCTCTCGCTGAGCGACGCCAGGAAATCGGCGGGCAGCATGCTTCGATAGGTCGACCGCCAGCTCGACACGTGCACGCGGGCGATCGCAGCCGCGTCGTCGAGCGTCGCCTCCCGGATCACTACGCCCTTACGTAGGCGATCACCGCGCGCGCCTCGGCGATGATCTCGCCACTTTCCTGTTCGACCGACGCCTCGCAGAAGGCGAGCCTCCGGGTGCGATGGCGCACCCGAGCGCGGCAGATGAGCCGGCCCGGCTTCCCCGGCCGGTAATAATCGACCTTCAGGTCGGCGGTCGCTGTGGTCTCACCCTCCTCCGCCAGGGTGAAAGCGACCGAAGCGAGAGTCTCATCCGCGAGGGTCGCGATCGCTCCCCCGTGGACGATCGGTCCCCTGCTCGTAGGAAAACCATGCGCCTCCGCGGTGAGGTTGCCCTCCAGCACGAGCGTGCCCGAGCCGATCTCGACCAGCCGGGTCCCGATGTTGGCGATCATGCCGCTCGCGGCCCACTCCTTGTAGAGCTCCGGCAGGGTGCGGACGCCGTAAGGAGCGTCGCTCACGATGCGAGCGGGCGGTGTAGCTCGAGCACCGGTTCGATGGGCACGTAGCCCATCTCGGCGTTGACGTGAAGAATGGGCGCGTTCTCTCCATCGTTTTCGGTCCGAATCCGGTCGGCGCCGAGGGCGATGGCCTGCGCCACGGTTTGGTATTTCAACGCCCGCGCGATACCGCGCCCTCGAACCCTGCGTGCGGTTCCGGTGAATGCGGTCCACGGGCAGCCGCGAGTCGGTGGGTACTCGATCGCTGACAGGCCGACGATCGCCTCGCCTTGACGAGCGATCCAGATGCGGTCGGCGCGGAGCCCTGGGTTGCCGAACCACAGGTGGTGCCATTCGTCGTAGGGCATCCTGGGTGAGGGCACGGTGGTCGGGATGTCTTGCTCGGCCTCCACCGACGTGGCGTGCAGCTTGGCCAGACGATCGGGATCGTCGTCGCGGTCGAGCGTCAGGAGGCGCACTCCCTGTTCGGACATCCGCTTTCGGCTCAGCTCGGCACCGGCCAGCAGGCTTGCGCGATTGGCCGCGAGGTCGAGCTCCCACGGGCGCCCACGCCGCACCTCGTTGTAAGAGCGAGCCTGGAGAACCCGAACCTCATCGGTGAAATCGGCCCGTACGCGAATGACTGCTATAGCGGCGGCCTGGTCCCTGAGCCACGCTTCGGCGATGTCGACCAGGTGCCCATAACGCTCGCCACTCCACAGCTCGGGATGCAAGAGGATCCGCATCGTCCCGAATCGCCCAGACCCGTCGTCCCACGGACGGTGGCGCGCCATCACGTACGCGATAGCCGAACCATCGCGTTCGGCCATGAAGCGCACGTGCACCTCGCCGGCCGGCATCGTCGTCCACCAGAATCCGACCATCGCCGGATCAGCTGGATCGTCGGGATGCCGCGCAGTCTCCAGGTCGGAAACCGCTTTCGCATCCACCGGCGTCGCGGGGCGCAACTCGAGATCGATTTGGGCTCTGCTCATCGACGAAGGTCCAGCCTAGCATTGAGCATCCGGTTAATCTCTGGGCCGTGCTCGGCCGCGCGTTGCAGAGGGTTCCCGGACGGCGAACGTCGCGCGATAGGGGTGGCTTGCGCATCGCTCTCTCTCCCGCATCCTGGGGTGTGAGCGACGTGCCGGACTGGGGCCATCAGCTCGAAGCCGAGCGGGTCCTTTCGGAGGTGTGGTCCCTGGGCATCGCCGCCATCGAGGCGGGACCGCCGGGCTTCCTGCCGGACCGCAGCGACCAGGCCAAGCTGCTCATCCGCCGGCACTGGCTGCGCGTGGTCTCCGGCCAGGCTCACGCGGTCCTCCATCACCACGACATACGTGCCTCCGAGCTGGCTCACATCGACGGCCAGGCCAGCTGGCTCGCCGCGGTCGGCGCGGAGACGCTCGTGCTTTCGGCGATCGCGCCACGCGGCGCTGGCGCCGCGCACGGCATTGTGCTCGACAGTGCGGGATGGGCGCACCTCCTTCACCTGATCGGCTCCGTCGAGCACGTCTGCGCGCGTCACCGCCTCCGGCTCGCCGTGCTGCCTCGGTTCGGCACGATGATCCAGGGACCTTCCGACATCGAACGGTTGCTGGTGGGCACCGAGGCCGGCATCTGCTTCGATCCGGGACACCTGGTGACGGTGGGGGCCGACCCGATGGAGGTGCTGGAGCTGGCCGCGGGCCGCATTCAGCACGTCCGCCTGAACGATGTCGACGCCAAGCTTGCACGCCAGGTTCGCGAGAACCGCATCGATTACGCGCAGGCGGTGAGCGAGGGGTTGTTCAAAGCGTTGGGCAGCGGAGACGCGCGCGTCGACGACGTGGTCGAGACATTGCGGCGGTCGAGATACCGAGGTTGGTACTCGATCGATCAGGACATCCGGCTGGGATCGAATGACGAGACGCCGCTGACCGGCATCAAGCGCTCGCTCGACCACGTGCGCAGGCTGGTCGCAGCCTGACTCGTTGAATCAGACGCGTCGGGTCATCCCCGCCCAGTAAGGCTCGCGGACCTTCCTCTTGAGGAGCTTGCCGGCTGCATCGCGCGGGAGCTCGTCGACGAAGTCGATGGAGCGGGGCTTCTTGTAGCCGGCGAGTCTCTGGTCGCAAAACGCGATCAGCTCGGCGGCGGTCGCGTCCATCCCGGGTCTCAGCTGGACCACCGCCTTGACCGACTCGCCCCACTGCTCGTCCGGGACCCCGATCACAGCGGCGTCCATCACGGCCGGATGGGCGTGAAGCACTGCCTCGATCTCCGCCGGGTAGATGTTGACGCCGCCCGAGATGACCATGTCGATCTGTCGGTCGCAGATGTAGTAGTAGCCCTCCGTGTCTCGATATGCGACGTCGCCGACGGAGAAGAAGCCGTCGTGGAGGCTCTTGCCTGTGGCGTCGGGGCGGTTGTAGTACTCGGCCAGCCACGAGTTGCGGACCATGAACTCGCCTGGTTCGCCATCTCGGACCGCGCTGCCGTCCGGGCCGACGAGCCGGATCTCCTGGCCCGGGACCGCGGTGCCACACGACCCCGGCTTTCGCAGCTGGTCCTCCGGTCGGAGCACGGTGTTGATGCCGGTCTCCGTCGCGCCGTAAAACTCCCAGATCACCTGGCCGAGCACGGATTCGGCGCGCACTTTCAGCGCATGAGGGCAGGGTGCGGCGCCAAGGATCAATGCGCGCAGCGATGACAGGTCGCGGGGCTTGAGCTCCTGGGCGTCGACCAAACGCTTGAGCAGCGTCGGCGCCATGAATGTCGTCGTCACTCGATTACGCTCCATGAGGTCGAGGGCCCCGTCGGCCTCGAACTTCGGTTGGATGACGACTGTGGCGCCGAGCACCTGATGGAGCGCGGCAAAGAACGCCACCGCGCTGTGATATCCGGGGCCGCACATCAGATGCACGTCCGATTGGTTGAGCCCGAAGATCGAGATGACCTGCAGGACGTTCTCGATGTTCACGCCGTTCGGGCGCCAGGCGCCCTTGGGATGGCCGGTGGTACCGGAGGTGTAGATCATCGAAGCGCCCAGACCGCCGGAACCCTGCGCCGCGAGCGCTCCATCAGGCGCGCCCGACATGAGTTCAGCGTAAGAAGACCAACCCTCGAGCCTCTTGTTTCCTGTC
>Ga0209802_1000209_pt1 | contig 43926 bp, 42 predicted proteins | sample GraSoiAngelo_129_FD_185886 | JGI IMG/M metagenome (GOLD analysis project Ga0209802, IMG submission 185886) | Grasslands soil microbial communities from the Angelo Coastal Reserve, California, USA - 14_0927_12_40cm (SPAdes) (version 2) | ecosystem: Environmental > Terrestrial > Soil > Grasslands ...
GGTATTGTTCACAGTCATGGCAAATCGGCATTTCGCCGTGCCTTGGCATGGCTTAGATCCACAACGCGGCGGCATGGTCGGAATGAGCTTATTACTTGGCGCCCGCGGACTGGGGGCGCTCCTGGGCCTCTCTTCTCTGCTAGATGGGCAGGCCATACCGACAGTCGCCTGCGATTGGGTATCCTCGTCGCATTTGCAGCACAAGCCGTAGGTTACGCCGCCCTGGGAAACTCCGACGTCTTATGGCTGGCATGCCTATGCATCGCGCTGGCCCATTCCGGGGACTCCACCGCCTGGGTATTTTCCACCACTCTGCTGCAACTGAATACCGAAGTCGAGATGCGCGGACGGGTCTTTGCCACGGACCTGGGATTTTCAAGCATTACGATTGCCCTGGGAACCTATTTGGCAGGTCTGTTTCTCGACCGGGGCGTCTCGGCGCATGCTGTAGCCGGCGCTACTGGTCTGCTGATGTTGATTCCGACTGTCGCTTGGGGATGTGCGATGAAATTCTTGAAACCGAGACCGTGCCTTGCGGCAGCGTAAGGCAGGTCGCAAGCGCTTGCTCTTAACTAAACCCCGCCGTGCACACCGGAAAATGGATGGCGGCGAAATTCAAAGAACCAGGTCCTAAGCGCCATAGAGCTTGTCAATCTTAGCCGCCATGATGAAGTCGCTCTCCGTCAGGCCGTCCACTTTGTGCGTCCAGAGCGTAATTTCGGCCTTACCCCAGGTCAGCAGAATGTCGGGATGATGGCCTTGTTCCTCCGCCACTTCTCCCACACGATTCACAAAGTCCAGCGCCTTGCGGAAGTCAGGGAAAGAGAAAGCGCGGGTAATATGGTGTTCGTTCACGACCTTCCAGTGCGCCCACTCCGGCAGTTGCCGGTGAAGGTCCGCAAGCTCTTTGCCTTTGAGGGGAGGCACCCCGCCACGGCAGGGAACGCAAGTCTTGCTGGCTAGCTCGGCTGGCATGATTTTCTCCAACCTTCATTTTGCAGCTAATACACCCGGCGACGCAATCTCACGTCGCATGCTTGTCATTCCGAACCGACACACCCCCTCGCCCTTGTCATTCCGAATCGGCGTCAGCCGGTGAGGAATCTGCCCTGTTCTTGCCGAAGCCCTGAGCGGAGTCGAAGGGGAAGTCGAAGGGAATCTGCTGTGTTGTGCGGTGCCACGGACGTTGCCCCGACAATCGCTGCGACGGTTACTTCCCACGAGCCAGATGTGTCACAAGGCGTCACTGATCATTAGGAAATTCTAAGAAATTAGAAAATCTTGAGGTAATCAGATTGCACGCCAAATCCGTGGAGAACTATAAACACCCTTGAAGCTCGCCTGCTTCTATCCTCGTTCCGTTTTCTGTGCCTGGAGCGTCTCCACCGGATTGGTGGATACGCTTACGCGTATGGGCCACGAGACCCTCGCCCTTCCCATAGATGCGACGTCAGTTTCCATCAATCACGAGTGTTATCCCAGCGCTGAAAAACTTCGCAGCCTTGACGGAATCGTGATCTCCGGTCCGGAACACATTCGCACTCAGATCTTGGCGCTCTACCCCGGCTGGCGAAAGATCGCCATCCCAAAAGTTGGCTGGCTGCACGAAACCATTACTCGCGAAGACTATGGCACCCTGCCGGTGGATGAGATACGGCAGTTGGCGGATACGGCCTTTTGTCCCGCCTGGTAGGACGAAAAGTTTGGCCTTCGCTGGCTTCCCTTCGGCGTCGATACAGAAGTTTTCAAACCCGATTGGGATCAGCCCAAACAGTATGAGACAGCTTTTATCGGCCTGATCTACTCCAAGCGGGACGAATTCTTGAAGCGTTTAATCCCGCATCTGAAGGGCATCACGCTGGTATTGGGCAGTGTTCAAGTGCAAGACCTTAGTGGGCTTTGCGTGCGCGAGACCGCCGCCCGATATGCCGGCGAGCTGCGCAAAATCAAGATATTCGTGAACCTTACGCACCTGTCCCAGTTAGCCGTGACCAAGGTTTATGAAGTTCTGGCCTGCGGCACGTTTTTGATCACCCCGGCCATCGCTGAACACCAGAACTTCGAGAACTTGAAAGCTCACTTCTACGACAGCAGCCGGCCCGAGCACTTGGCTGAAAGCATTCGCTTTTGCCTCGAACACGAGTCCGATCGGATTGCAGCCACCCACCAATGCTGTGAGCAAGCCCATCGCCTGGACCGGTTGGAAAACCGCTGCCAGGTACTTCTGTCCGCGCTGGGAGCGGGATAATGCGTGCCCTGATCACCGGACACAAAGGATTCGTCGGCCGACATGTTTTCCCCAAGCTGATCGAAGCTGGATATGAGGTACACGGAACCGAAAACCTGGAACACTTTCTGCATTCTTCACTGGCCTCCAGCTCCTGGGATGTCGTGATCCACCTGGCGGCCAACATCGTGAACGTTCACGACCGCGGTCAGATCGGGATGTGCGCTTTCGACGATCTCGCACTGGATATGAAGGTGTTCAACTGGGTCGAACGCAACCCGCCGCGTAGAGCCTTGGTGGTGATGTCCAGTTGCGCATTGGACTTTCCGGAAGACCCATACTGCATCGTCAAACGAACGGTGGAGGCGTTCGCCGCCTGTCTTCATCAGCACCGCGTGCCGGTAGTTATCCTACGGCCTTTTAGCGGATACGGTGGCGATCAGTCTACAGAGTATCCGTTCCGCGCGATTCTCGAAAGCGCCCTGCGCCACGAAGACCCGCTGGTGGTGTGGGGTGGCAGTCAGGTGCGCGATTGGATCCACATTGAAGACCTCGCCGGCGCAATCGTGCATGCAATTGGGCACTTTCCCATGGGCGTTCCTGTCCCCATCGGTACCGGGATCGGCACGGATTTCTTTACTCTCGCAAAACGAATTGCACAAGCCATAGGATATTCGCCCCGCCGAGTGGCCAATCCGGCGCTCGCTCACGAATTCGGCTGGCGCACTACGATTACGCTTGAGGAGGGAATTCGTAGAGCGTTGCAGGACCGCTGCGATCACGATTCGCGAGTCCACCTCGTCCCTCAGATGAGAATGCGATGAGTACCATCGGCCTCTCCATGATCGTTAAGGAAGGGGAAGCGACCATTCGCGCCTGCCTCGAAAGCGTGCGTGGGATTGTGGATCAGATCGTCATTGCCGATACCGGCTCGACTGATAAGTCGCGAGAGATAGCGCCGTGAAATGGGAGCCACCGTTATTTCCGTGCCATGGGAAAATCACTTTGCCAAGGCCCGCAATTCCGCTCTCGAACTCATCGACACGGAGTGGGTCCTGGTGCTGGACGCCGACGAAGAACTTGACCGGCAGCAGGCCAGAGAATTTCTCCCTGAACTGCTACAACTATCTAAAGCTGGCGGATATCTGGTTCCGATCCGCAATTACATCCCCACCCGCGTAGGCCGCGCCGGAGAACGCGTTGCCGTAGCCAATGACGGCCGCCATCCCCGTGCCCGGGGCGCGCCAGCATACTTTGCCCACGAAAACTGTCGCCTCTTCCGCCGTCACCCGGAAATCTACTTTACCGGACGCATACACGAACTGGTCGAGCCGCAGATTGTGGCGCTAGGCCTGAACCTGCTGCGCGCGAACTTCTGCGTCCATCATTTCGGATACCTGGATGCTCTCGAAGAGAGAAGAAAAAAGGACCTCTTCTATCGCGACCTGCTGCGTCTGAAAGTGGAAGAGCAGCCCAACGATCCCAACAATTGGATAGGGTTTGGTCTTCAAGAGTACGAAAAGTTTAATAATCCGGAAGAAGCCTTGCGTTGTTTCGAGCGTGCACTGGTCCTCGATCCTCACGCCACCAAAGCCTGGGTCTTTACCGGCATGGTCAATCTCACAGCGAGAAGGGATAGAGAAGCATTCGTCGCGCTGGAACTCGCCAATCCCGACGGCGAGAGCGCCGCTCTCCGCGAGCATCTCCGCGGAGATGCGCTGCATAACCTGGGACTTTTAAAAGAAGCGCGGCTAGCGTACCGCAAGGCAATCAAGTTGACGGGGAGTGATCCCTCGCTGGAAAGCAAACTGGGGTACACCGAGGTTCGCCTGGGACATAAAGCAGCCCGGCATCGCGAAGCTGGTGCGCGCCGCGGCCGCCATGCCGGATGTGTCCGAAATTCACGAACGTCTCATTAAGGCCTACATTGTCGCGGGTATGTTGGCGGAAGCAGCGGAGGCGGCAGACAAGCTTACCAGCCTCTTTGCCAGTCCTGAGACGTTTCTGCGTGCTGCCAGTATCCGCGCCCAACTTGAACAGTGGCAGCACACGGAAGACTTGCTGTCGGCCGGGCTGAAAATGTTTCCCCAATCAACCGAGTTGCGGAACGCGTATGGCGATCTCGAACGTACGAAGTTAAGATCCGCTCTGCCGGTCAGTTAACCACGCATCAGCGCGGCCACCAAATTAGAACGGGATATCTTCATCCGTGATCGGCGACGACGCGGGCGCGGTTTCCGGTTCCGGCACGCGTTGGTCGAAGCCGCCGCCGCTGGCCGAAGCTCCGCGGGCGTGTCCGCCGGACTCGGCGCCTTCACCCCGTCCACCCAGCAGCACTATGTCACTGGCCACGACCTCGGTCATGTATTTCTTCTGGCTGGTTTGCTTGTCTTCCCAGGAGTGGGTTTGCAGCCGTCCCTCGACGTAAAGTTTGCTGCCTTTCTTCAAGTACTCGCCCGCAATTTCAGCGAGCCGCTGCCATAGGACGACGTTATGCCACTCGGTGCGCTCCTGCCATTCACCACTCTTGTCTTTGAAGCGTTCGTTGGTGGCGAGAGTAATTTTTGCAACCGCGGTTCCGGCGGGAGTGTATTTAACTTCCGGATCTTTACCCAGATTTCCAATTAGGATGACTTTGTTGACGCTTTTACCTGCCATAAGATGCTCCTTTGAATGCCCCAAACCTCGTGTCATGGGCCGGAAAAATTGCTGAGGCGCTAAAACGACAACAGAATTTTCGCCAGGGGCTGGATGCTCAATATATCAGAAACCTAAGGTATAATCTGCGATATGCCAGCATCTTCGGTTCCTACGCCACCCGCCGGAATGGTCCCCGACGAGCAGAAGTTCGAACCAAAATCCAAAGGCTTGACTACTCCTCGAAAGAAGAAACCGAAGGAGTTAGCCGTAATTACCGAGTGCTGCACGGGCTGCGCAGGCTCGCCCGCGTGTGTGGAGTACTGTCCGGTGGAGGACTGCATGTTCTGGGTGCCCGACGAAGATAATCCGCCGTTCGGCCGCATCCAGGTAGACCCCATCCTTTGTATCGGTTGCAAGAAATGCACCAGCAAGGGACCGGACGGCTCCTTCCTCGATGGCTGCCCTTGGGATGCTATCGCCATGGTTGACACCGTCGAAGTGGAGAAGGAAATCGGCGTCATGCCGATCTGAAGCGAATCGTCACCATCTCGCTTTCCATTCCTCGTTAGCTAACTTCAACATAGATAGGTTCAGCATTCCGAGTTGTCTAGAGCTTGAAACTCAGCAAGTAATCATCTCTCAGTCTCAAAGTGATTCTCTAAAAGCTAAGTTGTTGATTCTTGGTTGGGGCGTCACGAATAGTGACAAAACGAAATCGGAGCATCGCGTAGAATGCCGTTTAATCGCGTTTAGGACCCACTGGCGAGCCGAGAGGCTAACAAGGCGACGCTTTCCCTGCCAGACGTCTTGAAAGCCGTCAAATCGAATCGTGGACGAAAATTATCTTATAGCTATTTCTTGGTTAAGGGTAACTTTTTAGTGCTGCCCGCGTTGGCGAATGGCTTTGTCCGTGAGCACTGCTTGCTGCCGGATGCGGTCGGGGATCTCAGGAAGTTCGCGCTCGTAAGGAAGAACGGATGGCAGATCCTCTGGCTGGCCAATCAGATAAAGCGCACGCAGTGCCTCCCATACTTGCTCCGTCCCAGGATCGACGACTGCGACTTCTGCACCGGACTTCACATTTTGCCCATCCTGCAAGGAAAGCGACCGAATCCGTCCCGGAATTGGCGAGCGTACCTCGACGGTCTGCGAAGCATCGCCATCTCCAACTTGAAGCTTGGCGATCAAGCCGCCCTGACGGATAGCGGTACTTGCCCTGTCGGCATCGATCACTTTTCCAGATTGCGGGGCGGTAATTGTAGCGGGCTGCAGCAGCGCGTCGATTTGCAAACGGCCGCTGGCATCGCCGAAGCGCACCAGCGAAAGAGCAGCATTTCCCCTGACCATGGGTGAGGGGTCACTCAGCATTTTGAGAAGCGCCTCATGGAAGCCGGGAACGGATGTGTCCTGTCCCATGACCCAGGCATCGGTGTTGCGCACCTCATCTACCGGATACGAAGCCAGATGGGTCACCTCGGGATACCAGCGGGTAATGCTGTTGTCGTGTCTGGTCATGCGCTCGCCAATCTGCACCAGAGCGTGCTGGATGTGGCGGGGCTTCTTGTCATCGCGCAAGTATTCGACTAATTGTTTGTCGGAAAGCTGACGTCCAAACCAGGTGTTCCACCAAAACAGGAATGGCATGAGGACGATCAGCCACGCAGTAATGAAAAAAAGAATGCGATTGCGTGTCGACATGCGGTGGCGAGGCTTGGGGTCAGCGCTGGCTGATTCAGCGGGTATGTTCGGAAATGGAGAAACGTTGGGGGAAGCAGGCTCTGATTGAATCGACATGCTTGAGTCCACTAAAAATAGTAGCAGATTTGCTGGCTGGAGAAGCCAGGTAGCAGATTGCGCAGACTGCTAATCAACCACGTCCGCGTCGAGGACCCGCTCCTGCTCCAGGTAGTGCGAGACGGCGTACTGTGCAAGCAAGGGAGTTTGGAGCTTAATCTCCGCGCCGATCCATTCGCCTTTGGCATGCGGCGCGTTCAGTGGATGGTTGCAACGCCCGCCGCTGCCGAATTGAGGGCCGAAATCCGCGCTCTGGATTTGATCGAACTGGCGAATCTGCCGCCAGGCGTCGTCGTTTAAGGTACCCGAGATGTCGATCTTCAATCGTACCGTCGGCATGTTCAGACATTTTAGCCACGGAGGCACTGAGACACAGAGAATAATTTTGATTAACTTCTTATGGGGCTATTTCATTTCCAGATTCGCTGAGCTGTTGCAGCAAGTGATAGCAGTTTATTCACTCAGTGGCTCTGTGCCTTTGTGGCCAAAGGAAATCTACGCTGTGAATAAGTGATAGAGCATGAAATAAATCACTACGCCCGTTACCGAGACATATAGCCACAGTGGGTACGTCCAACGGGCGATGGCGCGATGGCGGTCGTAACGCTCGCGCAGTGCGCGCGTCAAAGTAATGATGACCAGCGGCACGATTGCCACCGCGAGAATAGTGTGAGAGATCAGGATGGTGAAGTAGACAGGCCGCCACCAGCCGTGCCCAGGAAACCGAACCGATCCGACGTGGAAATGGTAGTAAAGATACGACATCAGAAACAAGCTCGAAGTGACGAATGCCGTGAGCATGACGGCGCGATGGGCAGCCATACGGCCGCGCTGGATGAAGCGATGTCCCACGACCAGCAGCACGGCACTGGTGCCGTTGAGCGTGGCATTGATGACAGGGAAGATGGCGTAATTTGCCGGACTCTGCATCATGCGGCTGGTTTGGTGGTGCGACGATTTACCATCACAAATGCCAAGCTGAACATAAAGAGCGAGAACAAAACCAGCGTAGCCATGGAAGCGGGCAGTGGAAATACGGCAGGGCTGGCGGGATGGAGCAAATTTCGCAATGCCTCTACTCCGTAGGTTAACGGGTTGATGCGCATCAGCAGGCGAATCCAACCGGATGCGCCGGCCAACGGAAATAATGCTCCCGAGAGCAGCCATAGCGGTATTAGGAACAGGTTGATGATGGCGTGGAAGGCCTGAGTGGAATCCATGGGCCACGCGATAGCAAATCCCAGTGCGGTGAGCGAAAAAGAAACCAGGAAAACGGTCAGGGCCACCAGCAGAAAATCCGATGCGCTCAAGTGCACGCCAACAAGCGGCGCAAACACAAGGAAGATGAGGCCCTGGATGGTGGAAAGCGTGGTGCCGCCCAGCACTTTTCCCAGCACGATCGAAGAGCGCGGGACGGGAGCGACCAAAACAGACAGCAGGAATCCTTCTTTACGATCTTCGATCACCGACATCATGGTGAAGATGCTGGTGAACAGGACAATCATGATCAGCGCGCCGGGATAAAAGTAATCCAGGTAGTGCTCCTGACCGGCGGCGCCACCCGAGCGGAAAGACGTTCCAAAACCTGAGCCGATTACCAGCCAGAAGAGCACCGGCGACGCGATCACGCCAATAACGCGGCTACGCTGACGGTAGAAGCGAACGATTTCGCGCCACCATAAAGTGAAAGCCGGCAGCAAGAGCCCGTTTGTTGCCGGGGTAATCTGGCCCGGCATGGTAGTCGTTTGCGTCGCCATTTAACTGGTTCTCGGTTCAGCCTTCTGCGCTTCGCTCCAGAAGCGGTGGCCGGTGCGGTGGATGAAGACATCTTCAAGCGTCGGTTTACTCACCGAAATGGCTTGTATTTCTCCGGGGAATGCTTCGACCACGTCGGTTATGAAGTGATGTCCATTCTCGCGCTCCAGCCGAATTTTATTGTCCATAACTGTTACCTGAACCTTGAAGCGAATGCGGATGCGGTCCGCGAGAGACTCTGGATTGTAGGCTTCTATAAGGATCACGTCCCCGCCGATTTCGTGTTTGAGTTCCGCAGGTGTGCCCAGCGCGACCAGTTTTCCTTCATGGAGAATTGCCAGCCGGTCGCAGCGCTCCGCCTCTTCCATCAAATGAGTTGTGACGATCACAGAGACCTGTTCCTGATCGCGCAAGATTCTTAGATACTGCCAGAGATCACGGCGAGCCCCGGGATCAAGGCCGGTGGTGGGCTCATCGAGCAGCAGGACTGATGGGTGGTGCAACAATCCCTTCGCCAATTCGATTCGTCGCTGCATACCGCCGGAGAAGGTTTCAACACGTTCTTTGGCGCGATCAGCTAGCCCGACGCGCGCCAGGATCTCCATGATTCGGGACTTCAGTGGCCGCCCATGCAGACCGTAGAGGTGTCCCTGATGCCACAGATTTTCGTATGCGGTGAGCTTAGCGTCGATGCTCTGGGCCTGGAAGACAACTCCAATTTGCCGTCGTAAAGCGTCTGGATCTTTGGCTGCGTCGAACCCCATGACGACGGCTTCTCCCCCGGTGGGGACCATCAAGGTGGAAAGAATGCGGAACAGGGTCGTCTTGCCGCTGCCATTTGGTCCCAGGAGGCCGAAGAGTTCGGCGCGGTGGACGGCGAATGATACGCCGTCGAGCGCCGTACGTCCGTCATAGCGATGGACAATATCTCGAACGGAAATAACGAAGGGAGCAGAAGCGACATCCGGCTCGGAGTTCAACTCTTCGTATGCGGGTACCTTGGAAGCCACAGGCTATTCTACGACGACACAGTGTTAATCATCATCAGTGCAAACAGAAGTGGAAGGTAGAACACGGTCGCTTGCAGCAGATGGCGCGCCCGTTGCTTGGAACGAGCGGCGCTGAGTGGAAGTTGAAGCGTCGCCAAGCGCACACCGAAATAGAGCAGCGCCAGTCCCATGACCAGGGCGCCCACCAAATAAATCCTTCCTGACATCCCAAGAAAGCTGGGCGCGAGGCTAATGGGGATCAGTGCGATCGAATAGAGGATGATGCGCAGGGCGGTAGATTTCCCATCAGACTCGACAACCGGCAACATGCGGATCTTGCCGGCCTGATAGTCCTCGCGGTAAAGCCACGCGATCGAAAAGAAGTGAGGGAACTGCCAGAAGAAGACGACAGCAAACATCACCAGGGCTCCCCAGTCGAGGCGGCCGCGAGCGGCGGTCCAGCCCAGGACTCCGGGCATAGCACCGGGAAAAGCTCCGACGAAAGTGCAAATCGGATGAATCTTCTTCAACGGCGTGTAGGCTGCGAGATAGACAGCGGATGTCGCCAGGGACAGAAATCCGGTTAGTGGATTCAAGGCCAGTCCCAGATAAAGCGCGCCGCCAATTGTCATGACGGAGCCCACTAGAATGGCGTGCAGCAGAGTCATGCGGCCGGCGGGAAGGGGGCGTTGCGCGGTGCGGCGCATATCGCCGTCGGTGTCGCGCTCCACGACCTCGTTCAATGCGGCGGTGCCGCCTGAGATTAAGGCGATGCCCAGCAGAGTGTGGAAGAGACCCCATGACAGGGATGACACGCCCGATTTCAATGCACCGAAATAGTAGCCGCACCACGCGGTCATGACGATCAGTGTCGTCACCCGAAGTTTGGTGAGTTCGCTGTAGTCGCGGGCGACCGCAATAAAACCGTGGCGCGGGACGACTAAGGGTTGGGTTGCGGTGCTCATGCGGCTACGGCTTTCCTCTCCACGGTTGGAACTTCTTCTTCGAAAGCTACGGGCACGTGTCTCCAGACCTGAACCGCCAATACTATTGCCGTGGCCAGTAGCAACGCACCGACGGCAACGTGGGCTACGGTCGAAATCACCATGGGTAATTCGGGTTGCACAGCACCATGGCCCCAGGCAACCCGCGTCAGGAATGCAGTGAAACCAAGACAGAGTTGGACAATCATCAGCGAGAGCATGGTGACTGCCGGAGTGCGAACTTCGTCCACGTGCGAGAACTGGGAGAGTGCCCGCACGGCAGTCCAGGACAGCACGAAAGCAACCACGGCTGCGTGCAAGACATGCGGCACCCACCCGATTCCATGGTGCCGAAACATCGCACCCAGTATGAGCTGCACGTACAGCACGAAGACCGAGAGCCAGGTCAAGGTGATTAAGCTGGGACTACGAGTATCGAATTCAATTCTGGGTTGTTCTTCAATCCACCTGCGCCCGGTGAACAGCGCAATCAGAACGGCGATACAAAAGAACGTCTGGGCCAATGCAGCATGCGCGGTAGAGATCGCCGGTGGCAGCATATGCAACACAGTAATGCCGCCGAGAATCCCCTGAGCGATCACCGTTCCCACGCCGGCGACAGCGAGAAGTCGCAACCAGCGGCGGCGTTCAACCCGCCAAGTCCAGATGGCGAGGATGATAGTCAGAACTCCAACAAACTCCGCAACCATGCGATGGCCATGCTCGAATTTCACGCCGCCGACCATGTGCGGCATCTTGGTTAATGAGCCGAAGGTTGTTGGCCAATCCGGCACGGAGAGCCCGGCATCATTACTGGTTACCAGGGCGCCGGCAATGATGAGCAGGAAAGTCGCGCCGGCGGTGAAAACAGCAAAGACATGATGGGCGCGGTTATAGGGCGTGGCAAGGGCCTTCAGAAATAACTCCTTGGTCCGGCGTCCAGCGTGACTGAGTTGAGAGTCCGATTCACGGATTTTCCGAAAGGACTGGAGTGGGCCGTGTCGCAGGCCCACTCCAGAAGTGCGGATCATTCTAGCAGACGGTCGAACTACATTCCGCCGGCTTTGAAAGTCGTGTCTACGGTCTTGCTGTCTTTGGGAGCGACCGTAACTTTCTGGTCCTGTTCGCCCAGTTTCTCGTGCACAAAGGCGAGAGTGTAGTCACCCGGTGGCAGGCCCTTGATTTCGTATTTTCCATCGGGGCCGGTTACAGCGTAGAACGGGCTCTTTACCACGTTGACATACATCTTCATCCAGGGGTGCTGGTTGCACTTCACGGGCAGCATAATCTCCTCACGCGCGAACGTCTTCTGAAGCGGAGCTGCGCTCGGCGGCTGCGATTCATTCCACTCGCGGTTATCTTTGGGAGTGGGGTGAATGTTGTGGGTGGTGGGATCGTCGTTCTTGATCTCGACATTCTGTCCGGCCATAACGGCCAGCACGTGGGGATGATAACGGCAGCCTTTCTGATCGAGTACGACGGAGTCCTTGGGGACATCGAAGCTGCGGTTGCCGAGGCCATCCTTCACGTAAACAAACACGTTGGCCAGATCACCATCTTTCACAACCACCGTCTCGGCGGTGTTGTCGCCCTTGCAGGCAGGGTCCTGGCTCATATCAATTTTCGGCGGCTTGGGAGCCGTACCGTCGAATTTCGCGGTGCCGCTAACCGTAGCGGCGGTGCTGGGATCGATTGGGGTGGAGGCCGTTGGAGGTTGCGATTCCGACGTGGGAGAGGAAGATTGCTCCTCGCTCGTATTCTTCTTACTGCACGCGGCCAGGAGCAACAGGCCGAGGAGTGCAAGCACCCCGAGCATTGCTAGTGTCTTTCTATTCATGATGTCGCTGCACCTTTCTTGTAGTCTTGTGGCCATCTGCGAAACCCTATATTTTACCGCGAAGCGCCACTACTTGCGGTCGTATGATGCGAAGTCGGCTGTGGGCGTTTACGAGCGGAACCTGCGCGCGCATTCTTCGTGGTTGGCCCGCTATTGGAGGCCCGCGCATGGCCCATGGCAGCAGATACCCGCCGCTGTTCCTCCGGAGTGAGTTGGAAAATATAATCCACCAGCAACTTGGTGTGGTCCCGCTCGTAGCCCTGGAATGAAGGCGGTGTCGGGCCGGCGAAGACCCAGTGATCATTCTCCCGCTTGAATAGGCCTGAGGGCATGGACGTGCCTGGACTGATGGCCTGCGGGTCGGTGATCCAGCGCTCGACCCAATCCGGCTTCAGGCGTTCCTTGGCCAAAAGAAAGTTGGGTGCGGTGGCGATCTTGTCGTGCTGGGGATCGCCCGTCGCGTGACACTTGAGGCAGGGAGCCGCAGTACTCGAGAACAAGCTGCGCGCCATGTCGCTTTCTTTGGCAGTCAGCATGGGAACCTGTTCCGGAATATAGGGCATCGGCTGTTGCGAAAGTGCCTGGAAGAATCGCACCAGCTTGCGCAGTTCGTTATCGGAGAACGCGAACGTGGGCATGCGCACTTGTAAGTACGATCGCACCCCGTTGCGGTTCGTGTCATTCGTGCTGAGCGCGGGATTGGACAGGAAACGACGCAGCCATTCCGGATCGACACGCGCGCCTTCGGTCAGGAGTTTGGGAGGCAGTTGTTCCTGCACGTCCTTATAGCGCTCCATTCCCATCAGCGTGGTGGGTTGGCCGGGGATGAACTGGTGGCATCCCATGCAGTTGTATTTCTTGACGACCCACCAGCCTTCCTGGATATCGCGACGTGAATCGGCAGGCTTGTACTGATAGCTGGCGGGCAGGGAAGTCTCCTGACTGCCGAGCAGGAAGGTCGTCAAGGATCGGATCTGGTCTTTATTCAGGTGTACGTTAGGCATGCGAAGGCGTTCCATGTCCGACTTGACCATGCCTTTGTCGTAGACCTCGGGTTCGGCGAGCTTGTGCTCGAAGAAGCCTTTGTGGTTGTACCAGGGGCCCTTGGCGGGACCATTGGGCAAACGCGCCAGGTCTTCTGGATTCGTGATCGGGTCTTTACCGCCGCGCTGGGCTTCGTCGGTAAATAACGCGAAGTCGAGACGTTCGATGGGCTTGCTGCCTTCTTGAGTGAGCTCGGTGCCGATGCGGCCTTCATCTTCGAAGCCGGAAATTTCGTGGCATCCGGCGCAACCGTACTGGCGAATCCATTTCTTGCCTTCATCCTTTAGCTTGGGATCGTCCATGTAAGAGGCGTCGGCGTAGGACGAGGGGTCCTGCTTTTTCTGTGAAATCAGGAACGTCGCAACATCCTGGGCGTCCTCGACGCTGAGGCGTAGGCTAGGCATCACCGTCATGTTCTGAACTTGCAGCTCGTGGCCATCGTTCGGGCATTGGCTGTGCTGCAAGTCGAACACGTAGGGCAGACCTTTTTTGGCGTAGTCTTCGGGGCCAATGTCCTTTTTCTCGTATGGACAATAGGGGCGGGTCCGTTGACGGGCGTTGTGTACCCATCGTACGAGGTAATCGTAATTAGCTTTTTCGCCTACCCGGGTCAGATTGGCGGCGAAGGTGCCGCCCTGCATGTCGCTGCCTTCACCGATCGAGTGGCAACCCAGGCAGCCGCGAGTCTCAAATAATTCCTTCCCGTGGGCGGCATTGCCGGGCTTCTGCTTGGGCAGCGGATCGGTAAATCCGGATTGCCAGACATATGCGGAAATCGCCTTGATCTGATCGTCAGTCAGGCGGAAGTTCGGCATTTTTGTGGTAGGCCGGAAGTCTGTTGGCTTCTTGAGCCAGACGGGAATCCAATTCTTGTTGAGCTTGAGCCGGACGTCTTTCAGATTCGGCCCGATCTTCTTCATGTCCTGCATCAAACTGTGAGTCTGAAAGTCGAGCTGCTGAATGTGGCCGTCAATCTTGCTGTCCTCAACTTTTAGTGCCACGGCTTTATCGTTCAGCTGATTAGCTTCTTCGTTGCTTTGAGCAGCGTCGGCCTGCTTCATGAGGTAAGCAGCTTGCTTAACATTTTGTGCCCGCTGCTGCTCGAGTTGCTTCATCTGTTGGCTGGCTGAATTCAGATCTTCAGGTTCTTTGTCGTAACCCTCGTAGCGATGGCAGCCGACACAGCCTCTCTGCCGGAACAGATCTTTACCTTCATTGATGGTCTTCCACTGCACATCGCCGCTCGCCAGCACCATGTCGGCCGAGTGGCAAGTCTGACAACCGGCTTCAACATTCTCCTTGGGGAAAAGCGGCCACAGCCAGTGTTCGTAGTTGCCGTGCGCCTTTTCAACGCTCGTGGTGGCGCGTCCATTGCCCTGGTGGCAGGGTGAACAGCCAAATTTTTCCGGATCGTGTTTGTCGAGCAGTTCAGGCTCGGGATGGCTGACGAAGGCCATTGCATAGTCGTCGGGCTTTTTCTGCCCCTTAGGTGTCATCGACGCGGCGGTGAGCTTCACCGGCTCGCGAACGCCCATATGGCACGATTCGCAGCGGTCCACGATGTTGGCGTCCGCCACATTGATCTGCTGGATTTTGGGATCCCAATCCTCAGTTTTTCTCTGTAGGCCAGCGATCTGTACGGGAGTGAGATCGACCATGTGCTCCGAAACGTAGTCGTCAACCTTAGTCTTGGCCGCAGTGATGGGCTTGAGAAGATCGGCTAATTCCGCCCCGAGCTTGCCGCGCCCGGCTTTGAGCTCGTTGTAGGTCTCTTCGAGCTGATCGAAGTTGTATTTCTTTCTCGTACCATCCGGGTATTCAACCGTTGCCAGTTCTGACTTGTATTTTTGCAGCTCCTTTTTCTTGCTTTCCTTCGCGGAGGGACTGGTGCTGGTCTCCATCTCGTAATTAACTGCGTTGACATACGCGCGCCGGTCGGTGAAAACGCTCTGGACGGCCAGGATCTTGGCGTTCAGGTCGCCGAGTTGCTTCTGAATTTCTTCTCTTCGTGCACGGGACTGCTGGTCGGCCCGATCGAAGGCCTGCTTCAGGCTCTGGAATTCAGAACTGCTCTCAACCTCTTTTTGTGACGCAGCGGACTTCGACTTTGCCGTTTTGAGGAACGACGTGTAACGGTCTTTCCATTGATCCTGGAAAGCCTTCCACGGACGCTGGCCGAAAGATTCGTCCCACAAAGCCCAGAAGAGCGTGGCAACGAGGATGACCGTCGCAACTAGGTAGTGCAACGCGTAAGACTTGCCTACGATCGGGTCATACTCAGGGATTGGTTTCTCGGGCAACAGATCCTCCGACTAACTTTCGAGCCTCATACGTTGCACTTCACACGTTAAACCAGGGTGTAACCCAGACATACTTGATATGCCATAACAGGCGGAGCGCCATCTTCAGGGGCAGCGCGACCATAGTCAACAAAAAGAACTGCACCATGGAGAACTGAAGCAAGCTCATTCGCGTGAAGTCTTTGCGCATATAACGGCGGAAGAGCGAGTAGACGATGAATCCGCCAAGCAGGTAATAGCCTCCCACCACGATGGCGCCAAAGATGATCTTGCCGACATTGGAGGCGATCCCGAAAATGTCGGGTAAATCGCGGTTCACCTCGTAAATAAGGCGGTTATGGTCCCAGGTCTGTCCCGGCCAGAACCACTGCCATCCTGGACCGCGAATGAAAGTTCCGATGATGATCATTGAGACCCAGAGAATGACGAACCCGAAGAGGAAAGTGGAGATAGCGAATTTGCGCTGCTTCCACGTGTAATAGCCGCTTCCCAGCGGGTTCGTGTCAACGTAAGGAATAATCATCAGGCCGATGATGATTAGGGTTGGCATGACTACGCCGGCAATCCAGGGATCGAAGTACACCAGCATTTCCTGCAAGCCAAGGAAGTACCAGGGCGCCTTGGCTGGATTCATCGTCAAGTTAGGATTCGAGGGCTCCTCCAGCGGAGCGCTCAGAGTGATGGACCATACCATCAGAATGATGGTGACGATGATGGCAGCGAGGAATTCGATTCGCAGCAGGAACGGCCAGACGTGAACCTCTTTTTGCCAGCCGGGCCGCAAAGGCCAGGTTTTGCGATGGTGAGTTTTCGCCATCGCTGGACTGGTTTCGAGTTCGGCGACGAGATTATCGTTGGCCTTGGCCTGCTTCCACGCCAGATAGATGTAGAAGATCAGCAGCGGAATCAAACCCACGATGGGGACGTTGTCCGGCGCGGACATGATTTCCCACAGTTGACGCCAATCCATAAGATCTCCGAGAACTATGTGGGGACGGCCGCCCTCGGCCGTCCAGGTCGAGCAGAGCTCGACGGTTCTGCTGTTGCCGACTTCTGCGGAGCTTCACTCCGCCGGACAGCCGAGGGCGGCTGTCCTTACATGATTTCTTCAGCTACTCCCAGCTACACAGTCCGGCGCGGCTTGTCGGCCTCGGCCTGCAGCACCACCGGCGCCGGGCCGGAAATACCGCCATCTTTTCTCACCCGCCAGAAGTGCACGATCATAAAAACTGAGGCGACGATTGGAATCCCGATGCAGTGCCAGATGTAGGAGCGCAGCAGAGCATTCGCGTCCACAATCGAACCGCCCAACAAACCGAAGCGCACGTCGTTATAAGGCGTCATGTGCAGCAGCGGACCAAACGGACCTTCATGGCCGAGCAACGGAGTGGCGCGCGCCATGTTCGTGCCGACGGTCACCGCCCAGAATCCCAACTGGTCATCGGGTAGCAAGTATCCTGTGAACGAGAGCAGCAGAGTCAGCACCAGCAGGATCACGCCGACGTTCCAATTGAACTCGCGTGGCTTTTTATAAGATCCGGTCAGGAACACGCGGAACATGTGCAGCCAGACGGCAATCACCATCAGGTGGGCAGCCCAGCGGTGCATGTTACGTAGAATTTTTCCGAAGGGGACGTCGTGCTCGAGGTAGAGGACGTCGCGAAAGGCCTGCACCTTGGTTGGGTGGTAATAGAACATCAGCAGGACGCCGGTGAAAGTGAGCACAATGAAAAGATAAAACGTTATGCCGCCCATGCCCCAGGTATAGCTGTAGCGTACGGCGTCACGATTGATCTTGGCCGGGTGCAGGTGCAGGAAGACGTTTGAGAGCACGCCCAGAGCGCGGTTGCGCGGCGTGTCGTCGTGTTTGTGGCGGAAGATCGAAGTGTAGACCTGGGTCTTGGTCGGATCTTTGAGTCCTTCGATCTGTTCTTTCGCCTTGGTGGGGATATCAGTCTTGAGCGCCTGGACGTCGTCCTTCATGGTCGACTTGACACGTTCCAGCAGCCCGACCCGGTTACCGTTCTTCCCGTTCTTATTATTTTCTTCAGCCATGAGTCCTCTTAGTACTCGCCACAAAAGGGCAAGGCACTCTCACGAAGAATCGCTAGACACCCGTCAAAAAGGATCCTGGATCATTGAAGTGGCTGGGCTGTCCCTTAGGCCACTGATATAGCCGCGAGACATCGACGATGATCTGGCCATCGGGCCCCTGTTCAATATGTGCGCGGTCCATAGGACGAGGCGCCGGGCCTTCGAAGTTAACTCCTTCGCTGTCGTAGCCGCTGCCATGGCAGGGGCATTTGAATTTGTTTTCGCTGGCTTTCCAATCAGGAGTGCATCCCAGGTGCGTGCAGCGTGCGTAAATCACAAATAGACGATCGGGAGTGCGATCCACCCAGATGCGGTATTTCTGCTGCCATTTGGTATCAACGCCCAGGCCGTATTCCGAGGGATAGCCGATCTTGAAAACGGTGTTCGGTTCAAAGAGTGTGCGCGGCAGGAAGAAACGGAAGAACGCTATGAACCACGCGCCCAGAAAGGCTGCCACCGCGCTCCACACCAGGCGACGGCGCTGCTGATCGGTCGCAGTGTCGCGAGGCCCAATCGAGGCGACACCGGCCGCGGCGGCCGCCTTCGAGGTTCCGACTGCGGGTGTGCCGACGTATTTATTTGCTTCCGTACCGCGACCCGCCGTCATGGTTGCGGCGGCGGCTGTTGCCACAGCAGGTGCGGCGGGACGAGTCGTACCGGCTGCAGGTGTTGATGCCGCCGGAGGTGGAGCGGCGGCGGGCGCGGAAGCTTCTTCACCGAGTAATGCTGTGACTTCGGCGTCGTTGAATGGCGTTAAGCCCTTGCGCTGTCGGCGCGCCTGTTCGGCTGCAATGGCTGATTTGCTCCACTTCTTTCCCGCAGCCAACATCTTTTCTACTTCTGGGCTGATCCCGGCTTTGGGCGCACTTGGCACAGCGACAGCAGCAGGCGCCGCTGGTGGCGGAGTTGGAGCGGTCGCCTGCGGAGTGGCAGCAGTTGGAGCCGGAGTGGCAGTATCTCCATTGCTCGGACTTGGAGCACCATCGCCACGCTCCCAGGGCATCGGCTCACCCGCCTTAAGAGCAGCGATGTCTGCGTCGGTCAGTAGAGGCAGGCCTTTGCGTTGCCGGTAGGCCTGTTCCATGCCGATGACCGAATTATTTAGCGCATTGCGTGGCAAGGGCGGAAGCCGTCCGAGGAAACCTTTGGCTGCCGTCTTAGAGGGGTCGTCTGCCATCCGTCCTGATCCCTTCTCTGTTGAGATTAAGTCGCATTCGTTTTTGCTCAGTCCGCCGCCATCAGGCGTTCGGCAACCTCGTGTTCATTCACGTTCGCGCCGACGGCTGTTGTTACCAGCTCGGCCAACGCCGCGATAAATGTCGGCGAGTCGTTCAACCCGGAGGTCATTTCAAAACGTTCGATGCCCAGTTGCGCGGCCTCTTTGCGGGCCTCGTGGTCGATTTCGCCGAGAGTTTCAACGTGATCGGACACGAACGATATGGGCACAATGCAAACATCTTTTATACCTTCAGCAGCCACATCGCGCAGCGCGCGGTGCAGCGACGGCTGCAGCCATTTGCTGGCACCAACTTTGCTTTGATAGCAGAGCCGATGGTGGTTGCGCCAGCCACCGCGCTGCATAACCAACTCTACGGTCTCTTCGATTTGCTGCTGATAGGGATCGCCGCCCTTGGTGACGGACAGAGGAACACTGTGGGCGCTGAAAACGATCTCTGCTTGCTCCGGGAGAGGAAAGCGAGCGAGAGCGTCATCGATTTTTTCGACCAGAGCGGCGAGATAGAGTTGGTTGCTGTAAAAGGTTTCTACGCAATGGACTGGAATGTCGTCGTGGAAGTAGCGCTGCCATTCGTTCAGGCTGCTGCCAGTGGTCGTCGCTGAGTACTGCGGGTACAGGGGAAGTAACACGATTTCGTTGCACTGAGCGGCGCGAAGCTCTCGAACAGTCTCAGCCGTGAAGGGGTGCCAATAGCGCATTGCTACGAAGCAACGAGCGTCGAGTCCGGCTTTAGCAAGCTTAATTTCCAGCGCTCGTGCCTGGCGCTCAGTGAATTTGCGGATGGGCGAGCCGCCGCCGATCACGGCGTAGTGATGGCGTACTTTACTGGCACGCGTCGTAGAGATCAGCTTGGCCAGTGTTTTGCGTCCGATGCGGGCGAAGGGAAAATCAATAATATCCGGGTCGCAGAACAGGTTATAGAGAAAAGGTTCAATTGCTTCCAGCGTATCGGGTCCGCCGAGCTGGAATAGCACTACTCCAACACGCCGCACTGTCTTAAACATCCCCCATGGTCTCTTGAAGAACAGAGGATGTTACTCAAAAGCCGGAAGGTTCGTCAATGCTGGGTTGCGGAATTGCGAGGAAAAGTCTAGTGCGCTGGACGTGAACGACTAATCGTCTTCCCACTCCACAAGATTAATCTCAGGCCCGTGATGTCTGTGCTGCGGACTCCACGCTACTTCCGGACTCCATCAGCTCGATGACTGAATCGGCGAACTCCGATGTGCCGGCCTTGCCGCCGACATCGCGGGTCAACTTCTCGGGGGTGCGATAGACCTTTTCCAGCGCATTGCGAATTTTGAGCGCAGCTTCGTGCTCGCCAAGATGACGCAGCATCAGCAGACCAGAACGTATGATGGCAGTCGGATTGGCGATGTTTTTGCCGGCGATGTCGGGAGCCGACCCATGAACCGCTTCGAAGATGGCGCAGTGGTCGCCAATATTAGCTCCAGGCACGAATCCCAGGCCGCCAACGAAGGCGGCGCAAAGATCAGAAATAATGTCGCCGTAGAGGTTCTCCATCAGCAGCATGTCGTATTGGTAAGGATTCATCACCAGTTGCATGCAGGTGTTATCCACAATGTGCTCGCCGTAGGTGATCTCTGGATATTCCTTGGCCACGTTGCGCGAGCAGCGCAGAAAGAGACCATCCGACAGCTTCATGATGTTGGCCTTGTGAATGGCATGTATTTTCTTGCGCTTGTTCTTGCGGGCGTACTCAAAAGCAAAGCGGGAGATGCGCGTGGAAGCCTTTTCGGTGATGATTTTCAGGCTTTCCACCACGCCGGGGACGACTTCATGTTCGATTCCGGAATAGAGCCCTTCAGTATTTTCGCGAATGATGATGAGGTCGACATCGGGATAGCGGGTTGGAATGTGCGGCAGATTCCGGATGGGACGGAAGTTGGCATATAACTCAAAATGCTTGCGGAGTTCAACGTTGATGCTGGCAAAACCGCCGCCGATGGGCGTGGTCACCGGACCCTTCAAGCCCACACCGGTGCGCTCGATCGAGTGGATCAGTTGCTTGGGAATGTATTCCCCGTATTTTTCAAAAGCCTGGGCGCCGGCTTCGTAGGCCTCCCATTCGAACTTGACGCCGGTAGCTTCGAGAATGCGCACCGCCGCCCGCGTCACTTCGGGTCCGATGCCATCGCCGGGGATGAGAGTTACTTTATAAGGCGATTGAGTCATTGCGAGATTGAATCATTGAGCGATTGAATCATTGAATGATTCAATTCTTCGCCGCGCTTTTGCCGTGAACTTCCGGAGTTTCTTTCGTTTTCAAAAGATCTTTCAACTCAGCCATGAACTCTTTTACATCTTTGAAGTCGAGATAAACCGAAGCGAAGCGCACGTACGCCACTTTGTCATACCGTCGCAGTCGGCTCATGATGAGTTCGCCGACTTCACTGGTTTTGCGTTCCCTTTCGGGAGAGTCGATCACGAAACTTTCCGCTTCGTTCACGATTTGTTCCAGCTTGCTGATCGGTACGGGCCGCTTTTCGCAGGCCCGGAGCAGCCCGTTAAGCACCTTCTGGCGGTCGAACTTTTCCCGCCGGCCATCTTTTTTCACCACCATGTAGGGGATTTCGTCGATGCGCTCGTACGTGGTGAAGCGCTTACCGCACTTCAGACACTCGCGGCGGCGGCGGATGGAGTCTGCCTCCTTGGCCTCGCGGGAATCCACGACTTTGTCATTGATGAATCCGCAAAACGGACACTTCATGCGCTGAGAGCCTCTCGGAACAACCTAAACCGGCTGGATCTCACAAAACAGAATTGTAGCAGGCGGGACTCGCCACACAGCGGACGCGCCCGCCAGGTAATTGGGCTAGATCGTGCCGGCTGGCGGTGGAATGGAAGCCACAGTGGCGGCTTCTTCGGCGCGGTGGGCTTCTTCGGAAAGCTTGCGCAACGAGAGTCGTTCGCGATGGGCTAGCAGCAGTCCCAACGGAATAACCGCTACAAAGGTCACCAGCCACAACATGATGCCGCAGCTTGCCGCTAGTTCTTTGGGTACATCGAAGACATGATCGAGCGTCGCGATGGTTGCCAGTTGCGAACCGCCCCCGACGCCGGGCAATTGCACCATGGATCCGACCATGCTCGATCCCATGAGGAGAAGTATCTGGGCGCGGGGGATTTCAAGCGCCTCAGCGCCGTAGGAATGAGTAACTTCCTGGTAGGCGATGGCAATCATGTACCACATCGCCATCGAGAGCAAGACCAGCATCAGCAACGAAAACGGACTGTGAATTGTGTTCAAGCCTGCGCCGAACTCGCGAATTCTCTGCGCGATGCGGTGGCCAAGGTTGCGAGACCAGTGCGCGAAACGCCGCTCGAACCAGAGCGCCAGAACCTCGCCCAGGCGACTGACGATCGCCATACCAATCGCCAGCACCGAAACGAGGGCGAGAAGCAACACTCCACCTGTAATCAACCGTTGCTTGTATTCGGGGTGAGGCGTGGAACTCAGCGCTCCGGGTAGAAATATCGCCACCGCCAGCAGGACGGCGAAAGCGCCGATGTCAAACATCCGTTCGACTGCCCAAACAGCAACTTGGGATGAAACTGGCAAGTTTTGCCGCCTGGCGATTAGATAGGGGCGAATAAATTCTCCGGGCCGGCCCAATAAGGCCAGGCCGGTGAAACCAATAAGAGTGGGTGGTATCAGTTGCATCACTGTCGCCTGCGGCCGCACGGGACGAAGAAAAATCTTCCAGCGGATTGCCCTGATCAAGTAGCCCACATAAATAAGCACGATAGCGTGAACAATGTGCCGCGGGTTGACCTGGTGGGTTTCAATCCAGAAAGTGGTCCAATCGAAGGCCTTCCAATGACGAAACTGCAGATATACCAGGATGGCGAGTACGACTAAGGCTCCGCCAGTTATAAGAGTGCGCTTCTTATCCATTTAAGGAAAACGGCCAGGTCGAGCCTGCAATCGCAAGCATCGCCCCCCGCTGTCAAGGTAAATGAGTCGGAGGTACGGGTCAACGCAGCCCATCTGCACCGGATCAAAATAAGACTATTCGCTTTGTTGGGTGAAGGCAGTCGTGGTTGTCTTTAGTTTTGCAGAACGTTGTCGAAGGGAACTGGATTGCTGAGATCCCGCTGGCTTGTGGGATTGAGCCTGGCTGGCGGCCCGTTGCGCCAATTTTTTATGATTGAAGTCGCGGATGATGCGCGCCACGTAGGCGTGAGTTTCGTAATAAGGAGGCACACCGCGATACTGTTCCACGCGTCGCGGACCAGCGTTATATGCCGCCAGAGCTTTGACGAGATCAAAGTTATAACGTTCGAGAAGCTCGCGAAGGTAACGCGTGCCGCCTTCCACGTTGGACTGAGGATCGAACGCATTGGACACGCCGAGCTGCAACGCCGTCCGTGGCATAAGTTGCATCAGTCCACGGGCGCCCTTACGGGATACGGCATGTGGGTTGAATCCACTCTCGGCGTGAATCACGCTGTTGACCAGATCGGGATCAAGGCGGTAATGGGCGCTCGCCGAGTTGACGAAGTCGCTCACACCCTGGGACGGAAGCGGAGGCGCTATTCTGGGTGCAATCTGCTCTTTTTCGAATCGCTCAATCGCGGTCGTGGGTACGTCCACGTAGCTGCCAGCATCACCCGATGTATAAAGACGGGTGGTTGAATCGATGACCTCGCGGCGCTCATAGCGGATGGAGAAGCCGTTTCGCAAAATTGCAAGATCCGAGGCCCATGCAGTTGCGGCCATGGTGAGGGCTGCAAGCAAAAAGCCGAATTTGCAACGGTTTGTCATAACAGCAATTGCGATGTCGTCTTCAGATTTTTACCGACGTTCCGTTCAGCACCTGCTCGAGAGCGGCGGCAATACCACTTTGATCGTTAGGTAAGGTAACCGGCCAGCCGCGTCCTCGTAATTCCTCAGATGCATTACCCATGATAAACGGGTATCCGGCGAAGGCAAGCATTTCGATATCATTATAGTTATCACCAATGGCCATGACCTGCTCCCGGCCAATGCCGCGATAACTGGCCCATCTTTCGAGCGCATGTCCTTTGGAGCAGCCCTGGTTCAGGACATCCACGATAGAAAGGTCGCGCAACGGATACTCGGTGCGTAGCACGGTAATTTCCTGTTCTAATCCGCAAGCCTTCAGAGCCGCCAGCGCTTGATGCATCCGTGGAATGCTGCCACAGAACATGGCTTGCACCGGATCACTCACCAGAGATTTCTCCACTGGGATGACGAACTCGATGAAGTTCATGTTCTTTTCCAACCAACGTTGAATGCTGGCGCCGAGTTCGTCCATGTGTTCGAGCACGATGGCGCCCTTGGTCTCGGTGTCGAATGTCAGAACAGTGTTACCGCGGAATTCCGTCATAGCAGCGCACAGTGTGCGGCACGTTTGGGCGGGCAGTAGATCGCGGTGGAAGGTTTCACCAGATAGTGAACGGGTAATTGCACCATTAGAGCTAATCAACCAGAGATCGAAGCCGAGCATTTGAGCAATGGGAAGCGCGAAAGTGTGTCGGCGTCCGGTTACCAGGACAACTTCAATGCCGGATTCGTGGGCTCGGCGGAGAGCCGCCAAGTCCACATCAGAAATTTGGAATTGAGGATTTAGCAGGGTGCCGTCAATATCGACAGCCAGGAGACGGATGGGAAGGTTCACCACAGTTGATTTTAGCATTCCGTCTGAGGCCGAGTTGGTGTCCGCGCCTTCAACGTTCATGGGCTGGCGGCGCCACCAGGACGCTAGTGCCGTGAGCGGTCGAACCGAATGGCTGACCCGAGCTTAAGCATGTTGTGGCCTGGCCATCGGCCGAAACTTTTATGAGTCCAGACTGGTCGGCACAAAATGCGTTTTTACCAGCATCGAGAGGAACCGCTGTAATCTGAAAAGACGAAACTGGTGCGCTTCCACAGCCGCTAATGGCGAATTTGTACTTGTCTTTTGTGCCGCTGGCGAGCGCTACATCAACGATGGGAGCGCTGTTTGGAGTATTTCCCAGTCGAACATTGGACAATTCCGTCAATGAGCACGTGAAGCCGCGGTCGGGATGCGCCATCTTGTGTCTGTTTTCCGCAAGAATCAGCATGTAAATGGAGTTGGTCACGGTTGCATCCGCAGATGCTGTCATGCGTTGCTTCATGGATTCCGTGAGCGCCTTAAGAAACTGCGGATCGTCGAGCGCCAGACGCACGGCGAGGCCGATCTCCTTGAGTTTCCAGACAGTTCCCTCAAGGGCCATTTTGAGACTGAGCTTGGGATAGAGAGCCGACCAGCTATCCTCCTGTCCGCTCTTGAAAGAGTGAAATGACAGATCCATCTCGTCCTGGTCGCCCATCAGGTCATCACGGTCTATAACTATTTCGAATTTCTCTCCGCTACGCTGATCTTCCGAAGACAGTAGTATTGGCCCCGCCTCTAGAATCTGTAACGTCTTACCCGGTGCTCTAAGTCCGGCGGTGAAATCATTGCCGGAAAATGCCGTGGCACTATTCTTTTGTAGCGCGGCCTTAGTTGCATCCGGCAAATGCTTTAGAAAGTTTGATTGTGAGCCGCTGAGAAACATTTCCGTCAGTGCTTGCCGCGGAGACTGCGGAATTTGCGGACGTTGGGCTTGCACCGTGGAACAAAGTGACGCGAGGAACACGAGAATCAGAAGTGGACGTGACATTACGCGCCTCCTTATTTCTTCGAACGTTATACCCAGTATCGAAGCTGCGCAAGGGAAGAGAAGGCTAAGTATGTGGTTGCAAACTGCAACCGATGTGAACCCGCCAATGGCGGCGATGGCAGCGTGCTATAGTGCGCACGAGCCATGGGATTTCTGAATTACCTTCTATACCCTTGGGGATTTATTCTCCAGGGCTTGGCGATTGTGCACTTCATCCGCCGCCGTCCTGATACCTACTGGATTTTTATCATCCTCTTTCTTGGACCGTTGGGTGCAATCATCTATCTTCTGCTTGAAGCGGCGCCTGATTTGGGATTGTTGCGCCAGTCTTTCAAATTCTTTCCGCGGCGCAGGCGAATCCGGGAACTCGAGTTTGCGGTTCACGACAACCCGTCAGCAGGAAACTACGAAGAGCTCGCCGACCTGTACATGGAAGACGGCAACTTTAGCCGAGCACGGGAATGCTACAACCGGGCGATCTCCTCGCGTACCGATTCCCCCGACCCGTTCTATCGTCGGGGAGTGTGTGCCATTCAACTGGGAGACTTCGCGACTGCACTGCCCGATTTGGAGCAAGTAGTGTCCGCCGATCCGAGTTATGACTTTCATCGTGCTGCCGGGCTTCTTGCGCACGCCTATGCCAACACCGGCCAACCGGAAAAAGCTGATGCAATGTTTCAGCGAGTCACCAGAATATCGACTCTTTCTGAGACCTATTACAACTACGCATCTTTCCTCGCAGGCGAGCAACGAATGAGCGAAGCTCGTGAGTGGGCGCAGCGCATTCTCGATAAGAAACCGACAATGCCTGGTTATCTGCGGCGGCGTGAACGGCCTTGGTTTCGCAGGGCGGCGGCTTTGCTGAAGCGACTGCCCGCTTGAAATGCCCGCGAAGCATCTAAGATGTACTCGCGATCCTGCCGACGTGCCACTTGAACTGCTAGACTTTCATTCTCTATGGCCCGCATCGCATATCTGGAATGCACCCGATGCGGCGAGCGGCTCAGTGCCGAGCGCCCGCAGACTATTTGCCCGAAAGACGGGGGAGTGCTCTACGTTCGCTACGATCTTGGTGAGTTAAAGCAACACTTTAAGTCAGGGTCGGTGGCTGGCCGGACCCCCACTATGTGGCGCTATGCGGAAGTGTTGCCCGACGCGGAGCCTGTTTCCCTGGGCGAAGGTTTTACGCCAATGCTCCCCAGCCGGGAATTTCCCAACGTCTACATTAAGGATGAGGGCTTGAACCCTACCGGATCGTTTAAGGCCCGCGGACTATCCGCCGCGGTGACCATGGCAAGGGCATACGGACTCAAAAAACTTGCCATCCCATCGGCGGGAAATGCCGCCGGCGCGCTCGCCGCGTATGCCGCCGCCGCCGGCATCGAAGCGCACATCTTCATGCCAAAAGATGTGCCTATGGCAAATCGCATCGAGTCCGAGAAGTACGGCGCAAAGGTCACACTGGTGGACGGACTGATTAGCGACTGCGCGAAAATCGTCGCTGAGCGCAAAGATAAAGAAGGATGGTTCGATGTATCCACACTGAAGGAGCCGTTTCGTGTGGAAGGAAAGAAAACCATGGGGTACGAAGTTGCGGAGCAGTTGGGGTGGCGGCTTCCGCAAGGCATAATCTATCCCACGGGCGGTGGTGTCGGCATGATTGGCATGTGGAAGGCTTTCGACGAGATGGAGCAGTTGGGATGGATAGGCTCCGAGAGGCCCAAGATGGTCAGCGTACAATCAGCCGGTTGCGCGCCCATTGTTAAAGCTTGGAATGAGGGTAAGTCTAGTTCCGAAATGTGGAGCGATGCCATCACTGTGGCAGCGGGACTGCGAGTGCCCAAGGCCTATGGGGACTACCTTATTCTCGACATTCTGAAGCAGAGCCACGGAATCGCGGTAGCAGTGACCGACGAAGAAATAATGGATGCCCTCGAACAATGGGCGCGAGTGGAGGGCGTGTTTGCGGCTCCCGAAGGCGCAGCCGCACTAGCAGCCCATCGTAAGTTGCGAGCCAACAAATTCTTCGCTCCTCAAGATTCAGTTGTCCTGTTTAATACCGGCACCGGGTTGAAGTATCTAGACGTCATCGAAGAACAGATGAGGAAGTCGACAAAAAGTGAAGTACCGGGCTCTCGCCACATTGCCGGAATCATCGGGCCGTACTGAAGTTGGCATCCAGCGCATGACTGACCGTCTTTATTATCACGACTCATTCCTCTACGAGTTTGAAGCGGAGGTGACGGATGTAATTCCGCAATCGAAGGAGAAACCGCGGCCCGCGGTGGTTCTCGATCGCACGGCGTTTTATCCTACCAGCGGCGGGCAGGTGTTCGACACGGGATGGATTGTGCCAGTATCCGAAGCAGAAGGCGCGAAGTTACGTGTCAACGAAACCGCCGAAGAGGAAAACGGCCGCATTGTGCATTATCTCGAAGCGGAACGGACGCCGGAGAAGGGAAGCCGCGTTCGCGGGTTCATCGATCCCAGCCGCCGCCGCGATCACATGCAGCAGCACTCCGGGCAACACGTGCTCTCGGCCGCATTTGTTCGCCTGTTCAACATGCCAACAGTTTCGTTTCACATGGGCGATGAATATTGCTCGATCGATCTGGAAACCCCTTCGCTGACACAGGAGCAAGTGGTCGCCGCCGAGCACCTGGCGAATGAAATAATCCTGGAAAACCGGCAAGTGGATATCCGTTTCGTCACGCAGGCAGAAGCGCGCACTCTGGGGTTGCGCAAGATACCTCCGGTAGAGAAAGACGAGCTGCGTTTGATTGACATTCACGACTTCGATCTGACGGCATGCGGGGGTACACATGTGCGCGCCACAGGCCAGATTGGATGCATCCTGCTGCGCAAGACAGAGAAGGTTCGTCAGGGATGGCGTGTGGAGTTCGTCTGCGGACAGCGAGCCGTCACCACTGCGCGGCACGACTACAGCGCGCTGACCGAAGCCGCGAGTTTATTTTCCGCCCATATCTGGGATGTGCCGCAGCAGCTTCGCAAATCGCTCGATGAAATCAGAGCGGCGCGCAAGTCGCGGGAACAGTTGCTGGAAGAACTTGCTGAATTTCGGGCAAAACAACTGCTCGCAGAAGCCGAGCCAAAGCATGGACGAAAGCTGATCGTGCAGACCTTTCCAGATCGCGACATGGCCTTCCTCAAACTGCTCGCACAGAAACTAACACGCCTCGACTCGGCGGCAGTCGCGTTGCTTGCGTCAACTTCCGCTCAGCCGTCGCTGGTGTTTGCGCAGTCACCTGGACAGCCCTTCGATATGGGCGCGCTCATGAAAGACGCCATGTCGCGGCTGGGCGGCCGCGGAGGCGGCAGCAAGGATCTGGCGCAGGGCGGAGCGCTGCAGGCTGACACCATCCCAACAGTACTCAGCGAACTGGCAGCGAAGTTAGTCTCGTGAGCTGCTCTTCGTGCTACATTTTCGTGAGCGTCATCTGAGCGGCGGCCATGGAACCACGTCTCATTCTCATTAATCTGCTGGTCAAGTTAGGCGTCGCTGCTTCCGCGGCCAGCATCCTCGGCCGTTCCGTGGAGTTCAAGTCCCTGCTGTTCCGTGAAGAACGTTCCCTGAAGCACAGAATTTATTTGGTTTTGTGGATCGGAATTCCGATGGCCACCGGTGTGTGGATCCGGTTCACGCAACCGAGTTTCCTGGCCGGCGACTTGTCTTTCGAGACCACAGTTTTGCTGGGTGTGATTGCTGGCCGCGCTACCGGAATGTTGGGCGGCGCGCTGCTGGCGCTTCCCGCGCTATTGCACGGAGAGTGGGCCACCCTGCCTTTCAACCTGCTGTGCGGTTTCATCGCCGGGCAATTGCGTGTAATCGCTCCTGACCGCGAGGATATCTGGTCCTTTTCTCCCTTTATTGACCTAAGCATTTATCGTTGGATCAGACGCAATCTGCCCCGGCCGCGCCTGTTCGACTGGCAGATCATGTTCTTCGTCACCATTGTGGTGCTGCGATTGCTCCAGACGGAAGTGTCTCGCTTTCTTCCCCATGCCACTTTCAGCCTGGAAAGCCCGAAACCGTGGGTGGAGGCGCTCATCTATGCTACTTCCATTATGGTCATCGGCACCGAGCTTAAGATTTGGAATAGCGTCCGAATTCAAATCAAACTCGAAGAGCAGGAACGTTTGCTGCTGCACGCCCGCATGGAGGCCCTGCAGAACCAGATCAATCCGCACTTCCTGTTCAATACGCTCAATTCCGTCTCATCGCTGGTACGCTTCGATCCTGATACCGCGCGCGAATTAATTATTAAGCTGGCGAACATCCTTCGCCGTTTGCTGCATAGCAGTGATGCGTTTGTCCCGTTGCGAGAAGAACTTGAATTCATCGATGACTACCTTGACATCGAAGTAGTTCGCTTCGGCCGGGACAAGCTGCAGGTGATCAAGGAACTCGATCCCGCATCCCTCGATGTGATGGTACCCAGCATGCTGCTGCAACCGCTTGTGGAAAATTCCATCAAGCATGGACTTTCGTCCAAGATCGAAGGCGGCAGCGTATATCTCCGCAGCCGGCTTCATGATTCAAAGCTGACGATCGAAATCGAGGACGACGGGGTCGGCATGGGTGCAGCCAATTTTTTGGAGCGTCCCAGCGGTCTCGGCGGGACTGGCATCGGCATGGCCAACGTGGCAGAGCGCTTGAAAGTGCTTTTTGGAGATACCGCGAAGATGACTATTGATAGCCACGAAGGCAAGGGAACACTGGTCAGAATCCGGCTGCCGGTCATACCCAGCGCGGAAGCGATTCCGGCCAGTTTTTACGAGGAGCGCGCTAGCACACGCCGGTAGAATTCTTCGTATTGCGGAATAATTTCGCTGGAACAGAACCTGGATTTGGCGACGGCACGCGCCTGCTTTGCCATTTCTTTCAATCGCGACTGATCTTTGAGTAGGTCGATGGCGTAGCGCGCCATAGTGTCAACATCGCCCACGTTTGCCAAATATCCGCTCTTTCCGTGCTCGATGACCTCTGGTATGCCGCCTACGTTGGTAGCGATGGGCACCACCTCGCAGGCCATCGCTTCCAGGGCTGCCAATCCGAAGGATTCCAGTTCGCTTGGAAGAAGCATGACATCGGCCAGCGCCAACTTTTCATGAACATGATCCTGCTTGCCCAGAAACACCACCTGCTCATGGATGCCTTTTTGCACGGCCAGCCATTCGGCTTGGGAGCGGTCCGGGCCATCCCCGATGAGCAGAAGTTTCGACGGGACTTGCTTACGCACGCGATCGAAAATCTCAATCACGTCTAACAGGCGTTTCACCGGACGGAAGTTTGAAAGATGCACCAGGATTTTTTCATCTTTAGTGGCGAATTCCAGGCGATGCTGCTCCCGATCCGGATCGCACCGGTAGACATCGCAGTTCACGAAATTATGTATCACCTGGATGTTGTTTTTGATGTCGAATTCCCGCAGCGTACGTTCGCGCAGATATTGAGAAACGGCAGTGACTCCATCACTCTGTTGGATGGAGAAGCGGGTGATTGGTAGATAGGAACGGTCAAGTCCGACGAGTGTAATGTCGGTGCCATGAAGCGTGGTCACGAAAGGCAGCTTGCGGTGACTGCCGCTCGCGGCCAGCATCTGCCGGGCCAGCATCGCGCTCACTGAATGCGGGATCGCGTAGTGAACATGCAGCAGATCCAGGTCGTAGAGTTCCGCAACTTCCGCCATGCGAGTCGCTAGCGCAAGGTCGTATGGCGGGTAATCGAACAGCGGATAACGCGACACTTCCACTTCGTGATAATGAATGTTAGGTTGCGGGCCAGTGAGCCGGATGGGCTGAGAATAGGATATGAAATGGACTTGATGCCCCCGCAGTCCCAACTCGAGGCCAAGTTCGGTGGCTACGACTCCACTTCCCCCGTACGTGGGATAGCAGGTAATCCCGATTTTCATTCCGCTTTTCCCCGCCGCATCCCTGGCTTGGCGCCCATGTCTTTCTGCATTCGATGGCCGAAGTACTCGCGGGATTCAGATTTTACGCGCCCAGCACGAGTTTTCGCTGCTTTGGTGTGTACGCCACACAACTGATTTAGGATGGTTTGTTCTGGTCGAGTGCGCTGGAAACTTTTGGATCCAGTTTTTCCAGGTGCGCCTGCAGACGGTGGCGATGCGGCTCTGGCAAACCGATGAATTCAATTCCCATGCCGACACCCGGGTCGCAGGTGCGCACAATAGCGCCGGTACTTATCTTCTCTGAATTCATCCAGAACTCAATTTTCAGGGCAGTACCTATGGGAATGGGCAAGATAGTCTCAACATAACATCCATTGCCACTCACGTCGGTGGCATTCACTCGTATCGGAGTGTTCACTCGCTCATCACGCAGTTCGATCGGGAAAGAGATTCTGTGGCGCGGCCATCTCCTGCGGTTCGTAAAGGGAAGCGGTGCTGAGCTCTCAGTGCTGAGTAATTCTGTTTTCCACGGACACTCCTGCTCCTTCAAAAGTTCTATGCCCGCTTGGATTTTCTGCCCGACCCCGGCGTCAAGTACCCACACGACTTTGCACCGCGCTTTCTTGTCGCCAAACTGCACGCCAATAATCTCCCCGACCTTTAATTCGTGCTCAATTCCAGACAGCAGCGCACCCCTATTGCTGATGTTGCAGGCGCTGGCATTCTGAAAAAAGGTATGGCCGTCTGCGCCCATACCCCACACACGCACCTTCAGATTTACAGGTACACGGGTCTCCGGCCGGGCTTCGGGCATAGAGCCTCCGCGTGGTTCAGAGATCTTTGTCGCTAATCATACAGCGGTTACCCATCCCCGGACATCACGGGAGTAAATGGTAGCCGCAAGCCTTGTCCGAGCGGACCGTCCTATCTCTCCCCAGATTCAATGAGCATCCAAATCGCGAAAAGAGATGAGTTCGATTTCTTGTTGGGCGAGAATGTGACGCGCCTCGCTGGAAGTGAGCAGGCGAAGTTCTGTTGCCCGCGACTCTTTCAGCCTGGTCCTGGTTGCATGCAAATCGCTGTCGTCATATCCCGGATGGCAGACGAGTTCCCATGTGCCCTCGGGCATGCTCTCGGCAACTATACGAAAAAGAGTCTCGTCTAAATCACCAGTTACCACAATTCCAAGGATTCCGTTAGGCGTCAAGAGCCCCGAATCCGATACCGCATTTCGGAATTGATCCGCGAAGCGTCGCAGCACTTTCACTTGCGCATATCTCTTCCAAAGGCCTGGCCGTGCAAGTAATACAGCGGTTGGTAGAGGCCGGCTCGACTCGAATGGATTCCTAATCGCTTTCACCCCACAATTTTTCGCGGCGCGCAACACCGGCTGCAGCGTAGCCGGAAACATGTGCGTATGCTTGTGCGTATCGCAGTGCGAAACCGCAATGCCCGCGGCTTGCAGTCTGCGGATCTGTGCCGTCGCCTCCGCCTCGATTTGCTCGGGATCGAGTCTCCCCAATAAAGCCCGCGCGGCGAAGCCGGCCAAACCATTGCCCAGACCCATGTCACCATGGCTTGCGGATGAGGTGCAGCTGGAAACATCCTTGGCCGGCAGCAACGGCCTTCCCTCAAGCAGCACCACATGGCAGCCAATCGATAGTTGAGGCGCGGATCTTGCAAGTTGTACCGCTTGCTGGAACGCGGCGCCATTCGCCATCAGTGTGGCCGAGGTGACGACGCCGCCCTGGTGGGCTTCCAGGATGGCGCGGTTCACGCCCGGGGTTAAACCGAAATCGTCGGCATTGATGATGAGGCGGCGCACGCGGGAAAAGTCTAGCAGGGATGACTGCTTGAATAACGAGTGGGGGGTTTGACCGGCGTTTTAAGCGTCGCGTACACTCGAATCAGTGCACGCTCCCAATTCCCTTTATGTATCCGATGCAACTGACGGGTGCGTATCCAGGGGTCAGGGCGGTTAGCTCAGTTGGTTAGAGCGCCTGCCTTACAAGCAGGAGGTCGCAGGTTCGAGTCCTGCACTGCCCACCATTTCAAACCTTAAAGACACACTTATTCAGGGAGACGTCTCGCTGCTTCAGGCTTGGCATGGGTGACGACCAGAGGGCCCTTGCCAGCATTGCCCAAGTAGCTGCCGAAGAAATGTGCAAGATTGTTCACCTCGTCACTGGGAGGTGATCGGATTTGACTCAGTCAAAGAGTTCCGCCACCTCGGAGCGGCTAATTTCGGCGTCTGGAGCGGGTTTCAGCGATCCTGTTCGGACGCTACACATCGATTTTTCTTGACAAGAGAAACCGCATTGACGAAAATCCGAGTGCTTCTTGTCTCGTCAACTTCCCCGAATTGCCGAGTTTGTATCCCAGAGAACAATCGTGAGAACACAGGTGTGGTTTGTCGGACCCGCATCAAAATCTGAATTTTCCATTCCCAAACTAGAGAGGAACATGAGGACATATCGAGGAGTGAATCGAACAACCGCGCAATTACTCACCTGCTTATTCGTTCTGTGTGCCGCTGCTTTTAGTAGCAGCGCTCAAGGGCAGGAAACAGCAACTCAACAGCGGCACGCACCCGGCAAGCCAGTTTTTGTCGTCATCCCCCGCGGCAACTCAGAAGAGGCCCTGCAACAAGCGGCGGTTGCGACCAACGTTCCGCTGTGGAGCAGCAGTTTCAAATTCAATGGCAGTACCTTCAACTACGCTATGGTCGGAACCAATCCGGCTTCCGGTTCCGTCGCAACCAAGATTCCGGTTGTGATCATTCCCATCCGGTTCCAATTCGGCAGCACTGTGATCCGTCCGGGACAGATCGCCTGCGGTGACACTCAGAGTGCTCTTTTCCGGATCAAAAGTTCGCCGCTGCTCAGGGCTGCTCCTTTCGTAGTAGGAGTGACCAACGTCGGGACCACTCAATATATTGATGCATTCCAGCGCGCTAACTTCTGGAGTGACGTGAGCACTACTTCTCCGGGTTACCATGTGAAGCTTAATCCAGTCTCCACCACCGCCGGCCAGACGATTGTTGTTCCGCCCGCGGTTGGCGGCTTGATCGGCGCATTTTGCGGTAATCAGCAGGTCGGCACCGTCGACATCAATTACTTTGACAACATTGCTCAGGGGCTCATCACCAAACTGGGGATTCCGCCCACCAGTTTGCCTCTCTTCATCGCCTATGATGTATTCGAGACGATTGGAGGAGGTTGCTGCGTGCTGGGCTATCACAGCTCAACCGCTAGCAACCAGACGTACGCAGTGGCCACCTACAATGACCCTGGAATTTTCCAGGCTGCGGGAATACGAGACGTCCATGCTTTAAGCCACGAATTGGGCGAGTGGATGGACGATCCCTTCGGCAACAACATCGTGCCGGCTTGGGGACACGTGGGACAGGTGGGGGGCTGCCAGGATAATCTTGAAGTGGGCGACCCGGTAACCGGCAGTGCATTCACCGTGACCTTGAACGGTTTCACCTATCACCCCGAGGACCTGGTTTTCTTCTCCTGGTTTGCGCGCGAGACTCCTTCCAGAGCGGTAAACGGCCAGTACACGTTCCTCAATGCTTTCAGCGGGCCGCAAGCGGTTTGTCACTAGCCTTGGGCGTTTTGCTGTAGAACGATAATATGGGTGATGAAGAAGGAAAGGAGGCTGGATTTCAGCCTCCTTATTTTGTTCAGCGAGATTCTCTGCGCGGTGCCGATTCTTAATGCTTTACAGTCCCCCATACAGGAGATCGCAGGTCAACTCCCAGCATCGTCCGAAAAACCAAGTAATGATTTTCCTCGCTTCCGCCCCAAAATGAGCACCTTGCGCGGCTTGAAACCCATGCCCCAGTGCTTTACAATAATAGTACTGAAACAGTACTGTATAGAGGCAGAGGCGGAGAGTCGCCGGTTGAGGGCACAAAGATGATCAGACTCGGTAAGCTCACAGACTACGGACTGGTTCTAATGACCTGCATAGCTCGTCACCCCGGCTCGTCCCTTTTTCGGGCGCGGGAATTGGCTCAGGAGTCGCGTCTGCCGCTGCCTACGGTCAGCAAGCTTTTGAAGGAACTCTTGCGAGGCGGCTTGCTGGTTTCGCACCGCGGGATGAAGGGTGGTTACAGTCTGGCTCGAGACCCGCGTGATATCTCCGTGGCTGAGATTGTTACTGCCATCGAAGGTCCCATTGCGCTGACGGAATGTAGTACTGATGTTACGGGTTTGTGCGACCTGGAGCGCTATTGTCCCATCAAAAGTAATCAACGAATTATCAGCCAGGTGATACGAGGAGCGCTGGACAAAGTTACCCTCTCCGATCTGATTCAGCCCTTACATCTCATCACCGTCAAGGATGCGCGCGGGAATTTGGTACCAACCATTGGTTATGTGTCTGGGAGAATGCAATGAGTACGAACGTCGATACAATCCGAGATCTAGCCGAACGGGAATACAAGTGGGGCTTCGTCACTGATGTCGAAGAAGAACGGGTCCCCAAGGGTTTGAACGAAGACACTATTCGTCTGATCTCGGCCAAGAAACAAGAGCCGGAATTCATGCTCGAGTGGCGTCTGAGAGCTTACCGCCATTGGGCATTGCTCGAGAAGGCGGATGCGGAGCCGAAGTGGGCAAACATCAAATACCCACCGATCGATTACCAGAATATCGCCTACTATTCCGCGCCGAAGCAGAAGCCGGGATTGAACAGCCTTGATGAACTGGATCCGGAGATCCTGCGCACTTATGAAAAATTAGGTATTCCACTGGCGGAGCAGAAGATGCTGGCAGGCGTTGCGGTTGATGCGGTATTCGACAGCGTTTCTGTAGCCACTACTTTTAAGGGAAAACTCGCCGAGCTGGGAATCATTTTCTGTTCATTTTCAGAGGCGGTGCAGAAGCACCCAGAGCTGGTCAAGAAATATCTTGGCTCAGTGGTGCCTTATACAGACAACTTCTTTGCCTCGCTGAACGCCGCCGTATTCACTGACGGGTCTTTTGTGTACGTGCCGAAAGGCGTGCGCTGTCCCATGGAGCTTTCCACTTATTTCCGCATCAACGCTGCGGAAACCGGCCAGTTCGAACGTACGCTGATCATCGCCGACGAGGGTGCCTCCGTCAGCTATTTGGAAGGCTGCACCGCGCCTATCCGCGACGAAAACCAGTTACACGCCGCTGTGGTCGAATTGATCGCCCTGGATAATGCGCAGATCAAGTATTCCACCGTGCAGAACTGGTATCCGGGCGACAAGCAAGGCAAAGGTGGGATCTACAACTTTGTCACCAAGCGCGGCAAATGTCTGGGCGTGAACTCTAAGATTTCCTGGACACAGGTGGAAACCGGTTCCGCCATCACCTGGAAGTATCCCAGCTGCATCCTGCAGGGCGAGAACTCGGTGGGCGAGTTTTACTCGGTTGCGCTAACCAACAATTATCAGCAGGCCGATACCGGTACCAAGATGATTCATATTGGGAAGAACACACGCAGCACCATCGTCTCGAAAGGAATCTCTGCCGGCCATGGCCAGAATACGTACCGTGGACAGGTGAAAATCCTGAAGGGCGCGACCGGTGCCCGCAACTATACCCAGTGCGACTCGCTTCTGATTGGCGAGAAGTGCGGCGCCCATACGTTTCCCTACATCGAGGTCAAGAATTCTACTGCCCAGATGGAGCACGAAGCTTCCACTTCAAAAATCGGCGAGGACCAGCTTTTTTATCTGCGCCAGCGCGGGCTGACGGCGGAAGATGCCGTCTCCATGATCGTGAATGGTTTCTGTAAGCGGGTGTTTCGCGAGTTGCCGATGGAGTTCGCGGTTGAAGCTCAAAAGCTGCTGAGCGTCAGTTTGGAAGGCAGCGTTGGATAAGTTGAGAAATGGAATTGGAGAGGAATAGGAATGAGCTTGCTGGAAATCAAGAATCTGCACGTTAATGTGGACAACCACGAAATCCTGAAAGGGATCGACCTCACGGTGAATGCGGGTGAGGTGCACTCGATTATGGGGCCGAATGGCTCAGGCAAGAGCACTCTGGCGCAGGTCCTGGCGCGCCGCGAAGCTTACAACATCACCGCGGGTGAGATATGGCTGGACGGCAAAGACCTGCTCGCCATGAAACCGGAAGAGGCAGCCTGCGAAGGCCTCTTCCTGGCGTTCCAGTATCCCGTGGAAATTTCTGGCATCAGCAACGCGTATTTTCTTCGCTCCGCTCTGAATGCGATTCGCAAATATCGCGGGCTCGATGAAATGGACGCCATGGATTTCCTGCCTTTATACCGGGAAAAGCTGAAGTTGCTCGAAATGGACGAGAAGCTCATGAACCGTTCGGTCAACGAAGGCTTTTCCGGTGGCGAGAAAAAGAGAAACGAGATCCTGCAGATGGCGATCCTCGAGCCCAAGCTCGCCGTCCTGGATGAGACCGACTCGGGTCTGGACATTGATGCCTTAAGGATTGTGGCTAAGGGAATTGAAGCCATGCGCAGCCCGAAGCGCGCCATGGTCGTGGTAACTCACTATCAGCGGTTGCTGAACTACATAGTCCCCGACTTCGTCCACGTTCTGCTCGATGGACGCATTGTTCGTTCCGGTGGTCCGGAACTGGCGCTGGAACTTGAAGAGAAGGGTTACAGCACCATGGAGACTGCAAACGCGACTCCCGCTTAGCCCAAGACAAGGAAAGAAACCTGGTGATCACAGCAACTCAGCAATTGGAAAATTATCTGGAGAGCTTTACCGAACTGCAGAAGCGTGTGGTTGGGCGTAGCCTGCCCTGGCTGCGCCAGTTGCGCGAGGATGCGTTTGCGCGCTTTTGTGAGGCCGGATTTCCCACCACACACGATGAAGACTGGCGCTTTACTAATGTTTCCGCAATCGCGAAAACTGCTTTTCAGTTGCCGCGCAAGGACGGAGTTCAAATTTCGCGCAAGAACCTCGATCCGTATCGCATTCCCGGTGTTGAGTGCCAGCTCGTATTTGTAAACGGGCGGTTCGCGAGCGAACTCTCGCTGCTAAACAATTTGCCGCGCGGGGTGAAAGTAAGCAGTCTGGCGGCGGAAATACTCAACAGCCCCAAAGAAATCGAAGCACACCTGGGGTGTTATCTCGACACCAAGCGGGACGCCTTCGCCGCACTGAACACCGCGTTCCTTGAAGATGGTGCATACGTGCACATCCCTCGCGGCACCGTGCTCGAGGAACCTATCAGTGTGCTGTTTGTCTCAGTCACCAATGGTGTTCCGCTGATGAGTCATCCGCGAAATTTGATCGTGGAGGAGGAAGACAGCCAGGCCACAATTCTTGAAGAATATATCTCGCTCGACAGCGGCGCTGCTTTCTGCAACACGGTGACCGAACTGGTTGCCGGTGAGAACGCTATTCTTTCGCACTACATGATCGAACGCGAACACACCGAAGCTTTCAACGTCTCGACATTACGCATGCAGCAGGGAAGAGCTGCTACTGTCGCGTCGCATTCAGTGCTGCTTGGCGGGGCATTAGTGCGTAACAATGTACATCCAGTGCTGGCGGGAGAAGGCGGCGACTGTCTGATAAACGGCCTTTTCATCGGCAACGGCCGCCAACACATCGACAATTACATGTTGGTGGAACATGCCAAGCCGCACTGTGGAAGCCGGCAATTTTATAACGGTATTCTGGATGGTCATGCCCACGGCGTCTTTCACGGCCGCATCATCGTGCACAAAGAGGCTCAGAAAACCGACGCCAAGCAGACCAATCGCAATCTTTTGCTGTCCGATGATGCCCAGATTGATACCAAGCCGCAACTGGAGATCTACGCCGACGACGTGAAATGCACCCATGGCGCTACCATCGGGCAGATGGCGGAGGATGCGCTGTTTTATCTGCGCGCGCGCGGTATCGATGAAGTGTCGGCGCGGAAATTACTCCTGTTTGCCTTCGCCAGCGAATGTCTCGACCGCATGAAGTATGGCCCGGTTCGTACCCACGTAGAAGCTGTGATCAATCAAAGTTTGCTGCAAGTGGCCAATGTGCCGGGCATATGGAAAGAAAGAAAGCAGGAGGATGTGGGCAGAACATGGGAGGAAGTCGGATGACCAGCGTTGCCAGAAGATTGCCCACCGTGTTGCGTCCCCCACAAGCGCAGAATATAGGCGGCTTTGATGTGGAAAAACTGCGCCGCGATTTTCCAATCCTGAAACAGAAAATTCGTGGTCGGCGGCTGGTTTATTTGGACAACGCAGCCACCTCGCAAAAACCCCAGGCCGTAATCGACGCCATCTCCCATTACTACGAGCGGGACAACTCTAACGTCCATCGTGGCGTGCATTATCTTTCCGAGCGTGCAACCGAAGAGTTCGAGAACGCGCGCCAGACCGTACAGCGCTTCATAAACGCCGCGTCTGCGAGTGAGATCATCTTTACGCGTGGTACCACCGAGGGGATTAACTTGGTCGCTCAAACTTACGGGCGCACTCACGTGGGTCCGGGCGACGAGATACTCGTCACCGCTCTTGAGCATCACTCTAATATCGTGCCCTGGCAACTGTTGCGCGATGAGAAAGGCGCAAAGCTCCGAGTGGCGCCAGTCAACGATAGTGGGGAACTGCTGCTTGAAGAGTTCGAAAAGCTACTGAGCCCGCGAACCAACATCGTGGCCGTCACTCACATCTCAAATGCGATTGGCACCGTTATTCCGCTTCGGCAGATCATCGAAATGGCGCATCGCCGGAATGTCCCCGTTCTGGTTGACGGAGCGCAAGCGGTTCCCCATTTGACCGTGGACGTGCAGGCTCTCGATTGCGACTTCTACACCTTCTCCAGTCACAAGCTATACGGTCCCACCGGCATGGGCGTGCTGTACGGCAAGTCCGCTTTGCTGGATGCAATGCCACCCTACCAGGGCGGCGGCGACATGATCAGCTCCGTTACTTTCGAGAAAACGACCTACAACAAGTTGCCCTACAAATTTGAAGCCGGCACGCCTCACGTGGCAGGCGCCATCGGATTGGGAGCGGCAATTGATTACGTCAATGCTCTCGGGATAGAAAATCTAGCCGCGCACGAACATGATTTGCTCGCGTACGCTACCGAAAAAGTTTCAGCTCTGCCCGGCATTCGCGTGATCGGCACCGCCAAAGAAAAGGCCGCTGTGCTTTCCTTCATGCTCGATGGCGTCCACCCCCATGATGTGGGCACCATTCTCGACCAGGAGGGAATTGCGATTCGCACCGGTCATCATTGCGCTCAGCCGGTAATGCAGCGCTTCGAGGTCCCGGCCACAGCCCGGGCTTCGTTCGCTCTTTACAATACCCGGGAGGAAGTAGACGTCCTGGTCGAAGGACTTCAGCGTGTGCAGGAGGTCTTCGCCTGATGCCTGACCTGCGCGATCTCTACCAGGACGTTATTCTCGAACACAGCAAAGCGCCGCGCAATTTCCGCGAGCTGTCAGCGGCGAACCACAAAGCGGAGGGCTACAACCCGCTCTGCGGCGACCATTTCACCGTCTATGTAGACATTGATGGTGATTCGATCCGTGACATCGGTTTCCAAGGGTCAGGATGCGCTATTTCCAAGGCTTCGGCCTCAATGATGACCCAGATCTTAAAGGGAAAGAGCACAGCCGAAGCAGAACAACTCTTTGCTCGCTTCCATAAACTGGTCACCGGCGCGCCGACCGCGAACGGCGATCAAACTGAGCTAGGCAAGCTCGCAGTTTTTTCCGGCGTTTCTGAGTTTCCCGTCCGGGTAAAATGCGCAACCCTCGCATGGCACACGTTGCACGCTGCCCTGGAGGGAAAACAACAAACTGTATCCACGGAGTGACATCTAAAAACCAGCGGTATTAAACAAGATTAGAGGTAATTGGACTATGCACGCCAGTGAACCCATTACATTAAGCCGTGCTTGCGATGTCATAGAAATCCCCAGCGGAATTAGTGGCAGCCTTCCCGAAGGCGCCGTCGTCAGGGTCACGCAATTTCTGGGTAGCGGATACACCGTGATGAATGATCACGGGTACATGTATCGCGTCGACGTAAAAGACGCCGATGCGCTGGGTCTATCCAACGCCGCGCCAACTCAAGCGCCAGCTGCCGCGCAAGGACCTTTCAGCGAGCAGATGGTTTGGGATCAATTGAAAACTGTGTTCGATCCGGAGATCCCGGTCAATATTGTGGACCTTGGCCTGGTCTACTCCTGCCTGATTAAGCCACAGGAAGAGGGCGGGAAAAAGATCGAACTCAAAATGTCAATGACGGCGCCGGGTTGCGGCATGGGCAACGTGCTCAAAGCCGACGTCGAAAACAAGCTCCGGCGTCTACCCGAGGTGAAAGAAGTTCAAGTGGAGGTCGTGTTTGACCCGCCATGGCATCCCGGCTTGATGTCAGAACCAGCCAAGTTACAGCTTGGCTTTGACCTCGATTACGGATCGAGATAACGGTACTGACTCGTCCCTGGTTCCGTCATTCCTCGCCACGCGTCGGCGGTACATCGTCTGGACGCGGATATTCAAGATGCGTATGTACCGGCCGCTCCGGATGATCGGCAGCATCCTCACTACCCTCGACCGCAGCCGCCTCTGTCGCCTGATCGGTGTCGGCAAGCTCCTCCACACTCTCTTCGGAAGCTTCCTCAATCGGCGACAGTCCCTGAGGATCACCGGATTGTCCCGCGCTCTCTGGACCTACCTGTCCTGGGTCATTCCCGAGTTCGTCGAGCTGCGCCTCGTTATCGCGTAATCTCGCCACATCCCCTCCTTCTGAATATTGGCAAGGCCGGCAGGCAGCGCTGGCCAAAATTTGTATCTTCGCTTTGGATGCTGCTTTTGGGGCTTGAGATTACTACTCAGCATCATGATAAATAATTCCGAGTGTGAAACGGCGTCCGCGTTTGAGCCTGCTCACGCCGTGACGCAAATTCGTGCGGTAATATCCGCGGCTGGCCTTCACCGCACGGTATCTCGTAGCGAACACCACCGCTTGGCCTTGTGTAGGCACGATCACTTCAGCTTTTGATTGGGCTCGAGGTTGCTGTTCCACCAGCACGAATTCGCCGCCTTCATAGTCTGCGCCCGGCTGGCTGAGAAAACATGTCAACTGCAAAGGGAACGCCACGGCGCCGTATATGTCCTGATGAAGGCAATTGAAATCCCCAGCTTCATAATGGAGAACTAAGGGCGTCGCCCGAGTCTGGCCGGCTTCTTCGCAAATTTTTATGAAGGCCGAGTGATGTTCAGGAAAAGTATCGCTCTTTCCCAAAGCCTTGTTCCATTCGTTTGCCAGCGTGGCTAGATACGAGTAGCTATGCTCCCGCAACTCCTGAACAACAGGAGGCAGAGGATACTCAAAGTACTTGTAGTCACCCCGCCCGAATCGGTAGCGTGACATGATGATGTGAGAACGGAATTTTGTTGCAGAGGAATACATCTCGGCTAAATCCAAGCACTCAGTTTTGGTAAGAACGGCGGGCGTCAGCGCATATCCGAATTCCCACAGGGATTGTCGGATCGCCGTCCAATCGAGTCCCGCTAGTCTTTTTGAGATTGATGGATTCATCGTAATTTGTCTTTGACAGAGTAGCCACCCACACAATTGAATGATATCCGCATCTTGCGCTCGAATTCGTACCGCGCGTCACCCATGTGTTGCCGGTATTCTTCCCGTGAAAATGTGCGCTCGGAAGTCGTCCTGAGCGTTTGATATGCAGTCGTGCCTCTTCGGAGCAATCGAAGCCGTCTGGTACAATGCGATTGGTGCTTTGCGTGGTTTACCCACCAGGTAAGCAACGCGATTTAGCGGATTTCCAACCATCCGCTGCGAGCAGTGGGGACGTAGTTCAGTTGGTTAGAACGCTGCCCTGTCACGGCAGAGGCCGCGGGTTCGAGTCCCGTCGTCCCCGCCATTCCTTTCAGGAACTTAGGCGGATTCCCGAAAACAGCGTGGTACACAAGAAGGTACACATTAAGCGGTACCTTGCGCAATTGTCAGAAAAGATTCCTTCCGCTCGCGCGGCAGAATCATCTCGACGACCTTGCTTTGTGCTCGCCGTTTCTTGCTGCTGACAGCGTGTGTGTAAATGTCCATGGTTATGGCGCTGTTGGCGTGGCGCATCAGCGATTGCACGGTTTTCACATCCTCATCATTTTCCGCCAGCAGAGTGGAGAATGTGTGCCTAAAAACGTGCCAGTTAAGGTGCTTGGTTATGCCGGCACGAAGAGCGGCCGGCGCGATGTGGTTGCGCATGAGAGCCTCGGGCCATAGCGACTGACGACCATTCATGCGTGGGCTGGCGAAGATCCAATCCTCGTCCTGGGCGTAGGGCGTTTCTGAACGCCAACGCAGAAGATCGGCGATGACCTCTTCGTCCAGCGGCATGGTCTTTTCACTTTCCTCGGTCTTGACCGGGCCGAGATGCTGTTGCCAAATTGATTTCCGAATGTTTAGC
>Ga0209802_1000211_pt1 | contig 43776 bp, 51 predicted proteins | sample GraSoiAngelo_129_FD_185886 | JGI IMG/M metagenome (GOLD analysis project Ga0209802, IMG submission 185886) | Grasslands soil microbial communities from the Angelo Coastal Reserve, California, USA - 14_0927_12_40cm (SPAdes) (version 2) | ecosystem: Environmental > Terrestrial > Soil > Grasslands ...
CTTCAGAGGTTCGTGCTTGCCAGAGTGCGACTATGTCGAACTGTCCGGGTACCGTAGATGCTTCTACGAAGCCTGGGATGCTGCTGAGCTGCTTGATGACGTTCTCGCTGGTAGTGTGCTCACAGTTTAACAAGGAAAAGCCGAGGGCCATTTGGTTCTCGAATTTCTTGGTCGGCTGCATACCGTCGAAGCCGGTGTGAGTGTCGGTTGTGCGGATGTCGTTGATCTCGCGGATTTCTTTGACTGTCTGGTAGATGTTGTGTGGGGTGTTTGGTTTCAGGCGTAGGACTAGGTCGTATCGGCCTGTGACCGGTGCGATGATGTCAATCTGGCTGTTTCGCTTTAGCTCCTCAACCACGTTGGTGCTGCGGCCCGGATTGACGGTCGCGAACACGTAGGTCGGGAAATTCATATTGGTTTGCATTGTTGTTTTTTCTACTGCATTTTATTGCAACATAGTAACACTTGTTACTTGCATTTAAGGCTTTAATTCTAGATCCAACGATATATTACGTGAGGGTCACAGAGACTTGACAGCCCAAAGGAACAGTGTTAGCGTCCCAGAAGCGGTACGGGAGATTCTGACCAGAAACTACCCCATCTACCAATGCCTGAAAATGAAGCTCATGAACTTCCACTCCCTCGCCGAACTCATACAACCACAAGTCAAACAACTAAGCGGAAGAGAGCCAACGATCAACACGCTAGTCGTAGCGATCAAACGATTCTCAGACACACTACCAAACGACAAGAGCCCCAACGCGTCGAGAGTTCTCAAGGACGCGAGAATCTCCCTTTCAAGCGGCATAGTCGACGTGACAATAAGAGCACCAAAGACCCACTTCTCAACCATAATCAAAGAATTGTCAGAGGTCTGGAGCGATCTCTCAGAGTTCCCACACATCTTCCCCCTCTCAAACTCTATCAAACTCATCCTGCCCGGAGAAGACTACGCCCTAGTCCGAGGAAAGCTGGAGCATCTTCGAGAGGCGACGACACGGGCGAACGTCGCCAAGCTGACACTCAACCTCTCGCCTCGCGCCGAGATGACCCCTGGAATAGCATCCTACATCACCGAGCTACTGTTCAGAAACGGCGTTAACATCCTAGACGCGTTTCTAGGATACGGAGACATCATCATGGTCGTCGACGACAGAGATGGGCCACTAGCCTACGACGTTCTACAAGGAGAAATCCACGGGTCCGCCAAGTCGAGGAGTGGAAATCATGAGCCCGCTCGTTAAGAGGCTGAATCGGATCTCATAACCATGCAAACTTTCTTGAACAGGAAAAGCGTGGTTGATTCCTATGCCTATTGTTAGGGTTTTGATGTATCCGGGGAGGACGCAGCAGCAGAAGGACGATCTTGCCAAGGCGATCACGGACGCCGTGGAGAGGATCGCAAAGGCGCCACGGGACCAGACAATAGTCATCATCCAGGAAGTTCCCAAAGAACAGTACTACGTTGCCGCGAACCGGGCAGGGTAACGTCAAGTCAGGCCGATCGTAGCGGCTTGTTGCCGTCAATCCCCTGACGAAAGAGGCCCGCTAGGTTGGGAATCTTAGACTGGGGGTTGTCGGATGCAGCCGATCCGCGACCACTCTCTCCTTGAGATAGACAAACCTATCCGGCAACGAATCATCATATTCGAAGTTCGGGGGCAGGGCGAACTCCTTGTACAACTCAACTACCGTCCTATAAGCGATAACACGCGCGCTCGACCCTAACCTCTCCATCAGTGTCTTCACAACATCCTCAAATCTGGAAGGGATATCTTCCCGGCTAATGCCTTTCTTGCTTAGGAAATCATAGATCCATTCCCGGATGGGTCCACCCATCCCTTGCAGGACGCGGTCGAACCAGTAGTCGACTGCCAGTTGAAACCCAGGCATTAAGTTAGTACGCATAGATGACCCAAACTACGTGATGAAATAGGCGAGGGAACGACCGGATACGCGTAGCGTTTCCAGCATTCGAACCGAGCGGTAACCCTTTCTACCAAGCCCTAAGCCCGACTCTAGACTAATCTATGCCAGACAGGTGATGCTATCTGTTGCTTAATCGAAGTCATTCCTTGACCCATCCCTTCCGAATTTCCAGGGTTCCTGCCCATTTCTGAAACTCCTCGAACGAGGATAGGTTGTCCGATGCATGCTTCTCCTTCAACTTCAATCGTGGTGTCCTGCAAGCTTGATCTAGAATGAAACGAGGGCGCTCTTTGGGAGGCATCTTCTGCCATTGCTTTATGCAGCAAGGCACCAACTTGGGACCCGATCAATGGCTACCGGTCACTAAGACAAGATGCTTCGGGTAAGCTAACTAGTCGCGTAGCCTACCAGAGACTAGCATGGCTAGCATCAAATACTAGGTATTCTAGTGGACTAGTTCTGAACGTTTGGGACGGTTATTGATTCTGCGGCGTCGCTTCGAAGGTTCTTCGAAAACTCGTTCACTAACAATCCGTCTTTTACCTATCCACTCCGGTATGACGCGCTCCCTGAGCAGATCCTCGACGCTAGATCCTTTTTCCCGGGCGATACTTTCCAGTTGGTTAACCAGCTCGTCTTCGAGCACCACTTTCAACCTATGGGTCCGTCTACCCAACGATTACCCTGAGGCTCAGAATTAGTTCGGGTAATCTCGAACTTAGGCGTGCAGTTTACAAAAAAACACATTTGGATACCTGCAAATGAGGCGTGTGTGTTTGTGAACTGCTTTTGGATCCAAGCTGCAATAAGTTGGCTACTATTGTAATCTGCGGGAATTCGGCGTCTGTATTATTGCTCGCTGAGCTCGATTGGTTGCGAATTGGGGCATGATTCAGTTTGGCAGTGGATTTCATCTAGACGGAATTAGACGATTTCGGTCAAGGATAGTCTAGGGTAGCCTCGTTCAAAGCCGAATTTCACACCGTGAACGTTAGTAATCGGTTTGATCCCATAGATTAGTAGTGACCCATTGACCGTCTGCATCTTCAAGTGGTAGTCAACTGCTCTCAGAAGCTCCTCCCTAAGGTTGGTTGGTCGTGAGATTACGCCGACGCTGAGCGCCCTTGAGTCACGAATGCCTGCTCCTATTTCGGCGATGCCCGGCAGCCCGAGGGTTTCGCCATAAAGCTGTACTGTCTTGTCGAAATCGTATTTCAGCGCCCTCGCGGATGAGATGGTTCCGAGTTCGTTCCATGCGTTATTGAACGCGGCTAGATCTTCCTGTAGCCTGCCTGTGAGCTTCACCCTCCATTTTTCATCGCGAAGAACTTGGTTGAACTCTGCGATACGGACCCTTTCATTCAGCACTGCGTCTCCCACGTAGGTCTTCAGAGACTCAGCAATGTTTTGCGAGCTGAATATGCTGTAGGGGATGATGAAAGCTGTCCCACCCTGGTTGATGAAGTTCGCTGCCATGATGTCGAGGAGAAGTTTCACGGAGTGGGGTGAGACGGTGCTGTTGACATCCAATAGAAGAGAAGAGCCTTTCCTGACTCCACCGTCCAGCAACGCGTCAAGGTCCGGGCTACCGGTCGAATAGGAGGATTCGGAATTACGCACGGGGCTGAGCAATTTTGGATTGACCGATCTGTCAAGGTCAAAGTGGAATTCAACTCTCGGTAAGAGGGTGAACTTGCCCCCATCGAGCGAAAACAGCGCCCTCTGTGTGTGGAGCCGGAACCCGCGAAGCTTGTTGACAACTATGTTCCTCACAGTCCTATCTTCCAAGTGGGATAGTGACAGTGTAACGATGCCATCTACGAGATAGTCGAGTTTGGGAGAATTTTCGCTTTCGCTCACAATTACCGCGCTTAGCTTGCTCTCTTCCAAGTCCTGAAAAATCGCTGTTTCCATTGCATTATGTTGTTCCTCCGTCGCGTTCGCTACTGCGCCTTCCCAACTGTCCACGACTATGATGCCTTTCTGTTTAGCCCGTTTCAACGTAAGAATCCTGCCAACAATATTCGCCGCTCCTGCTATTCGGCTATCTCCTCCTAATCGCGTCCCGCCGCCCGTGGCGTCTTTTCCAGACATGGAATCGAGCACTTCATGCACCCCGGGGAAGTGTCGGTGCAGTTTCGAAGAAGAGACTCGGCTTGACACGTAAACCTTGTTGGCAGAAATTGTGTGAGGACCTATGCGAGTTCCTTTCATCTCGTTGAGGAGTTCAAGGGCGAGTGTTGTTTTCCCGGTGCCCGGGGCACCCTGTATGAGCAAGACGTTTCCCGGCGATTCTAGGAATCTTGACATAAGCTCCAGAAGGTCGTTATGTTTAGATTTCTCAACACTTGTCTGTTCCACCTCAGAACGGGACTCTAGCGCTATTTCCTCTTCGCCGGAGTCATCTTCAGCCATCATGATATTCTTGCAAATGACGGTTCTTGTCCTGCGACAAGCATTGTGTAACCAGACAACCGACTCCGCGGTTGAGCATAACGGAACACTTTGGCATCGATTGATGTGGACGGACGCCCCTCACCCTTCCGATAATCATTCAAACGCAACATCGAGGAAAAACGAGCAGGTATACGCGTCAATAGATATATTTCCAGAAGAGAAAGCGATCTCCAAACGGGAATCTCGATTGGAACCATCTGCCCGGTCCAGTCCCCATTTTCATCGGTCCCATGTTACACCACGCTTAACCCTGCGATCAAGAAAATAACAGCAGTTAGGGGGCTATCTCACGCGGACGATAATAGCAGAAACATTTCATTCGACGATGAACCAGTGTTTCACTACTGTCGTTGAAGATCTACTTGGCCGTACCGTCAGGGAGGAGATCTTCCAGTTGTTGGAGAGGAACGGGATCAAACCGACCGAAATTTCCACCAGGTTCGATGACGTTATCGAAGTCCTGACTAGAATCTTCGGAAACAGCGCCCGCGTTCTTGTACACATGACGGTGACAGAACTCTACAAAGAATATTCTCTGAGGGCAGGCTTCGCCTTCGGCGAGTCTCTGAGAGACCAGGTTGCCATGTTGAGGGAGAAGGTGGCGAGCGATCTCCTAAAGCCAAGGCACTATACCAGCATCGATCCTTAACGTCAAGTCACATCACGGAAGCCGCAGGGGGTCACTAGCGGATAATTCTCAGTCGAATCTTGGACCTGGAACCGATTTGAATACAGTTAGTCTATAAATAGCGCGAGAAGGGAATGCTCTGCAATGTCAATTCTTTCTAAGGGAGAGGAGAGTCTTCGTTGAAGACCAGTTTGGTTCAAACTCGCAAGAAGCATCGCATGAGGAAATTGGAGAATAAGGGTGCGGCACGAAATCGCCCGCAAAAACCATCGAAGACCAATAAGATTGTGAAGACGGTAGATTCTGTCTTGGGACCTGGAAAGACGGCTCCCAATTTTTCTCTTAACAGTACGCCGGACCAGAAAGTTTCCCTTAACGATTTCCGGGGACAACCTGTGATTCTTGCTTTCTACCCTGCTGATTGGAGTCCTGTCTGCACCGACCAGTTATCGTTGTACGCGATGGTAATGCCAGAATTCAAAAAGTTCAACGCGGAACTCCTTGCCATCTCTGTTGACAATATCTGGTCCCACCTAGCGTTCGTTAAAGACCGGAAGCTCAACTTCCCTGTGCTAGCAGATTTCGAGCCGAAAGGAGTTGTCTCTCGAAAGTATGGTGCCTACAAGGAGAAGATCGGCGAGTCCGCTCGCGCGCTCTTCGTGATCGACGACAAGGGAATAATCAGATGGAGCCACCTCTCCCCTGACGGAATTAACCCAGGAGCGGACGGCATCTTATCGGCCTTAGAGAATCTGAGCAAGGCTCAAGTGACTGAGAAGAGCTGACCGCGAAGATGTCAGGGACAACAACGGTTGCACGAAAGCGCGCTACGGGCAAGACCCTGCTGGAACCAACCGGCAAGGAAACCGCGGGAAAGTATCAGGCCCCGAGGCTGGAAATTCCGGTTACTCCTGAGCGGGACCATATAGAAGGCCCTGTGAACGCTTCTCTTACTCTCGTCGAGTATGGCGACTATCAGTGTCCGTATTGTGGCGCGGCTTATCCCGAAGTGAAAAGGGTCCAGAAGGAACTCGGCTCTGAATTACGTTTCGTGTTTCGCAACTTTCCACTGACAAATATTCACGAGCATGCTATGAACGCGGCTGAGACGGCGGAGGCAGCCTCTGCTCAGGGAAAGTTCTGGCCGATGCACGACTTTCTCTACGAACACCAAGCAACCCTCGGCGACCCGAGCGTCGCCCTCGGCTACGCAAAGAAGCTGAGCCTGGATGGTCAAAAGTTGGAGCGTGAGATTTCTCAACACGTGTATCAGAAACGGATCAAGGACGACTTCATGGGTGGGGTAAGAAGCGGTGTCAATGGGACCCCAACCTTTTACGTCAACGGGGTCAGGCACGACGAAGACGCAGTCGCCAAGGCCCTAATTGAAGCCTTGAATCAGAACAAATAGTTACTATCAGTTAGGTGCAGGCAATCAAAAACCGGACAAGCCGTAATAGGCCCTATGACAAAAAGGGGATTTTCGTGGCGGATTATAGGCGCTAGACTTGGACCTTGCCTTCTTGGAGTAGGGGTCTTCCGTCAACCTCAACGGTGGCTTTGCTGAGGGTCTGGGCGTATCCGACAGTCGTGTCGTTTTCTCCTCCAAAGTCCTTGTTGTACCCGATCCCGATGGTCACGCCTCCAAGAGAAAGGTCGTCGGCACCCCCCAAACCGATGACCTGAGCCTTCGGATTGATCCCGATAGAAAACGAGCCGAGACGGTCCTTGTCGCCGCTTGCGCCACGGTACATGCCGGCAAACGCATCAAGATTCTCCTTTGCGTCGAAGGATACGAGCTTACCGTTTTGGAAACTCATTGTGAAACCCTTTAGCATCTTGCCCATCAAAGCCTGTGGAGTATCGAAAATGACAGTCCCCTCCGCGCTTGTTTCAATAGGGGCCACCAGAACGCTTCCGGACGGTAGAGACTCGCTAAAGTTCCCCTTGGAAACATCCTCCTGATCAATTATCCCGTCCCGAACGTGAACAGGACGGTCTTGGATAGCGAATGTTAGGTTCGTGCCATTGCTATGGCTGATGTGAACCTTGCTTGCATTGTGAAGCTTGGAGGATAGGTTCTTGCCGAGAGCCTTCATCTTCTGCATGTCAACATCCATCGCCTGGTCATGGTTGTTGCGCCACTTCGACAAATCGAAACCGTAGTTTAGGGCGCGTTCTGAGGTGATGTAGCCCACGGGAAGGTATGCAGTCCGGATTTTTCGCTCCCGCAACTTCTCCATTACCGGCTTTTCTGACTCGAAAGCCTTGGAAAAGCGCTCCCCTGGAGCCATCTTCAGAACCTTCGGGTCTTTGGGACCGAAGAGCACGACCTGTGCGTCAATCTTGTCGAGCAGTGACAGAAAGGCCCGTGGGATCTTCCCGTAGTATTTCTCGGGAACACTGGTGAGATAGTTCAGGAAGGAGTTCTGCGTGGTGAGATTCACAAACGGTGACGCTCCCGCTTGGTTTACTTCCAGAGCTAGTGAGTCGGAAATGTCAAGTGTGTGGTCCCAAGTCTGAATTAGTACCTGTTCGTCTTCCTTGACCTGTAGGCATTCCTTGATGACTTTCTTGGCTATCGGAATATTGGGCATGTGCAGAAATTCACAGTTCTTGGCTCCGTGTGATAAGTAGTTAACAATTTCCATTCTTGATTATCGAGTATCTTTTGACTAGATTCCTCCCTTCCAGTATCAATCCGCCTCAGAAGGATGAGGAGAGTCGAGCCGGCGGATTTCCTAGACCGCGGGCACTTTCTCCGCTTGGATCTTTGCTTCCAGAGTTACGCCGAGCTGGTTCAGCAGTCCTACCAAGTCGTAGAAGAGCTTCTCCTCGACAATCTCATTGTTCTTCCAGTGTGCCACAGTGCAGAACTCGAGCTCGAATTTCTTGTTGGTAGCAGGGATCATGCGGTCATCCGGGCCCATGAACGGTCCTATGTTCTTGCCTGTCCATCGGGCCACCGAACACGTATAGTCGCCGTAGCCGAAGAGGATCTTGTACGGATTGTTATCGAGATGATTGTCAAATGCCTTGAAGAATTCAACAGCTTCGTTATGATGCGCGTGACGTCCCCTCGTTGGCTCGGGCTGGCCCGGCCAGTACACTGAAACGTTCTCAGAGTGACGTTTCATGAACGTTTCCCAATCTTTACCATTCCAAGCATTGTCTAATGTCTGCATAAGTCGCAGGTTTTCTTCAACACCCATTCCGAAAATTCACCTCGCAAATTCCAGATGACGTGCGGTTCAACTATTATGATTATTCTTCGCGTCCCCCTCCTTTCCCATGGTTGCAAGTTCACCCGACAATTGGTTTCACATTTCCTCTCATCTCCTCCTTAATCACTCCCACTCACTCACACCTCCGCATGCGGCTGGTTATAGTCAAGGAGGTCATGTGGTGTTGGAATTGCAACAAGGTCATGGAACACGACGTTAGCAATCACCCTGGTTCGGCAGGCGGATGGGTCACCATCGTCTGCAAAGGTTGCAGAGCAACACAAGTAGAACAGTTATGGAAAGATGGAACGATACGAGATTCTCTTAGAGGCCAAATCTAGAGATGATTATGTCGGAAATAGCGGTTGGTTTGCGATTCGAGTCGCTGAAAAACGTCCTTTCTTCAGGGCTTTGAGCAGCCCTACTGTCACCCAGAATTATTCTAGCTGGGACTTAGAGTTCCAAGTCCTTGATTGTCTTTACGGGAACTTGGTCCTTGAATCGCTCGTAGTGTATGTCGTCGCATAGAAATCCGTCGAGTCGTGAGCGTTGAGCTGTATCCCGGTATGTGCAGACGTGAACGGCATCCGCGGCGAAGGTGTTGGTTGAAGCTATGACCTTTTCTGCCTCTGTACAGATCTTGTCTGACACCGGGAGGAAGCTGATTTTGTGGCTGCGAAGCTCTCGGAGGTCTAGTTCGGTTATCTCTTTTGTCTTATGGTCCTTTCTTAGAGCCCTGGCCACCTCTAAGAGACTCCATCTCGATGAGGTGCCATACCATTTTGGATTCCGGTCAAGAATGCTGACTAGTCGGATCATCTGATCGCTGCCAGTCTCGGCTTTGAAGAGCTTGACCAGTATACTGGGCTCTAAGTAGAGTCTCAGGCGTCTTCCTCTCTTCGAGCCTCTTCGACCAGCTGCGCCGCGGTCTTCCCAGAGACTCCTACGCTCTCATTGATGAGACGAAGCATCCTGAGCCGAGCCTCAGTCTCAAGACTTGATAGGCTAAGATAGAGCCTGATGGCCTCCCTGACAAGGTCGCTACGGTTGAGCAGGCCTCGCCGCCGAACTAGAGCATCTATGCGCTTCAATTCCTCGGAACCTATCTTAGTCGCAACAGTTACCTCTGTCATAAGACGACCTTCATGGTTTACCATTGTAAACCGTTATTTCAATCTAGCGGACCTGGAAGACGATGGCCCCTGACAGGGCTCTTTGGGGTCGCTTTCAATGCGTTGCAGTCTAAATTAGAAACCGTATCCTTTCCTGAACGCTGAAATGGTCTATGAGGCCACAAGAGGCTCGAAGGGCGACGCGCATCAGCTCCCTGTTCCTACCTGTTCTTTTCAGAATCCGTTTCCCAAGCCAGTAATAGAAACGGTTCTCTGTGGTGGTGAGCTGTGCAGTTCGTTCTGCGCTTATTTGCGCAAACTCGGCCTGCTTCCGCCTTATCCTCTCGTAGCCTTTGAGGGCATTCGTACTGAAATCATCCAACGCGAAGCATCTCTCGATCGTATTTGACAGAGCCACAGCATCCTGTAAGGCCATGTTCGCACCCTGGGCCCATGACGGGTCAAGGGCGTGGACAGCATCTCCGAGCAATGCGGCCCGGTCCGCAACCCAACTATTCACGTCAACTCTTCGAGGGGAGACATGGGCTATGTCCTCCCAAGACCGAAGACCAACTAAGGAGTCGGCGACTTCTGGTTCGATATTAACAAGTTCGCCCAAGAATGATTGTAGTCCTCGGGATCTTAATTGTTGAAGCCTTGTGCCGGGGATGTAATAGAAGATGTACGTTGCGCTTCGCGTGGGGAAGAAACCCACTAACTTCCCCCGAGCACCGTATTGCCTTGCTTCGAGGCGAAGCGAGGGCATAGGTCGCGCTAGCATAAAGAGGAAGTCATCAGGATATTTTTTGATGCGCGCGGGTATCTGGAGTGCCCGCCTAACACCGGAATTCTCTCCGTCGGCCCCGACAACAATTTTCGCGGAGAACTCGACTGGAGAACCGTTTCTCTCTGCCTTTATGACCCGTCCAAATCGGGTCCGTAACGTTTCCCGAAAGAAGGTAGAATCGTAGATTACTCCGCCTCTTCTAGAAAATGCTTCTCTCAGAACTAGCTCTAGCTCACTTGGTACGACCGTCAAGAGATAGTTGAACGGATGGTCAAGAATAGAGTAGTCAAGTGTTGCGAGAGGCCCTTTTCGAACTTCATACCAGCTTACACGGGTAGTCTTTGCTCCAATTCTAACCACTTGGTTCAGAACACCCAGCTGTTGCAGTGTTTCCAAGCCGTTCGGTTGAAGCGTCAACCCTCTCTTCGACGGTGTAACTCTCGGCCTTGCCTCCAAGATGCAAGCTCTTCGCCCGTTGGATACAAGGGCGCAGCCCAAGGCTAGACCTCCTACTCCTGCCCCTACTATTACAACGTCATAGTCCTCCATCGGGACACCGATCCTCTGAAGCAACTTACGATGTTGTAGGTAAAGAGCTAACTCCCGAAGATTCACGCGTGGGTAAAATATTCCACTCTCCGGAGAACTCTCGAGCTACTAGTCCTTATGCGGGATTCTGACAGCGCACCGTTTTGATTAGCCAGAAAAAAGCTGGCCATGAGGCATAGTATCAGGCAGCCTGTACCGACAAACACCACGATTTTGCTTAGCTGAGGCCTGCGAGTCTCAGAAAATAGTATGACAGGCCTGCTATCGCCGCCGCGGCGGGAATCGTGAGGACCCACGCGTAGACTATTCTGCGGGCCACTCCCCATCTTACGGCAGAGAGTCTGCGAGTCGAACCTACTCCCATGATCGCCCCAGCTATGGTGTGAGTGGTGCTGACAGGGATTCCGAGAGATGCAGTGGCGAAGAGCGTTGACGCGGCCGCGGTCTCGGCGCTGAACCCTCCGAAGGGGTGCAGCTTTGTGATCTTCATGCCCATTGTGCGAACTATCCTCCATCCTCCGAGGTAGGTTCCAAGCCCCATGGCAGTTCCTGCCAAAAGTATGACGTAGAACGGGACATAGAACGTTGCACCCAACAAGCCCTGAGCGAAGAGAAGCGCAGCTATGATCCCCATCGTCTTCTGGGCGTCATTCGTCCCGTGACCTAGACTGTAGAGGGCCGCGGAAACGAGTTGAAGACGTCGGAACGCGTGATCTGATGTGGAGCGAGAATAACGCATAGCAATTCGGACTGTTAGCAGGACTAGGCCTATGGCGAGGAAAAAGCCGATCACAGGAGACAACACGATGAAGTAGGCTATCTTGGTGACGCCGGCTGTCTGGACTACTCCCCACCCTCCTTTCACCACACCAGCTCCGATGAGTCCGCCGACAAGGGCGTGGGACGAACTAGTTGGTAGGCCAAACCACCATGTGATGATGTCCCAAGAAATAGCACCGGTGAGAACAGCCAGGAGTAGCCACGCGGTAACTATAGCCGGGTCGATGGTTCCCTTTCCGATGGTAGAAGCTACATTGACCCCGAAGACGAAGGCTGCCACGAAATTGAAGAAAGCAGCCCAGAGCACAGCCACGCGAGGAGTAAGAACCCTTGTCGAAACTACGGTAGCAACTGAATTTGCCGCGTCATGAAATCCGTTCATGAAATCAAACCCCAGCGCAACAACAACCACTAGGACAACTATCTCAAACGGGACTGTCGTGGACATTCGGAGGATCCTTTTGCTAGGAGTACTCTAGGATGATGTCCCTGATCACTTGGACAACATCCTCACACTTGTCAGTGATCGTCTCCATCAACTCGTAGATCTCCTTGAATTTGATAATTGAGATCGCATCGGTTGTCTTGAATAGGGCGGCAACTGACTCGTTCAGAACAACATCCGCCTCGTTCTCCAAGGTGTCGACCTCGTTGCATCGGGTCTCAATCTCGGAGGCCTTGATTTTTTGAATGCTGGCGAAGGCGAAGTCGATTTCCCGGACAGATTTCAAGACCAATTCGGCGAACCGTCTCATCGGCTCTGTTGGTGATTCGACCTCGTAGAGAAAGAGACGGTTGACAGCGGCGTAGATGTAGTCCAAGACATCGTCGTAGAGAGATGCGAGCTTGCTAATGTCTTCTCTATCGATGGGAGTGATGAATGTCTTTACGAGACGGTCGTAAATGGAGTGAACAATTTCGTCTCCGTGGTGCTCTATGTCTTTCATCTTGTTCCTTTTGTCGGCCAAATGGTCGAAGTTCTGGATCAGCTCACTGAAAGCTATGGCCCCCGCCAGGACATTCTTCGACTCTTCCTCGAGAAGCTGGAAGAAGATTTTCTCCCGGGGTATGAGAAGCTCCCTTAGACCCATAGACAACAAGAGGGGCGAATCGCCACCGAGATAAATCGTTTCAGTCACGAGAAAGGGGGCATGTCGTCGCTTTTCTTACAACTCGCGCAAGCTTTGGAAATAGGCCTTATACGGGATTTCTCATAGCGGGCCGTTTCAGTTAGCTGGAAAAGCGGTGCTGTGAGATGCAATACAAGTACACTGTACTGACGAACACAACTATCGGCGCGTTCATGTCCCAGCTTGATGGGAACATCGTCCTCATCGCCCTTCCCACAATTACGCGGAAGCTGAACGCGTCAGCGTTCGAAGCCCTCTGGGTATTGATGGGCTACATTCTCATGACAGCGGTCCTGCTACTATTGTTCGGCAGATTGGCCGACATGTACGGCAAGGTGCGTCTCTACAATCTCGGCTTTCTCATCTTTACAATTGGCTCGGGGCTCTGCAGTCTCGCCCTGACCGGGACGATGCTTGTCTTCTTCCGTCTCGTCCAGGGAGTAGGAGCCGCGCTGATATGGGCGAACAACGCCGCCATTCTGACTGATGCATTTCCCCCGAACGAGCGCGGACGGGCAATCGGGGTCAACCTTGTAGCGGGTATCAGCGGATCCGTGATCGGTCTCATACTTGGCGGGGTCTTAACGGTGGCTTTGGGCTGGCAGTCCATATTCTGGATAAACCTGCCCATAGGCGCATTTGCAACGTTCTGGGCTTACAAGAAACTCCGGGAACTCGGGACTGTCAAGCATGAGAAAATAGATCTTCCAGGCAATCTGCTGTTCGCGGGAGGATTGTCCGTCTTTCTCATCGGGCTCACCCTTGGAGCGCTGACAGGATATACTCTTCTCGACATGGGATTGATGATCGTAGGATTGGTCTCACTCGCGGGATTTGGCTACGTGGAGCTGAAAGTTCAGACCCCGTTGATGGACTTGAAGCTGTTCAAGATCCGACCCTTTACTGCGGGAATCCTGAGCAACTTTCTCGCCTCTATCTCGAGAAGCGGAATCTCACTCGTGCTGACCATCTTCTTCCAGGGAGCGCTGCTCTACGATGCGCTGACTGCCGGTATTCTCCTGATCCCCTTCGCGGTGGCCTTCGTGACCGTTGGACCTTTGAGCGGTTTTCTCTCTGACAAGTATGGCGCGAGGGGTTTTACCACGGGAGGTCTCTTGATATCGGCCTCGGCGCTGTTCGGGTTCGCCGTGGTCCCGGGGGATGCTTCCTATCCGATCCTTGCATCGCTCATGGTTGTTAGCGGGGCTGGCGGTGGAATGTTCGTCGCTCCGAACATCAGTTCGATCATGAATGCGACGCCAGTGACAAGGAGGGGGGTCGCTTCAGGAATATCCGCTACACTTGTCACCACGGGAGCTCTTCTCAGCCTTTCAATAGCGTTCGTTGTCTTGGCCACGAGCATTCCACTGAATGTACTTCAAGCCGTCTTTGCGGGCGAAACCCCCATGGGCTCGACGGCGTCTAGCAACATTGCTCTGTTCGTGGGTCCCATGCATACGACATTCCTGATAATGGGAATCATGAGCCTTGTCGCGGTCATTCCGTCAGCGCTCAGAGGCCAGAAGTTCACAGGTGTACCCGAATCAAAAGCAGCCACGGCGGAGCCAATAGCATAGTTTCGTAACGTCGATGTGTCCTAGGGTTAGAAGCTCTGAGTTGCGTCGCGAAAGGGTGTCTTCGCTGTGTTCTAAGGCTTCCAAGTCGGCGCGAGGGTTTTGCCGAAGAAAGCCCTAACGCTAGGTTTCATCAGATAGTAGATAATTCCCAGATCGATTACAATGCCGATGGCACTGAAATAGTTTCCGAAAACCACCTGGATAATAGAGTTAATGATGGATAGAACGAAGATCGCGATTCCCACATTCCAAGCCCAGCCCTTTCCAGAGAGAACGCCGATTCCCTCGGCGAACCAGAAAAGACCTACGAGAATGGAGAAGACACCCAGCGAAGCTAGGATCGTGGCGACATTGCTGGTTGTCACATATGAGACGAGTTGAGGGTATCCCTGTGTGCTCAGATAGTCTTTGAGGGAGGATGTAATCGTGCCAACGGCAAGGGATGCTATTAGCAGTGCTCCGCCTGCAACCAGTCCCGCGACACCCGCGAGAATGGCTAGAGCACCAAGTATTGTCAGTCCTTCGGGCCTATGACGTACGGGCGTGACTTCCACGGGCTGCAAAACCAGCAATAACTGTTTTCAGGTTGATAGTTAAAGGATTTTAACCAAATATACGCCAAAAAGTTAACAATCCTCCGTTCTAGAAGATTCTTTATCCATCCAAGGCTAATTATTCGACCCGTACCTAGTCCTTGGCCATGGTTCTAGTCGCGAAGGACATTGTCGAGAAGGAGTTTCTCTCTCTTTCACGAGAAACAACGGCGCTAGAGGGGGCCCGACAGATGAAAGCGAAAAGGCATGGATACGCGATCATAGCGTCGTCCACGGGAAGTCCAGAAGGAATAGTTACAGAGTGGGATTATCTCTCCAAGATCGTGGCCGAGGGAAAGGACCCTTCACACGTGAAACTCGGAGACATTATGACAAGTGATCTCGTCTCTGTGGACGCGAACGTCGGACTAGATCAGGTCGCGCAATTGATGACGCAAAAAGGGATCCGGAGAGTTCTCGTCCTGAAAGACCGTAAAGTAATCGGGGTTATTACAGCAGCAATCATGCTCTCCAGATTGAAAGAGTATGTCGACAAGGTCTCCTCTACAATCGCAAGACTCCAATCCCCAATGATGTAGGCACTCTACACGACGGGGCAACGTTTAACACAGGAATTTGCGACTTCTAGTATGATCTCCTATGGCCCAGACGCTCCAGTTCAACGGACACGGCGAGCTGGCAGCGGAGATTCTGCGGCTGAAACGTGAGAGAAACGCGGTCATTCTAGCCCACAACTACCAGGTTCCAGAGGTCCAGGATATCGCAGACTTTGTAGGCGACTCCCTAGGACTATCGCAGGCCGCGGCTAGAACGCCTGGGGACGTGATTGTGTTCTGTGGGGTTCACTTCATGGCGGAGACCGCCTCGATAATCTCGCCAGAGAAAACCGTTCTACTGCCGGACCTAGGGGCGGGCTGCTCTTTGGCGGCGACGATTGATGGAGAGAAGTTGCGGGCTTGGAAGAACGAGCATCCGAACGCTATCGTGGTCTCGTACATCAACACGACTGCAGAGGTAAAGGCTGAGAGCGATTATGTTTGCACCTCCAGTAACGCGGTCAAGGTTGTAAACAGCATCCCGCTGGACAGGGAGATTCTGTTTCTTCCGGATCTTTTCCTAGGGGCGTTTGTGAAGGAGAAGACCGGTCGCGAGATGGAGATATGGCCAGGGGAGTGCCATGTGCATGCCGGGATAACGCCTGATGTTGTGAACCAGAAGCTTGCGAAGAATTCTGATGCGGAATTCCTGATTCATCCTGAGTGTGGTTGTGTTACGCAGTTTCTGTATTTTGCTGAGAAAGGTGATTTCAATATGCCGATGGTTCATGTTGCTTCGACGGAGGGTATGGTTCGTCGGGCGAGGGACTCGAGTGCGGACAAGTTTTTGGTTGCGACGGAGACGGGGATTCTTCACAGAATGCGAAAGGAGAACCCGGACAAGATGTTTCTTCCGGTGAAGGAGGATGCTGTTTGCCAGTACATGAAGACGATAACCTTGGAGAAAGTGGCTAATTCGCTGAGAAACATGGTCCACGAGGTCAGGGTCCCGGACGAAACAGCTGGAAAGGCGCGCCTGGCCATTCAGCGCATGCTTCAGCTAGCTTAGCTTAAGAGTGCCCGCGGACGAATTGTAGAAGCGAGGAGTCCCAATCGTCTCTATTCGATGTTGGCTCGGGAGCAATCGTCCCTGCACTGGTAGTGCTCGCTATAGGCTTCCTCGTCGGGATCGTCCTCAAGAAGACGGTAAAACTAGGACTCGCGATCCTCTCTCTCGTTGGCCTCCTCGTCGCAACCGGCTACATCAATCTCCAGCTGAGCGATTCCTCGAAGACGACTATCTATAGGGCTGTTTCACTGATACCGACCGCGGCAAGTCAAGCCTCGGCGGCCGCAAGCATACTGCCAATTACTTCCGCGGCCTTCCTGGTGGGCTTGGCCATAGGAATATGGAAGGGCTGAACCTGGCCATTCGTCTGACATTGCTCCTTAGTCCCTAGAGTACTTGGATCCCTATCGTGTTTTGCGTCGTGATCGAGGAGGATGCTTGGCGCGACTATGAGCAACAACAGGTCGTCTCGTCTGCTGCTTCATGCTTGAGATGGAGGCGGCCCCATTTGTCCACGCGGCCTTGACCAACTCTTTGAGTGCAGGATTCTTCGCTTCCTCTAATGTTCTGATCTTGATGTGGCGTGCTCGCTTGCCGATGCCTTGGAGCAAGTGATGCTGGTCGTCGAGGTGCGCTCCGAACAGGAATCCAAGCGTAACTTGGTTTTGTCCGGGCGAAATGTAGCAGATGCGTTCGAGGGGGGAATCGCTGAGCGAATAGTTGACGGCGTCATAGTAGAGAAACTCATTGGCTCTAGGCATTGCGCGTCTTGCCATGTGGCGTAACTCTTCGGTTATCTTCCGTATTTGATCGGGATAGGTCGAAAGAAACTCTTTTATGACGTCAACCATAGGCGATCCACTTCTGTCAAGCATTCGATAGCGGTCATTGCTGGAATCTCTTGGATAGGGGAGCCCTCAAGCATCAGAACGGTTCTTGAAAGGATAGAATCTTAGGGATTAGGATCCTTTCCAGCAAGCCTTCTTGTTCTTGTCGTACCAAGAGTTGACGTATTCGCCACCGCTGATCCGGTTGCAGACAAATTTCGCATCGCAATAATCGCAGAGCTCAAGATTTCCTATAACCCATCCTGTTCCTGGGTTCATGTCAGTCTTCAGCTCCACCATCTCCTCCGACAATCCCTGTGTCAGCGTGTCCAGCGGATTGTTGGTGCACTGGTTACAACCTTTGGCGCACGGATAGGGTTCAACCGTGTAGAATGGACCGCTGGACCCGCTGATGGTATTGTGATAATCACAGAAGAATGCGCAGGATGCCTCAACCGGGGAGAGAGATACGGTGACGCCAGTTGGTAGGAATATGTTGTAGGCGCCCTGGCTGCCCAGGTTGGGGACAGTGCCGGAGGCAATCCAGCTGGCAAGGATCTGCTTGATTTGTCCATCAGATATTTTCGTGGCGGGAGCCGTCTTGATGGTGATGAAGGGGCTAACCGTTCCGGTTCCAACGTTGTACTGCGATAGCCCTCCGGAATAGGTCTTGTCCGACTCTATGTCCCTGACGGCTTTCTCTATGCTCGCAACCCAGGCTGAGGAGGAAGAGCTTGTGAAGTACGGGCCCCAGTAGATGTTCTGCCAAGTATACCCGTTCTTCCAGAGTGGGCCGCCAGCATATTTCACATTGGCTGACCTTGAACGAAGCTGGTTCCGATGACGGCAAGGATTAGCGTAGTGCCAGATTCCCGATTCGTGACTCGCACTCGCCCGTACTCCGATGTGTTCGAACCCAGATATCGAACTGCCGCATACGTTGCAGGTGACAATGTTTCTGCACGACTCACACTCTTCCTTCAGGTTAGCGTTGGAGAGTTCGCTAAAGAGATTCGAATCCTTTCCCCGGACCCTTGACATATTGTATTCCACGCCGATTACGCCATCGGGTCGTCTAAATTGTGATGTTCCCCGCCGTCCAAGTCTAGGGTAGCGGGATGCCGAGCTTAGAGTCATGAAAGGCGTCTGGTGCGAGATTTAGAGGCCCTTGGAGGCGCTAGAGAAAGAGTGTTTTTTTGGAAAATCGTTGGCAGAAACGAAAAGTTGCGCGAACAAATCGTTTTGGAAAGTGGAGCGAACGGGTCGATGAGACCGACCAGGGACTATGATGCGTTGAGCATACTTACGAGCGTTCTGTATTCTTCAGCTCGTTTGGTTGCCCAGGCCTGCAGACCACAAGGGTTGCAGATCACATGACTGCCACCTTCAGGGCGAAAGTTGAGGCCACACTCTAGGCAGACGCGCTTGTCTTTGAGCCGACGGGTTCTCCGAGGTTTCATGCCATTTCCGTTGGTGGGGGAGGCTCGTGGGATTTCTTCTATTCTGGGGATAACACCAGTTGGGGCCTGTATCAGCCGTGCGGTATCGACGGCTGGGGTCGGTAGAGAAAGCTGACCCGGTACCCGTGCTTCATCCATTGGATCCTTCTGTTCCAACTGCCTGTCTAACGCCATTCTTCTAATCTCGATTAGCCCGTTAATGTCAAGAGTGAAAGATAAGCAATGTTCCGCCAGGGAATATTCTCGGATTTCGATATAATGCCGATTTTTTATGTGATTCCAAATAGACCGTTTGTTCTTGAGAAACAATTCAGTGGCGCAAGTTGTGGATCTCACAGGAGGACCTGTTCGTTCCTAAATTTGGTTTAGAGTAAAATTAGTTGCATACTTTTGTGTACACAATATTGGGGACCCCCATCCGAAAAGCCATCCGAGATTCTGCTATTGTGAGAATATGGACAAAGGGGCAATGCCCCGACCCATCTACTCTAAGGCAGTTCACCAGCCCTTTCGGTAATTCGGCGATGCCAATCCGAGGGTCGTCCCTATTGATTTAATGGTTAAGTGCTATTTCGGCAAGGCTGACGAGAGGGAGTCTCAAGATGCCCAGTACTAGGCTGGTTGTTAACAGGTGGATTCGTAACTACGCCAAGGCATGGCAGAAGAAAGATGCAAAGGCGATTGCTTCTCTCTTCACTGAGGACGCTGCCTACCACTCTCATCCTTTCCGGCCCGTGAACCAGGGTAAGAAGAGTATTCTGGATTATACGCTGGGGGCGTTGGACGTTGGACAGGTGTACGATGTTCGTTTTGGAAAGCCGGTCGTGGAAGGCTCAAGAGCCGCCGTTGAATACTGGACCACAATGAAAGAGAAAGTGGAAGATGTAACCCTCGCCGGTTGCATGATGCTACACTTCGCAAAGAACGGACTATGCACGGAATTGCATGACTATTGGATTCTACAAACGGGAAAAGTCTCAAGCCCAACTCAACCGGGGCCGCCGAAGACTACTCAGAAGTCCCCAAGGACTGGTGGCTAGTCAACCAGGTGTCTTGCTCGAACTTCGAATTGCACAGAGATTCGGAAACACGCGTGCAAATGTTGCGATTTGTATCACGCGACAGCTAGTTCAATCCTTCTATAGGCGGTCAGAAGCAATGGCTAAAAGAGCCGCGGGTCCCGGCCCGCTTCTGTGCCGAAAGTAACGATTCATCCAAGATCGCGAATATTATCGGGAGGAGTGTAGAAAGTGCCGACAACAGTTCGGTTTTCACGGTTCACCGCAATTATCACGTTAACTCTTCTTCTCATCCCCGTAATTCAGATCGCATTACCGGTTTTCGCATCGCCTGTGACAACGCAGGCTCCTCTTGTTGGCTCTTGGAATTCCAATGTGAGCTGTACGCCTATGACTGTGAGAATTACGGATATTACTGCGAACCAGACTGGGACAACGTCTTTCAATGCCGGTCCATTCAGTCCCGGGATCACCACAACCGTTAGTGGTGGTGATGCGAAGAGATGGTTGACCCCTGGGCCAACGCCATCAGGTTGGCATTCTCCAGGTCCAGCCTGTACCATCACCAATAATTTCGGAAAGCAGCAAGGAGTCTTTGTCGAGATTGACGGTGTCAAAAGGGCAGGTACAACCTTTGAAGACTCGTCTACCAGCTATGATCCTACCAACGGAGGAGGATCGTACGGCGGCCCGACTGTCAACGATTTTACCTTCAACGTCTATGACCCCGCCATTGTCTCCAACTACGGTACGTCCTGCACAACAGCCAAAGACCCGACCTGTTACGGCCGGATTCATCTCGAGATTGATCATGACTGGCAAGCCGCAAAGTACTGTGCGTCTGGTACAGCCTGCGACCCCAGCGCGCTGAACAGCCAGACCACCCAAGGAGCTACACTGATCGATTTTCAAGGCTTCGTGTACTGGGATGGTAATAATGCGAACTCTGCTAGTCACTCCTTCTCAGGATGGGAACTCCATCCATTAACCGGTTGGAGAATCCACCAGTCGACACTAAACGTCGGCATCAGCTTCACTCCCACCTCACCTGTGACCGGGCAAGTCGTAACCTTCAACGGAACCGCTTCCGGCGGAACCGCACCCTACTCCTTTTCCTGGACGTTCGGTGATGGGGCAACTGGCACCGGCAACCCGGCAACCCACACGTACACCGCCTCAGGCAGTTATAGTGCGGGACTCTCTGTCACAGATTCCAAGGGAGCGACTGGGGCGGCCTCGACCACAGTCACTGTGACCGGGACACCACCCACATCCGTCATCGTCGCCTCCGATGCTGCAACAGGACCATCATCACTGGCCACGGCCGGTGGCGAAAAGCTGATCCAAGATTCTGCAGGTAAGATGATCGCCGTCTATACTGACAGCACAGGAAGGATTGGGCTGGCTTATGATAATTCTGACCCGATGCTAGGAGGCTGGTCAGCTCCAGTGAAATCATCCACTCCCGCGTCTGCCTATGCGAGGCCCGCCGCGGTTCTCGTGTCTTTGACGTCACTCCGACTCATCGTGGAAGGCGGATCCGGCACTGGAATGATTAGTGACATTCCAGTCGTGATCCAGCGAGATTCTCAGAACAATATTACAGGATTCACCATTGGAACCATCAAGACCCTGGACTCGTCCGGTCTAGGACGATATCCTATGGCTGTTCTCCTCCACAACGGGGATATTCTGGCAGCTTGGGCCTGGCAGAACACTACCCGAACTATGGTCAAAAGTCTCCGCTGGGATTCCTTAACAGGCTGGACCAATCTTGCGGGCTCCTCATCGACTCCTGACATAGCATTGCTGGACTCTGTCAGCATCACCTGGTTTGTCCCGAACATGATCGAGAGACCGGATAACAACAACATCTACCTCATGGCCAACAGGTTTACCGGACCTCCTGAGACCATAGCCCTCAACAAGGCAACCTGGAACGGGTCCGGCTGGTCGTGGGGATCCCAGAACATCACGTATGAAACCAATTGCTCTGACGCAGATGATGATCCCGTCGGGCTTGCCTGGGACCCTGTCCGCTCACTCGTGGTCGTTGCCTACGGCATAACTGGAACTCTGAGTTATGGGGTGTTCACATTGACCTCTCAGGACGTGAAGACTCACCTCGACACGCCGTCGCTCGCAGTAACCAACCGAGGCTGGGCCGGAATAGCCGTCCACGTCACCACCGGAGACTACTATCTGTTTCTCATGAACGTCAACACCGACGGTGGAAGCGGGCCCCTCGGCCATATCCGTCTGCCTGCCGGCGGGGTCTGGAACCCGACCGTCAACTATCTCGACTCCACGACTACTGATCAGGTACTGAGCCTCAGGCCAACAGGCACGAGTCCGACAATTGACTTGTTGTATGCCACGGGAACCTCCTCACCCTCCACAATCAAGTTCATCAGCGTCCGTCCATCTAACCCGTCCAGCTTCACCGTCTCTGCCAATCCTACTGCCCTGACAACTCAAGCCGGTTCCTCCGTCATCTCGACCATCACTCTGACAAGTCAGAACGGTTTCACAGGAACTGTCTCCCTCTCAACAAACGTCTCCCCTTCAGGTCTGACCGCATCCGTGAGTCCTTCCAGCATCACCCTAACCAGTGGCGGAACGGGAACATCAACGCTGACCGCGAACTCCACCACAACCGGCACATACACTGTGACAGTTGTGGCTTCTAGCGGTTCAGCATCTCAATCTGTCCAGGTGACAGTAAGAGTAACCGACTTCATGGTTTCCGCCCCATCAAGCCTCACGGTCACTTCCGGCTCGGCCACGACATCAACCGTAACCCTCACCAGTCTCAACGGCTTCGCAGGAACCGTCAATCTGGCACCATCAGCTTCTCCTTCAGGCGTAACCGTTTCCCTGAGCCCAACTAGCCTAACCCTTACATCCGGAGGTACAGGCACTTCAACCCTCACCGTCAGCTCTAGTACGGTAGGGACCTACACCGTCACGATCACCGGGACAAGCGGCTCGCTATCCCACCAGGTCACAATTAGCGTCAGCGTGGTCGCATCATCCGGATTCACTATCGCAGCCAACCCGTCCACAGTGAGCTTCCAATCAGGCTCTAACGCTTCATCCACCATCACCCTAACAAGCTCAGGAAACTTCTCAGGTAACGTAAACCTAACAGAATCAGTCACTCCGTCCACGGGCCTAACGGTATCATGCAATCCGACAAGCGTCTCCCTTTCATCCGGAGGCTCCGCCAACTCAACCTGCACATTCGCCTCGTCGACCCAGAACAACTATACTGTTACAGTTACAGCCACCAGCGGTTCTTTGTCTCAGACTGCAACGATAACAGTCGCAGTTGGGGGCTTCACAATCTCCGCTAGCCCGACCACCGTAAACATTCAGGCAGGCAGCTCCGGCACATCGTCCATAACGGTCCTGAGCGTTGCCGGTTTCACGGGCATGATCAATTTCTCCGTATCCGTGACCCCTACTGGCCTAACCGCCTCCATCAGCCCAGCCAGCATCCGTTTGAGCCCGGGAGGATCAGGCTCCTCAACTCTCACCATCAACTCCACCAACGTAGGAACATACACGGTGATCGTCACTGGGACCAGCGGCTCATCCACCCATTCAGTCACAATCACCGTCAATGTTCAAGACTTCACACTTGCTGTGAACCCATCATCCCTCAGCATAGCTGCCGGTAATGGTGGGACTGTTACGATTAGTATTGCTAGTATGGCCGGGTTCGCTGGCACAGTATCTCTTTCTGCAGTCTGCACGCCCAGCGGGCCCCGGCTCAGCTTGAGCTCCAGCAGCGTCTCGCTGAGCTCAGGAGGGTCTGGAACATCCACGCTAACTGTTCGCACATTACACAAGACCCCGCCTGGGACTTACACAATCACAATAACAGCGGTGAGTGGCAGTCTAACCCACACGGCCACAGTTGTCTTAACAGTCACATAGAACTGAATCAATCCTATACAAGAGGGACAAGAAGTCCCAGAAAGATCCCGTAGACAAAGTGGGACGCCAACGCGACCGATAAGCTGCGGTCCGAAATTCGTATTTCTCCTGCTGATTCGAACGCTCTCCTAGGTGCAAGCATGAAGATGATCCAGAGTGCAGCACTGTAGACTAGGGCGTCCAGAAGAACCGAGAGGTTCCCAGCTGGTAGCGGCATCAAAACGGGCAGAAGAAGTCCGAATATAATACCAGCCGCGATTCCATGCCATAAATGGAGGGTAATAGTCCAACAGATTCTTGGCTCCCGGATCCTGCTTGAGTTTATTCTTGCGAGCTTTGAGATGATTACCCTGTTGGTTTGCCACTCAGCCACTCCGTTCATTCCCCAGATCTTCCAGAAAGGGAACTCGAACAAAGTCATGACACCAGCCGCCACTAGACCGGCGAAAGCCGCGCCAAGAAGCGTTGACGAGACCAAAAGCCCCTATGATGAGTAAGACGCGATTCTCCAGTCTTTCACGTCGAATTTTGCCTTCAGCAGGAGACTCTTTGATTCTTCATTGTCTATGTTCAGAGTGGTAAACAAGCTTTTGATATGGTGTCTTCGTGCAAAATCCTTGGCCGCTGAAATTAGAGCTAGGCCAATACCCTTCCGCCTATGAGCAGAATGAACAGCGATGTACTCAAGCCAGAGCACCCTATCCCAGTCACTGACCCACCTGAGCGCCTGAGCCAGAAGAACACCAAGCAGTTTCTCGTTCTCTATCGCGGCAAAACTGCAATGAGTTGCAACATAGAAGTCGAGTTGGGACATGTCAAGGTCGAGTCTGACCGGGTCGTACACTTCTCCTGTTCTCTGTTTTTGGTATTGCAGATACTCGTTGCTCACAGCTTTGTAGATCTCTCGAACACTAGAATAATCTCTGTGCCGGAGAAGCCTGATCTCCAATCTTTCGAACCCGGATCCACGATCAGGTATTGTCCGCAAAAAGGCTTGCATCGTCACATCTACAAGAGACTCCCCGTGATGAAGAGAATCTTCGCTACTGGAAACCCTCGCACCTGTTGATAACAGGGCTATTGTTCTTCGCTACGATCATCCATATGGGCTCTCGACAACTAGCTAGTTTCCATTAGGCCGACTGTCCTTATCTTACAAACGTGAACATTCAAGGGAGCGGAGAGTTAGGCTATGAGAGGATTCTGGGTTACTGTTCGGACGAAGTATGCGTGAACTCTCGTTTGCCTTCCGGTTTTAAAATCGTACAGGTGATACGAAGATAGCCTGGCCCATCGCTCGGATTCTCAAGATTGCAAAGCGTTATTAGCGCAATCGTATCTTCTCGGTTTGGAAAAATTTTGAGCTTCACGATAGACACTCGACGATATTTGAGTGGGAATTTGACCCATAGACTCTTGAAGATTGCAAAGCTCAGCCTCCTCCTCTTCGCGACACTCCTCGTCTCTTCAGCCTACGCACCACAGTTTCTCCACGGAGCCAACGGAACTAGCTTCAGCAAGTTTCCAGTGGGACACCAAGAATTTCTCAGCAGCATATCGGCTGACGCTGTCTTCGGCACCTCGACGAGCTTCACCTCAGGCTCGACCGCCCCCACTACGATCGTAGGCCCGAACATCCGAGTGAACGCGCCCCAGCAACCCTCGCCCAACGGGCTATTGGGAAGGAGCGAGACCTCGGTAGCGGTAGGAGCGAACGGGCTGAACTCAGTGGCTGGTTGGAACGAGGCCAACGGTTTCCTCAAGGTTCCCTTCACGGTGCCATCGGCGATTCCTGGGACTCCAGGACTCTCCGGCTTCGCATTCTCCACTGATGGGGGAAACACGTGGACTGACACCGGTCCTCCTCCACTGTTCCCCGCGACTACGCCGTTCTTCAGCGGCAACGTTGTGACTAGGGGTGACCCGTGGATGGCTGTTGCCCCAGTTGGAGGGACAGAGACCTTCTACTACGCGAACTTGGCTGTCTTCGCCAATCGCGACAGCAATAACAACATAGTTGACGCGGGAGTCAGCGTCCACCGAGGAACATTCACAGGCACAAGCTTCACATTCAGCGACCTCCACTTGTTGTCGGCTCCCAACGCCCCTTTCGACTTTTATGACAAGGAAGCCATAGCGGCTAGACAGGTCAACGGGCAGACGATTGTTGCTGTATCCGTCACAAACTTCATCGGCATATCCACGCCCGGAACCAACCCAGCCGCATGCCAGTTCGGAGGCGGGTTTGGCCAGATCGAGGTCTGGAGGTCCGCGGACGGAGGCAACACCTTCCAAGGCCCAGTCATCGTCCAGCCCGACCAGACGAACATCGCAGCCGATCGCAACTGCGGAACAGGGACACTCAACCAGGGCTCCATGCCGGTAATAGGGCCTGACGGCTCCGTCGTTGTTGCCTGGACCAACGGTCCAAAGTTCGCCCAAGGTTCAGTCGTGGACAGTCCGACAGAGAGTATCATGGCAGCAGGCTCAACAGACGGCGGCAAGACCTTCTCATCCCCTGTGCTCGTCCAGAAAATCATACCGGGCCGCCAGAACCCTCCTGTTGGATTCAACCGGGCAAGGTACAATGACTTTCCACGACTAGCAGTCTCCAGCTCCGGCGTATTCTTCCTCGCCCTCCAGAATGCCGTCGTCGCTGGCAACCAAGGAATAGGTGGTGGCGACACGATATGCCTTCCAGCGTCAGGACTTCCATCGATAGGAGATCCTTGCGACCCTGGACAGCAGAGGGTAATGGTCGGCGGCGGTGCAGACATGGACATCTACCTAAGCACTTCAAACAGCCACGGCTTATCATGGAGTACGCCAGCCCTGATCAACCCAACCGCTGGAGACGGCAAGATCCAGTTCTGGCCGGTGGTGAGTGTCGGTGCGCATGGAGAGGTGAACGTTGTCTACTACCAGAGCCAGGAGGTACACTTGTCTTCTGACCCGTTGGCTATTGATTGTTCCGTGAGCGTGGGCGGAGGCCTCGCCCGCAGATCGCTGAGAGCCTCCCTGGTCGACACGTTCTTCCAACAGTCACTGGACGGAGGCAAGACCTTCCAAGCCCCGGTCAGGGTCTCAACTGTCACCTCGAACTGGTGCAAGGGCACAGTCAACATTAGACCAAACTTCGGCGACTACATCGACGCGGTCACAGTCGGAGACACATCGTTCGCAGTCTGGGCCGACGATAGAAACACCATCACCATAAACAACGCCCCTCGAAACATTGTGGACGTTTTCTACGCCACCATCACCACGAGTTTCTAACCGAACGGAATGGATTCCCCACTCCCCCTTTTTTGCTATCACCGGAAAACCATTGCCTCTAGCCAGATCCCCTTTACACCCATCAGCCAATTATCACGATATTGGGTCTGTGACAATTGGATAAACGCCAGTATTGCCCAACAAGGGACTCCGGTCAACTGTCCCGACGTGCTAGTTTGGCTCGACTATCTTCTAGGTTTGTTTGGCGAATTCTTCGATGACCCGTGCTATCCACTTGCTTCCCTGGATGAACACGTCGATCCTCTGGTTCTCGTTAGGAGCGTGAGTATTGCTCTTGGCATGGTTACAACCAATAGCCACTGTCGGCAGTCCTAGTGTGTTTGTGAAATAGTGCATGGGACCGGAAGCCGCTGAGGTCACCAGGGTCACGGGCTCTTTGCGAAATACTTCTCTCCCGGCACGAGCTGCAATCTTCGCGACCGGCGCGTCGATAGGCGTACGCGCCGCAGGATTCTCAGCCTGAAGGCTCACTTCCACATCAGCAAATCCATGGCGGACCAAGTGTTGCCTCAACTTCCCCGCCAGCTTTACCGGATCCTGGTTTGGCACTAGGCGAAAGTCCATCTTCGCTTGAGCGACAGATGGAAGAACTGTTTTGTGTCCCGGGCCAGTGTACCCGGACCATATTCCGGCGATGTTTGCGGTCGGATTGCCATAGAACGCTTTCTTGAACTCGAATCCTGTCAGGCCGAAGAGGAAATTCTTGACCCCTAGCTCGTCTCGAATACTATGTTCTTCCAACGGCATCGCCCGTATGACCTCCAGCTCTTCCTGAGTAAACGGTTTGACATCGTCGTACCAGCCTTCTACCATGATTCTGCCATCCTCGTCCGTGATCGTGTCCAGCATTCGTACCAGACGCCAGGCTGGATTCTCGACAACAGCCGCTCGAGCTGAATGAGAATCCTTCAGGGCGGTTTGAACTCTAAACTCAACATAGAGCATTCCCTTCAAGCCCAACGTGACCAGTGGTCTGTCCTCGTAGTCGAGGCCTCCGAACTCCCAGATCGCTGAGTCTCCGGTCAGCCGCTCCTTGTAACGCGTGATGAACTCAGAGAAATGAGGGCTGCCTATCTCTTCTTCACCTTCGATCACCCACTTGATATTGCAGGGAACGTCTCCAGTCATCTTCAAGAACGCGTTTATCGCCATCAAGCGAGAGACGATGTTTCCCTTGTTGTCGCTCGCTCCCCTAGCATAGATTCTGCCATCCTCCACGGTCGCTGAGAACGGAGGATTTTTCCACAGCTCGATAGGTTCGACCGGCTGCACGTCATAATGGTTGTAGAGGACGAGCGTCTTTCTCCCGGTCTTGGATGAGAGTTCAGCGAATATGATGGGAGGACCCTTGCTTGGAGAGAACTGCTCCATTGTGAAGCCCGTTTCCTTGAGAAGCTTGCTAACCAGTTCAGCCGTCTCGATAAGTCCTTGGTTCTGTGCGGACACGCTTGGCTGTCTGCAGAGGGCTTGGAGCTGTTCCACAAACTTGTTGCTACTAGAATCTATCTGGTTGAGAATCTCGTCTTTCTGTTCAGTGATGGTCTCGCTCGGGGTCTTAGCCACGGGAATCATCGTTGTAAGGAAAGATAGAACCAGATATCAACAATTCCTTCTTTCTTTGGCCACTGGGTAATGCGCAGGTTTGGGTGATTTTTTCGAAAGTCCGGTCAGAATTGTGCGACGAGATTAGTTCTAGTGGGTCATAAAAAGTATCGAATTTCAGATTTGGGTCGGTGTCCCATGAGAGTTGCACCCGTAAAATCAATCGTTTCCCTGGATATCCTGAACAAGGTTGACATACGGGTTGGGAAAATCGAGCATGAGGACGCTGTCCCGGGCTCACGGAAGCTGGTGAGGCTGGTCGTGGATTTTGGAGATCACAAGAGAAGAATATTGGTTGGTATGAAGCGGGAACGCCCCAATCCGAAGGAGGTCGAGGGGAAGCAAGCGCTTTTTTGTCATTAATCTTGAACCCAAGAAGATGATGGGTGAAGTCTCCGAAGGTATGCTACTAGATATTGGATATACCGATGGAATCAAGCCTGTCCTCGCTGTCCCAGAAACCCCGGTTCTGAACGGAGCAAGGGCCGGATGACCAGAACTTGATAGGGACGTCAGTGGAGAAGCTGGGTCAGGAGTAGACCGATAGTGATAAGTGCGAATGCAGTTGAGAGCTGAATCTTAATGCCAATCGTTAATGTCGGTCAGGAAAACTCTGGGAGTATTGATCTCTATTATGAGGATCACGGTGCAGGTAAGCCAGTCGTACTGATCCATGGTTATCCCTTGAGTGGTGCTTCCTGGGAGAAACAGGTACCAGTCCTTCTTGATGCCGGCTACCGTGTGATCACCTATGACCGTAGGGGTTTCGGTAAGTCTAGCAAGCCGACCGTGGGCTACAACTATGACACGTTCGCCAGAGACCTTCACAAACTTGTGAGCCACCTTGATCTGCGTGATTTCGCGCTGGTCGGTTTCTCGATGGGTGGCGGTGAAGTCGCACGCTTCATAGGACAATACGGATCCAAGGACGTTAGCAAAGCAGTATTCATCTCGTCAGTCCCACCATATCTTCTGAAGACACCGGACAACCCAGAAGGCGTTGACGGCAGCGCCTTCGAAGGGATCAAGACCGCAGTCAAAGCGGACCGTTATGCGTTCTTCACCGAGTTCTTCAAGAACTTCTACAACACCGACCAGTTCCTAGGCACGAGGGTCAGCGAACAAGCCGTCCAGTCCAGCTGGAACATCGCAGCAGGCGCGTCAGCCACCGCTAGCTTAGCTTGTGTCCCAACATGGCTTGAAGATTTCCGTAAAGATCTAGCTCGCGTCCAAGTGCCCACCCTAGTCATTCACGGTGATGCGGACCGTATCGTTCCCTTCGCCGCCTCGGGACAGCGGACAGCCAAACTGGTCCCTGGAGCACGTCTAGTCGTGGTCAAGGGCGGGCCGCACTGCATATCTTGGACACACGCCGACGAAGTCAACTCCGCACTGCTTAGCTTTCTGAAAGAAGAGAAGAAGCTCGAACTGACAACACCCGCCTAGCCTCGCGGATGGGACACGACTAGAACAGAGACAGCAAACGTTTTCAGCACTCTAGGCAAACCTCCGGCCTATGACGCCCAGAGCGTCAGACATTCCACACGCCGTCCCACAGCCTGTCGCCACACCCCTGACCCGCGCAGCGATCTTTCTGGTCGTAACGATCAACCCGGGTGCAGGGCATAGAGCTGCAATCCGATCTTTCTGCGCCGATCTAGCCGCACTCGTCCGCTCCGTAGGATTTCGTGAACAAGAGGGAACTCTTTCATGTGTTTTGGGGTTTGGGTCCGATGCCTGGGACCAGATATTCGGGAAGCCTCGGCCAAGAGAGCTGCACAAGTTTCGCGAGATACGGGCCGGAGAGCGTCATGCAGTCTCGACACCTGGCGACATGTTCTGGCATATTCGGGCGCAGCGCATGGACCTGTGCTTCGAACTGGCGACGCAGATCATGGCTCGGCTTGGACCCGCAGTCAGCCCAGTTGACGAGGTTCATGGGTTTCGTTACTTTGACAGCCGCGATCTGATTGGCTTTGTCGACGGGACGGAAAATCCCAAGGGTCAGGACGCGATTTATGCCACCCTCATAACCAGCGAGGATCCTTCGTTCGCCGCAGGCAGCTATGTGATTATTCAGAAGTACCTCCACGATCTCGCCGGCTGGAATGCATTACCGACGGAGAAACAGGAAAAGATTGTCGGACGCACGAAGCTGAATGACGTGGAGTTGGACGATAAGGTCAAGCCCACCTACGCGCACAACGCGCTGACCAAGGTAGTGGAGAATGGGAAGGAGATCAAGATTCTCCGGGACAACATGCCCTTCGGTCACGCAGGCCAGAAGGAGTTCGGCACCTATTTTATCGGCTACAGCCGTTCCCCACTCACAATCGAGAAGATGCTTGAGAACATGTTCGTCGGCAAGCCACCGGGCAATTATGATCGACTATTGGATTTCAGCCGAGCGGTCACTGGGAACCTCTTCTTCGTCCCATCCGCGACATTTCTAGAGAATGTTAAGGCCTACTAGGCGGACACGCTAGTACGAAACCTCTCAGCAGAGCGGGCCTTCGCCTTTGCAATCTCCTGCTCCCTGTTCCTTGGTCGCGCGTTCGATTCAAGAGAATGGAGAAGACTGCCTGAAACTTGGGCTATTTCATCAACCGCAGCAAGGAATGATCGTTCGTTTGCTTTCGACGGTTGACTAAACCCGCTGATCTTTCGGACGAACTGCAGGGAAGCATCCCGAATCTCTGCATCTGTCGCCGGCGGGTCGAAGTTGAAGAGTGTTCTGATATTCCTGCACATTCTCAAAGCCTCAAGGTATCAGCACATTTAGGTACGCTTTAGTGTAGCTCCCGTTGTTGACTTGCATTTCGCTCCGAGGTCTGACCTTAACAGAATGGTTATATATCTATGCGGTTATATATGAGGCTATGAAATCCTCACAATCTATCGCGAAACCCGCCATAATCACAACTCCTAACGATACCGAGATCCGAATAGTACGGACCTTCGACGCGCCCTGCGACGCCGTATTCAGTGCTTACACTGATCCAAAACTCGTCGCCCAATGGATGGGGCCCAGAAAATACAAGATGGCCATCGAGCAATTGGACGTCCGCCCAGGCGGCCGATGGCGCTTCACCCACATAGACACGGACGGCACCAAATACGGCTTCCACGGCGAATTCCGCGAAGTCGTACGCCCAGAGCGTATTGTGCAGACGTGGAATTTCGAAGGCATGCCAGGCGAGTCCCTTCAGACAGCCCTCTTCCAAGAACACGACGGTCGCACCACGGTGACATCCATCGTCAAGTTCGAGCGGAAAGAGCATCGCGACGGTATGTTAGCCAGCGGCATGGAAAACGGCTTGAACGAGGGATACGACCGCCTCGACGAGCTCTTGCGGACCATTCATTGAAAGACGACACACTCTCTGCGACCTTCCAGGCCGTAGCCGACCCGACACGGCGCACCATTCTCGCCCGGCTCGCGCAGGGCGAGGCCACTGTCCAAGAACTGACAGAGCCTCTGCCGATAAGCCAGCCAGCGGTCTCCAAACACCTCAAGGTCCTGGAGAAGGCTGGCCTCATCGAGCGCCGACGCGAAGCTCAACGACGCTGGTGCCGACTGCAGGCCAAGCCCTTGCGGGAAATTGCTGTTTGGGCTACCGAGTATCAGCGGTACTGGGACGAGAGCTTTGAACGGCTGGACGAGTTGCTGAAAAAGGAAAAAAGCGCACGACAGTAACGACTCGGACTCCTAAGCGCTCTTTCGGGACGCGGCCGGCTCGAAGAGCTCACACAGTCTCTCGCTGCCACATCCGCTGATGATGAGACGCTCCTTCGCATTGTTGAGGAGTTTCTGGGTCCAATTGACATCTCCGCCATCGACAAGCTCTCGTTCTTTGCCAGTGGGGTCGGTTGCATAGATCTTGAAGCACAACTCGCCGTAGTATCCTCTCCCTTGCTTGCGATCCTGGTCGATTCCGATTTTGACCTTCTTGTGCGCGGACTGAAGCTTCTCAACCACTCCCGATAGAACTACTGGTCGTGCGGCGTTGGATCCAATGTCAGACACGGCTACCCGAAGTGGTGTCCTAGTGCCTAGAAACTCTTTGAGTGCTGCAAGATAGAATCCGATATGGAGATCCACCGTATCCGTCTCAAATCGAAGACTCCCTGGGTCGCGGCCTGCACTACACAGGGTAAAGGCTCTGAAGTGTTGTCTAGCACCAGGACCGACACCAAGTTTCTGGCCTCTTAAGAGGCGGTGACTCGCCGCCAGGTGAACGGATGCCGCTTTACCTGAAGAGAAGTTCCTCTGCTCGCGGCGTCGGACTGCACACTCAATCGCTAGCACGTTTGTCGAATCAGCGACAACCTCCGTGTTCCGAACCGTCGAAACGGTCCAATCCTGACTGATCGGGGATAGCGCAGAGACTGTTCCTAGCGGGCAGACCGGTGAGAGTTCGATGGGCTGGAAGACTTTAGGTAGTCGAGAGAACGCGATGCGATCCCATTCAAGAAGACGTCGAGGACTAGAGACAGAAGGCCGGGTGAACCGGTTTGAGACATGATCCTCAACTAATAATTTGGGCTCACGCTTCTTCGCTCTGCGGCCGTAGACCTCTAAGAGCAACGATTGTAGGTCAGTGGGAGCCAGACGATTTGTGAGAATATCAGCAAGGTCCGGGACCCTTGCCTCCCTCTCGATTCTCTCTATGATTAGGCTTCTCCGAGCGAGCTCAGGAGAAGGACTAGCGGGTGAGATCGGCATAGCTCACATCGGGAAGTGCTTAGTCATTAATTGTTGACATCAGGCACCCGGGATAAGAGGAGGCACCGAATCGGCGCCTTCCTTGGGAAAGAAGGTGGGTTTTGTCTGGTGTTGGTAGTACTGCTAACTTGTATATTGGATTCAGTTTGTTGGGTGAGAGCTGGTCCTGGGTCTCTTCCTGAGGAAATGCAGTGCAGCGACAGCGAATGCTCCTAAGCTTCCCAGGATTATGCCGATGGTAATCCAGCCATTCGTTGTTGTGATTAGTGAAGGAGGTGCCGCGACGTCGTAGCCGAAGTAGCTTCCCGAGTTATTGTTGACGCCCTTAATGCCGTTGCCGTTAAAGGCCACAACATAGAATGAGATGTGGCCTCCGGTCGCCAGTGCTGGTATCTGAGCGGTGGCAGTGGTGGTTGTGGCATTGTACGAGGCGAGGAGAGTCGTGTTAACCATTTTCCAGTTGTCAGTTGTGTAAATGATGGTCACGTTTTGTACACTTGAGTGCTGGTCAGTAACGTTCACCGAGACTGTTGCCGGGGCATTGTAAGTTGGCGAGGATGGTTGGATAACAGGCGTTCCAATTGTTGGAGGAGTATTCGGGGGTGCATGTGCTAGGAGCGGGACACTCAGAGTCACTAAGGTCGCCATTATCAAGCACAGAGAGAACGCGATTTTCTTCATGATTCGTCCTGCATGGTATGCGCAGAAGGGGAACTTACCGCTAGTGTAACTTGCTCCTTTGCTTCAAAAGTTCTCGCGAAGTCCTCAGGTTACAGGAGTTCGCGACCAGCAACGTGTTGCTTAGTCACAAATTTACGTTCTTACGATCTCAGGATTCGAGACGTGAGAAGGAAAGGGCCTGCTTTCATAATTCTCTCGCTTTTCAGCAAATCTTTCTCTGCCGTTTCCGTGTCGTCGCTCCACCGGAACCATTTTCGTATCTGGTCCTCGCGAGCGAGAACGCACGCCTCGATAGTCTTCTCGAGGAGCTTCGCTAGCGCCTCGTTGTACGAGAGGCCGGAACGACCCATTCCCTCACCGACTCTCGTGTTCCATGTCTGCCAGACGTTAGCGTGGAGATGTCTCTCTGGAAGAGGATCTTCAACGCCAACTATCATCGCGTAGCTTTCTAGGTTGCTTAGCGAGCGGTGAAACTTGGAATTGTTCTCTTTCGCTTCAAGCCTCAATCTCTTTCTCAATCGGTCCGTCCGGATTGAACCCTCATCCTCGATGGTTTCCAACAACTTCTGTTCCATATCCGAGAAGGTCTTCCGTCTTACCGCGGGGTCATGATGATGCTTTACTATGCTATCCAGTTCCGGCCAGAGTTCATCAGACACGAAGGTTTTGGTTCGCCTGAATATTCGAGTAGCAAGAATATCTCGTCTTCCCTCGATGTCCCGGGAAACGCGTGCGAGTGATTGGCCGGATATCTTGATCGACCACCAATCATTCCAGCCGGTGAAGCCTTTCGCCGACGGTTTCCAGGGTCTGCCTAGTACCGCGCTGATGAAACTTGGAAGCTCGTTTCCTCCTAGCGCCGAAACGAGACCCCTATCATGGATGAACTTATAGATCTCTTCTTTGGTTTTCAGTTGGAGAGACGGCCTTAGCCGGTGTTCTCGCTCCCGGATTTCTTCAGCTTTCTCGATCAGATGTTTGGCGTTCGACCCAGAAACACCATTCTAAGATGAATTTCTTCGAGCCTACTATTTCTTGGGTCCTTTGAGCCAGCTTCTGACGCCTAGTTCCTTCTCTTTTGAAGACAGTTCGGGCCCTGTCTCCTTCACGCCCAGAAAGCGTCGAGTCTGGACTAGAAAGTCCCTCCATGCTGGCTCGTCCTCCAACAGAATGTGGTTCCTACTCTCAAGTGGAATGAAGTGGGCTCCGGAGATCAGTGATGCCAGATCTCTTCCGTCCTCGAACCGGTTCACTAGATCGCCTCGGGTGTGGATGACGAGTGTTGGGGCTGATACCTTGGCGAGTTTGTCGAGGACGTCGATTTGAGCGAACTCCATCAGGTAGCGCACCGCGTTTTCTGGTGATGTGGATTTTCGCTGCAACTCGTTAAACCAGCTGGCCTGCTCCGCTGTTCCGCCAGGGACGAATAGAGACGTGAAGAGCTGACGGTAGGCAGGGTTGTCCTTTCCCCATCCCGCCTTGGTCAGCGTCAGCATGGCTTTTCCTTCTTCAAGCTCCTCCGGCGAGGTGTGGATTTTGGACCAGCCTAACGCGCTTGCCCCATACAGAATTAGATGGCTCACCCTATCGGGATGGCGTGCGGCGTAGGCGATGCTGACCGCGCCTCCCTGAGAAATTCCGAGCAGTGCAAACTTTTCAAGACCAGCCGAATCCACGACTGTTTCTAGGTCGTGCACCCAGTCCTGGAACGTAGAACTGCTAACATCTCGGTCGGATAGGCCGCATCCCCGATCATCATAACGGATGTACTGGTGATATCTGGACAGCTCCATGGTCCAGTGACGAAATATGGGGCTTTCTAGATCGAACTGCAAGTGCCCGAGCCAGTTCGCAGCCTTAACCAAGGGTGGCCCATGGCCCAGTATGGAATAGGCAAGCTTGATACCGTCCTTTGTAGTGCAGAATCTGATCTTCTGTTCCAGAAGAACTATCTCACTTTGCTATCCTTCACATGAACGGTTTAAGATTGCCGGGACAAATGTGCCAGCTATTTCTTGACAGAGTGGAGTTCAAGACTCATGTCAATTGCCTTGGCGGAGTTTGTTATCGATCCGACGGAGATCACGTCCACGCCAGTCTTGACGTAGCTCGCAAGATTCTCTCTCGTTATGCCACCCGACACTTCGACCAGAATATGGTTTCGAAGTTTTTGGGTTTCTAGAAAGTCTACTGACTTCTTCACCGCATGTGGTGTCATGTTGTCCAGCAGGACGATGTCAGCTCCAGCCAAACCTGCCTCCACAGCCTGGTCCGGGCTAGTTGCCTCAACCTCGATCTTCTTGGTGAAGCTCACCTTGTCCTTCGCTTTTCGGACAGACCGAGTTATCGAACCGGCCAGTTCCAGATGATTGTCCTTGATCAAGACCGCATCGTCAAGCCTGAGACGATGGGTGTCGCCGCCTCCTAGCTCGACCGCTTTTTTCTCGAAGTACCTGAGACCTGGAAGGGTCTTTCGAGTGCAAGCTATTCGGGCCGATCCCCCGTTCGCCTTGACGATATTAACAAGCTCCGAGGTGGCTGTTGCGACTCCTGACATGTGACATAGCAGGTTTAGCAAGGTCCGCTCTACCCTGAGCAAGTCAATTCCGCGACCACTAATTTCCAGAATAACTGTCTCAGCGGGAACTTTCTGGCCGTCGCGTGCCTTTGGTTTACCCTCGCAGCCTACAAGCTTCAGTAGGATGATGGATTCAGCTAGTCCAGCGACTATTGCTCGTTCCTTGCAGATAACGTGTCCGACGGATCTTGTCCTCGGGTCGACAAGAGAGTCTGTGGTGATGTCCCCGTTGCCTACATCCTCGTCTAGAAACTGTTCGAGCTTGCGTTCAACTATCATGTTAGACAGGTCTCACGTTGAGGGGCCAAGTTTCCGGGAACTTAAGCATACACGACCCTATGACAGAGCTGGTTGGGTCTAGGGTGAAAACAGAGCAGAGAAGAAGCCTACTATGATATCTCGTATCGAGATCAAAAGAGTATGCCTCACAACTTTCTGTTTCTCCGAATACTTAGACAGTCTAGCGATTCTGAAATAGATGGGTGGGTGCGGGTCGAACCGAAACCAGTCGAACAGCTTTGTTCCAAGGTTGTACTTTTCGCGATAGAGTTGCCTGAATCCTATCTTTGTCAAGGCAGAGGCCAGTGCTGCTGGATTTCCGAGCATCACGGCAGATTCAGTGTCGGCACGAGTCTCGAGAAGCTTTCCGATGAGGTAGATCCCGCCAAACGCTAGAACGAAATAGAAAAGGCCCAGGTAGAGCAACAGGGGAAACCAGAGATAGAACCTTCCCAGGAATTCGAACGAGGTTGCAGCGAACAGAATCACGGGATCATGACCCTTCACGTGTCCCAGCTCGTGACCGATCACCGCCTCTAGTTCCTCATCGTTCAGGTCTTCTAGCGAACCAGCCGTGATCATTACCGTGGAGCGGCTTGACGAGATTCCAGTTGCGGAAGCATTGGACACGATCGTGTTCGCAACGGTGATCTTTGGAGTTTGCCGGCTGAACTTTTCTGAGACTTCCTGAACGATCCGGTATACGTTTCTCGTCTTTACAGTGATCTCTTTTCCGGACGCTATGATGCCATGCCTGAGTAGTGCGCCAATGACTGTTCCTTTGAGTTCCTCGTTGGCCGCGGCAGTGGACGCAACGGTGGCATTTCTTGCTATTTCGTCTCGAATTTGTGAGAGTATCTTCTTGCCGTGCTGTGAGACTGCCTTGAGGGTTTCCGGGTTGGAGCGGACACTTGCGATCGTTACAAGGGGCCTTTCAGCATTTGGGCGGACACTGCCCAGTCTGTAGACAATCTTGTCGGAGAATATTAGGGCGGCGAGTTGGACACTGATCAATAGGAAGACGGTGTAGACTCCGATAATGAAGTAGAGGGCGAAGCTTAGGAGAGTGAACGAGAGGAACAGGCTCGTGGTGTTTCCTGCGAAAATTCTCTTCACGGCGTTGCTCATGGGGCTCCGCTGGTTAGGCGCCTCGGAGTGCTCTTCGGTCGCGCCAATGACAAAGTAGAGACTGGTCGTCTTTACGTTCTGGAAATAGGAAAGGACGACTGCTTCGATCTCGTCAACAGTTCTCGCGACAACGCTCTCCAGAGACTTATCGTTCGGGTCTAATCTAGGAAAGTCGAGCTCGATGGCAGCTTTGGCGATCCTGAGGGCTATTGGTAGAGGTCTCGCTTGTTCTGTTCCGACGGGCTTGAGTCTCCAGAATAGTTCGAAGCCGTCCCCGCTCTCGGTTTTGCGATAGGAAAGGGCTTCGATGAATCTCATCTTCGGAGGGAGGTAGTATCGGTCGATGAATTCTACAAGTCCCGTTATCGCTGGTTCTGGAATATTCCGTTCGATAACCATTCGTCTGGCTGTCTCGGTTGTAGATGTCGTTTCCATGTGTGCTACGCTTCGGCCTCTATCTCCCCGCGATGGACCTCGTGGCCACAAGAGCCTAGGAATATGTCCAGCCCATCCGGTACTGCGTCGCTTCTGTAAGGACTAACGTGCACAAACACTCCTTCGCGGTGATCGATAGGACATTCTGCTTTGATGAGATTCTTCGCTTTGGTTCTGGGACGCTGCCTGGAAACCGGGTCCAGTCTCGCGGACAGTTTCTCTATCTTTAGCCCTAAGAGTCCCGCGTATAGGCCTCCGATGCAGAAAATTCCACTTCCTGCCAAGAGTCCTATTACGCCGGTCTGACCCAGAGCGTCGCTGGATGTCATGACGAAGTAGAAGGCCACGACCGGAGTGATAACGGCTACTCCGATGATGATCCTACCCATGATGGAGAGAAAGCCCATGTTTTTTCAACTCCCAGCGAGATATATTCAGATAGAAATGTCTTGGTCCTACCGCTTCTTCTTAGAGTCTCTCTCGCTCACAACCATCTCCACATGCTCAATGATCGTCTTGAGGGCTGTCCCAGGCCCGAAATTGCCCGTGATACCTTGCTTCTCCAACAGCGGCTTATCCTCATCCGGAATAATTCCTCCACCCACCAACAGAATATCGTCTCCACCCTTCTCCCGGATGAGCTTAGCGACCTTAGGGAAGGCAGTCATGTGGGCGCCGTTGAGGAGACTCATAGCTACAACGTCCACATCTTCATCGATCGCCATCTGGGCAACCTGTTCGGGAGTGGCTAGGAAGCCGGTGTAGATTACTTCCATGCCTGCGTCCCGGAAGGCCCGGGTTAGAATCAAAGCCCCTCTGTCATGACCATCTAGTCCAGGCTTTGCTACAAGGATGCGAATCCTCTTGGTAGGTTTCGAGGTCGGCTTTTTCTGCGAGGGCATCGGAGCGTTCTGATCTTGCGAAGAGCCCTTTCGCTAATAAGGACTATCGGATTTGTTCAGTTGTAGAGTTCGTCGTATCGCTTGTATTTCCAGTAAGCCATGGAGGCAAGCCATGATACTACGAAGATGCCGATTATTCCGTAACCCATAGTCTCGAAATCCAGCGTACTCAGCGATTTCCAGAACGGACCGCTCAGCTTCAGTTCGTTAGAGAGAACTTGGAGGAGTTCGACTCCGCCAATCGCAAAGGCAACTGCGACCGATATGATCGTCACGGTAAGGTTGTAGTATATTTTCCGAATAGGCCTGAGAAACGCCCAGCCGTACGCGGTCAGCATCGTAATCCCATCAGTCATATCGACCAAGACCATCCCACAAGTGAACATGAAAGGAAGTACAAGGATCATCCAGAGAGGAACAGCGGATGATACTCCGACCCCCACGGTGATAGCTATCAGGGCGATCTCGCTGGCCGTGTCGAAGCCGAGTCCGAACAAGACCCCGATGGGATAGATCTGCCAGGGTTCCCTGACGATCTTGAAGAGTCCTTTGAAGTAGCGGTTTAGGAATCCCCTGTTTTCCAGAAGACCATCCAGTTCTGACTCGTTCATTTTTCCCTGTTTTAGGGTCGTGAACACCCTGTAGATCCCTAGGACAATGACGACGTTGATGAGCCCGATAAGAAAGAGGAAGATTCCGGAGACTGTTGTTCCTATTATCGCGCCGCTGCTTCGAAGTGCGGGGATCTGGTCTTTCACCGCGTTGGTGGCGAGGATGAGAGAGACGATCAGACCGACGACGACCGTCGAGTGACCCAGGGAGAACCACATACCGACTGTGAGGGGACGCTTGCCCTCCTGGAGCAGCTTCCGTGTCGTATTGTCAATCGCAACGATGTGGTCGGCATCCACGCCGTGACGTAGTCCGAAGGTGAAGGCGAGGACTCCGAGTCCGGCGAGCAAAGCGGACAATTGGCCTATGATAATAGATGCCGCGAGGCCAGCGAGGGTGGCAACGCCTAAGGCCGAGTATATGATGAAGATTCTCAGTTTCTCTGCTGTTGAGAGCCCTATCTTTGAATGGTCTAACTGGAGTTCAGTCAATTCAGAAGACACGCCTCCAAGGGCCTTTACGGCTCCGAGCCCATATTGACAGGTTGTCTCGACCTGACCCCTCTATATGGTAATATAAAGTCTTAAGTTGGTAATACTTTTAGCGGACACGACCAATCTGAGTAATACTGCGAGGCGAATCACAAATTGGCATTGAATGACGAGGGAGTTACCAGAATAAGCATGTCCCTGCCACCTGAGCTTCTCGAAGCCTTCGACAAGGCCTCCGAACACAGCGGCTACCGGGATCGATCCAAGGCGTTGCAAGCGGCGATGCGATCCTTCATCTCAGATTTTGAAACAGGCCTCAGAGGAGGCCATGTTGTCGGGTCCATTGTCATGGTCTACAACCATGAAACTCATGGTGCGGACGAGGGCATCACAGAAACGTCCCACCACCACAGGCAATCCATCCTCTCATCGCTGCACGCCCACATCGACGCTGCGCATTGCCTGTGCGCCTTGCTGGTCCGCGGCAAAGTTCAAGATATCACGAGACTGGAGGGAGAGCTGAAACGACAGAAGGGAATCATGCAGGTAAAATCATCCTACCTCAAAACAGAATCCGTCTAAGAATCCGAGAAATCGCCATGAAGAGATAACCGATTACGAAAGCGAAACAACATGAAAGGCCGAAAAACGGGTCTCGAAAGAGAGTATTTCTGAGGAGTTAACATGAGAAGAACAGTCGTATCGGAGTTCGTGACTCTGGATGGGGTCGCCGAAGAGCCTGGCAAGTGGTCCTTTCCATTCTGGAATGGAGAAATCGGTAAGTTCAAATTCGATGAGCTTGTTCGAGCGACGCTCTCCTACTAGGACGAGTAACCTACCAAGGTTTCGCATCTGCCTGGCCATCCATGAGTGATGATGCGGGTTATGCTAAGAGAATGAACGGTTTTCCAAAGCATGTTGTTTCGAGAACTCTGGAGAAGCTTGAGTGGAACAATTCACATCTGGTCAGGGGAGACATTGGGAAAGAAGTGTCCAAGCTGAAGCAGCAGCCCGGCCAGGACCTTCTGGTCTTCGGCAGCGGCCAACTCGTAAATGCACTAATGCAACATGACATGATCGATGAATATCGATTTTTTGGTCTACCCGATTATTCTGGGGAGAGGAAAGCGTTTCTTTAGCGAGACAAACAAGGGGACCCTGAAGCTCGTAGAAACAAAGACGTTCAGTTCCGGAGTCGTTCTGCTCCGCTACCAACCTAGTAGAAAATGACCCCCCGGACGAGCAAGACGTCGTAGGGGAAAGATTCGTATATCTCCCTGCGGAATCTTCGTGGAAATCAGCAGTTCACGTGGGGATCTTTGTAGCGGATGTTAGGTACGCTTTCCCACCATTTGTATGGAATCGCGTGGCGAAGAATTCATTTCTAATAGAGTTGATTTTGAAGAGTGGCGAGAATGTTGCTTCGATTTCCTCTTTCCTGATTCTTCTTGGTCCGCCCCAATCGGTGGGCTCTTTCTCGCTAAAGCAGAGCATGAAGTACCTACCTCTAGTAGCTAGGACCCGGGCTATCTCACGCGCGTAAACAGGCCTATCGTTATCAGGGAATGTGTGGAAGAGTCCTGAATCAATAGCGTTGTCGAAAACGTTGTCTTTGAATTCTAGCGAGAGCGCGTTTCCGGCTCGAAAGTCAACTTTCAACCTTCTCTCCGCAGCTTTTGCTCTTGCCGCGGCAATCGCGCGATCTGCCAGATCGACTCCAATAACTGAGAATCCACTCCCCGCAAGATAGAGTGCGTTCTCGCCTGTTCCGCAGCCAACATCGAGAACCCTGCCCCTATTCAACTCCCCAGCTCGCACGAGTTCTACGAAGGCTGGTTGCGGACGGCCTACGTCCCATGGCGGTACGGTCCTGTAAGCGTCCTCCCAAGAACTCAAAGACGATCGGGCTCACTCATCGGTGCCGAATTCAAGAATGTTGTGGAGGTGGGGACTGTGCAGAATACCTTTGCTAGGTCTCACCTGCGAAAAGACTCTTTAGACGAGCATGCAATACCATTCGTGAGCCTGACTTGGAAAAGCTTCAGAAAGAAAGCCTGGTTTCACCGACCATCTCTACATGGTTACTGGAGGAGAACGAACCCTCTAGTCAATATTTCACACTTACCGAGTTGATGGGACGGGACGAACAAGATGGTTCCGTCCAGAGAGTCAAGGAGAGAATCGGAAGAGAAGGATGGGCCGCGAGGATTTTCGCGAAACAGAAAGAGAACATGTACTGGGAGAACAAGGAGTCGTGTTATGTTCCAAAATTCACTTCTACAGGGTGGCAGCTAGCGGTCTTGGCGGACCTTGGAGTATCGTCCGAGGATCCTCGATTTGCGAAAGCGGTAGAGCACTTTTTCGAGGTTCACAATGTTGAGAGCGGTGGATTCTCTTTACGTTCCCGGGGTGAGGAACAGTTCCATCCCCATGTTTGTAACACTGGCAACATGGTTCGGGCGCTCGCAAAAGCGGGGTATTCGAAGGATGACAGAGTTAGGAAGGCGATGGGCTGGCTTCTCTCCAAGCAACTATCCGATTCCGCCTGGAACTGTGCTCCATCAGGCAAGCACGGGTCTTTCCTCGCCACTATAGAGCCTATGTGGGCGCTCTCCGAGATCATCAAACACGAGCCGAGGGAAGAGTGGAAAGAGGCCGCCGCTAAATCCTCCGAGTTCGTTCTCAAACACAAGGTCTACAAATCCGATCGAGACGATTCAGTCGTCCTGTTCGACTTTCTGAAGATACACTATCCCACACACTACTGTTACGACTTCCTCCATGGGTTACGTGTCCTATCAGAGCTAGGGGTCCCAAGAGACGAAAGAATGGATGACGCGCTCAGAATGTTGCGCGCCAAGCAGCTGGTGGATGGACGATGGCCACTGGAAGCCGTGTACCGAGGCTGGCGTCACTCCCATCCCATGCATGGAACAGAGACGGTATCTAGACCGGAAGAGCGAGACCTCGTAATAGAAGGATGGGGAACAGATCATACTCTACAACTGGAAGAGGCAGGCAAGCCCAGCAAATGGGTAACGCTCCAGGCGTTGCTGATCCTGAAACGATTGGGATTGCTGTATTCCTGGTCCTGATTTCCAATTCTTCCCTCGGACCCGATCCCTCATGAATAATGTCCAACTGGTTATATCGGGAGGCCTAGTCGCCGAAAAAGTGGTTGGGCAAGCTAGAAGACCTTGTTTGAGATAAAAGCAGCCACCAAAGTGTTCTCGGCCAAACAAGGCCCTGCCATAAGCGCCGTCAGCTTCGACGTTAGGAACGGTGAAATCGTTGGGTTCGTCGGGCTCAACGGAGCGGGCAAGACGACTACGATTAGAATTGCGGTGGGTGTGTCTCTTCCAACATCTGGGACCGTCGTGATTGATGGCCACGATATCACGAGGGAGAAGCCTGAGGCTTCAAAGAGCATTGGCTGGGTTCCTGAACTTCCGAATTTCGAACCCA